>Ga0310696_10004442_pt1 | contig 17196 bp, 16 predicted proteins | sample AusTroGonzalo_MG_4_FD_203885 | JGI IMG/M metagenome (GOLD analysis project Ga0310696, IMG submission 203885) | Bovine rumen microbial communities from tropical cattle in Woodstock, Queensland, Australia - Gonzalo_02 (v2) (version 2) | ecosystem: Host-associated > Mammals > Digestive system >...
GCAGATAGGCGATGAGCTTGGTAAGGTCCGCTTCCTTGGCCTTGGCGTCATCCGGGTTGTCCAGGACGGGCACGTTCGTCGCGCCAGTCGTCTTCCGTTCGCCGATTCCGCCGGCGGACGTGTCGTCGCTGCGCGTGACCTTCACGTTCAATCCCGCAAGGACCTCCAGGGCCTTGCTCTGGATGTCCTTTGCCTTGGTGTTGTCGTTCACGACCTCGGTGAACTTGTTGAACATCGTCTCCGGGGTCTGTGTGTTCGGTGTCTTGGTGTTTAGTTCGATAGGCATAGTTTCAACCTCCTTCGCCCTGTATACACGCGAATGACGAAAAGGTTACGGATTGTTTTTCGCCAGTTCCTCGTCTTCCTTCGCAAGCGCGTCGAACGCCTCCTGCCCGACCAGTTCGCGGAGCCTGGCGGCCTTTGCGCGGTATTCGCGGCCGACATCGGTGTCCCTGGGGCAGAACTCGTTCAGCGCCTCCAGCGTGCTAGCCGCGTTGCGCTTGTCGCCAAGGGCGAGGAAGCACTCCGCCGCGTGCAGCTGGGGCTTGGGGTTGTCGAGCTTGAGAAACGAGCAGTAGCCGTACGACGAAACGGCGCCCTGGTAGTCCTTGAGCGCCTGCTGCACCGCCCCGAGGCCGAACCAGAACTTGGCGTTCAGGTGGTCGAAGAGGACGAGGAACTGGAACAGCTTCGACGCCTCGTCGTACTTGCCGGTGCGGTAGTATCCGAAAGCAAGCGAATAGACGGCCTCGAGCTCCTCGTTCGAGACGCCCTTGAGCTGCTTGAGCGTGGAGCCGTTCGTCAACATGGACTTGACAGCCTCGGTTATCTTCTTCGTGTCGATCTTATTCTGCATGTTCTTGATCCTTGGTTGGTTTTGAGGTATTAAATCATGCCTTTACAAGTTCCCTGACTTCGGCAATCGCCTGGAGCACCTGGGCGTCGATCTTGTCAAGCGCCTCCCGGATGACGTTCCCGATGTCGGTCGCCTCCTCCTTCGCATCCGCCCTCCGGCGCTCGGCGTCGCTCTCCATGGAGACATCCGCCGTCGAAACTGCGGACGCCTTGTCGCCGGCCGCGATCTTGAGCGCGTTGGCGACCTCGTTCAGCGTCGTCTGCGCAATCGCCTTGCTGCACTCGGCGATCTTGACGTCAAGCCCGGCTATCTTGGAGTTGGCGGACGCGATCGCGGTGTCGATCTGCGCGAGCTTCTTCTCTTCGACGGAACGCTGCCTCTTCAGCGCCTCGACCTGCTTGCGGTGGTCCTCGCCGTCCTGCACGGCCCGCTCGATGGCCTTCTCGAGCTCCGCGATCTTCACGTCGAGCGCCGCGATACGGCCCGCCGTGGCGGCCTTGTCGGCCTCAAGCCCGGCAATCTTGTCCGCCTCCACGGCCTTCTCGCCGTTCAGCTTCTCAATCTCGATGAGCCCCTCCCGTTCCTGCTCCGTGATGCGGTCGGACAACGAGTCAAGGACCAGCTGGAGCACTGCTATGCGCCGCTGCGTCACGCTCATCTTGGTGTCGTCGGTCTCGCTCTTGAGCCGGGCGACCAGCTTTTCGAGGTCCGTCATCACGCCAGACGTCACCTTGACCGATTCGCCGCCGAGGATCGGGCCCGGGGCCGAGCCCTGCACGGCACCCTGGCCCTCGGGGAGTTCCGCGCCGCCCGCGACCGCGGTGGCGAGCTTCTGTATGTTTAGTTCTATTGCCATGGTTGTGTTCCTTTCCGCACTGTATACACACTAGATGAGAAAAGGTTTCATCATCATGCCGAATTTTCTCTGGCGCTCCGCCAGCTCGCCGTCGGAGGCCATGTCCTCCGGCTCCGGACGCGGGGCGCTCCGCTCCTCCGGCCCTTCGCGCCCGTAGGAGCCCTCCGCCTCCCACTTCTCCAGCGGATCCATCCCGCGGCGCTTCAGCTCAGCGTTCACCGCCTCCATCTGCGCCTCGGAGAAGCGCATCGACATGACCTGCTCGCGGGTGAGCCCCTGCTGCTCCAGCATGCGGTCGGTCTCGACGATCCTCAGCTCGGCCTGGGAGACAAGGCTGCGGCTGTCCGCAATGGTCTTGCGGATCCTTGCAAGATAGGCGTCCAAATCGGACTTCGATTCGTCTTTTGTCATGGCGCTCTGCCCCCACCTCCGTGTCACGATACTTCATTCCATCTTTTGACGCCTAATATTATACCAGAAAACAAGTCGCCGCGCCACTAGAAGATGCATTTCCCGCGGAGCGCGTTGACCGCAAGGCCGCGCCTTTGGTAAAATTACGCCTGTTTCGACAATCCGCAACGACATGTTCATCATCCAGATAGTCAAGCTGCTCGTCCTGTTCGCCCTCGTGAAATGGCTGTGGCAGGCCTTTGCGTCCGCAAGCCGGCCGGGACGGCGGAACAGGGCCCGCCGCGCCGTGCCGGACGTAATGTGCCGCTGCCTCGGGCGGATGCTTGCCATAGTCGCGAAGGCGGACGGGCACATCAGCGAACGCGAGGTCGACGCCGCGAGCAGGTGCCTCAGGTCGCTCTGCCTCACCGAGGCCGAGTACCGCAAGTGCGCCGACGCCTTCAACTCGGTCCACTCGGCCTCGCCGGACATGATAAGGCGGTGCGCGGCGGAGTTCGCCGACGTCGCCACCGCTGAGACGTGCCTGCTGCTCTACGAGCTGCTGTGGATCGTCGCCGCGGCGGACGGACGGCTCGCGGCAGGCGAGGCGGAGCTCCTGAGGGCAGCCGCCCGCCCCCTCGGGCTGAACGCGTCCCACTACCACTACTTCAGGCGCAGGTACTTCGTCGCCGGAACGCAAGAGGAGGCCGGGCCCGACCCGTCGGGCGCCGGACGCGCCCCGGCCGGCGGCGGACTGTCCGACCTGGAGAGGGCCTACGCCAGGCTCGGGTGCTCGCCCTCCGACCCGGACGACAAGATCAAGTCCGCGTACCGCCGCCTCGCGATGCGCTACCACCCCGACAGGCTGAAGGCCGAGGGCGTGCCGGAAAGCATGATCGCGATGGCGAACAAGTCCATGGCCGAGATCAACGAGGCCTGGGAGACTGTGAAGCGGTCGCGGAAGTGACCTGCGCGTCAGAACGGGGAGCGCACGAAATCCTCGCACCGGCCGAAACGGTCGAACGCGCAGTCGAGGGCGTCGACGGAATGCGCGTCCGACGACAGCACGAACCGGACGCCGCGCGAGCGCAGCTCCCCGCGGAACGCCGCGGACGGATATGCGTCGTCCATCCAGCCTCTGGATATCGCCCCGGTGTTCACCTCGACGAGCTTGCCGGACGCCGCGAAGGCGTCCGCCGTCTCGGCGACGGCCTCCCGGTACCACGCGGCGTCCTCGTCGAAGAGCCCGAGCCCGCCGTTGAACTTGCGGCAGAGGTCGGCGTGCCCGATTATGTCGAAGTCGAAGCCGGACGCCATCTCCCTCTGCTGCTCGAAATACGCGCGGACAAAGGCCTCCGCGCTGCCGCCGAAGTGGTCCGCCACGCCCTTCAGTAGGGCTTCCGGGGACTCGTCCACCGCCACCCAGGCGCCGTCCGGCGCCACGACGAAGTGAACCGAGCCAATGACGTAGTCCGGCGAAAGCGCCGCGTACGCCGGACGGTCGGGGAAGCACGCGCCCTTCACGTAGTCCGCCTCCACCCCGCAGAGGACGCGGAGCCGCCCTTCGTGCGCGCGCGCCGCCGCGCGCACGCTCTCCGCGTACGCCGCGAGGCGCGGAGCCGTCAGCGGCCAGTCCAGGGGGTCCGCGGGAAGCATCGCGTGGGACGAGAAGCCCAGCGCCGCAAAGCCCATGGCCTCCGCGCCCGCGGCCAGCTCCTCCACGGTGTTCCGCCCGTCGCACCACTTAGAGTGCGTGTGGTAGTTCTCCTTGCCGTCCATCGCGCCAGAGCCCCCGCGCCCGGTTCAGCTGCGCAGCGCAAGCATGATCTCGTCCATCGCCTCCACGCTCGCGGCGAGGTCCGCGTTGCCGGTGACGGCCATGCGCAGGGCGACGGCCTCGAACTGCGAATAGAGGACGGCCGCCGCGCGGTCTGGGTTCACCGTGGCCCGCAGCTCGCCGCGCTCGACGCCCTCCGCGACCAGGCGCCGCAGGACGAGGACAAGGCCCTCCGTGTGGGCGCGGACCCGTTCCACCGGGACGGCCCCCTTGCGGCGGTAGTTGGTCAGCACGTCCGCAATGACGCAGATGTAGTCGCGGTTGTCGAAGAGCGTCGCGAAGACGGCCGTGGAGATGCGCCGTATCTTCGCCTCCGCGCCCGCGGCCATCGCGGCGCACTCCTCGTACGTCGCGCGTATCTTGCCGGTCACGAGGTCTATGGCCTCGTTGAATATCGCGCGCTTGTCCTTGAAATAGAGGTACAGCATCGTCCGCGAGACGCCGCACGCCTGCGCGATCATCCCGAAGTTCACCTTCGGGAAGCCGCGCGTCGCGAAGAGCTTGAGGCTCTCCGCGACGATGCGGCGCTTGCGCGACTCGTGGTCAATCCTTGGCATCAGAACGAGTAGGACACCGTGGCCGAAACGATGTGCGAGTAGCCGTTGCGGCAGGAGAAGTAGTGCCTCGTCTCGTCGCCCTGCCTGTCGACGGTGCCGATCCAGTAGTGCTGGTTGTTCATGCGGATGAAGCTGTAGCCGAGGTCGAGGCGGAGGTTCTCCGTCAGCTTGAAGCCGAGGCCCGTGCCGATGATGTGCCGGTCTCCCGCGGGGAGCATCGTCGTGGAGTTGCTCTTGCGGCTCGGGTCCTGGTCGTAAGTGTAGCCGATTCGCCCGCTGAGCCACGACAGGAAGTCGTACTCCATGCCGACGCCGACGCGGACCGTGTCGTGCCAATTGAGCGGCAGCTTGTATCCGTAGCCGGGTATGTTGAATTTGATCACGTCCACGCTGCTCCAGCGCGTGTAGGTGACGGACGTGCCGACGCGGTAGCGGGGCGTGACGTCCCAGTTGACGCCGACGGCCAGCGACTCGGGCAGCGTGAGGTGCGCGCTCGCAGGAAGATGCGCGTTGAACGACTGGCTGACGGGGATCGCGTACGGCATCGCACCCGCAATCGGGTGGTTGATGACGCCCGAAGCCGTCCCGGTGACGTCGCCGGTCAGGTCGAAGTCGCCCTTGATCTTGTGCTTGATCTTGGAGCGGTAGACGATGCCGATTGACACGTCCTTGTGCGGCTTGAACGTGGTCGCCGCGTTCCAGCCAAGGCCCCAGTCGTCGCCCTTCAGCTTCGAGTGGAGGTTGTAGGGGTCCACCGCCGTGAGCGTGCCCATCCCGTTCGCGTCGACCTCGAGGTTGCTGTGCGAATACGGATGCTTGTGGTTGGTGAACTGTATCCAGCTGCCCCTGAGGCCGGCGGACACGCTCCACCAGTCCGTCACCTTCCACGCCAGGTTGGGGTTGAGCGTCACCTGCCGCATAGTCGTCTTCTGCGTGTCGGACGAAAGCGCCCAGTCGCCGTTGTAGTGCGTGCCAAGCCCGTATTCGGTGTAGTTGCCCCAGCCGAAGGCGAGGTCGAACGGAAGCGGGACGCTGGCGTAGAACGTCGGAACCGCAAACCAGCCGGGGTTCATCCTGTCCTGCGAGACATGGTCCACCTCGACGTCGCAGTAGGGGTTGATCATCGAGATCCCGGTCGCCACCATGATGTTCGTGGAGAACGCCAGGTTCGCCGGGTTGTGGTAGTTGGCCGTGGCATCGGAAACGTCGCCGACGACAGCACCGCCCATCGCGTTTCCGCGCGCGGAAGCCTCGTAGATTCCAAAGCCGGCGCCGTACGCGCAGGCAATCGAGAAGGACGCGGCAACCGCGAATATCTGCTTTTTCATTTTTGACAGTTCCTTGATTTGTGTCAGAAACGCGGATATGATACCATATTCGCCGAAGGCGCGCAAGGGGGCAAACTCACCAAAATTCAGGCTGGACGACGGCAGACCCGGAACGGAAATCCCGCCTGTTGAGCCTGCGCCGCAGCTCCTCCCAGCCCGGCAGCCGCTCGTCCATCAGCGCGCGGAAGCGCGGCCCGTGGTCGTGCACCTGGAGGTGCGTAAGCTCGTGGACGACGACGTATTCCACAAGGCCCCTCGGCGCGCCCGCCAGCTCGGTGCTGTAGACGACGTGCCTCCTGCGCCAGTGGCAGGAGCCCCATAGAGACTTCATGGACCTGACGCGCCACGTGACGCCGGACTCCCCGAGCCGACGGGTCCATTCGCCGTTCAGTTCGTCGAGCAGCGCGGCCAGGGTGCGCCGCTCGAAGCCCGTCGCCGGACCAGGCCGCGCCCGCTGCCGCGCAAGCGCGGCCTCCCTAGCCTTGAGCACCCAGCCCCAGTTCTTGAGCAGAAACGCCTCCGCCTCGGCAAGCGTAGTCCCCCTGGCGGGGACGGACATGCGAACGCGACCGTCGGCGCCAACCCTGACATTGATGCGCCGGACGCCCTTTCGCGCAACGTCGACGCCTATCCCGCCGACCGTGTTCTCCCCGTTGTGCAGCATAGCAAAAAAAAGACCCCGCGTCCGCGAGGCTGCCGTACTTGTTGGCTCGGGTGGCTGGATTCGAACCAGCGACCAATTGATTAACAGTCAACTGCGCTACCACTGCGCCACACCCGAACGTTCAAGTGGAGAATAGTATATCATTTCCGGACGGGTCAGGTCAATGGGGGAAAATAAGTTTTTTGCGGTCCAATGCCATGCGCCCCGGGAGAGCCGCTAAAAGGACTCCTCGCCGCGGCGGCAGGCCCAGCACATGTAGGCGACCGTCACGAAGAAGCTGGCCGGCACGCGCGTGCGCGCCGCGACCCTCACGCCGAGGAGCGTCGTCCTTCCGCCAAGCCCCATCGGGCCTATGCCGAGCGAATTGGCGTCCCGCAGGATATCCCCCTCGAGCCGCCTGAGCGTCGCGTCGGGCGAATCGCCGGACTTCCCCAGCGGACGCAGTAGCTGCTCCTTGGCGACTTCGTATGCGGTCGCGCGGTCTCCGCCGATGCACACGCCCAGTATCCCGGGCGCGCAGCCGTACCCCTGCGTCTTCCGGACGGCGTCAAGCACGCACTTCCTTACGCCGGCGAGGTCGCGTCCGGCTCCAAGCGATGCGTCTGGAAGCGAGTACTGGCGCGACATGTTCTCGGACCCGCCGCCCTTCATTACCAACGTGACCTTAGGCACGCCGTCCGTAGCCTCCACGTAGTGGATCACGGGCGCGCCTTCGGCGCAGTTGTCGTCGTAGGAAAAGCCGGTGACGGAGTCTATGCAGTTCCTCCGAAGGGCCCCGGCCTTCGTCGCGGCCGCGACGGCCTTCTTGACGACCGCCGGACTCGCCTTGCGGCGCAGGCGCTCGTCTATGTAGAAAGCGAGCGTGCCGGTGTCCTGGCAAAGCGGGGCGCGGCTCCTGCGCGCCAACGCGCAGTTTTCGAGGACCGTCTTGAGCACGACCGCCGCGGACGAGCCCCTCTCCTCGCGCCGCAGCGCCGACTTCAGGGCCTTCTCCACGTCCTCCGGCAGCGAGGAGCTTGTCCTCGCTATCAGTTCTGCTATCCTGGTTGCAACGTCCATGGTTCCTCTGCTTTCTGCCCTACACCCCTGTTTCTAGCGAAGGCGCGACGTCCAGCCGCATGGCCGCGTCGCCAACGATGTTCCTCCTGTAGTAGGCGAGGGCCGCGATCATCGCGCCGTTGTCCCCGCAGTACTTCGGCTTGGCCATCAGAAGCTCCACGTGCGCCGAGCGCGCGACGTCCGCCAGCACCGACCTGATCCGCGAATTTAGGGAGACGCCCCCTCCGAGGACCAGGGCGCGGTAGCTGCGGCGCCTGAGGGCGCGGCGCGTCCGGTCAGCCACGGCGCCGACGATCGCCTCCTGGTAGGACGCGACGACGCGGGCGACTTCCATGGTGACCGTCGCTCCGGGAGCGTACTCCAGCACCGGCGCGCCGGGTTCCGGCGCAAGTAGGGACGGATTCTGCTGGACGTGCCTGAGAAGCGCGGTCTTGAGTCCGGAAAACGACACGCACAGCTCGGCCGGAAGGCCCGCCAGCGCGCTCACGCCTTCGCGCGGATGGCCCTTCGGGAACGGTATGAGGTCCTTCCCGCCGCCGGCCGCCGCGAAATACGCCTTGGCGATGCGGTCCACCTTTGGTCCGCCGGGATAGCCGAGCCCCAGGAGCTTGGACGCCTTGTCGAAGGCCTCGCCGGCCGCGTCGTCGAGCGTCTGGCCGATCGTCTCGTAGACGCCGTACTCCGGGATGTCGAACCAGCAGGTGTGCCCGCCGGATATCGCGAGCCCAAGCGCGGGCGTGCAGTTCTCGGGCGGGGGCGTGCCGGGCTCCGCGTCGAGGAAAGGCGTATGCAGGTGGGCCTCCATGTGGTTGATGCCGATCAGCGGCACGTCCATGGACATGGCAAGGCCCTTGGCGGCGTTCAGCCCGACGATGAGCGCGGGCGAGAGGCCGGGTCCGTAAGTGACCGCGACCGCGTCCACGCTTCCGCCGGGGACGGCCTCCGCGTACTGCGCGAGCGCGGTCTTCACCACCTCGGATATCTTCTCGACGTGTGCACGCGAGGCGATCTCGGGGACGACGCCGCCGTAGGGCTGGTGGAGCGGTATCTGCGTGTAGACGACGTTCGAAAGCACCGTGCGTCCGTCCCGCACGACTGCGGCCGCCGTCTCGTCGCAGCTGGTCTCTATTCCGAGGATGTCCATCGCGCCTGCGGCCCTTCCCTCACTTCTGCCTGACGGGCTCCAGTATCCAGCGCTTGTTGTACCAGAACCAGTGCTCCGGGTGGAGCCTTATGCGCTCGTCGAGCATCTTCATGGCCTCCCTGGTGAGCCGCACGGCCTCCTCGTGCCTGTCCGGCGCGGAGGGGTCGGGGCGGAGCGTCCCGACGTGGTCGAAGACGTGCCTGCCGCCCTCGCGCCGCATGACGGCCACGACGATCGGCGAACCGCACCTCACGGCGAACATCGCGCCTGCGTGCGAAACGTTCGCCTTGCCGCCGAGGAAGTCCACCTCCACGTCTGGCTCGCGGACGCGCAGGTCGGGCAGGATCGCGAAGGCGCGTCCTGCGGAGAGCTTCTCCTTTATCTCGACCAGGGCCCTGGCGCTCCCGCGGTCCACGACGTCGATGTCGCCGTACTGCCGCTTCATCCACGCGTCGATCTTGGGGTTGCGCTGGCGGGCGGCGATCGCGAAGAGCGGGAGTCCGTACTTGGCCATCGCCCACGCGGCCATGTACCAGTTGCCGGAATGCGGGACCATTATGACCACGCCGCGGCCCTCGTCGACGTACTTCTGCAGCCGGTCCTTGTACAGCTGGCCGTCCTTTATGTAGCGGTCCATCCAGCGGCGGTCGAGCCGCGGGGCGCGGATCATCTCGACCCCCGTCTGCAGTATGTTGGTGAAGCTGAGGCGCGCGATGCGCCTTAGCTCGCCCTCGGGCTTTTCCGGGAAGACGGACCTGAGGCGCTCCATCGTGCGCCTGCGGTTGACGCGGAACACGTTGAACGCAAGCCACCCGAACGCCGACGCGATGGCCATGGCCACGCGGTACGGCACGAGGTTGACCAGGGCGCAGCAGGCGCGCAGCGCCCCGTATTCCGCGTTTACGCTGAACTCGCTCTTGCTGGCCACGGGCCTCAGGCGAACTTGACGGGCTCGATGTGCCAGATGTCCTTGGCGTACTCCTGTATCGCGCGGTCGGACGAGAAGCGTCCGGAACGGGCGATGTTGACGAGCGCCATGCGGTTCCAGTGCCTGGCGTCGCGGTAGGTCGCGTCGACGCGAGACTGGGCGTCGCTGTAGCTCCTGAGGTCGGCGAGGAGCATGTAGTAGTCGTTGTAGTCGAGCAGCGAGCGGATGATCGGCTCGAAGAGGCCGGGCTCGAGGAGCGAGAACACGTTCGACTTGATCATGTCGATCGCGGCCTTGATCTCCGGGTCCTTGCGGTAGTAGTCGCGCGAGACGTAGGTCGCGCGGGTCTTCGCGACGTCCTCGGTGCGCATGCCGAACAGGAACATGTTCTCGTCGCCGACCTCCTGGTTGATCTCGACGTTGGCGCCGTCGTAGGTGCCGAGCGTGAGCGCGCCGTTCATCATGAACTTCATGTTGCCCGTGCCGGACGCCTCCATGCCCGCGAGGGAGATCTGCTCGGAGACCTCGGCCGCCGGCATGATCTTCTCGGCGAGCGAGACGCGGTAGTCGGGAAGGAACGCGACGGAGAGCTTCTCGCGCGTCCTCGGGTTGGAGTTGACGACGCCCGCGATCCCGTGGATGAGGCGGATGATGAGCTTCGCCATGTAGTAGCCCGGCGCGGCCTTCGCCGCGAAGATGAAGCTGCGCGGGACGGGGTCGAACTTCCTGTCGCTGACGAGGCGGTTGTAGAAGATGACGATGTAGAGCGCGAGCAGCAGCTGGCGCTTGTACTCGTGGAGGCGCTTCACCTGGACGTCGAAGATCGCCGCGGGGTCGAGCTTCACGCCGAGGTTCTTCATCACCCAGTTGGAGAGCTGACCCTTGTTGGACTTCTTGATCTTCGCGAGCGAGGAGAGGAACGCCTGGTCGTGGTCGAAGTCCTCCAGCTTCCTGAGCTTGGAGAGGTCCGTGACCCAGCCCTCGCCGATCTTGTCGGTGATGAGCTGCGCGAGCGTCGGGTTGGCCTTGAGGAGCCAGCGGCGGGGCGTGATGCCGTTCGTCACGTTGTGGAACTTCTCGGGGAACACCTCGTAGAAGTCCTTGAAGAGGCTGTCCTTGAGGATCTGCGAGTGCAGCTCCGCGACGCCGTTGACGGACGAGGAGGCGACCAGGCACATGTTGGCCATGCGGACGTACCTCTCGCCGCTCTCGTCGATGAGCGACATGCGCTGGAGGCGCTTGATGTCGCCGGGGTAGAGCGAGGAGATCTGCTGCAGGAAGCGTCCGTTGATCTCGTAGATGATCTGGAGGTGCCTCGGCAGGAGGCGCTCCATCATCGAGACGGGCCACTTCTCCAGCGCCTCGGGGAGGATCGTGTGGTTCGTGTAGCCCGTCGAGCGGCGGGTCAGGTCCCACGCCTTGTCCCAGTCCAGCCCCTCGAGGTCGATGAGGATGCGCATGAGCTCGGGGATGACGAGCGCGGGATGCGTCTCGTTGAGGTGGATGAACACCTTGTCCGGGAGCGCGTCCCATCCGCTGTTGAGCTCGCGGTAGCGCCTGAGGATGTCCTTGAGCGAGCAAGCGACGAAGAAGTACTGCTGGCGGAGCCTGAGCTCCTTGCCGGCCATCGTGTTGTCGTTCGGGTAGAGGACCTTGGTCAGGTTCTCGGCGAGGACCTTGCTCTCGACGGCCTCGACGTAGGAGCCCTTGTTGAAGTCAGCCAGGTCGAACTCGTCGACGGCCTTGGCGGACCAGAGCCTGAGCGAGTTCACCGCCGTGCGGTAGCCGACGATCGGGAGGTCGTAGGGAAGTCCCTCGACCTGCTCGGCCGGCACCCAGCGCCACTGCTGGCGGCCGCGGATCGTCGCGCACTCGACGTGCCCGCCGAAATGGACGTGCTGGGCGTACTCGGGGCGGGCCATCTCCCACGGATACCCGTCCTTGAGCCACGAGTCGGGCTCCTCGACCTGCCCGCCGGAGACGATCTTCTGGCGGAAGATGCCGTAGTCGTACCTGAGTCCGTAGCCCATGCCCGCGAGGTCCAGCGTGGACATCGAGTCGAGGTAGCACGCGGCAAGGCGCCCGAGGCCTCCGTTGCCGAGCCCAGCGTCGGTCTCGTAGTCGCGGAGGTTGTTCCAGTCGATGCCGTACTCCTTGAGCGCGTCGCGGCAGAGCTGGTCGGCCTTGAGGTTGATGACGTTGTTCCCGAGGAGGCGTCCCATGAGGAACTCGAGGGACATGTAGTACACGCGCTTGGTGTTCTGGCGGCGGTACTCCGCCTGCGTGTTGATCCAGCGCTCGACGATGCGGTCGCGCACGGCGTTGGCGAAAGCAGTGTACTGGTCGCGCGGCGTCGCCCTTTCGATGTCCTTCGCGAGCGAGTACCTGATGTGCCAGGCGAAATCCTCCTTGAGGCCCTCGACCGACATCTCGGCGCGGCGGTCCTTCTTCTTCGTCACCTTCTTTTCCATTTGTTTGTACCTCTCCGTTGTGTCTTCCGGAATCACTTGAAAAGTCCCTTGACCGCGTCCACCGCGGCCCCGGCTGCGCCGCCGACCGCGTCGACCGTCGCGCCCGCGGCGTTGCCTACGGCGTCAACCGCGGCTCCCGCGGCCTTCGCGCCGGCCTCGACCGTCGCGCCCGCGGCGCTCCCTACGGCGTCAACCGCGGCTCCCGCGGCCTTCGCGCCGGCATCGACCGCGCTCTTGCCCAGCTCGCCGATGGCGCCTGCCGCCTTCAGCACGGCCGTCGCGATCGCGTTCCACGCGTCCTCGAACGTCGCGCCTTCCTCCTTGTCAGCCCCGATCCCCTCCAGCTCCATCGAGGGCAGCGGGAACGTGACCATGCCGATCTTCAGCTTGAGGTTCTTGATGCGGATCTTGTCGATCTGCACCCTGCCGCCCTCCTCTTCCTCGGCGTCGGAAGAGGCCTTCTTGTCCGACGCGGCGGACTTGCCGCTCGAAGAGGACGACTTCCCGGACTTGCCCGAGGACGTCTCGGACTTGGGCTGCTTCACCTCGTCCTCCTCCTCGCCGGAGGCGTTCTGGGCGATCTGCATGAAGTTTCCGCCGCCCGTCGTGGACGCGATGTAGAGGCCGTCCACGTCGATCTCCTCGATCCTCAGCTTCTTGGAGAAGACGCTCGTCATGGCGACGTTGACGTCGAGCCGCCCGAGCTCGATGCAGTTTTCCTTCGAGTAGTTGGTCGGGTTCGCGAGCTGCATGTCCCCCGCGCGCGCGCACCCCGTGTAGGGGTTGAGGCCGAAGTCGCCGAGGTGGAAGTCGGTGCCGACTATCCCCGGCACGACGCCGTTTGCGACGCCCTTCACGACGGGCCCGACCCAGAGCGGGAGGACGAGCAGCAGGACAAGGACAGCCGCCGCGGTCCACATCAACGCCTTGCCGACTTTCTTCAACGCCTTCATTTCAAGTCCTCCACTGTGATCTTTGTGCGATGCCCTGAGCCAACCGTCTCGACCTCGAGGACGTTTGGCGCCCAGCGGTCGCCGAACTTCTTGATGCGCGTGCCCCACAGCCTGCGCAGGGGCTTGCCGCCGGACATCTCCTCTGCCTGCATCATCGCGCCGGTCTTCCTGTCGACCCAGACGCGGACGAGCCTGTCGCCGCGCTTCATGACGATTGCGCTGCAGACCTGGCCGTGGACCGTCTCGGACTCCCTCTCGGCGTCGAACGAGACGTCGTCCCACCAGAGGTAGTCGAGCGTAAGGTCGCTCCACGTGACGTCGGTCCCCATGATGGACGCGCCGGCGTCGGCGGGCTTCTCTCGCGTGACGCCGTCGACGGCAAGCGTCGTCGCGCCGCCCTTCCTGGCAAGCCTGTAGGAATGCTCGGCCTTGACCGTGCCGCGGCGGTTCCGCAGCACGATCCTGCCGCTGAGCTCAACGTCCGCCGGAATCATCGTGCGGCAGCTCGCGACCATCTCGGCCGCCGTCGCGTCGGCGGGAATCGCGGCCTCGCCAAGGACGTTCGTCGCAACAAGGGCGCTGGCAAGCAGGCCAAGCATCAGAACTGCGCCTCCAGGTCCTCGTCCTTCGGGCCCCCGACCTTGCGGCCCGTCTCGTAGTAGCGCCGGGCCGCTTCCTTGCCCTCAGCCCCGCGCGTACGGAGGAAAAGCCTCGCCATGTTGTAGTAGGCGTAGTGGCTGCGGGGGTTGGACTGGATGGACTGGTCCAAGGTGCGCTCGGCCTTCTTGAACTCGCCCTTCTCTGTCTCGACCGCCGCGCGCATGTTCAGCGCCGCCGCGTCGTTCGGACGCTCCTCGAGAAGCTCCTTGACCGTGAGAAGCACCGCGTCGAAGTCGCGGGCCTTGAGGTCCTCCGCGGCAAGCAGGATCTTGGCGCGGCGGTTCTTCGGGTCCTTCTCCAGCGCCTCGCGGATCTTCTTGCGGACAGCGGGGTCCTCGGCGTTCGCCTTGGACTCGTCCACTTCCTGGAGCTTCACCACCTGGGGCTTCACCACCTGGGGCTTCGCCTCGTCAACGGCCTTCTGCTCCTCGATTTCGGCGACCTTCTTCTCGGCGATTGCCATCTTCTCGCCGTCCGAAAGGGACTTGCCGGCCTTGAGCCGCGCGTACTTCTTCTCGAGTTCCGTCGTGTCCGTGACGGCGACGGCGCGCGCGTTCTGCTGCGCTTCCTTCAGGAGAAGGGAGTCGATCGCGGCGTTCACGTAGGCGCGCTTGTTGCGGAGGGTCGCGAACGCGGCGGACTGCGCGCGGTCTCCGTTCTCCAGTTCGATGCGATCCAGCTCCTCAAGCGCCTTGCGGTACTTGTCGATGGCCTCGGACGTCTTGCCGTCCTCGGCGAAGTCGGACGCCTCGTCGATAAGGATCGACGCGGGCTCCATCATCTCGGATATGCGTATCTTCTCCTTGGACTTGTCGCCGCCGCCAAACGGCCAGTACCAAGACGCACACGCCCATCCGGACAGGACGCAAACCGATAACAAAACAACGATCTTGTTCATTTGCAACAATATTATATCAAAAACGGACCCGTCCCGTATAGGGGACTACGACTGCGAATAGAGGACCTGCGACGTCGCGGCGTCGAGGATGGAGAACGCCTCCGGATGCCGGTGGAGCTCCGACACGAACGTGAGCCGGGTGCCGAAGTCCTTCTGCAGCTGGGCGAGGATCTGCGAATCCTCCGTCCTGAGGCGCTGCATCACCTGCGGGGCGATGACGATCTTCGGCTCGAACGGCTTCTTCTCGAGCTCCGCCTTCTTCAGGAGCGACGTGAGGCGGCGCTGGATCTCGACGGAGATGGCGAGCGGGCTCTTCACGACTCCGTGGCCCTGGCAGTAGGGGCAGGTCGAGGTGAGCTGGGAGAGGATCGAGCGGTCCTGGCGCTGGCGGGACATCTCGAGGAGCCCGAGCTCCGAGATCTGCAGCACGTTCGTGCGCGCCCTGTCGCGCTTCAGGGCCGACTTGAGGGCCTTGTACACCTGGTTCTGGTGCTTGCGGCTCTTCATGTCGATGAGGTCGAGGACCACGAGTCCGCCGATGTTCCTGAGGCGCAGCTGCCTGGCGACCTCCTCCACGGCCTCCAGGTTGACCTCGAGGATCGCGTCCTCCTGCGAGCCCTTGCCCTTGTAGTGGCCCGTGTTCACGTCCACCGCGATGAGCGCCTCGGTCTCGTCGATGACGAGGTACCCGCCGGACTTGAGCGGCACCTGCCTCGCGAAGGCCTCGGAGAGCTGGCGCTCGAGTCCGTAGTGCTCGAAGATGCCGGTCTGGCCGTCGTAGCGGCGGATCTTGGACTTGGCGCGGCGGGAGATGAGCCCCGTCACGTCGCGCATCTGGTTGTAGCTCTTCTCGTCGTCGATCAGGATCGCGTCCACGTCCTCCGTGAGCCAGTCGCGGACGACGCGCTCGCACAGGTCGGGCTCCTGGAAGATGCAGCAGGGCGTCCTGAGGCGCTTGGTGTTGGACTGCATCTCGTTCCAGACGGACAGCAGGTTCCTCAGGTCGCGCGCGAAGGCCCGCGCGCTCGCGCCGGCGCCGACGGTGCGGACCACGAGCCCCACGTTCTCGGGAAGCGGCAGCTTGTCCAGTATCTTCTTGAGGCGCAGGCGCTCCTTGGCGTCGCCGATCTTCTTGGACACGCCGCGGATGCGCGTGCCGGGCATCATGACGAGGTAGCGCCCGGGGATCGAGAGGTTAGCCGTCACGCGCGGGCCCTTCGTGGAGATCGGGCCCTTCGTGACCTGCACGACGATCTCGGATCCCGGCGGAAAGCGCTTCGCGATCTCGGCGTCGGAGAGGCGCGAGGACTTGCGGCCCTTGCCGGACTTCTTGGGCTCGTCGTCGTCGTCAAGGAGCGCGTCGGCGTCCGGCGTCATGTCCCAGTAGTGGAGGAACGCGTTCTTTGCGAGGCCGATGTCCACGAACGCGGCCTGGAGGTCGTTCTCGAGGTTCTGCACGCGCCCCTTGAAGATGCTCCCGACGAGACGCTCCTCCTCCGGGTGCTCGACCATGTACTCCTCGAGCCTTCCGTTCTCCATCACGGCGACCCGGGTCTCGAGCCGCTCCACGTTGACGATTATCTCGCGCTTCAGCTTCGAACGCTTCAGCCATCCGAACAGGTTCATGTTATGTCTCCTCTTCTTCTTTGTGTATTGATATGCTTTGGACTATGCCCAGGCCGGACATCACGGTCAGGAGGAACGTGCGCCCGGAGGAAATGAAAGGAAGCGGCAGCCCGGTTATCGGGACGAGCCCGATGGACATGCCTATGTTGACGTATACGTGCATGAACAAAAGCGTCGCGAACCCGAGCGCGAAAAGCCGCCCCGCCAGGTCCACGGCAGTCCACGCGGTCCACGCGCACGACACGCAGAGAGCGGCGAAAAGCGACAGGAGCACAAGGGACCCCACGAACCCCGTCTCCTCGGCGTACACGCAGAATATGAAGTCGTTCATGGATATGGACGGCGGCAGGTACTTCAAGTGGTTCGTCTCGCCCTTGCCTATCCCCTTGCCCGCGAACCCGCCGGACCCGATCGCGATCTTCGCCTGCCTGAGCGTGTAGCCCGCGCCTGCGGGGTCCGTGTCGGGATAGAGGAACGTCTTGACGCGCTTCAGCTGGTGGGGCCTCAGCGGCACGAACCTGAGGATCGCCTCGCGCCGCTCGGGCGCGAGGCCCGGGCGCTCCGCCTCGTGGACCGCCCCGAGCAGCGCCGCGACGGCAACCGCCCCCGCGGCGAGCACCAGTACGAGCCCCCGCCGCCACACGCGGCCGGCGAGCATCATCGCAAGAACCGCCGGCGCAAGCGCGAGCGCCGTTCCGAGGTCCGGCTCCATCAGGACCAGCGCCGCGGGAACGCCGAATAGCGCCGCCCCCAGCAGCATGCCGCGGAAGGACCTCAGCCACGGCGGAGCCTCCTCGCGTCCGAACACCTGCGCGAAGAACGCGATGACGCAGAGCTTCGATATCTCGCTCGGCTGGAAGAACCACAGCCACCTCTTGCCGCCGTATATCTCGCTTCCCAGCAGGAGCACCGCGACGAGGAGGACGATCGCGCCGAAGTAGGCCGGCGCGGAAAACCACCTGAAGATGC
>Ga0310696_10004443_pt1 | contig 17196 bp, 10 predicted proteins | sample AusTroGonzalo_MG_4_FD_203885 | JGI IMG/M metagenome (GOLD analysis project Ga0310696, IMG submission 203885) | Bovine rumen microbial communities from tropical cattle in Woodstock, Queensland, Australia - Gonzalo_02 (v2) (version 2) | ecosystem: Host-associated > Mammals > Digestive system >...
TTACCTCCAACCTCGACATGTTCGGTTGGCTCGGCAGCTTCTCCGGTCTCTTCGGCATGCAGGGCGCTGTTGAAAACGCCTACAACGGAGCTCTCAAGACCGCGAAGGAAGATCCTTCCAAGAAGCTCCATGCCATCTTCATCTCCCACGGCGAAGCTGAAAACGCCGATGGTCCGCGCAACATCGCGAACCAGATGAAGGAATACGGCCTCCCGGTGACGTTCTACATGTCCCCCGGCACTGCCCACGAATGGCTGACCTGGCGTCGCAGCCTCCGCGAATTCGCTCCGCTCCTGTTCAAGGGCATCTGATGCGAATCGCGTGAGTCCTTCGGCTGATTTATCAGCCACTTGATTCCCGGCCGGACACCGCCTCAAAACGGTGTCCGGCCTTTCCTTTGCCGTGGTACTTGGGAAAAAAAGACGAATAAGACCAATAAGACCAATAAGACCAATAAGACCAATAAGACTCATGTGTCCTATTAGCCCTGTTGGTCCTATTGGTCCTACTGGCTTTATTTGCCTGACAGCTGTTTTCTGGCTGCGGAGATCTTGAGCAGGAGATCGGTGATATTTTCCGCGCGGAGCGGCTTCAGCAGGATACCGGTGAACGGAGCGGGATTCTCCTGCTTCTGCATTTCCACGTCGGCGGTCAGCGCGTAGATCGGGAGGTCGCGCCACGCCGGATTGCGTCGGATTTCGGCGGCGAGCTCATCGCCGTTCATATTCGGCATCCAGACGTCGGTGAGGACGGCGTCGAACACGCCGTCGTTCATCTTCGTCAGAGCTTCCTGCCCGGAGCTTGCGGTCTCGACCTTCCTGACGCCGAGTTTGCGGCAAAGCGCTTCAAGCACCTTCAGGTTCAACGCGGCGTCATCGACCAGCAGCAGCGAAAGGTTGAGCTCGACAGGCAGGCTGCCCGGTTCGTCGGACGCTTCCGGCTCGGCGGGCGCTTCGGTCTGGTATTCCACGTGCGGGATCTCGACGGAGAAACGGCTGCCGACTCCGACTTCACTGTCGATGCCGATCCGGCCGCCCATTTTCGCGACCATGAGATTGCAGATGGAAAGCCCGAGTCCGGTGCCGCCGGTCGGCGTCTTCGTATGAATGCGGACAAACGGCTGCAGCAGGTCGTCGAAATGCTTTTTCTCGATGCCGATGCCGGTATCCTGGACCGTGAAGACGAGCAGCCCTGTCTTCGGGCCGCCGTCGGACGCGGCATCCGGCGTGAACCGGATGTGCAGAGTGACGCCGCCTTTTTCGGTGAACTTGACGGCATTCCCGATGAGATTGAAGAAAATCTGGCTGATGCGTTGGGCGTCGAGTTTCAGCCACGGGAGATTGTCCGGAGCGTCGAGCTTCAGGAAAAGCGCCTTGTCGCGCGCGGCGTCGCCGACGACGGTGAGGACGGACTCGGCGAGGCGGCGGAAGTCGCATAAGGCGGGGTAGAGTTTGAGCTTGCCCGCGTCGAGCGAAGCGAAGTCCAGCACGTCGTTGATGAGCTGCATCAGGGTGTTGCCGCTGAAGATGATGTTGCCGAGGTACTCCACGGACTTTTCCTGCGAGAGGCCGCCCTGCCGGAGCAGCTCGGAGAACCCGATGATCGAGTTCAGCGGCGTACGGATGTCATGGCTGACGCAGCTGAAGAAGAAGCTCTTGGCTTTTTCGGCGGAAATCGCCTTGTCGCGCTCGGACTTCAGGTTCTGCGTGAGCTCGTACTTCAGGAGCATCATGTTCGCCGTGTGCTGGAAGTTGCCCAGCATCTCGTAGTCGGTCTGCGAGAACGAGCGCCACGGGTCCTTGAAGTAGATCGACATGGCGCCCCACACGCGTTCGCCGTGCATAAGCCGGAAGGAACAGCGCGTGCCCATTCCGGTGGCGCGGACGATCCCGGCGAGATCGGGATCATCGAGCTGGATATTCTGAATGTCGTTGTCGACCGTGACATCGCATCCTTCCAGCTTGGAGATCCATTCTTCGTCGAAGCTGGTGTATTCGCGGACCTTCATCATGACCTGGGAGAACGGCTGGCCGGCATTCTCGAAGCCCCATGTGGCAAGGAGCTCCACCCCCTCCGGCCTGAAGTGGATGAAATTGCCGCCGTCGGCCGAGAAGTAGCCGGCGACGACGCGGACGACTTCATAGAATGCGCGGCTGCCCTCGTCGGCCTCGGAGAGGATCGCCTCCATGCAGGCCGAATTGGCCTCCTGGCGGCGGATGCGGCGGACGGATTCCGTCGTGTCCACGGCAAACATGAAGATGTAGGAAAGCTTGTTCGAGTCGTCGGTCACGCCGTGTGCGTCGATCTGCCAGATCTTGCCGTTGATCTTCCGCTGAATGGAAGACGTGCGCAGACCGTTCATGATCGATTGGAGAAGCTGCGGCTTCACGTCGCGTTCGACCGCGGCGATCGACTCCTGATAGGGCTTGTTGCAGCGGAGCAGACGGCCGGAACCGTCAAACATCGCCACGGGGATGATGGTGTTGTCGACGAGCAGCTGGTTTTCGCGTTCGCGCTGCTGGATTTCCTTCTGCGCGAGGCTGCGTTCCATGGCCATGGAGAACAGCGAGGCGGCCACCTGAAGCATTTGAATGTCGGCGGAACTGAATCTCGTCCTGTTTTTGATGTAATGCACAGCCATTCCGCCCCAGAAACGCCCTTTGACCATGATGCGGGCGATCATGGCGGATTTGGCCTTGCAGAAAGCCTCCGGAGAATCCGCGTAAACAGCCTCCGCGTCCTCGAACGCCAGGACAGGCTCGCCGCGTTTTTCGCGACAGCGTTTCAGCAGAGGACACGTCTGGCAGTGCTCCCCGACGCGGGGAATGCCCGGACGCCCCCATTCGTTCGCAAGCCAGGCATTGCCCCGGTGCTGCGGCAGCAGCAGGATCCGGTCGCAGTGCATGGTCTCCAGCATCTGTCCGGCCATATAGTCGCTGAACTCCTCGATCGCGTGGTCGTCGTTCAAAAAGGCGATGAGGTTCATCTTCAGCGTTTCGGTCCGGCGCAGCTTGTGTTCCTCGGTCACGTCGTGGTTGAGGCCGATCAGCATCCGCCCGCCCTGTTCCGTGCGGAACGGCAGCAGCCATTTTTCGAACGCGTGCCAGCCGACGCCGGGAATCTCCTCCTCGATCTCGGCATGCGACATATTATCCGACGCCGTCACATCAGTATGCGATTTGAGAATCATGTCCGCGATCGGCTTCGGGAAGAAGTCGTGATCCGTCTTGCCGACGACCTGCTCCTTCGTGCGGCCGATCATGCGGCAGAACCGCCGGTTGCACATCGTGTAGCGGAAAGAATCGTCCGCGTCCATCACGAAGAACGACATGGGCAGCGCGTCGATGATTTGTTCAAGCAGCCTCTTGGAATCCTCCAGGTTCTGCTGTTCGCGGATGCGGAACAGGATGGTGCTGAACGTATCGACCAGCATGAGGCGCGGTTCGAGGTTGTAGGAGGGGAACGGCATGCGTTCCGTGAACTGGATGAGCATGGTCCCGATGTAGCGCTTCTGATTGAATATCTCGAATGCAAGATTGCAGCGCGGATAACCGGGACACTGCTCGGATACTCCCGCCAGTTCCGGCAGATATGCGATTTCCGGTATCTCGCAGAAATGCTTTTCCTTCAAAATCGGCAGCATGTAGCCGACCAGCTTTTCCCGCAGTTCGGGGGAGAGTTTCGGCAGGGTGTCCGCCATATCCGGGCGCACGAAATCCATCAGCGTGTTCATCTCGCGATCCATCCACACCATCCGGCAGCTTTTGAACTCGCGGAAAATGATCTCGGTTATGATCGACAGAACAGTCTTCATGTCGGTCTCCTGCTGCGTCCGGCGCAGGATCTCCGCATTCGCCGCCTCGTATTTATGGAAAAACGTCTCGGCGGTCACGTCTTCGGCCATGCCGAGGATCAGACGACGTCCGGTCTTCGCATCGACGTACAGGTTCTCCGAGAACTGGATGAACTGCGGGAACCCCTTTTCGTCCAGCATCTGCAGGCGGAACGTGCGCGCCTCGCCGCCGGCCTCGACCGTCTTAACGGAATTATCACGCCACTTGGAGGCCAACGGAGCGGGCAGAAAGTCTTCGGGCATTCTGCCGAGAATGCCGTCATGGTCGATCCTGAACATCCGTGCGAAAGATTGGTTCGCCCGCGCAAACCGGAAATCGCGCTCGACATCAAGCACATAAATGCCGAGGGGCATGTTGTTGGCGAGCGTGAGCAGAATGCTTTCCCGATAGAATCTCTCGATTTCGGCGGCATCCGGTGCCGACTGGACCGTGAAGAAAAGAACGCCGCCCCCGGTCCCGTCGGGCAGGACGACCGGCTGCATCGCAGATTCGTACCACGCGCCGGAGGATTCGGCGCAGACATGGAACGTGAGGGTGAAACCGGACAGTCTGGCCTGGCGCACGCCATCTCCGGCCGTCACGGCGGATGCCGGGATCAGTTCATCCAGGGAACGTCCGGCAAGCCCGCCGTTCCCGGCTCCAAACGCTTTTTCCGCGGTCGGATTCGCATACAGGACCATCCCGTCCCGGCTACAGACGATCACGCCGTCCGAGAGATGACGGTACACCGGCTCCAGCGCACCGGAAACGAGGCGGATTTGTCCGTTTTTCACGTGTTCCCTGTCCATTTCTTTCTCTCATCCTCAAATAATTAACAAAAAAAAAGGATCATTTAGTGTAGCACACAATTCCGCAAATGTCAAATCCAAAACAACCGTACTCCTTGGAAAATATCTACTTTTTTTGATGTCATATCCTTTGAAAAGTGACGCATGCCGCTTTGAGCCCGGCTTTTTCCCCCTCAAAAAAAGATTTCCGCCTCATCGGCTGTAAGTTAGGAAGATGTCGATTCATTTTGTCCGGCGGCGTTTCCCATCAGTGCGAAGTCCGGAAACGCGAAAAAGAGAGACTGCGAACTCATCGCCGAACGGATCCGCATCGGCCGATCGCCCCCCCTCCCCTCATGGACGCCTCCGTCCGAACCGGCGGCGACACCATCGCAACCCCGTGCAAAAGAAGCCGCAAAGCGCATTTTAACGAAACAAATTCCGGGAGGAATACTAATCCGTCTAAATTTTTGAGGTTTTCACGTTTTCACGCTTGATTATTTCATCTTTTTGGTTATATTTAACGAATGACGGCACATAAGCTGCCTCTTTTGAGTTGACAAAGCCACGGAACAATCCAAATAATCCAAACAACAAGGAACCGCAAATGAACCGCAAAACGACCGGAAGCATGCTCCTCGCCCTGATCGCCATGACCGTCGGAACTGCCGCCTTCGGACAGGCGCCGTTCGGTCCCGGCTCCGCTCCACAGGCTGCAACGCCCGTAAACGGCACCATGACCGTGAACATCTCCGACAAGCTCAAGATCTCCGACACCATGTTCGGCATCTTCTTCGAGGACATCAATTACGGCGCCGACGGCGGCCTGTACGCCGAACTCGTGGCAAACCGCGATTTCGAGTGCACCCCGGCCGACGCACGCGGCTGGAGCGCCAAAAAATTCTGGGTTGTCGAGGGACAGGGCATGACCTTCGATATCGGCACCGACGACCCGATCCACGCGAACAATCCGCATTACGGCGTGCTCTCCGTCGGCGAAGTCGGTCCGCGCCTCATCAACGAAGGCTTCGGCGGTTTCCGCTACGAAAAAGACGCAAGCTACGATTTCTCCATGTTCGCGCGTCAGCAGGGCGACAAACCCGCCTCGTTCGAGGTCGGCCTCCTTTCCGACGCCGGCAATGTCCTCGCGTCCGGCACGCTCGAAGTGAACTCCAGGGAATGGGAAAAAGTCTCCCTCGTCCTCACCGCCGCCGACGGCAATTCCACCCCCGACGCATGCGGGAAGTTCTACCTGAAGCCCCTCACCGCCGGAGCCCCCGCGGCCGTCGACATGGTCTCCCTCTTCCCGCAGGACACCTTCAAGGGCCGCAAGAACGGCCTCCGCAAGGACCTCGCACAGACGCTCGCCGACCTGAAGCCCCAGTTCGTGCGCTTCCCCGGCGGCTGCGTGGCGCACGGCAACAGCTGGCAGGACGACTGCTACTACTGGAAAGATTCCGTCGGCGCGCTCGAAGAACGCAAGCCCATCAAGAACCGCTGGGGCTATCACCAGACCCGCGGACTCGGCTATTTTGAATACTTCCAGTTCTGCGAAGACATCGGCGCTTACGCGCTTCCGATCATCACCGTCGGCGTCGACTGCCAGTTCGCCGGCAGACAGCAGGCCGTCCCGATGGATCAGATGGACCGCATCGTCCAGGACGCCCTCGACCTCGTCGAATTCGCTAATGGCGGCGTCCACACCAAGTGGGGCGCGCTCCGCGCGAAAATGGGGCATCCCGATCCGTTCGGACTGAAGTACATCGGCCTCGGCAACGAGGAACAGATCTCCCAGGCTTTTGAAGAACGCTTCAAAATGGTCAACGACGCCCTCGTGGCCAAGTACCCCGACATCGTCGTGGTCGGCACCGTCGGCCCCGGCGCTTCCGGCAACGACTTCGACCGCGGCTGGAGATTCGCCCGCCAGGAGAAAGTCCCCATCGTCGACGAGCATTTCTACATGAATCCGAACTGGTTCGTCGACAGCGCCCAGCACCGTTACGACAACTACGACCGCACAGGCCCGAAAGTCTACGCAGGCGAATATGCCGCACATGCGCAGGGCAATCCCCGTCCAAACACCATCGAGACCGCCCTCGACGAAGCGATCTTCCTCACCGGTGTGGAGCGCAACGGCGATGTCGTCCTGATGTCTTCCTACGCGCCGCTCCTCGGCAAACACGGCAACATGCAGTGGACTCCGAACATGATCTACTTCTCCAACACGAAGATCGACAAGACCACGACCTACGAGGTGCAGAAGCTCTTCGGCACGAACGCCGGCACGAATTACCTGAAGAACACCCTCAGCTTCGGCAACGCCCTCGACGCCTATCAGTCCCTGCGCGTCGCCGCCTCCGCCGTCGAGGCCAGAAACGGAACCATCATCCTGAAGTATGTCAATACTCTCAACAGGCCCGTTTCCATCACCGTCTCGCTTGAGAATACCGGAGACGATATCATCCCCGAAACCGCCTGCCGCACCGTCCTCACGGGCCCCGTCTTCACAGGAAAGGAATACACCCTCACCGAAAACGAGATCAAGCTCGGCAAGACCTTCACCGTGGATCTGCCCCCCTGCTCCATGACCGTTATCCGCTTCTGAGCGGAAATCGTCCGCATGGGCGGACACGACGCATAGCCTGTTCTTTTCGGAGCGGCCCCGAACGGCGACCGCAAATCGGAGGAACAGGCTTTTTTCAGGGTTTTCCTCTGAGAACGGAAAAAAAACAGGAAAGTTTTTCGGGTTATACAATATTTCGATATAACGAAACGTTATTTGACCGGTCCGAGACGCTCCGGGCATCGCTTCGGCCCCTCGGATCCGGCGGACAAAACCGCCCGACACTGCCCGGACAAAAAAAGATCAAGTCAGTCAAAACGACAGAAAGGACCCCCCGGCTATGAAAAACTACACAGCATTCTTTCTTGCGGCATTGATGATTCCCACGACCGCGCTTTACGCGCAGGGACCCGGCGGACGCCCCGGAGGTTCAAGTCGCCCCGGAGGCGGTTCTGTGGTCCCCGGAGGACGTCCCGGAGGCTCTGTAGTCCCCGGAGGACGTCCCGGAGGCTCTGTAGTCCCCGGAGGACGTCCCGGAGGCACCATAGTGATTCCCGGAGGCCCCACAGTAATCCCCGGAGGCCCCACAGTGATCCCCGGAGGCCCCACCGTAATCCCCGGAGGCCCCACCGTAATCCCCGGAGGCCCCACAGTAATCCCCGGAGGCCCCACAGTAATCCCCGGAGGCCCCACGGTGATTCCCGGACGCCCGGTCGATCCGTTCTACTACTATCCGGGCCGCGGTCCCGCACCGGTGATCGTCGTCCCGCGCACAGTCGAAGTCGTCACGCCGACAGTCGAAGTCGCCACCCCGGTCGAAGTCGTGGAGCCGGTCATCGTCGCGACCGAACCCGAAACAACGGTCCAGGTGCAGACTGTGGACCAGATCGCGGTAAGCATCGTCCCGGTGAAGGAGGGCGATTATCAGCTCGTGTTTCTGGGCGACACTTCCGAGGGCGCCACGCCCGCGGTCTGCTACGAAGTCGGAGAGGAGATGAAGTTCTCGTTCTCCGTGAACAAGCTCGTCGAAAACCCCGGCAAGGGCAAGCTTTTCCTGAAGTGGAAACGCTCCGGCGACGACGGCAGGACAGAACAGGGCCGCACGGAAATCGACCCGGAAAAAGCGGTCTCACTTGTCACGTCCATCGACCGTCCCGGATTCGTCCGCATCGAAGCATCGCTGGAAGACGAGGCCGGAAACGACCTGAAGAGCGAGTTCAACGGCGGCGCGGGCGCGGAGCTTGAGAAGCTCACGCAGGCCGTACCGGAACCGGAGGACTTCGACGCGTACTGGGCGAAGCAGAAGGAACTGCTCGCCGAAGTGGCGGCCATCCCCGAGATCAGGAAGATCCAGGCGAAACAGGACGGTTTCGACGCATACGAAGTGAAAGTGCCGTGCGCCGGGCCGCGTCCCGTGACAGGATATCTGGTCATCCCGAGCGGCGCCGCACCGAAATCCCTGCCCGTCAAAGTGCATTTCCAGGCTTACGGCGTGCGCGACCAGGCGGTCCCGGACGGCGTGGAAGGCACGATCTATTTCGATGTGAACGCCCACGGGATCGAGCTCAGCCAGCCGAAATCCTACTACGACGGCATCCGCGCCCAGCTCGGCCATTACGCCTACGACAACACCGAAAACAAGTCCCCGGACACCTCGTATTTCCGCTACATGGCCGTCCGCGTGATCCGCACGTTCGACTTCGTGAAGACGCTCGTGCAGTGGAACGGCAAGGACCTCGGCGTGATCGGGTACAGCCAGGGCGGGCTTCAGGCCGCATGGGCGGCCGGACTCGTCCCGGAGATCACCCATGCCGAAATCGGAATGCCCTGGTGCACGGACGTCGGCTGCGAGAAGGCCGGACGCCAGCGCGGCACCTGCCCCGACTACCAGCCCGGACTTGATTATTTCGACCCCGTGAACTTCATCAAACGCGCCCCGGGCACCTGCCTCATCGACATCGTCCGGGCGGGACTCGGCGACTATGTCGCGCAGCCTTCCGGCGTCGCCGTGCTGTTCAACAACGCCGTCGGCCCCAGGCGCGTGATCTACTACCAGAACTGCGCCCACGCCGAGCCGGACGAGTTCTCCCCGGCGATCATCATGCAGTCCGAAGACTGGCCGGAAACCGTGAAGTAATCCGACAGACCATCGACAAGCTGCGTACTGCCGCGATGCAAGCGCAGCTTGCTCCGCTCCTGTTCACCGGGGGCGGAGTTTTTTCCCTTTTTTTCGCTCGAAATCCCGAAAAAAAGCTTGCATAATGCGGGATTCGGGACTATTGTAATAAGATTTGCCGGGCGCATCCGAGCTCCGGCCGTTCCGCATCCAACCGAAAGACCGCGCATGAACATCTTTTCCGATCCGCTCTCCCCGTGGCGTCTGCCGCTGCGATTCCTCTATCCCGCCAACTGGTGCGCAAAAGGATTCGAGGAGGATCTGGCGTGGATCCGGCAGCATCCCGAGGCTCGCAACGCCGGGAACATGCTGACGGACAGCAGCGGCAAACAGGTCTGGAAGATCGAACTCCCGAACGGCCACGGCGCCGTGGCATACAAGCACTGCGAGGGAAAAGCCCCCAACCGGTACATTCTGCATCTGTCGCATCCCGGCCGCGAATGGCGCAATTATCAGGCGATCCACCGGATGAATATCCCGGCGGGCGAGGTCCTGGCGTTCGGCGAAACGCGCAGGCATCACTGGAGACTCCTGCACTCCTTCATCATCACGAAGTTCATCGGGAACACGCGCAACGGGACCGACTTCATGCCGGGCGGCGTGCTGCGCGACAACGAAGCGATGCGACGGCGTTTCTGCGAGCTGCTCGCGCCACGGATCGCCACCATGCACGAACACGGCTTCTTCCATAAGGCGCTGCACCCCCGGAACATCCTGTACCGCGGCGACACGCCCGAAACGATGGAGGTCTTCTTCATCGACGTGGCGCGATGCAAAACGAGGTTTCTGTGGACCATGAAATGGTTCCAGCTCTTCGACCTGTTCACGCCGCTGAACGACCTGAAGCTGCCCGAGGACGAATCCCGGGCGTTCCTGAAGCTCTATCATTCCCAATCCCCCGGCTGCCCGTTCACGCTGGCGCAACTCGAACAGAAACTCTCAAACTACTGCCGCCACGGCAAATACTACAACGTCGTGGACGCCGCCGCGGAGACGGCAAACGGCAAGTGACCCCGTTCCGCCTTGCCGCCGTTCAATCGGACGGCGGATTCAGCTCAGGAGCCCTGCCGGTTTTCACTCCCGGATTTCGCGGATGCGCGCGATGAGCCGTGCCGCATAGCCGCGCGCCTGTTCCTGCTGCCTGGCGACGGCCGCCGCATCGTCGCGGGAGGCGTAGCTCACGCCGTTTATCCAGATGGGGCCGAGGTAGTCCAGGCCGCATACTCCGGCAATTGAGCCGAACCAGGCGACGAGCTCGCGGATATCGCCGATCGATCCCGGCTGTCCGGTGTAGGCAGCTTCGGGAGCGCCTGTCGTGAAGGACACGAGAAGCTTCTTTCCGGCGAGTTTCGCACCGGTCCCGTGTGCGAATCCGTGCACGAACACTTCGTCCAGCCACTTCTTCATGAGCCACGGCAGCGAATACCAGTGGAACGGGAACTGCCAGACGATCAGTTCCGCTTCCGCCAGAGCGGCCTGCTCCGCCGCAATGTCGAATTGTCCGTCCGGCGCGACCTCGCAGAGCTTGCGAACGGTCATATCGGGGAAGGCGCGTCCCAGTTCGTCGAGGATAGCGGCGTTGACGACGGATTGAGCGAGATCGGGATGTCCGGCGACGAGAAGCGTTTTCATGAGGCGTATCCTTTCCTGTTTGGATGGTTCCGTGTACGGGCCGGACGTAATATATCCCGGGAAAGCGTGGATTGCAAGCGCCGTCCGCCTCCATTTTCCGGGAAATTGAAAAACGCGGCCCCTCCCCTGCCCCGACGGATCCGGCTATGGTCCATCCCCCGGCGAAGAAACGGCGGGAAGGGCCGTTGTTTCGCGGGTTTCCGGCACAAAACCGGGCACCATCAGAGCGTCATGCCGGATGGGAACGGGTTCTCGCGCAGCAGACCCCACATCTTGTCAATATAGGCCAGCGTGTAGTATCCTTCGTAGTAGTGGAAGTAAAACGCGCCTTTGTCGGTCAGTTCGAGCATGCCGTCGTGCTCCGTGAGCATTCCCGCGCGTTTGGCGAACCACAGCTCCATGCCGAACGTCTTTTTCAGCGGTACGCCGAAAAATGCTTCGAAATCGCGGATCGCCAGCCGGGTCGTATACAGTCGCCAGAAAAGCCAGTAGACCATCCGCTGCCGGACAGTGAAATCGCACCTCAGCGCAACGGGCAGCCGTCCATCGGCGATCCGTTTGCAGTACGCGTCCACCGAGAAGGTGTTGACCCGGAATTGATGCCTGAGCAGGGTCGTCGCCGAACAGCCGAACCCGATGAAATTGTCCCGGGTCATGGAGGAATACCGGTGGGCCGGGTCCTGCGTGAAGGTCCAAATGGAGTCGCGGTAACAGCCCCTCTCCCGGAAATAATCCGTGATCCCGTCCAGCAATTCGCGTTTTTCCCGGTTGGTCGCGGCACTGACCGGAGTGGGCACGAACGAGAAATTGATGAAGGGATAGATCGCCACGTGATTCGCGCCGTTGTCGAACGCGGTGCGGATGTCGGATTTCAGATCCTCGGCGGTCTGCCCGGGCAGAGCGAAGATGAAATCCATGGAGACGGTTTCGAATCCCGCCTGCGCGAGCACGCGTTTCATCGCCGCGGCGTCGACGGCTTTTCTGCCGAGCAGCGTCTGGAATTTCTCCTGAAATGACTGGATCCCGATGCTGATGCGGCTTACGCCCGCGTCCTTCAGTTTCCGCAGAGTCTCCGTGCTGACGTCGTCCGGGTGAAGCTCCAGCCCGATGCCGTCGGTGATCCGGTAGTATCTCCGCAACACGCCGGTCACCTCGCCCAGCCGGTCCGCCGCCAGCGCGGGCGATCCGCCGCCGAAGTAGAGCGACGAGACCGTCACGGGCGCGTGGAACCCCACGGAAACCAGCTCGATCTCAGATTTCAGCGCATCGATGTACGACTCGTACCGCGCCCGGTCGAAAACCGTCTTGCAGTAGGGACAGAAGTCGCAGATGCTCCGGCAGAACGGGATGTGCACGTACAGTCCGGGATTGGCGGTCCCCGTCAGGTCAGGCGTCCGGGCGCCGTCGTCCGCCAGAAACGTGAAGGGCCGGAAGGAACGTGTCAGATACATCCTGGTGGCGCTGGTCAGCAGGCTCATCGGAACCACCCCGTCAAATATACTTCAGATAGGTCCGGAGCATGTCGGCGATGATCCGGAGATTGCCGCGGAACAGCAGAGTGTATTCCGCCACGAAAAAATAGCCGCACTGCTCGCACAGCCCTGGGACATCGATGCAACGGCCGCAGGTGCTGATCTTCCCGTTTTCGATGACCAGGCACTGGCGGCAGGGCGTCGGGAAACTGTTGTCGACCAGATACGGCAGGGCGCTTCTCAGGTTGAAGATCGGCGCGCCGTCCTTCATCGCCTGCGCGATCGCATCGGCGCATTGCTTCTTTTCGTCGCGGGAGAGCATCAGTTCGGCAGTATCGGGATACGGGGTATGGAAATTGAACGAAACCGCCTTGATGTTCGTTTCCATTTCGGCGGTCCGGATCACGTCACGGACCGTTGTCATGTTCAGCTTGTTGATCGCCATGTACAGCACGATATTGGCGGCGGACGCCTCGCGGATGTTTTTCAGGATCGTGTCGTAGGTGTCGCCGCGGATGAGGTTGTGCCGTTCACGGTCGCCGTCCAGGGAGAGCAGGATCACGTCTGCCTCGGGCAGATCGATGGGAAATGTCCCGTTGGTGACGACATTGACGATCAGGAACCCCATCCGCTTCGCCTCGACGACCAGGTCGCGAAGCGTCTTCTCCCCGTCGCTCCACAGGAAAGTCTCCCCGCCGCAGAAGAACAGGATGCGGCACCCCATGTCGTAGATCGTCTGCATCTCGCGCCGGATCTGAGGATAGGGATGGACGACCGCGGTGAGGTTGTTCACGGAACAGTGCTTGCAGCGAAGGTTGCATTTATCCGTGAGAATGACCGTACCGAGGATCGGTCTCTGCCGCCGGAAAAGGACCGTTTTGATACCGAACCACGCAAAATATGTGAACGAGGATAACTTCATCTATGGCTCCGCCGCCGGCTCCTCTGCCTGTTCTGCCGGATGTTCGACTCGTCCTGCATGGACAGGCCGAAAGACGGGAGCCTCAGGCGTCGGGATCGTTTTCCCGACGGAAAATGAAATGATTTGATTTGTGATTGTCGATGCAGGTTCAGCAGCCGCGTTCAAAGGCTGATATACCGTCGAATCCGCCCATCCCGGTCGTCCTGAGTCATTGCAGACATCCGGCTGAGCATTGCGATAACGCCTTTCCGACCTTGGGGGAAGCGCTGCCCCGGCTTCAACTATAATGTATTTCCGTTTTGTAATAAGTCAAGCGAATTCCCGTCTTTTTCCTCGAAAAAAGGTTCCCCTGACAAGCGCAAAAGCATATGCAATGAAAGAAGAGGCCATGTCGCATCTAACAAAAAGCCGCGTTGCAATACCGGAGGATCTGTGAATTTAAGGCCCCCTGAACGGCCCGACCATACCCGATTGAAAGAAACCATGTTCTCCATCTGGAATCTCCGGTTGTCGCAATCTGTTGATTTTGCAAGAGAAACCGGAAATCAAAACCACCGGTTGAGCAGGTGGCATGCACTGTGCTTAGAAGGCGATGGTACTGGTGGCCCGGCTCGGCCCCTGAATGGACTGCCAGTCGCATTCCCTTCATGAGCCGCTTAAGCGGCTCGTGTATTTGTCCTGTTGTTACCAATGAAAACAAAAAAAAACGCGCCGAGGAAAAGCTTGCAACCATTGAAAAAACAATTGATGCCAGACGACAAATCAAAATGAAAAGCCTCGTGAAGACCTGTGATCGTATGCTCGAAACGAACTGTCCGCTTTTCGTATCGAATTATCCCTTTTTTCATGACTTGTGTTCGTTTTTCCCTCGATTTGATCGATGATTATCAATTTGCTTTGAGCTTATTCCTGTTCTTGGCACATCTTCTCCATTGATAGGAACGGATAAAGTAGAAAGGTAAAAAGGAAATCCGGAAGAAAAGGTCGGCGATCCATCGCAAATGCTCATGCTTTACGAACATCCGCACAAAGAACGCCGCGATTGACAGATGGAAAGATGCGGATGTCATCAAGCAGTCGAACGCATCGAAGTTGTCCTCGAAAATGTAATTCAAGTATTCCACTCTTTTTTCACGAGGTACTTCTTTCTGGCATCGTAAAGAAAAAAAGCGACAAACCAAAGGGAAAAAGAAACGTTTTTGCCAAATCTTTGTGATGCGCACATCGAAATCATTCTCTCGAGAGATTTTTTCGTGAAACTGCAGCATGCTTTTTATGATAACAGCCCAATCTTTCAAATATTCGTTTTCATTCTTTGCAAAGGTTTGAACAGAGTTTGAATGAATACGATAGTTGTAGACTGTTTCATGTAATGGGATGACACGTTTTGCGAGATAGTAGGCACGAGCAGTGAATTCATGATCCTGATATCGCAAGCCCTCGATACATTTCAGGTTATGATCCAGGAGAAACTGGCGGCGGTGGATTGTCGTTTGAAGCATTGGATTGTATTCCTTTGCATGGATGATTGCTTCCACTCCGGACATTTCGGTCGGAACATCCGTGCCATAGTTGTCCCTCAGGCAATCGACGAGAAGATCTTTTCTGTTGCGTGCTTTCAGGAATGCAAGTTTGTTCTCTTCCTTAATTTCATTTTTGAAAAAAATGGCGCACGGGTAGAGGTCGGCACCGGGGTTTTCGCTTATTTTTTTATAAAGCCGTTCGAGGCACCCATCTGAAATCAAATCGTCGCCATCCAGGAAAATGATGTATTCTCCCGTTGCCATATCAATCCCTTTGTTTCTGGAGACGGAACAGGATCCGGTGCGCGGGCCGGTGAAGATTCTGAAGCGGGGGTCGCCGACTGTTTTTTCCCGAATGATCTTTTCGGTTCTGTCTTTTGATGTTTCGATGCCGATTAAGCATTCCCAATCCTGAAAAGACTGCCTTAAAACCGACAGGATACATTCCTCTACGTAAGATTCAACTTCACAACAGGGGACAATGATCGAAAAAAAAGGAGCTTTATCCATGTGTTTCAAAAGAAAGAGATGTCTATTCGTGTTGTAGTATATATTTAAAATACATTATTCCCTTTGTTTTTTCAAGTTTGTTTCACAATTCTTTTTTTATTTTGGTGTATTATTTGTATTGTTCTGCAATTCGAAAATGATGAATGAGAGGAGCAATCCTGTTCATGCTCCCCTTTCCTGTTGCCCCCTCCATCGAACTGCTATAGAATCCTTAGCGTTTGCTCCCTATGTTGAATTAAATCTTCTGCCTGTTGTGTGTGTCGAGAGGTAACTGCAGAGCTTTTCTAAACAGTTCGGTTTCTGGTTCTCAAAAAAGGATGCCCTTTAGAAAAAGCATTGCGGTAAGGGGATTGCTCACCAAGGGTGCTGGTGCAGTATCTTTTGAGACAATGACCTACTCTCTACTCTATTTCATCATTTCGCATATTTCAACTTTAGCGGCGAGAAACATATCAACCTTGGCAAAATAATGCGTTGATAAAGCGAAAAAAACGTAAGACACGCTGAACTTTACGGCGATCATAAAGCATAAACCGGTTGACCGATATTTCCCGAAAAATGCTTAAAAAATTTGGACGGCATATTTTCTATTTTCTGCGATTCGTATTTTGGTAAATGGCTGATATCTTCTTTTTGCGCCACGTGTTCCTTCTATATATAATATCGCCTCTTCATCCGTCTGGAAATGAACTCACATATGATGTCTTCCTCCCTTTTGCTTACGGGCTGGAGCCGACGAGATGACGCACCATAAGACAACGATTTTCAAAACAAGTTTTCTATATAGATACGCGCGATCTTTGGTTATGTTTGAATAACTGACGACCATAAGCCTTTCTTCCACGCGCAGTTTTCCCGCTTTGATCCAAGGGACCCACAAGGTCCTTTGGATTTTTTTTTGCACTTTTTTCGAGTCCAATTTGGACGATGGCTGATATTTATTTTTCCGCTTTTCTTCCCCTTCTATATAATGTGTCTTCCTCTTTTTTTCATTTTTTTGAGTTCGTTTTTGGACGCAGGGCCAATCTTTTTGGTTAACTTGTGTAGATGAAAGTGATTCATCGAAAAAAGATGAAAAAAATTCTGCACCTTTTTGGACGCAGGGCCAATCTTTTTGGTTAACTTGTGTAGGACAAACCAATCCGGTGAATCCACGAACCAATCAACACAGAACAGGGACACAATCCATGATCAATCCAAAGATTCTGTCAATCCCGGCTGCGGAGTATCACGCGGCATCCCGAAGCGGAAAGTATGTATCCAGCCATCTTGCAGTGGAACACATTTTATCCCGTCATTGCCCGCATGTGTACCATTGCACAGGTCCGTGGTATTCTGAGGCCGGATGAAGCAATGGAAAAGCCTTGCTTCTGAACAACGCAAAGATTATATGGAACCGCGTTTGAAAAAGCGTGGACACAATGATATATTAAGACCTAACTGCGAGTCCAATTACTGAGGAGAACGGGAAATGCTGTTCCAAGACAAAGTCGTAATTTTACACCTTTAACTTTACTTTAGGAGGAATGAACATGAAAAAAACTATTTGGATGGCATTGATCATGCTGTCCGCGGTGATCGTTTCCGCCGCTGAGCCGAAATTCACCCAGAAGGAACTGGCCTACATGTCGGCAACGGCGCAAATCGCGTTGTTCAAGGCGGGAATCATCACGCCGTCCGATGTACTGGAAGCGCAAATCGCGCAAGTACAACAGTACAACGGCGTTTACAACACCGAGCGCCGGGACTTGGAAAAGGAGTTGAACACCTTCAATGC
>Ga0310696_10004444_pt1 | contig 17196 bp, 17 predicted proteins | sample AusTroGonzalo_MG_4_FD_203885 | JGI IMG/M metagenome (GOLD analysis project Ga0310696, IMG submission 203885) | Bovine rumen microbial communities from tropical cattle in Woodstock, Queensland, Australia - Gonzalo_02 (v2) (version 2) | ecosystem: Host-associated > Mammals > Digestive system >...
CGCGGAATCCATCGTAAAGATCCGGATCCGTTTCCCGCGGCAGCGAAGCTCCACCAGCCAGCTTGCGAGCGGAGCCTTGGACTCTTTCTTCTTCAGCCGCGCGAGCAGAGACCCGACCAGAGATTTCTGCGGCGCCGGGTTTTCCGGTTTCTTCAGCCGTGCGAGCAGAGACCCGACCAGGGACTTCCGGGGCGCCGGGTTTTCCGGTTTCTTCAGCCGTGCGAGCAGAGACCCGACCAGAGACTTCTGCGGCGCCGGGTTTTCCGGTTTCTTCAGCCGTGCGAGCAGAGACCCGACCAGGGACTTCCGGGGCGCCGGGTCCTCCGACTTTTCTGTTTTTTTATGAAACAATTTCATCATTCATCCATTGTCCATATATTTCTGACGACCTTTGTGTACCAGTATTCTTCCGGAGACGGGAATTTGGAAAGACAATCGTTCCGGATCGTCCTCATCATTTCCCAATTTTCATTCTGCTGGTAGTGCTGATACGCAAGACAGGCCTGCGTATACCAGAAAATCTGCCGTTCCCGGAATTCCCGGAGAAGCCCCAGCGCGTTTTCCATCATTTCGGCATCTTTTCTCCAGCCCGCCTGCGACAGAAGGATGGCGAAGAGCCGGTTGTTTTTCGGCCAGTCGATGATAGCCACATTATGCGGCATGTCTTCCAGCAGTGAACGGTACAGTTCGGTCAGGGAGACTTTTTCCGGCATATCCTCCGGGATCTCCCAGTAACTCTTCGCCGCATCGCCGGCGGCGACGAAACATCCGTACTGATTCAGCACGTTCTCCGCACGCCAGTAGTGTTGGATCGGGACTTCGCGGATAAAAATGATCTCCTTGTCGTGATAGCGCAGATAACAGGCGAGGCCCTGCCACTGGAGATTGCTGTCGATCCGCTTGTAATTCAATATGTAATATGGAATTCCGTAGGACGACATGGCGTAGAACCGTTGTTCCGGCGGAGCCAGGAACGTGAACCCGAGCTCCTTTTCCGCCCGTTCGCGCCAGGCCGCGAAACTGGCCTTCCGGGAGATGATGAAACCATCCGGCAGCGTATTGACCTCCAGCTTCAGATGGAAGGGGACCTCCAGATTCTTGCCCAGCAGCGTAAGGACTTCGCAGTCGGTCTCCGAATTGCTCTGGAACTGCGTATATTTGCATTTCGGGTAATAGATCATGAATTTGCCCAGGGGCGGCAGCTGGATGCGGAATTCGCCGTCATTGTATTGATTCGTCAATTCGCCGGGCCATGTCAGCGGATTTTCCTGCCGCAGTTCGGAATAGAGGATCCCGCCGCCGATGATCAGAAGCAGCAGCACGATGCCGACGGCGAGCGTGATTTTCTGCCGGCTGGACTGCTTCCGGCTGAATTTTCTCAGATCGTTCAGTTCTTCCGGCGATGCGTAACGGGTGCGGTCGGCATCGCTTTCCTTCGGAGCGCCTCCTTCTTCCGTTTCATCTTCGGTCGCTTCGTCGTCACCGCCCGCGGGACCGGCCGGAGGCGGCGGAACGGGCGAAGCATCCTCCGCCACCGTGAAAATCAGGTTTTTCCCGAGCCGGACCTGGGAGCCCGGAGTCAGCACCGTTTCCGCTTCCGGCTCCAGCTGTTTGTCATCCACGAAAACCGATTCCGCAAAGGATTCCAGGATCAGGGCGGAATCCGGCTCCCGGACGTGCAGGGCGGCATGCTCAATCTTTATGTCCGCACCGCCGGGCCGGATGGCCGCCGCCCGTGACTTGCCGATCAGGAAGCCTTCCTGCGGGACGGCGAAGGAGCGGCCGGCAAGCTCTCCGCTGACAAAACTGATTTTATAACCTCTGTTTCCCTGCATTTTTCACCTCAGAACAAAGGGACGCCCGCTTCCTGCATTTTCAGGAAGACCGGCGTAAGGATGATAATGAATACCGCGGGCAGAATGAAAAGAGCCATCGGCAGAAGCATCAGAGACGGCGCACGCTGCGCCTTGCATTCCGCAATGGAGAAACGCAGCTTCCGCATCTCCTCCCCCTGGATCTCCATGGTTTCCGCCAGCGAGGCGCCCAGTTCGGTCCCCATCACGATCGCCGAGGCAAAGGAGGTGAACTCCTTGATCTGGATCCGGTCCGCCATGTTTTCCAGCGCGGCGGTCCGGATCACGCCCAGCTCCATCTCCCGGAGCATCATGGAGTATTCGTCCGTCAGCGGTCCCTTGATTCCCAGTTTCACATAGAAGAGGATCGCGGCGGAGAAATCTAGTCCGCCCCGCATGGCCGAAGCGATGAGGTCGATGGAATAAGGCAGTGTCTGCAGGATCTTTGTTTTCCGGGCCTGCACGAGGTTGCCGATAATGACGCCCGGCAGGAAACTGGCGATGAAGACGCCGGCCAGCGAGGCCAGCAGAGTCGCGATAAACTGATTTTCATCATCGATCAGCAGATAGACGATCCCGCCCAGGACCGGCGTAAGGAGCATGATCAGGAAGATCCGGGTGGCATACACCTGTTCCGCCGTGATGCTCAGACCCGCATAGGTCAGTCTTTTGCGGAGGGCGCGGCATTTCGCGGGAAACAGGCGGCAGATCAGGGTGCCTACTCCCGCGGCATTCAGGATCTGGACCGGAACGGCGGAGAAACGGAACAGCGCGGGAGGCTGATCCTCCTTGTCCTGTTTCACCGGTTTCCGTGCGGTCTGGTTTTTTCCGCCGAAGAAGACGAACCACAGGACCGGCAGGAACACGGCCAGGAACGTAAGCAGATAGATCAGTTCGTTCTTCATCTTCACACCTTCACATCCACGATGACCCGGATGACGAAATATCCGATCAGTTCCAGCGTCAGCATGATGCCGATCGCACACCAGCCGATCAGTGTCTGGACCATGGGCATCATCAGATCGCTGTTGATGCAGAAAAGAAGGCCGAAAGCCAGGAGCGGCGCCAGCGACATGGCCAGCGCTTCGAACCGTCCCTGCGCCGTAAGCGCCCTCAGTTTCTGCTGAAATTCGATCCGTCCGCGGATCGTCTGCGTGATCCGCTGCAGAACATCCGCCAGACTGCCGCCGGACTGGGTGGTCAGGCGGATCGATATGATGAGCAGCTGCAAATCTTCACAGGGCAGCCGGTCGTACATGTGCTGAAGCGCTTCGGAAAGCTCCACGCCGAACCGGTATTCCCGCAGCACGACGCCCAGTTCTTCCTTAAGCACACCCTCGCACCGCCGGGCGAAAACCTCCAGCGCCTGGGGCAGCGCCTGACCGGCACGCAGTCCGCTGGTCAGCCCCAGAGAAAAGTCCAGAATGCTGCCTTCGAATTCCAGCGCCCTCTTTTTCACCTTCCTCCGGTAATACAGAAGCGGCAGAACAAACCCGAGCCCCATAGAGACCAGGCCCACCGGGATCAGCACATAGATCATGAAAACCTGAAAGAAGAGCAGTGTCGAAATGATGACCGCCATGAGCAGGATGCCCATGGACACCTGGATCTGCAGAAGGGTCCGCGGATCGATGAAGTAACCCACATCGTTGCGGTGTCCGCCGGTGTTTCCGGTTTTGACCTTGCGGTCATAGCGCTCCAGACTGATGCTCTGGGCCATTCCGACGCCCAGAAAGATCAGCAGAGCCGCCGCGACAAAGACCAGCAGATAGATCGAATATCGTTCAAAAATCGGTATCGAATTCATGATATCACGCTTATCCCTCCGGCACGAATACCGACATATCCAGCTTCAGATCTCCGGCCTGTCTCAATTCGTCAATGAAACGCGGGATGTTGCCCGTAGCCGTGTGATGCCCGACGACATGAAACTTTTCGTCGAATCCCTCCTGTTCGAAGGTGAATATGTCCTGCATCAGGATCATTCCGCTTTCGCGGCCGGTCACTTCGCTGATCTTGACGATTTTACGCGAGCCGTCCGGCAGCCGCGTCTGCTGCACGATCAGATGGATGGCCGAGGCGATCTGCTCCCGGATCGCGGATGACGGCAGCTCGAATCCGGCCATCATCACCATGTTTTCCAGACGCGAAAGAGCATCGCGCGGATTGTTCGCATGACATGTGGTCATGGATCCGTCATGTCCGGTATTCATGGCCTGAAGCATGTCCAGCGCTTCCGCTCCGCGGCATTCCCCCACGATGATCCGGTCGGGACGCATTCGCAGCGTATTGATCACCAGATCGCGGATCGTCACCCGGCCCTGTCCTTCCACGTTTGCGGGGCGGGCTTCCAGACGGCAGAGATTTTCATGCGTCAGCTTCAATTCCGCGGAGTCTTCCACCGTAATGACACGTTCCTTTTCCGGAATGAACTGCGAAAGAATGTTCAGCAGCGTCGTTTTGCCCGAGCCCGTGCCGCCCGACACCAGAATATTGCGCCGGGCCCGTACCGCCTCTTTCAGGAAGAGCGACATCGGGTGCGTCAGACTTCCGAATTTCTCAAGATCGTCCGTAGTCAGCCGCTTGGACGAGAATTTCCGGATCGTCAGCAGCGATCCGTCCAGGGCCAGCGGCGGAATCACAGCGTTCACGCGGGAGCCATCCTCCAGCCGGGCGTCCACCATCGGGGACGCAGCGTCGATATGGCGGCCCAGAGGCTCGACGATCCGCTGGATGATCGATTGCAGATGCATTTCTCCCTGGAAGCGGGAAGCCGCCCGATACTGCAGTCCTTTGCGTTCGATGAAAACATTGTCCGGCCCGTTCACCATGATTTCGGAAATGGAATTGTCACGCAGCAGCGGAGAAAGAGGACCCAGACCGATCAGGTTGTCCAGCAGCGTCTGCCGGAGCATGGCCATATTCACTTCGGACGGGATCTCATGCCGGATTTCCCGAAGGACCTGATCCAGGGCGTTTTCCGCCTGCGGACGCATGGAGGAGCTGGACAGACTGCTCTGCGTGTCCTTGCCCACATTCAGGATCTCCAGCACCCGGTTCTGAACTTTCTTCGAGAGGACCATCATGGATTCCGTAAACAGTTTCTGCTGCTCCGCCTGTTCCTCATACAACGGAAGGCAATGCGAGGTGCCGTGTTCAGCTTCCCCGGCAGGAGCCGCCTCCGCCGCCGGTTTCGGAGACGAGGCCGCTTTCTCCTCCCCGGCCTCGAGAAGAAACAGGAAATCTCCGATTTTCAGCTCATCTCCCGCGGCCAGTTCCGTCTTGTCCCCGATCCGGACTCCGTTCTTCCATGTCCCCGCGTGACTTTCCAGATCCCGGACGAAGATCGTTCCGTTCTCTTCCGTGATCTCCGCATGGCGGCGGGATACCCGCTTATCCTGCAGGCGAATGGCGCATCCTTCCTGCCGACCGACTTCCAGACGACATCCGGACGGCAGATCGAAATAACGGTTTTCTCCGGGCAAAAAGAGTCTCATTTGCGGTCTCACCATGTAAACATCCGCATGAACCATGATTTCTGCTCGTTTTCATGGACCTGCTGATTTCCTTCGTTGACGACTTCCGAAACCTCATCTTCCACCGTGCTGTTTTCCTGCGAGGGCCGCGCGGAAAGCTGGAGATTCTGATGCATGAGCTCCGGGGATACCAGGATCAGGATCTGCACCTGCTCGCCGGAATCCTCCTCGAAGGACGCAAACCAGTTGAGGATCGGGACATGCCGGAGAAACGCGTAGCCCGCAGGACCGTTTTTGGTGAAAGTAAGCTCCTTCTGGCCGGCGATCACCGCCGTCTTTCCCAGAGGACACTGCAGCGACGTTTTGGTCCGGCTCTTGCGCTGGATATAGTCTTCTCCGTCGCGGATCGGCGGCAGTCCGCGTTCCAGATCCAGGTCCAGCCGGACAATGCCGTTACCCTGAAGCAGCGCCTTGGCCTTGTATTTCAGGCCGAAATTGATCTCCTTCAGGTTGGCGGTATCCCGCCCGTAGATCTTCACGCTGCGCGTACCGCCGTTCTCGAACGAAGATTCTTCTCCGTTGTTGGTCAGCGTGATATGTCCCGCATCGCGGAAATCGGTGATCCCGTTGTTGCCGAAAAAGAGGAGCGATCCCTTCAGATTCGAGCTCAGCAGCACCGAGGTCCCGGCATTCGTATCGCCGCCGCTGGTCGGCGCATCCGGCAGGCCTCCGTAAAGAGCCTTGAACCAGGCGATCACGTCCCAGGTGAGGACCGTGCCGTTGGCGGAGGAATTGCCCAGTCTTTTCAGCTGAGTCCGGTTGACTCCGACGAACACGACCCCGAGATCGATCTGCGTGGGCGCCACGGCAAAGTCCGTAACATATCCGAAATTCTGACCGTTCCATTCCGGATTCAGCCAGTTCTGGGAGGAAAGAATGGTCTGAACGGACTGAATATCCCGTTCGGAAAGCAGATTCCCCGTGACCGTCAGCACGTTGCCGTCCACGCGGAATGCCAGCTTCCCGGGATAGTCCGGCCCGGATTTCTCTTCCACGGGAAATCCCGCATCCTCCAGCTGCTTTTTCAGCGCCGCGAACAGCTTTGCATCCGGCATGAACGAAACGTAATTCTTGCAGCTGTCCTCATAGGGGACCATGATCCGCCGGAAATATGTCCAGTGAACGGGCTGGGTGATCACGCCCCGGAGGACAAGTCCGCCGTCATACAGCTCCGGAGTCACCTCCGGGAGTTCCTCCATGAGCCGTTTCAGTTCCTGGTAGGTCTGAAGCGTGGAGTTGAATACCGTCACCATGTACTGTTTTTCCAGACCTCCGGCGCTCACGGTGATTTCCGCATGGCCGGGCGCCTCGCCGGAAATCTCGAGCGAATTGCTGCTGACGTGTTCGATCTTCACGTTGGCGGAATTCGACTTGCAGGAATCGATCCGGAACGGAACGTTCAGTACTCTTTTCTCACCCGTCGAAATCGAGATTTTCTCCGCAAACATATCGGATTTTCCCGAGGAGTCGGCCGGTTCCGCCGAGCCGCCCAGGGCCGCCGCGATCTTGCTGATCGCTTCCGCCCGGGGATCAGCCGCCGGCTTTTCTTTGGGCTGGACCGCCGGTTTCCCGGGCATCACCGCGGCCGGGAGCGCAACCGTTCTGCCGGACGTCGAAGCGGGTGCAGGGGCCGCGGCAGGAACAGGAGAAGAGAAGGAGGATTTGCCGTCCGTCTGAGCCGAGGCGTCGTCGGATGCATTCTCCGCCGGTTTCGCGTCGGGCGCGGGTGCCGGAGCCTGAACGGCGGCAGGCGCGGGAGCCGGTGCCGTGTCAGCCTTTCCCGCATTCTGAACGGTCGGCGGGATATTGGTCGGAAGCGGGTCGTCTTTCTTTTCAGCGGCCGGGACCGGCGGCATGTCGAGCGGTTTCGCGGCGGAAGCCGGGGCGGGTGCGGGATTCTCGGGAATCTTTGCCGAAGAAGCGGCGGCCGCCGGTTTCGCGTCGGGCGTATTCTTTTGTTCGGCGTCCTCTGCGGCGCAGAGAAGCGGCAGCACGCCGGAGGCGGTCAGCAGGGCGAAAAGGAGCCTTTTTTTCATGATGGCAGAACCGTTTTATTTATTTTTGTTGATGGTCGAGTCGGGAAGTTCCGCCGTTTCCAGGCCGGAACGAATCTTCTGGAACGTTTTGCTGTTCACGGAACCGATATCGCGCCGGTTCATGGCGGCGGAATCGTTGCGGCGGCGGAGAATGGGATAAAGCTCCGCCTCGCGCTGGGCTGCCAGCAGGATCATGGCCTGACGCGGAGGCAGACAGACGAAAATCGTGGCGGTGGAGCTGCCCGCTTCCCGGAACAGTCCCTTTTCATTGTCAAGCCCGATGACTTCCACGCAGGGGAAGAGCACCACGGTCTCCCGGCTTTCCTCCGTTTCGGTTTCGACGGCGGCGGGCTGTTCCTGATCCACTATTTCCGAGTCCTGCTGTTTCACCGGCGCTTTTTCCTTGTCCGCATACGAGGCCGCTATGGCGATCTCATCCTGCGGCCGCAGCATTTTGACCAGCGTCGGATCGGAAAAGGTCACGGGGATCAGCCATCTCCCCCCCGACACGCAGTCTGCCAGCGCCACATTCAGCTGGATGTCCTCGAAGAGTATGTAGCTGCCCTGCTTGATGTCATGCGGCAGTTTCTGCCCGTACGCCAGATTGACGTTGTCCCACAGAAGCGAGGTCTCCGGCACCGCGGACTTCGGCAGATTTTTAAACGAGCAGGATCCCGGCTGCAGTTCTTCCCCGGCAACAAGATCCCGCGCCGCGATCACCACGGAGACCTGAGGCTCCTGTTCCGAGTTCTCCTGCGTGATGAGAGTCCGACTTACGATGTAGACGGCCGCCAGGCCCAGAATAACCGCAACGATCAGGGGGATTATATTCTTCATTGCTCCGCTTTCTCCTTAAAAAATATGTAAAGGTATGAATTCAATACACACACTTTACTAATATATCTTGCGAAGAACAGGATTGCAAACCCGGAAATCGAAAAACTTTCCGAAAATCTTTTGCCGTTAGAATCTTGCCGCCCGAACGCAGAATGATTTTCGGCGTCTGCCCGGAGACAGACAGGCTTCCGGGCCTCGAAGGAGACAAGGCGGATTTTCCGGCCGAATCTCTCTCGGTCCGGTTTTTGAATCCGGGCATGCTGCTTTTCTTCAAGCGGAGAGAAACCCGTTTTCAGGCTTTGTAGGAAAGGCCGACTTCCGGCAGATGCAGCGGGAATCCGAGGCCGCGCAGCCGCTCCTGGATTTTTGCCGGATCGAGGCGGCAAGGATCCGTCTCCGTCTCCACCGACATCGAAGCGGCCACGCCGGCCACCTGGCCCGTCAGGGCGGCGGTGGGAATCACCCGGGTCACCTCCCAGGCGTCGCCCAGGGATCCGATACAGCGGCCCGCCGCAAGAAATGCACCGGTACCGTCGGCCGGACAAAGGCTCCGGTACGGAATTTCCCAGGCGGGACCGGACTTCCGCCAGTCGCCGATGAGTCCGATGGAGTCCTCGAAACGGAGGTTGTTCTCGTCGGTTTGAAGATCCCGCATGGATTTGATGGCGAAAATCTTCCGGTACTGCGGCATGGCCGGGAGATGCACGGGGAACAGGGTTTTCCGGTCGACTTTTCCTTCCTGCCAGTTCCGTTTGTAGTAGTCCAGAAGCATATCGTGGCCCTTCAGAATGAAATCCGAGACCTGCTTTCCGGAAATGCCGCGGTAGACTGTTCCTTCGGGGGCTTTCGATTCGTCCCAGGGCACGCCCATGACGTTCATGCGCAGAGAGGGCGCCAGCTCGTATTTCGCGCTGTTTTCCATTCGCTTGTCATACTGCAGGGCCCAGATCGAAAGGTAGTTCGGTTCCCTGTCCCAGCCCGGGATCCCGGCGCGTCTCGCCAGGATCCCCGTGCCGGAGGCGTCGATGAAGCATTTCGCTTGGATCTCGATCCGTCCGGACTCGTTTTCCACAAACACGGACTTTACTTTTCCTTCCGACTTTTCCGCTCCGACTACGAGGGTATCGTACCAGATATCCACGCCGCTTTTCCGGAGCAGCTCCGTCAGGGCCAGCATGAAGGATGCCGGAGAGAACGGTACGCGGAACCGCTTGACTTCCTGCGCATCATGTTCCTTCTGCCAGTTCGGGATATCTCCGGGCCCGTAGACGATGCTCTTCCGAAGAAGTTCTTCTGTGAGCCCGAAGGCCAGCTGATGTCCGTTTCCGTCGCACAGCGGAAGGTAAATATAGATCAGTCCCGTGGTGGCCAATCCTCCGGGCAGAACCGTCTTTTCCAGCAGAACGGTTTTCTTTCCCTCGCGCGCCGACTGAACGGCAGCGGCTATGCCCGCCACGCCTGCGCCGACTACGGCAACGTCATACTGTTTCACCTGTTCGACCATAATGAATCGCTCCTTGCCGGTCAGGACTGAATCCGGCCTGTGGAATACGGAGACCTCTGCCGATATCTTTTCGGCGGCGATCCCGATTGTTTCCGGGGTGGGAATCTCCGGATGAGACTCTCCCGCATTTTTACGTTAGCATTTTGATTCCGCTTTTTCAAGTCTTCCCGAAGGGGAAAGCCGCCTTTTCATCCGTTATTTTGCGATCGCGTTTCCGCACCTTCCTGTTTCCGTCAGTCCCGGCCCAATGCTGCCTGGAGCCGCGCACGGGCACGGCCGAGTTTCGCACGCGCCACCACATACCGGGCTTCGGAGGAAACGAACTCGCTCTGTGCCTGATTCAGACGCGTGACCGTCTCCTTTCCGGCCTCGTATTCATCGGCGACCAGGTCTCTCTGCCGCCGGGACCAGAGAGCCATTTCGCGATGCAGCTTCACCTGGGCGGCGGCGTTTCGGCAGTCGGCCAGGGCGCTCCGTACCTCCCGGACCAGCTGCAGATACGTTTCCCGGATCTGAAAGAAGAGGATCTGTTGAGCGGCCGTGCGCTCCCGGACCAGCTGCACGGTGGAGAATCCGCTGAAGAGCTCCCACCGGGAGCGAATTCCGTAGTCGAAAGAGCCTTCGTTGTAGTAATAGCGGGGAGAATCGAGGCCGGCGGCCCGTGCCGCATGGGTGGAGAAACCGAAATTCGCATACGCCGAAAGCGAGGGGAGGAATCCGGAATATGCCGCAAATTTCCGCAGACGGGCCGCCTCCAGCCGGCGGCGTTCCGCCTCCAGATCGGGCCGCTGCCGGACCGCTTCCGCGATACACGAGGATTCATCCGGAAAGTACAACTCCATCCCGTCCTTCTCTTCCGGTTCTTCCCGGCATTCCGGGATCCGGAAATCCTCTCCCATTCCCATGATGGCGCAGAGAGCGAACCGGGCGGTCTCGCACTGATACCGCGCATCCAGGAGTTTTGATTCGGCGGAGGTCTGCAGGATCCGGAAGTTCAGCACGTTGTCCAGCGGGACGCTGCCGAAGGCGTACCGGACTTCCGCCTGTTCCAATGCGGAGTTCTGAAACGCTCTGTCCGCCTCGTAGATCCGGATCATTTCCGCCGAGGAGATGCAGTCGTAAAACGCATAGGCGGCCGCCCGGAGAAGCAGGCGGCGGACGTTCGTGAGCATTTCCTGCTCCGCCAGGACATCCTGCTTTGCGGCCAGCGCATTGAATTCCCGCTCGAATCCATCGAAAATCAGATACGAGACCGACAACCCGGCGGCGGTCCCGAAGACGTCTTCGCGCCGGAGCACATCCGCGGGCGGCGTCCTCCTGTCGTATGTGGAGTCGAAGGACTGTCCCACGCCGAAATCCGCGGTCAGCCGGGGCAGGTATCCGCTCAAGGCCGTATACCACCGGTACCGCGCGGCCTTTACGGAATAATGCGCGGCGTGCAGATCCGGATTATTGGCCAGCGCGATTTTTTCCACGTCCTCCAGAGAAAGCGGACGGCCGGAGGGAATGACCGCAGGCTCCGAGGGAAACGCCCGCCGAAAATCTTCCGGAGTCCGGAGACTGGGGCCTTGAGGGATCAGTCCGCAGGAACAGCAGAGGAAAAGCAGGAGGACCGGAAGCAGGAAACGGAACATGGCAAGAGGCTCCTCCATGATTCAGTCGAAAAGAAAGAGCTGCCAGAAAAACTGGCGTATGGGCCGGGCCAGCGTTCCCAGCTCCACATACGCGCTGGCGCCGACGTGAAAGATCAGATCGGACGGCGGATCCTGGATCCGGATCTGTACCGGATACCGCTGCGGCAGAAGAAACCATTCGTTTTCCTTTTCCACCACGGGAAGGCCGGTGACGCCCGATGAATGCCTGCGTTCGGCTCCGAATCCGGTCTCCTCCACCACGCCGCGAAACTCGCGTCCGGGATACTGCCGCAGCCAGATGCGGGCTTCGGTCCCCTCCTTCAGTTCGGAGAGATCGCTTTCCTTGAAATTGGCCTGGACGAACCAGCAGGTGGTCTCTATGAATCCGAAAAGCACGTCTCCCGGCCGATAGTATCCGCCCGGCGAGATCGAAAGATTTGTAACGGTTCCGTCGCTCAACGCGGTGACCAGCGTCTGCGATTCGTAGATCTCCGCCAGTTCCAGTTCCGCTTTGAGCCGCTTCAGCGAGGCCGCCGCCGCCGTCCGGGAATGCTCCAGCGCCTGTTTTTCATGGATCGCGGTCTGGACCGTTTCTCCTGCCGTCTCGCAGGCGCGCCGCCGTTCTTCCGCGTATTCCTGGGACACGGCGGCCTTCTGATACATCAGTTCGGCCCGGGTGGAAAGATATTTTGCATTGGCGAGGGCGGCCTCCAGCCCCAGGATGCGGCTTTTCGCCCCTTCGATCCGTGCGTCCAGCGCAAGTATGGCGGCTTCCGTTTCCTCCACGGAATGGCGAAGCTGACGGCATTTCAGCGTGTAGGGCGGGGAGAACGTCCGGAAAAGCGGAGTCCCTTTTTTCACGAACTGATTGTTCCTCACATAGATCTCGGTGACATATCCTTCCACCAGCGGCGAAACCGGCCTCGTGTTGGCAAAGAGAAATGCGTTCTGCGTGAAGGGATGCCAGTGCCAGTAGAAATAATAGACCGTGGCTCCGCCCAGCAGCAGGATCAGTCCCGCGGGCAGCGCATACCGTGCGAAAAATCCGCCTTTTCCCGCCTCATTCGGCATGTCGCACCTCCCGGATCCGCCGTTCCGGCAGGAATCCACGTTCGAAAAGGACCGTGAGGCCGCATCCGAGGGTCGTGGCAAGGATGCGGGAGACGGAAAGCTGAAGAAGATGGATGTTGGTCAGCTGAGAAGACATCAGATCCGATCCCAGGCAGAACGACATCATGAAGCAGAGCGAAAAGATCATGTAGTTGCCGGTCGCGTACAGAAAGAAAAAACCGAATCCCGCGATGAACGGAAGCAGATAGATCATGCGGTATTCGAAGTAGGAGAGACATCCCAGAAAAAGAAAGCCCGCATACATCCCCAGCACCGTGCCCCAGATTCGGACACCGGCCTTCCCCGTCAGGTCCTCTCCCGGCTGCTTGGACATGTAAAGATACGCCGCCGTCGCCGGGATCCACACGCCTTCCGGGATCCGTAGCGCCAGAAAAAGAAAATCGCCCAATGCCGTGACGCCGGCCAGACGGAGGCTCTCCGCGGACGTGAATCCGCCGTCGTTTTCCGGTTTCCAGGTCTTCGGATCATGCACCAGAGAGACCGGCAGGACCGCCGCCAGCGAAGCGAAACCGGAGAGCCCGATCTCGATCAGTCTGTCTGCGGCCGCCTCGCATCCGCCGGGCAGCACCAGCGAGAGCTGTCCCACCGCGGCAATGATCCCTGCGGTCCGGCGGTTTTTCACAAGCCGGGCCGCCAGCCAGGTCAGAAAAAAGGCGGTCACAGGCAGGAGGATCCGGTACGGACGCATCATCGCCGCGGCAAATTGAAAAAGAGCCGTACCGATCGATACGGTGAAGATGATCCTCGCACGCCCGTCCCATGTCCGGATATCGTACGCCGCTCCGGCAGACAGCATGGCCGTGGAAACGATCAGAATGGAGGAATCCGGATAGCGCGAAACCATCCAGAGTCCCGCCGAACACAATATGGCCGCCAGCAGCACCGTCGAATGATTGACGGCGCGGACAACAGCAGGATACGTTTTCCCCTCCGACATGACCTGCTCTTCCCCTCCCAGTTTTACAAGTCCCCCGTCCAGTACAATAACACCGATCCGGAAAAAAGCAACCCGGAAAACAGGGAAAGAGCCGCTTCGTTTTTTTGTTTCGGGATTTAGTCTTGACGAAGAAAAATGGCAGAAATAAGGAAAACAGCTCCTTCCGGATAGTTGGGGATCTGCCCGATTATCAGAAGAAAAATAAAGAAAATTGAGCCTGTATGAAAAAATTGGAATTTTCTCTTGATAAATTGAAAAACCCATGATAGATTATCGACATTTAGGCGAAACTAACAAAAAACAAGAAAGGACAAACATCATGTTCAAATCTCTCGCCTCTCTCGTCGCCCTCGCACTCGTCAGCTTCTCTCTCTCCGCCGCGGAGCCCGCTGCGGACGCCGCGAAGAAGGACTGTGCGGACTGCAAATGCACCTGCGCCTGCTGCAAGGGTGAAAAGAAAGACTGCAAAGACTGCGCCTGCCCCTGCTGCAAGGCCGGAAAGGATGAGGGAAAAGGTCTTTGCAAGGACGGCAAGTGCGGTCCCGCATCCTGCGAAAGCAAGAAAGAGGACTGCAAAGGCGGCAAGTGCCTTCCTGCCTCCTGCAAGAAGGATGCGGAATAACCGGCGGATCGGTCATCCGCAGCGGTAAACGCGGGAAAAAAGGGACGGGTGGATTTTTTCATGAACGCATTGAGTATCATAATGTTGTAAAAATAATTAGTTTTTTCTAACTTTTTAGCTTGATTTTTTTTCGAACGAGGTGTATGTTATACCCCTGCTCAGGATCCCTCAAGCTCATAACTGACGGGATATCGTTTGAAAAACAAGTTAGGTAAGGCTAATTTAAAATGAACACGGAAGACAGCGAAGCAAAAGCAAAAGAGAAACTGCTGAAATCTTTCGAGTACCTTTTGTGCCATAACGGGTCCGGTCACCTGGAAGTGAATACCAAGATCCTGAAACGGGGCCAGAAGGAGATCCTTATCCAATGCAGCCGCTGTCATCGTTTCGTCGTGGATATGAAAGAAGATCAGGAAGGAGGCCAGTGAGACATCATTGATTTTTTCCTATCCGGGTGCGCCGGAAGGCCGTTCATTCTTTTTGCTCGCAGGGGAGCATAAACCCGTTTTCAGGTCGTCCATAGAGACGCTCAAAGTACCGAACAGAAAGGGTATATTATGCACAAGAGAACCTTTACATTGATCGAACTTCTGGTGGTCATCGCCATCATCTCCATTCTGGCGGGGATGCTTCTTCCCGCCCTGGGCTCCGCCAAGGAACGCGGATACACGGCAAGCTGTACAAACAACATCAAGCAGTTCACTCTTGCGAATATGACGTATGCCAACGACTTTCAGGTGATCGTTCCCAGCGCTGTGGGGGCGAAATTCTATTACGGGGTTCGCGGCGGGTCTCACGGCACATTCTCGTATGACCTGACGTCGGGCGGATTTCTTCATGACTATGTGGGGAGAACGGCGCTCATCTGTCCGACCTGGCAGAAAGCGAACGGTGACATGTACCATGATCTGACGAAGGCCACCGGAGCGGGCGGGATCGGCATCAACCGTCTCGCCTGGAGTTCCGCGATCAGCGACGGTGACCTGTCGATATCCAACGGGCGGACGCAGATCTCAAAAGTCAAACGGCCGTCAACGATCGTGCTGTTCGGGGATTCCGCCAGCGGACCGAACACGGGAACGACGATCTGGGTCCCGAACGGCGTGGGAATGGGATCGACGATCGGAACCACGCACTTCCGTCATTCGAAATCCGCCAATATCGGCTGGGTGGACGGGCATGTGGAACCGAGGAAGTTCCTTGGAGGAGACAAAAACACCATGGTCGGGCATTTCGACACCACAACAAAGCCCTGGGATCCCGATTACGAGGAAACATCGGGCGACTGATAAACGGAAGAATGGAGAGATTGAAAATGGTGAAATTCATTATCATTGCGGCGCTGGGTTTCGGCGCATGGTCCATCGGGTCCTTCCTTTTCGGAGGGACCAAAAACGCTCCGGAAAAAGTGGAGGGCAAAACGGAAACCGAACTGATCCAGTTCGCCCGTTCCGTTTACGACAACGTGAAAGCCGGGAGGAACCGGGATTTTGCCGCACAGATCATGGATCGTAAACAGGCCGGACTGAAGGAAAGTTACGACTATCTGAAGTACATTGCGCTGGCGGATGATCCGGAATGGATCGTGGAGAAGCGTTCCGGGATCGAAGGATATTTTGTTACCTTCAAAACGCCGGGCGGAAACCGTTCATACATTCTGGTCGGACAGAAAAACGATCAGTGGAAGTTTGCCTGCGCCGGACAGTAAGGGAATGGAAATGCGATGATCGTTTTTATCACGTCTGTTCTTCTGCTGGCGGCGCTGCAGAGTTTCAGCAAACTGGCGCTGCTGCACCGGATATGGGAGTTCGTCGCGGCGGCGGCCCTGTTTCCCCTGCCGTTCCTTTTCGAGGAAAGGATCGCCCGGACCAGCATGCAGACGCTGAACGCGGACCTCTCCAGTGCGGCAACGCTGGAAAACTGGTGCGCACTGGTGGTGATCCAGGAACTTTTTACGCTGTCGGCGGGCTTTTCGCTGCTGTCCGATACGGATATGCCCGCGCCCCGGAAACGGGGCTTTCTCTATTATTTGAGGTTTCTGAAATATCTGGTGTTTCTGCCGTCGGTCCTGCTGCCCGCCGGGGTGCTGTATCTGCAGATGTTTCTCTTCAATTTCGTTCCTTCGGTCGAATTCCGCAAGCTCTCCTGGCTTCTGGCGCTGGGACTGCCTCTGCTGATGATCCTGATCCCCGAAGGGATCCGGCTGCTTCGCCGTGATCGGGAGGCCCGGATCCTGACGGTGCTTCATGCGGAATATTTTCTTCTTCTGCCGGCCATATTTCTGCCGGTGGCGGCCAACGCCCGATTCATTCCGGATACGGACAACGGATTTCCGCTGGACAGCCTGCTGATGCTGGCGGCCCTGGCGGTCTTTATTGCGGTAAGCGGGGTCATATGCAAATTTTTTGAAACATATAAACGAAACAGAAGGAAAAAGAAAAGATGTCCACTGTGATTCAAGTTCTGAACTGGATCTCCAACAGTCTTCTGCTGCCGGTGATCGTACTGCTCCTGGCGGCGCTGGCGGCCTCCCTGATCTCGCTGGGCGGATTCTGCGCAACGTTTCTGACGCTGCTGCGGGAACGCCGCAGACGGAATGAACTGCTGGAGAAAATCAGATCGGGAGCCGAGCCTCAGTCCGGCGAACTGCCGGATCAGGGGATCTTTGCCGAACAGGTGTCTGAACTGATGGCGCTGAAATGGGATGAAATCGAGTGCGAAAAACGCATTTCGGAGTATCAGCAGGAATACGAGCGGAGCCTGGAACGTTCCCGTTTTCTGGCGAAGGTTTCCCCGATGCTGGGACTGATGGGGACACTGATCCCCATGGGGCCCGCGCTGGCGGGTCTGGCCTCGGGCAATATCGCGGACATGGCATACAATATGCAGATCGCCTTCGCCACGACGGTGGTGGGCTGCGTGTCCGCGGGCATAGCGCTTCTGATCTCCTCGGTCAAAAAACACTGGTACGCAGAGGAGATCTCGGATCTGTATTACGTGCTGGACCGTCATCTGAAGGGGAAGAGATCATGAGGATGCGCAGGCGTTACGCTTCATTCACCGGGCCGGAGGAGAGCGATCCGATGGCGAATCTGGTCAATCTTTT
>Ga0310696_10004445_pt1 | contig 17191 bp, 17 predicted proteins | sample AusTroGonzalo_MG_4_FD_203885 | JGI IMG/M metagenome (GOLD analysis project Ga0310696, IMG submission 203885) | Bovine rumen microbial communities from tropical cattle in Woodstock, Queensland, Australia - Gonzalo_02 (v2) (version 2) | ecosystem: Host-associated > Mammals > Digestive system >...
GCTTCGCGCTCGGGGGATACGCGTTAAAAACCTTCCCCCTTACCCATTCCCCGTTCCCCGTTCCCCACAATGAAAACAATTGACCATATCGGCTCAGCCTTCCTTCGCCAGATCCTCCGGCGGATGAAGCAGCTCGGCGTCTCCCAGACCGAGCTCGCCAGGCGCATGAATGTCTCACGCCCGTACATAACCAAGGTCCTCTCCCGCGACGTCAACTTCTCGTTCAAAACCGCGGCAAAACTGGCAAATGCGCTGAAAATGGATTTCTTCCCCGATCTCAGGGAGCAGGAACCAAGTGTCGCCGCCGACTCGCAGCAAACCCCCGTAACCGCTGAGTTACAGAAAATGGTATAATATGCGCTTCCCGATGATAGGTGATACAACACTAACGACTCATCGTATGAAGTATTCGGCTGCATACTCCAAGGGACGGGAGTTTATTGTGTTTTAGCCGTGTAGAACATGTAGAACGTGTAGATGTGCATGGAGAGTCAAGTAGACGAGCTTAAGACATTGGCTGCGGAGGTAGGGCAGATTGCGTATGGCGTGCATGAATATTTTGGGAATGGCCTATTGGAGAAGGTTTATGAGGCGGCTCTTGAGCATAGACTTGAAAAGGCTGGATTCAGAGTCGAGCGGCAGAAGCCGCTAAAGGTTTTTGATGAAGATGGCTACTGTGTGGGAGAATACTTTGTTGATATGCTGGTTGATGAGAAGCTGATAGTAGAGCTAAAGGCAACCAAGGCTTTGGCACCAGAGCACTTGGCCCAAACGCTCAACTACTTGAAGATCACGGGGATGCCCGTGGGGTTGCTAATCAACTTCGGTTCTTACAAGTTCGAACGCCGCACAGTCACATCTTCTACATGATCTACATGTTCTACACGGCCATCAGCCCCGCCTCTCTACATGATCTACATGTTCTACACGGCTAAAAATAGGAGCCCCCAATGAAACCCATGCTCCTCACTCTCCTCGCCTCCCTCCTCTCCCTCCCTCTCCTCTCCATGCCCACGGCGGAGGAGATTGCCGCGGCCGAGCCGCTGGTGCAGGAGGTCATGAAGGCCGAGATGGACGCCTTGCGCAGCGGAAAGAAAACCCGCGAGCAGGTGGGGGACGCGGCGGTCGCGCTCGCGAAGGCCGCGCAGGCACCGGCCGAGAAGTACATCCTCCTCACCGGCGCGTTCGACTACTACATGCGCGGCGGCGCGTACGACAAGGCCGCGTCCGCGCTCGAGGCGGTGAGGAAGGCGATTCCGGACTGGAAGGGCTCGGACGAGTTCGCGCTCATCGACAAGGCGATGCGCGTGGTCGCCTTCGGGAAGGGCGGACCCGTCCGCGAACGCTACGAGGAGCTGAAGGAGCGCCAGCAGTATGCGATCCGCCTCAAGAAGGCGCTCGAGCAGGCGAAGGCGAAGCCGTCCGACAAGAAGCTCCAGTTCCAGGTCGCCACCTACTCCGCCGCGCTCGACCGCTGGCCGCAGGCCGTCGATGCCTTCCTCGCCGCAAACAATCCCGCCTGCGCCGCCGCCGCGAAGCTCGAAAAGGAATCCGCCCCGCCCGCCAAGATCGCCGACGCCTGGTGGTCCGTCGTCGACATCAGGCCCGCCTTCCTCTCCTCCGCCATCCGCGCCCACGCCGTTGACCTCTACAAGAAGGCCCTCGCCGACCCCACCTTCGCCGGCCTCCCCCGTGTCGCCGCCGAAAAGCGCATCAAAGAGTACGAATCAACCCAGTTGCCCGAACCTGTTGCGGTAATCAAAAGCATGCCGCGTGAGAATCATAACTCTTACATTGAAACTGCAGGCGGCTGTTTTTTCATAATTGACGGAACATCGTTTTACCCAGCTACCGATACAATTGAAATAGATTTTTTGCAGAGTATTAATTCGGTGTTTGCGATAGGCGGTTCAACGTTCGGCGTCACGGATGCTGGACAAGGGGCCGGAATAAGATGGGGTAGTCCAGCCAAGCGGCCAATTCCAAATTCGGCTCGTAAAATGCGTCACAAGCTGATTATTTCGCCTAATGGTGTAAAATGTGATGACAGCGAAATGCGGTTCACCCAGTTACCGGATTTTGGGAAGCTGAAGATTTCGCCCTTGTATTTATGGGGATGGGATAACAATGGCGCAGATTGTCAGGCCGAGGGTGGAAGGATTTTTTCGATTAAGATTACGAGAAAGGGGAAGCCGGTTCTTAATTTGCAGCCTGAAAAAGCACCACATGTCGGCTTGGTCGACAAAGTTTCCAACAAGCATTACTCCCCAGTGCGTGGGAATGCGATTTATGGTGAAGTGACACCTAAAGAATAAGCTAATGTTCCTTTCAGAATAAGATATATCTGTATGATTCAACCTGATAGTTTTGTGCGCGGACTGCGCAATTCGTCCGTTGATTTCTTCACTGGCGTACCGGATTCGCTGTTGAAGAGCTTCTGCGCGTATGTCACGGACAACTGCGGTGACAACCACGTGATTGCCGCGAATGAGGGTGGGGCGGTTGGACTGGCAGCGGGGCATTATCTCGCGACGGGGAAACCTGCGCTTGTGTATATGCAGAACTCGGGACAGGGCAATGCGGTGAATCCGCTGTGTTCGCTCGCTGATCCTGATGTATATTCCATCCCGATGGTTCTGCTTGTCGGATGGCGCGGCGAGCCTGGCGTGAAGGACGAGCCGCAGCATGTCAAACAGGGCAAAGTGACAGTTTCGCTCTTTGAGACACTTGGCATCCCAACAGAGATTCTACCGGACGATGACGAGTTCGCGGCAGATGTGACGCGGAAGATGGTCGAGAAGGCGAAAACCGAATCGCGCCCCGTCGCGCTCATCGTCCGCAAGGGACTCTTCGCAGAATACAAGCTTCAGAACAAGAAACCCGACATCGCGACGCTTCCACGCGAACAAGCGATTGAAGGCGTTCTTCGCTCCCTGCCGCCGGATGCGGTGGTTGTCTCGACAACCGGCATGATATCGCGTGAGGTATACGAGACGCGCGAACGTCTCGGGCAGGACCATTCGCGCGATTTCCTGACGGTCGGCTCGATGGGGCACGCATCGATGATCGCGATGGGAATAGCCAAGGCGCAGCCGAAACGGAAAGTATATTGCTTCGACGGAGATGGCGCGTCCATCATGCAGATGGGCAATATGGCGATTGTCGGACGCTCTGGTTGCGAGAATCTTACGCACATCGTCTTCAATAACGCCGCGCATGACTCGGTTGGTGGACAGCCCACAGTTGGCGGCGACATAGACTTTGAGAAGATCGCGGAAGAACTCGGCTACAATGTCCTCCAGTCTCCGCAGGATCAATATGTCAACAGCAATGGAATCGGTGTCGCCGAAGTAGCTTCTGGAATGCACTGGCTCGTCACGATGGAAGAGCAGTCGAAGCAGCACAAGCCCGACTATTACGACGAATTGCCAAAGAAGCCTAACTTCATTCTCTTCAAAGTCGCGAAGGGTGCGCGCAAAGACCTCGGTCGCCCGAAAGAGCCGCCGCAGGTCAACAAATCGCTTTATATGAAGACGCTTGCATCATGAGAGAGATTGCAATATTGATGGCTGCGGGATTGGGTAGCCGTATGCGTCCTCTGACGGATACGATAGCCAAACCGCTTGTGAGAGTGAATGGTGTCCCGCTAATCGAGACTGTCATAGCAGCGCTTGAAAAAAGAGGCGTAGCAGAAATATATGTTGTCACTGGCTATAAAGCTGACCAGTTTGTTCCCCTTGCGGAAGCGCATCCAAATATTCGTCTTGTCCACAATGCTGAGTATGCAACGAAGAACAACATTAATTCCGTAGCCGTAGTTGCGGACAATATGGCATTGTCAGCTTGCTTCATTTGTGAGGCCGATCTGTTTCTGCCGAATGCGGATGTCCTCTGCCGCGAGCTCACGCGTTCGGGATACTTTGGCAAGATGGTCGCTGGCTTTTCGGATGATTGGGTGTTTGACACGGATGCCGATGGGCGAATAACACGGGTTGGCAAGGGTGGAACAGATTGCTTCAACATGGTTGGCATTAGCTACTTTCGTCAATCGGATGCGGCGAAGATTGCAAGTGCCGTTGTTGAAGATGTAAAGAAAGCCGAGAATGCTAATTTGTTCTGGGATGAGGTTGTTGATCGCCTTGTGAAGAACGATGAACTTGATTTGGTGGTGCATCCGGTGTCTTCGGATGAGATAATCGAGTGTGACACCATTGAAGATTTGAAGAAACTGGAGGCTAAGTTAAAGTGACTATAAAGCGCAATGTTCTTTTGAATCCCGGTCCCGCCACGACGACAGATACTGTTAAGTTGGCTCAGGTGGTCCCTGACATCTGCCCGCGCGAGCAGGAGTTTGCTGGACTTATGAAAGGGCTTCGCCGCGACCTGGTGAATATCGTTCATGGCGATGAGCGTTACACAAGCGTCCTTTTCTGTGGTTCAGGTACGCTGAACATCGATGTGTGCATCAATTCTCTTCTTCCGGCTGGCAAGAAGATTCTCGTCGCCAACAACGGTGCATACTCCTCTCGTGCTGTAGAGATATGCGAGGCTTACGGATTGTCGCACATAAATCTCAAGATGCCAATAGATGCCCCTGTGGATGTTGCCGCCGTTCGGCGGACGCTCGAGGACAATCCCGACGTCGCGGTTGTCTATACGACACATCACGAAACGGGCTCGGGCGTTCTCAACCCCATTCGCGAGATTGGTGCAGTTGCCCATGAACACGGCTGTACATTTATAGTCGACACGACATCGACATACGCGATGCGTCCGATCAACATCATTGATGACAATGTTGATTTCCTGATGGCGAGCGCTCAGAAGGGGCTTCAGTCGATGACCGGTCTTTCGTTCGTCGTCGGACGCGAGGATAAAATAAGGGAGTCTGCTTCATTCCCGAAACGCTCGTACTACTGCAACCTATTCTTGCAGTACGACTACTTCGAGAAGACGGGCGAAATGCACTTCACTCCCCCAGTGCAGACAATATATGCTACGCTACAGGCCTTGAAGGAATATTTTGCCGAAGGAGAAGCGGCAAAATGGGCGCGGCACACACGCGTCTTCGAAGCGATCCACAAGGGGCTTGCCGAACTTGGCTTTCGTAATCTCATAAAGCGGGAGTACCAGAGCGGGCTGGTGGTTTCCGTCTGCTATCCCGACGATCCTAACTGGTCGTTTGAGAAGATTCACGACTATTGCTATGAACGTGGCTTCACGATCTATCCGGGCAAAGTTGGTTCCGCAAAGACATTCCGTCTTTGTGCTCTTGGACAGATCGACGAGACTGATATTGTCGAGTTTTTCAAAGTGTTGAAGAGTGCGCTGACGGAATACAAGATTGAGGTGCGTTACAATGGCTAAGAAAGTCTATACCTGTTTTTGCACGGCGGTCATACATAAGGGCCACCTGAATATCATCAATGAGGCTAAAAAACTCGGCGAGGTCACGGTCGGCGTTCTGTCGGACGAGGCGATGATTCGCTATAATCGTTTTCCTTCATGTTCACTTGACGCCAGAATCTCGGCGGCGCACTCAATTGAAGGCGTTTCAAATGTCATAGTACAGAAGGACATGTTCTACGATGACGTGATTGCCAAGGAGCGGCCCGATTATGTCATTCACGGGGACAACTGGTGCAACGCCAAGGCCCCAGAATACGCCATCCGTCAGAACGTCGAGAAATGTCTGGCGGAGCATGGAGGCAAGATTGTTGACATCCCGTATACGTTTGACCCTGATATACAGAAGATCGATGAGATAGAGCGCGAACGTCTGGCGATGCCTGAGTTCCGCCGCAAGCGACTTCGTCAGCTTATAAAGCTGTGTCCGATAGTCAAGACCATAGAGGCCCATTCAGGTCTTACAGGACTAATAGCAGAAAAAACGATTGTGCGACAGGATGACGGACGCCTCGATCAGTTTGACGCGATGTGGGTGTCTTCCCTATGCGATTCTACGGCAAAGGGCAAGCCTGACATCGAACTAGTTGACATGTCTTCCCGGTTGCGGACTATAGACGATATCATGGAGGTGACGACCAAGCCTATTATCCTTGACGGTGATACGGGTGGACTCACCGAGCATTTCGTCTACAACGTCCGCACCCTGGAGCGAGTTGGCGTCTCTGCGGTTATAATTGAAGATAAGTGCGGGCTTAAGAAAAACTCCCTTTTTGGCACGGAGGTCAAGCAGACTCAGGACACCATCGAGAACTTCTGCGCCAAGATTGCCGCCGGAAAGGATGCGCTCCGCACAAAGGAGTTCATGATAATCGCCCGCTGCGAGTCGTTGATTCTTGAGCAAGGCATGGACGATGCGTTGACACGTTGCCATGCTTATGTCAAGGCGGGCGCTGACGGAATCATGATTCATTCGCGTAAGAAAGACCCAGCGGAAATCCTCGAGTTCTGCGACAGGTTCCGTGCGACCGATCCGACCACGCCGATTGTGGTTGTTCCGACCTCGTTCAATTCCGTCACGGAAACGGAGCTTGCCGCGCATGGCGTGAACATCTGCATCTATGCAAACCAATTGACCCGCGCGGCGTTCCCCGCGATGCAGTCTGTAGCGCAAGATCTTTTGCGCTACCATCGCGCTTGGGAAGTGGACTCTCGTCTTATGCCATTCAAGAAGATAATAACACTTATTGACGCATAGAGTTTTATGGATTGTGAGAGTAAAGATCCGTTTGGCCTAAAGCCAGTTTGGAATGCAATTCTTGATGTGTATCAAGAGTTTGCCCGAATATGCAACAAGAATTGCTTAACTTATTATTGTTCATGCGGGACTGTTCTTGGAGCGATTCGGCATAATGGTTTTATTCCGTGGGATGATGACTTTGATGTTATGATGCCACGGCATGATTTTGACAAATTTATCGAAATTGCTGGGCATGAATTGCGCGCGGATTTGAAACTTGTCACCTGGCATAACACACCATCGTATGCCCCAAAACTATTTGTAAAGGTCCAGAACTGTAACAAGTCAGTTGTCAACAAAGTCGAAAAGGAAATAGGTTCGGATTTGAAGCAGGGAATTTACATTGATGTCTTCCCATTGGACGGTTGGCCTAAGTCAAGGTCGCGGGCACTTGTTTTGCGCATGCGAATGATGCTTTATACAGTAATGGGCAGCTCGTTTTCTGGTGTTTTCGAGAAGTGTAATCTAAAAACAATAATAGCGAGGCTTATCGGGGTGTTTGCGCGTTTTGTGTGCCTTGGATTCGCCACTAGAGAGCGCGTTATGCGATATCTTGAAGATGCATGTAAATCCTTTAGATATAATGATAGTGAGCTTATTGGTGTTATCCAGGACGGAAATATAGGTGGCCAACTGTTTTGTGCGAGTTATTTAGGTAGGCCTAGGATGCAGAAATTTGAAGACATACTGGTCCCTGTCCCGTCTGACGCGGAGTCATATTTGAAAGCGATATACGGAGACTATATGCAATTGCCATCCGAGGACCAGCGCAAGCCAACTCATGGGAGCGGGGCGGTTGCCGATTGGAAGTTCGGGCCAACAAGGTTATAGTTGAAAGGACATAATGAAAGTTGTATTGCTAGCGGGGGGATTTGGGACTCGCATCAGCGAGGAGAGCCAGTTCAAGCCTAAGCCAATGATCGAGATAGGCGGCATGCCAATACTCTGGCATATCATGAAGGAATATGCCTTCTACGGGCATACCGAATTCATCATCTGCGCCGGTTATCGGCAAGCATACATCAAGGATTGGTTCGCCAACTATTTCTTGCATAGTGCGAATGTCACATTTGACTATCGGGATGGCAAGAACGAAATGACCGTCCACGAGAGCTCATGCGAACCATGGCGTGTTACAATAGTGGATACTGGCCTTCGTACAATGACAGGTGGCAGGATCAAACGTGTCCAAAAGTATGTTGGCAATGAGTCGTTCTTCATGACATATGGCGATGGTGTCTGTGATGTGAATATTAACAAGTTGCTAGAGTTTCATCGTGCGCATGGCAAATTGGCAACCTTGACTGCGGTTAAACTCGGCCAGGAGAAAGGCGTCCTGAACATTGGGGGGGACAACGCGGTTAAGTCGTTTCGAGAGAAGAACCTACTCGACGCGCCGCCGATAAATGCTGGATATATGGTTCTTGAGCCAAAGGTGTTCGACTATATAGAGGGGGACAGCATGCCTTTTGAACGCGAGCCACTTGAAAGGCTAGCGAAGGAAGGGCAGCTTATGTCGTATGTCCATCATGGCTTTTGGCAGTGCATGGATAATGCAAGGGAGAGGAACATGTTGGAGCAGTTTCTTTCCAAAAATGCAGCACCTTGGAAGGTTTGGTAATATGAATTTCGAATGTTATAAGGGCAGTCGCGTGTTGGTCACCGGGCATACGGGCTTTAAGGGGTCGTGGCTTTGCGAGTGGTTGCTGTTGCTGGGGGCAGATGTGTATGGATATGCGCTTGAGCCACCAACAAGGACCAGCCTTTTTCGCCAGTTAAAGCTATCTAAACGAATCAAGTCGCATGCGATAGATGATATTCGCGATTTGCAAGCTCTAAAAGCGGCCGTTCGCAGCGCAAAACCAGACTTCATATTTCACCTAGCTGCTCAGCCGCTGGTTCGCTATTCGTACATTCATCCTGTCGAGACTTTCGAGACAAATGTGATGGGTACGGTTAATGTTCTTGAGGCGGCTAGATGCCTTAAGGGTAAATGTTCGGTCGTCTGCATTACGACAGACAAGTGCTATGAGAACAAGGAGTCGTTGCGTCCATACAAAGAAGATGATCCAATGGGTGGCTTCGATCCCTACAGCTGCTCTAAGGGATGTGACGAATTGCTGATATCATCATACCGCAGATCATTTTTTGGTTCTCCAGAATCGCCTGTGTGGGTCGCGTCTGCTCGCGCAGGCAACGTAATAGGTGGTGGTGATTGGGCAAAGGACCGGATTGTTCCAGATTGCATGAGAGCGATTAAAAACAGAAAGGTGATTCCTGTTCGCAATAAAGTGTCGACTCGTCCTTGGCAGCATGTGCTTGAACCGATAGGCGGATACTTGACGCTTGGAGCGGCGCTGGCGTCGCGAACTCGTTTTGCCGATTATTCGAGCGGTTTCAATTTCGGCCCGAATCCAAAAGACAACCGGACAGTGAAGGAACTCGTCGAAGAGATACTTAAGACGTGCAACGGCGATTGGGAAGACAAGAGTGAACCTAACGCAGTTCATGAAGCAGGGCTTCTGAATCTTGACATTAGGAAGGCGAGAGATATTCTCGGCTGGAGACCTCATTGGGACTTTAATGAAGCAGTAAGGAATACGGTTGAATGGTATACTTCGGTTTTAGATGGAGCTGATGCAATTGCCATAACGCAGAACCAAATTCTGTCCTTTATCGAGAAGTAGCTGTATTCTGTGAGTGAGGGGAAATTCGAAGGTCACATAAACTATGCAATCAATATATCTTTTGGATTCGACATTGCGTGATGGAGGCCTGGGGCTTGAAGACGCTTTTAGCCATGGTTATTCGACTGTCTCGTTTGGGCTGGAATCACGAGCATCTATCCTAAATGGTCTGTGCGCCGCGAATCTTGATATGATTGAAGTCGGATCGATTGAGATTTCTAAGGACGACAAGCGAGAGTTTGCGATTTATCAGAACATTCAGCAGATATCAGAAGTTTTGCCGCTAAATAGGCAAACCCCGCGTTTGGCGGTCTTGTACCGGGGCCCTGACACACCAGTTGAGGAGATACCGCAATGCAATGATTCCTTGTGTCAGTATGTTAGGGTGATACTTCGTTATTCTGAGCTGAGAAAGTCTCTTGCGTTTTGCTCGGCGTTGGCATCCAAGGGGTATCACGTTTGCGTGCAGCCAATGTTAACGATGAGGTATTCGAAGCAAGAATTGGCAGAAATTATTACGGCTTCAAACGATATGGGAGCGTTCGCCTTGTATTTTGTTGATAGCTACGGGTACATGGAAGAAGATGATGTAAGGTGCTTTGTTGATGCGTACAATTCGGGATTGACGCCGAATATAAAGATAGGATTCCATGCGCACAACAATACAAATAGAGCGTTCTCGAATACAGTTGCCTTTATTAAGGCTGCTGAAGATAGAGATATTATTGTTGACTCATGTGTAATGGGATTGGGTCAGGGTGCGGGCAACCTACAGACTGAGCTGATTGCTGATTATTTGATGAAAAAATATGGGAAGAAATTTGAATATGATGCGATCCTTGATGTTTGTGATGTTGTGGATGAAATTTGTGAATGCAAAGGATGTGGATATTCTGTGACGCATTTGCTACCGGCAATTAACAGGGCGGCTTATAAGTATGCTGTAGACATGAGGCTGAAATATAAAATGCCGTATAAAGAGATTCACCGCGCATTAAAGAATATGTCATATGCAATGAAACAGCGCTATACGGAAGAAAACTTAGAAGAAGTCCTTCGAGAGGTGCATTAATGGCGATATATTCCTTAGAGCCCTTGACTTCTAGGCAGTGGGCGCATATTGCTGAGAGTTGCGATGAACCTTTTGTGGAGTCGCGGCGTGAGAGTTTTTTCAGTAGTGTCACCAATTATGATGATGTGACATGCTTAATATGCCGGGATCGTGATAATGTGCAAGCGGTTTTGGATAGATGTCGCAACCTGAAGTTTCTCTTTGTAGTGAGCGTAGGAGTTGAAAGATTGCCATTTGGGGAGCTGAAGAATAGGCAGGTGGTAGTTTGCAACGTTGCTGGTGTCAATGCAGAAATAATGTCACAATATGTAATGGCATACATACTGGCACAGAGCGCTCGGGTAGTAGAGAATCACATGAATCAAATAAATCATGTGTGGAAACGGTATCAGACTGTTGCGGATGTATCAGGGAAAAACGCTTTGATTTTTGGGGCAGGACGAGTCGGATGTTTGTTAGCGAGGAAACTAAATGCATTTGGGATAAAATGTATTGGCGTCAAAAGGAGGCCTTGTCCGGTAGAGAATTTTGACAAGGTTGTGGGATTGCCTGCGGCAGTGAGTGTTATTCCGCAAGCGGATTATGTTGTAAGTCTATTGCCAGTAACATCTCTCACAAGGGGTTATTTCAATGAGTCGATTTTTAGCCAGATGAAAAAAAGTGCCATATTTGTTAATATTTCAAGGGCTGCAGTTGTGAATATGCGAGACTTGTGCCATGCATTGGAGAAGGGTGGCATAGGGCGGGCGATTATTGATGTCTTTGAGTCGGAGCCCCTAATGGAGAGTGACGCTATTTGGGATGTGCGCAACTTGGTTATCACGCCGCATTCTTCTGGTCGGCTTGAGGATTTTCTGGATGTGGCGATTGAGTGTTTTTGCAAAAACTACAAATCTTATAGCGTAAGTGGTTCGGCACCAAATATTATAGATTTGGAGGCTGGGTATTAATAATACAGATCGAGTCGAGTGGCTAGACATTGCTAGAGGAATCGGCATCTTGCTGGTAATAGCAGGGCATACGATTCAATTGAGTTGGTCGTATCCAATATACGCATTTCATTTGCCATTGTTCTTTTTAATAACGGGGATGCTTATAAATCCTGAGAAGATGCAGCATGTTGGCCGTTTTTTGGCGCATAAAGCGAGGCGACTGCTGATTCCGTGGTGTGTTTGTCTTATGATTAGTTTTGTTGTGACGCTTATGGTTCCGCAATGGCGGGAGGGAATTACACTTCGGGGAGTGGTCAAGGATCTTTATACCTTGAATACCAATTTCGCTCAGAATTCCTCGTTGTGGTATTTGCCATGTCTGTTTTTTGCTCTGATATATTTTTGCTTATTGCGAAAAATTCAACGACTGGGCGTGGCGTTGCTTTTCATTGCTGCGATGACCTTATTGTTGCGTCAATTACTACTCTACATGCATTTGCCTACAGCCCGGTTGCCTTTTAAGATGGATTCAGCACTGATAGGGGTCTTCTTTGTGGGTATTGGATTCTGTGGCCGGGATATAATCATCAAGTTGGTCCGAGTAATCCCTGTCTATTTGTTGTTGTTGGTGGCAATGCTTGGATGTGTACTTTTTGTCCTGAATGGCGTTTCCAACGTGAGTGCGTATACATTTGGTAAATGCTCGTTTGCATATTACCCAATTGCTTTTCTCGGTGCATTTCTGGTAATTGCCGTGAGCAAGCTGATGCCACAGAAATCCATAATCGCTAGACTTTTGTCGTGGTTTGGAAGAAACTCGCTGATTATCTTTTGCTTCCAGTCGCTATTTGTTCGGGGGTATCTTTTAATTGTTGAAGTAACTACAGGCAGACAAATGGTTCTTTATGGGAGTAATCCCGTTGTGCATCAGTTGGGGGCTTTTGTCGCGGTAGCATTTGTTTTGTCGCCACTTTGGGCTGAGGGATACAATAGGATTTGGCGGAGATGGTTAACGCTCGCTTAATGGTGTTGAACACAGGAGTGTCATATGTAAGGTCGATTCTGTCGGCATGTTTGACACTATTCAGCACTCGGTGGTTGTTGGCGGCTCTTGGAAAGCAGGATATGGGACTTTATTATACCGTTGGTGGTGTCGTTGTGTTCCTAAGTTTCATAAACACCTCAATGGCATTTAGCTCACAACGATATTTTGCTTTTGCGATGGGGAAGGGCGGTGATCAAGAGGTCCATAACTGGTTTAATAGCGCGTTTTCTCTTCATGCGTTGTTGTCAATTATTATTTTGATCGGGAGTGTTCCTTTGGGACTTGTTGCTTTTACTAATTGGTTGACTATACCGGAGGGAAGGCTAGAAACATGTCGTTTGGTTTATGTCTTTTCCGTGCTGACGGCGTGTGGCTCGATATTTTCGGTGCCGTATTGTGCAATATATATGGCACGGCAGAGGATATATGAATTGACGGTAATTCAAATGTTAAATACAATAGCACTATTTGCACTTGCCTGGTATTTGACAAAATATGACCGTGACACACTTCTTTTGTATGCAGGAGGGGTTCTGGTTATAAACTTGGGTGTCTATGTCGTCCAAATTGCGCGGTGCAGATGGATTTTCCCTGAATGCAAGTTGGATTTCAAAAAGATGTTGGACAAGGGGCGATATAAGTCGTTGCTTACATTTTCGGGGTGGAGCATGTCCAGTACATTTGCGTTTATGTTTAGAGGTCAAGGGATTGCTCTCCTATTGAATAATTTTGGGACATCGGGGACCAATGCAGCGTATTCAATTGCTGGCAATGTTTCAAGTCAGACGGCATTTTTAGCCAATGGATTCATGAATGCCATAACTCCTGAGATTACTATTGCGTATGGTGCTGGCAAGAAGGATGAAATGGTTGCCCTTGCGAATAGTGCATGTAAATTCGCCACTTTGCTGGTCCTCTTTATACTTGTCCCGCTATTTTCTGATGTTGAGCCAGTATTGTCTTTCTGGTTGAAGAATGTCCCCGAAAACACTGCTTCTTTTGCCCGGATTGTGCTGGTTTCATTTCTGGCTATACAGTCTGTCCTTGGTGTTTCAGTTGCGAACAAGGCATATGGGAAGATTGCCCTGCCGCAGATCTTCGCGACGGTGTTTTTGCTCCTTGCAGTGCCGCTGGGATATGCGGCGATTAAGTTGGGTTTGGGCATGGAATATGTCGTTGGTACGTTTTCTGCGACGCAAATAATGTGTTCTGTTTCGGTGCTTGGGTGTGCTTGGTATTTGTATAGGTTTCCTGTGATGAAGTGGCTTAAGGAGGTGTTGTTAAAGAACGGATTTGTTGCATTTTCCTGTCTATTTGTGAATGGCTTTTTCGTTGATTTAATGCAGCCCACAATCTTAAGGCCAATAGCGATTGGCTTTCTTGATGCTTTGGTAATAGTCGCCTTGGGCTGGTGCCTTGTATTGTCGAACGGAGAACGAAAGTTCTTGAAGAATAAGTTCTATCAGTTAATAGGAAAACTCAATGGCTAGATATAAGTTAACAGTTGCCATACCAACCTATAATAGGCCTTCCCAGTTAGAGAAGACATTATTGGTAATTGTACCTCAAGTCATAGCACATGAAAATGTCCAGTTGATTATTCTTGATAATGCTTCAAAACAACCAGCGATTGAAATTCTTAGAGTTGTATCTGGCGGACAGGATTATGGCGAACGAATTAGAGTAATTAGGAATGTTTCAAATATAGGAGGTGTGGCCAACATACTGCGTAGCTTCGAGTTGGCTGAGGGTGAATGGCTTTGGTGTTTGAGTGATGATGATGCTCCAGCTATCGACGCTATTGTAGCGATTCTGAAAGACTGTGAGTCTTATAACCATTGTTATGCATATTATGGGTTAAAGCCAGGGATACCAGATGTGGCAGACATGGTTGATGGAAAGTACCTGGGTACTTCTATAAGGGAGTGGGTGAAACGCATTCCGTCCTATGGGCATAGGTTGTTTATTTCAGAATCTGTTTTCAAAGTCGCGGATATGCGTCCGTATATGTCTCTTGCGTATATAATTGCAGCATCTGGGGCGCCACATCTTGTAATGGCTTATTGTGCGATATCAGCAGGCGGGGCGTATTTGCTTTCTTCAAAACAAATTGCTGCGTACGAGGCGCCGACTTCGGGGAGTGGGTATAACTTTGCGAGGCTAGCGTATGGTACGGCTATGATAGGACTTGTTGCAGGGCGCAGCACTTATGCCGATTACAAGTTGTTTTTTAAAGATTCATATCAAAATTGGATATCGCCAACAGTGATATTCCGTCATATGGTGGCAATCCACAAAAACATGCCTTCCGCAGAATTGCATCACAGATTTAGAATAATTCTGGACATTTTCCAGCCCAGCATTCTTAAGTATCCTATCCGCTGGTTGAAGTGGACGATTTGCCATATATTATCACTTGCACCTAGAATTGGTGACAAGATTTTGTCCCTACATGTAAAATGAAATACTCAGTCTACTTGTTGCCTTTTGTTTGGCTTAAAAGAACCATGGTGCAATTGGGCGACTCAGTCGCTCAGCCAGTAAAAACATTTCTTTTGTCCTGTATTTGGCGAATGAAATGCGGACAGAATGTTCGGTTTACGGGAAAGACTATTATTCGTTCTTACGAGAAAGGCGCAATTTCCATTGGAAGCAATACGGTGTTTAATTCGTGCCAAAGTAAAAACCTTGTTGGATTACTTGGCCCAACAGTTCTTTGCGCTTGTCGTGGTGCGAGAATTACGATAGGGAGTAACTCGGGCCTTTCATCTGTAGTAATTAATGCTCGAAGCGCTGTATTGATCGGTGATTACGTGAACATTGGGGGAAATGTACGAATATTTGATCATGATTTTCATCCATTAGAATGGCAGTCGCGCCGTCCGCCGCAAAACGACAATGCCATACGTACAAGAACAGTTATAATAGAAGACGATGTCTTCATTGGAACAAATGCGATCATACTTAAAGGTACGCATTTAGGAGCGCGTTCAATTGTCGCCGCAGGAAGTGTTGTAATGGGCCTTGACGTGCCACCAGATTCCCTAGTTAAGGGGAATCCGGCGGTTGTAATTGCACGCAGGAAATAAAATGGAGTGTCTATGAGAAGTAAAAATTTTTTGCTCGCGTGTTTTGTTTTCCTCTTGGGAGTGTTCTCTGAGACAAAAGTATATTTCTACGGCACATTGGCGATAGCCGAGATACTTGTGTTTGTAATTGCCCCCATTATTTTTGCCGCAGACTACAAGAAACTCAGCTATGATGGTTTTCTTCCTTTTTTGTTTGCATTGCTTCTTGTTACTTTTGGAATGCTTGCCAGTTCTTGGTACAACAAGACGCCGTTGCCATTTTTGATTAAGCAAAGTGCCGTGATATACAGTGTATTTGCATATTATGTGGTGTTTCATAGATTGCTTCGGAATAATTATAATCTGCTAGGTGTGTATTTTGTTGGTGTAGCTATTTCGACAATTATTATCATTTTTATATTTAACCCTCAAGCGAGTCTAAGTGCAAGCGGGAGTGCATATATCGGTAATGCCGAGGTAGATGATATTGTTGAGGGTCCATTGTTTTGGGCATATCGTCTCAAGAGTTTTGGTAGTTTGCCATTTTACATGATGTATTTGAAGACTCCAATCTTTTATGTCATATTTGCTCCTATTGCATATATAGCATTCATAATGCTCACCACAATTTCAGGACGTAGTGCGTCAATCTCATTTTTGTTGGCTGGCGCGTTAATGTTGGTCGGGGGCAAATCGCGGCGATCGATGGCCAAGATAGGTCGTCATTTGATCCGATATTGTATTTTAGGGGTCGTGCTCTTATTTTCGTATAAGATTCTTTATAAGGTTGCCGCGCAAAATGATCTACTTGGAGAGGAAGCGAGAACTAAATATGAAACGCAGACAAAGCATGGAGATAGTTTCCTCAAAATGTTAATGGCCGGTAGAGGAGAATTCTTTGTTGGACTAATGGCTGTTTGTGATCGCCCGATTATGGGGTTTGGTCCGCATGCTATAGATAGAAATGGTTATTGGGAAAAATTTTTAATTAAATATGGCGATTGGGAGGATCTGCAATATTATTATGGATTAAGAGCTGCTGCGGGGAATGCAGACTCAACAATTCCGTCTCATTCATGTATTATTGGCGCTTGGCATAAGTATGGCATATTAGGACTCTTTTTTTACATTTATGTCCTTTGGCTTATGATTGATCAAGTCAAAAGATATATGCACTTCATACCGCAATGGTATGGTTATTTCTCGCTGACGATTTCTTCATACGTGTGGTCGATATTTTTTAGTGGTTTTAGCGGTCGTCATCTGTTTGCGTTGTTTATGGTGACTCTGTTCTTTGCGCGTGCGATAGGGCATCGAAGGCTACAATTGCCCATTGATATGGAGTTGGAGGCTAGAAAATATGAGTAACCCTTTTTTGAGCGTCGTAATTGCCAACTACAATTATGGCTGTTTCCTTGAAGATGCACTGAATAGCATTCTGAGCCAGAATGTTGGGCAAGATGTTGAGGTTATTGTATGTGACGCAAAGTCTACTGATAATTCTGTGGATATAATAAGAAAGTTCGCTAAAGGCCTTCCTTCAAATACGAATGTAGAAGAATGGTTACATGGTGGAAATAACTTGAACTTTAAGCCCGGTATTATTTCATGGTGGTGTTCGGAAAAGGATTCAGGGCAGAGCGAGGCATTCAATAAAGGATTTTCGCACGCACGTGGAGAG
>Ga0310696_10004446_pt1 | contig 17187 bp, 17 predicted proteins | sample AusTroGonzalo_MG_4_FD_203885 | JGI IMG/M metagenome (GOLD analysis project Ga0310696, IMG submission 203885) | Bovine rumen microbial communities from tropical cattle in Woodstock, Queensland, Australia - Gonzalo_02 (v2) (version 2) | ecosystem: Host-associated > Mammals > Digestive system >...
ACATCCCCTTCCGATACTTGCCCCACATCACCATCGGGTTGCAGAACTGATCTGTGTATTGGTTGACGATGCAGTCGAGTTCCGTCTGTATCATGGCAGATGTGCCGATAACCATGTGCTCGTCGAAGAAGGAGCTCTTACATTCATTCGCTGCCTGCGCTGTCAACGACAGGTAGTAGCGATTGAATTGCTGTAAATCATCGGTGAAAGGAATGTCGCAGGAGCTGATGCCCCCCTTGCTGTTCTCTACAATGACGTTGATGGCAAGCTTGTCGTAGTGGTATAACTTTCCACCTACAGGCAGCGTATAGAACTCCTCCACCTGGCTCGCCGCCTTGCCTATACACCAACACATCAGCATGGTGAACTTCATACCCGTCCGCTTGCTGATCTTTACCAAACGGCTTACATCCAGGGTCTTTACCAATGTCACCATTGGCATGGGTGATGACATCCACATACTGAAAGCCTTAGCACGGTTACTCTCTTGAGGGTTTATTTCTCTCTTCATAATCTATTAACGCCTCGCTATCCTGAAAGTACAACAATCACCTCCTCTTAAAATCGTATTCTCAATCTGAACATCGAACTGGCTGTCAGGTTCAAGCTGCGACAAAATATACAAAATGCTTTGCCTGGAACACTCGCATTGTTCTGGATTGCTCCTGAGTCCACATTTTACCTTAGGACACGAACATTCCGAATAACTCAGTTCATAAACCTTCCCTGGCTCAATAACCCTACCCTGATACAACTTGCTATTGTACCCTTCCGAGTAGATCCTGTCGAAATCTCCATCATACTTTGCATAGATTTGCTTATGTAACGGGAGGACATGATCCTTAACGCATTCTATGGCCTCTTCTTTATAACCCATATTTATTTTATTTTTCAACAAACGATCCTATTTCTATGAGGTTCCCATTAGGGTCGGCAACGTAGCAAGTGCGCTGTCCCCATGGTTCTGTTGTCGGAGGGAGGACGGGCTTTGCACCATGGTTCAAGGCATTCTGATACTCCTTGTCAACGTCGGCGAAAGTTGGCACATCTAGGCTCAACTCCATTGTGCCGTTAAAACCTTCAGGATACTGGAATTTCTTGGAGACCATCTGCTCAAATGCGCTACGTGGGTAGAGTATGATTCTGTTGTTGCCAAGGAACATCTCTACATTCGGCTGTACACCATCCCACGAAGTGGTAAAGCCAAAAGCTTTCGTGTAGAACTCAACAGTAGCCTTGTTGTCGTTAGTAAACAATCCAACAGTGTTGAATGTAAATCGGGGTTGGGCGTTTTCTTCTTTTTTCATGTCTTATTTCTCTATCATTGTTTTATATCGTGTCCACTCTTCTTGACAATCACCAGCGTGTTCGGCTAAAAAAAAGTTGACCTGACATTCTTTTTTGAATGGACTCCAATTGCCGCAGATGATACCGTCGCGGGCGATGATGGGTTGGAAGATGCCACTATTGTTGTGAGCACGGTGTCGATATTCTGGTGGCAGCACAATCTCGCGTGACTTATAACCAATCAGGTATTCGTCGTATGGTGGAATCAAGAGTAGCTTACCTGTTCTGAAGCCTCGTGTCCGACAATTATCCGTAAGATAGAAGTCTCTGCCTTTCCACGTTTCCTTGTGAATGGTGTCGCCTAAGAGTGCAATGCCCCTCCGGCAGTCATTGACATTCAGCCCTGACCACCAGACAAAATCCTCCAGCGTGGCAGGCTGATGGCTCTGAAAGTATTTGAGGGTGAAGCGCATCAAAGCTTCATCGCGATCTATCTGTGCAGGTCGGAGACCTACCTTTTCTGTTGAAAGCGCATAGGTGGCTTTAGTGGGCAACAAGTTACCACTACAGAGGATGCCGGACAACTCTGCCATGCGGATATGGTATGACAGACGATGGTCGTCCATCTGTATATTGTGTTCCGCCAAAGCCTTGACTAAATCCTCTTTCGTTGCACTCCCTAAATCGGCAGCCGTCTGGATTAAGATATCGCGGACTCGATAGAGTTCCTCGTCTGAAATCGAGATCTTATTGCTGTGCATCCATCCCGTTGTGGCAGCGATGGCCTTGGGAGCGCAGAGGTCTATCATCCACCAATAGTCCTCCGCAGATACCAGTTGCCAAGTACCTCGCATCAGGTGCATACGGATAATCCGTCCGCTATCGTATGCCTCCTTGAAGGCTTTGTGCGACGGTTTCTTTGTACGCATCTCAACAGCCCAGCGCATCATGCGGTATTCCTGAGCTTGCATGGCACCCATGTGGCTTACAACCTCAGCAGGGTCGCTGAACTGAGGCACTATCAACTGCTGATTGAGTAATCGGATGGCTACTGGATTCATTTCTTTATGGTTTGTTCACCCCCGTAATCAGGGCCACTCTGTCCTTTAATCCGTAATCAACCATACTATTTTAGTTGCTTCCCGTCTGCAAATGCCTTTCCGACAGTCTTTCCTAACTGGATGTAGGTGTGGTGTACGGGATTGAAGGTGATGAGTTTCATCTTTTCGACATCAGGTCTGCCATCTTCGGCCAGATATTTTTCGTCACAGAGGATATTGACGATTTCTGCAACAAGGTAATAACCTGTCTCACTCTCGTCTATCTTCTGCTTCACGCGACATTCAAGTGTCATTGGGAACTCCTTGAACACAGGAGCATTCACATTGGGAGCTTTCTCTATACCCCACCCTGTCTTTTCCATCTTGTCAGGTGTGTTCCTACCACTCACGATGCCCACATAGTCTGAAGCTACCATCGTTTCTGTTGTTGCAAAAGCGACCGTGAACTCTGGATTCACGGCAAGATTATCAGTTGTCTGATGAGAACCGAGCGAGATAACAATCTGATGCATATCCCACTGACCACCCCAAGCGGCATTCATCGCATTGGGCTTACCTTCTTTGTCATAAGTGCCGATAATCAGCACAGGTTGTGGCAACAGCCACGCTGTAGATTTGAAACTTTTCATACGCGTAATACCTAAATACATATAAATTTATTTGCAAAGATAGTAAAAATTGAAGAATTAAAAGATTGAAAAATTGAAAAAACTCATAACTCATAACTCATAACTGCTAACTTTTTATTATCTTTGCACCAAATCTTAGAGAATATGGCAAAAGAACTTTTAACGGTAAAACACTATCTAAAGACATTAGAGGAAACCGTCCGCCAGCAATGGAATCAGAAAGCACTCTGTGACTACGAGGGCGACTCGTTCACGTATGCAGATGTGGCAAAAAGCATTGAAGTGTTTCGGATTTTCATGAATGAGGCAGAAATCACAAAGGACAGCAAGATGGCCATCTGTGCCCGAAACTGTGCTCGTTGGGCCATGACGTTCTGGGACATCAATGTCAACGAATGTGTGGCTGTTCCCCTCCTTGCTGATTTTCACCCCAACAGCGTCTCCAACTTAACGCACCACTCCGACAGCGTGTTGCTTTTCACCGACAAGGAGATATGGGAAAAACTCAATCCCGAGCAGATGCCCAACCTCAGGGCGGCTATCAACGTGAAGAATGGCTCAATGCTCTGGCATCGCGACGAGCAGGTGGCTGAAGCCTGGGAGAACCGCGGGAAAGCTTTTGCACAGGAACATCCCACAGGTTTCACGAAGGAACAGGTTTCCTATCCTTCGGACAATATGGACAAACTGGCCATCATCAACTACACCTCTGGAACGACAGGCAATCCCAAAGGCGTCATGCTCACTTACGGAGCCATTTCGGATACCGACGCATTCAGCAACAGCCATTTCCCCAACCAGCCTGGTGAGACCGTCGTCTCTATGCTCCCCATGGCCCACATGTACGGACTGGCTATTGAGTTCATCCATCCCAATGTGGACGGCGTGACGGTCTATTTCCTTGGCAAGACGCCCTCGCCATCGACGCTGTTGAGAGCCATGCAGGAAGTTAAGCCCTATATGGTGGTCACGGTACCGCTTGTCATGGAAAAGGTGTACACCAATTCCATCAAGCCTGCACTTGAAAAAATGAAATGGCTGACAGCCATACCCCTGGTCCGTAATGCCATTTACAAGACTGTACGCAAGAAAGTCATGGCGGCCTTTGGCGGTCAGGTGCGTGGCTTCATCATGGGTGGCGCAGCGCTGAGGCCCGATGTAGAGGAATGTTTCAGCAAAATATGTCTGCCTTATACCGTAGGCTATGGGATGACAGAAGCCTGTCCGTTGCTAGGATTTGAGTGGTGTACGGAGTTCGTGCCTGGTTCTTGCGGCAAGCCCGTCCACGACCTTCGCATCTGTTCTGATGACCCAATGAATATCCCTGGCGAAATACAAGTACGGGGCGCCAACCTCACCATAGGCTATTACAAGAATCCCGAAGCCAATGCTGCCGCTTTTACCGACGATGGATGGTTCCGCACAGGTGACTTAGGTCTGTTGGACAAAGACAACAACATTTTCATCCGCGGCCGCATCAAGTCGATGATTTTGAACTCTTCCGGACAAAACATCTATCCTGAAGAAATGGAGACCGTATTATCAGGCTGCCCATACGTCAATGAATCGTTGGTCGTGGAGCGTAAGGGGAAGTTGGTTGCTCTGGTATACCCTGAGATACCCGATGATCTGGACATGAACAAACGTTCCGAGATTCCTGAACTCATCCGCACCACCGCCAACAAGTCACTTCCTGTCTACAGTAAGATCAACGAAGTAGTATTTGTTGACGAGCCTTTTGAAAAGACGCCGAAGATGAGTATCAAACGCTATTTATATCAATAACTCAACTTTCGCAAGCTCAAGTGAAGTTAACGAGCAAAGCTTGTGGAAGTAAAAACGGAAGTTAATGAGCAAGTTCATGGGAGTTAAAATGAAATAAGAGCGATGCACTGAGCACCGCTCCTTTTTTATGCTTTAGGTAAGCTGGATATATGCAATGACGGCAAGAAGGACGATGTGAACGACGAGAATCACCGGAATGCCGTACTTGAACTTCTTGTGCTTCGTCTTGTGATGCCACACTTTCATGCCGATCCATGCGCCGAGGCTACCTCCAAGCAGGGCTAAGAGCAACAACGAAGTCTCTCTGATGCGCCATTTGTCGCGACGGGCCTTCCACTTATCGACGCCGAACATGAGGAACGTCATGACCGTAATCACAGCGAGGTAGATGAGGATGATTCTTTGCAGGTTCAGTTCCTCTGTCTGGGGCTGGTGATTCTTGCGCCAAGCCTCAGCACGCACGCTGATGTTCTTTGCCAGACACTCGCTGTAGAGCCACGGTTCACAACTGTGGATATCGCCGACGTTGATGAAGTCCTTGTATGCCGGATATTCCGATCCGCTGTACCCGCTCACTACAACGACGTGATACTCGGGTGAGAGCCTTACGGTAATGGTGTCGTGGAGCGTGGCTGGTGTGGCGTCTGTGCACCAGTTGACGGGGTTGATGCCCATGCAGGTAGCCGCAATGACGGGATTGATATATTTCACGTCTTTCACCGTATTGTAGCAGATGGTCACACCTGTGTCGTCTGCGCCTTGAGCTGCCTTGATATGCTTCGTTTGCAGCGTATCGTCAGGAGTCACCTTATAGCCCAGCACGTATGCAGCAGCCAACTGACTGTAGGTCTCATCGTCCATATGTTTCAGCAGTTCCACCACAGCCAGACCGCCCTGACTGAAGCCTGCGATGATGAGCGGACGCGTCTTGTCGCGATGAGCCTGGAAATGGTCGAAGGCCTTGCAGACATCATCCATAGCCAGACGGGCACGAGCTTTTGTGCTGTCCTCATTCCCCAACATGAATGCTTCGATGGTCGTATGACGATAGAAGGGAGCAAAGAAACGATTGCCAGGCGACATATAGGCTGCCACCTTATTGATTTCCCAGTCGCCCATGTGCTCGCGATGCGTCGGATTCCACACATCGGCATAATGACAGATACGCCCGTTTTCCGTTGTCCAGTCCTCCTCCCACGTCGATACGACATAGAACACATCAGCTCCCGTTCCCTGAGGATCACCATCCACCGTTATCCACATCGTCTTGTCGTCATAGTCTGGAGCCTTCGGAATATACTGCTCCGCAGCCCCCGATGATTTGTCGTCGTTTGCCGCATACACCACAAAAGGCAAACAGCAACCCATCAGTACCACTGCTAACAACAGGATGTATATCTTTCTTGTTGCAATCATTTTATCCATATTTGTTTTATTTTATTCGTTCTCATATAATGCCCTTCATGAATTGCGGCAAATGTGGCGATGGCTGCCACAATGGCGAGAGGAATGATTGACCATAATGTCATGGGGACTGTTATGAATAGCAGAAATCCAGCTATCTTGTTTGCTGTGGTGTGAGGGAAGCAGCAACGCCCGTACATCACGAGGGCTGATATTTGATTCACGACTTTGATCACGACGATTACCTCAGCCCACAGCCATAGCCATTGCGGCAGTTCGAGTATCGGCAGGAGCGTCCATGCACAACACGCTACAAAGCAGATATCTGCCAGACTATCCATCAATGCTCCCGTCTTGGTGACGCATTTCAGCTCTCTTGCCAGCCATCCGTCGGCAATATCGCTGATGCCGCAGAGAGCATAGATTATCCAAAATGCCACACCCGTCACATCACAAAGGAGCAGACCTAAAGAGCCTGCAATCCTGAGCAGCGTTATGATGTTTGGCAACTGAGTCATCTTATTATTAATCTCAACACTCTGATAGGTCTGTTAGCACCTTGATACTGGTTCTCATCAATGCAGGTTTCGCCTGTAGGAACAAAGCCACACTTCTCCATCACTCGGCCAGAAGCAGGATTATCTACGAAATGGCCGCTGATGAGCGATTTGATGTCCGTCGTCTCTCGGATGTGGTCTAACATCAGCCGAAGTGCCTCCGTGCAGATGCCCTGATTCCAATAGGGCTTCGCCACCCAATAGCCGATGAGCGGCATGCTTTTCATGCCATTCCGTTTTTGTGGGCCGCAGGCGCTCTCTCGGGCAGGTAAATCACACTCGCACGAAGGGCCATAGCCCATAGCACCAATCGCCTCCCCTGTCTCTTTCATTTCGATAGCCCAAGTATGCAGTGCATCATTAAACACGGTGCGGATAATCTCCAGACTCTCCTCCACACTCTGATGCGGTGCCCATCCTGCACGAGGCCCGACATCAGGATCGGAAGCCCACTTGAATAGCGTCTCCGCGTCACTGTCTCGCCATGGGCGCAATATGATGCGATTTGTTTCCATTGTTATTCTATTGTTATACGGAATGTACAGCGGTCGCTTCCCCTAAGAATTGTATTCTCAATCTGAACATCGAATTGACTGTCCGGTTCAAGTTGCGACAAGATATATAGAATGCTCTGTCGTGAGCACTCACACTGCTGCGGATGGTTTCTCAGCCCACATTTAACCTTAGGGCACGTACATTCCAGATAACTCAGTTCATATACCTTCCCTGGCTCAATCACCCTACCCGTATAGGACTTGTTGTTGTACCCTTCCGTATAAATCCTGTCAAAATCACCATTATACTTGGCATATATTTGTTTATGTATCTGGAGAACATCATCCTTAACACATTCGATGGCTTCTTCTCTATAGCGCAAACCTTCCAAATTTCCCTTCGCCTCGGCACAATTCTCCCAGATAGTGCCAACCTTCTTGCAGGTGTTCTTATCGGGGCACTCGCCACAGGTCTTGTAACCCTTGGAGGCCACACATTTATGAACCTCACACATGTGGCTGCAGAAGTAGAATTTGATGCCTTCCACGCGGCAACCAGTACAATTAATACTCTCAGGTGTGATCTGATCAGTATGATTCATTTCACACCATTTCTTCGCAACCTCAGCGCGCATCTTGTCGTCATTCTTCATCGTGGCGATGCGAGCCTCACAGGTCTCGCAGTTGATGCCACAGCATGCAATCATTTTCATATCGTATTAATTGTCTTTTGGAGTTCATCGAGAAAGCGGGCGGCATGTCCGCCGTCCATCTGAACGTGGTGGAACTGGAAGGAGATGGGGAGCGTTGTCTTTAGCCAGCCTTTGCGGTAGCGGCCCCATGCCAGGAAGGGGTTGTTGTAGATGCCGCTATACTGATTGACGATGCAGTCGAGCTCTGTGCCTGTCATTGCCGAAGTTCCGACGATCACGGCGTCATCGTCTAATATATCCTTACAGGTCTGGCTGATGGTCTCTGTCAGATGCAAGTAATTGGCATTAAAAGCTTCCAGGTCGTCGCAAACGGCAACGTCGCAGAAACTGAGTCCACCCTTGACGTTATCTGCTATCACGTTGATGGCCATGCAGTCGTATTTGTACAGTTTTCCGTCCTTGGGCAGCATGTAAAACTCCTCTATCTTTGATGCCGCACGACCGATGCACCAGCAGAGCAGCATGTTGAATTTCATACCACGCCTACGGCTCACCTTACGCAGCCGAGTCACGTCGAAGGTTTTCGTGAGTGTCACCATCGGCATGGGCGACTTCGTCCACAACTCAAAGGCAATGGCTCTGTTAGTGTCCTTAGGGTTGATTTCCTGTTTCATAATGTTCTTTCATTGTTTGTAATCGGCAAGCGTTTTTACCTCACAGCCTTTGCTTTCATAATAAGCCAGCATCTCCGGCAGCTTCTTCAGGTCGTAACTGGTGATGCAGTCTGAGAGGACATGCACTGTGAAGCCTGCCTTGGCCATGTTGAAACATGTTGATTTCACGCAGGCCGTAGCGTCTGCACCTGCCACGTAGAATTCTTTGATGCCGTTCGCCGCGATAAATGCAGAAAAGGCCTCGCTTGTAAGGGCGTTGCTCTTTGTCTTCACGAAGATGTTGTCTGACACGACCTTCATTTCAGGCACCAGTTCCTCGCCCTTGCTGCCAGGCTTGAACGTTCGCGTAGCAGCGGTGATGTTGTTGTGCTTGATATAGACTACGTGCATATCCTTATCCACAGCCCATTCGATGGCAGCATTGATGTTGTCAATGATATCGCGGTAATGCTTAGTGATGTCGTTCTGGATGTCGATAACGACAAGGGTTTTATTGTTCATCTTATCCATTTTTTAATGTTAACTATATCTCCCGCTAAGAATCCTCTTGCGCAGACCCTTTATGGCGGACTTATAATAGTCTATCTCCATCGCTTCGAGGGTACGCTTCAACTCATCCATCAGTTCCGGATAGAAGGAGCACATACGATAGGCAAGCTTCATGCAGAGCGTCTGGATGCCGGGAAACTCCTCGATGCTGACTGCGTGCTCAAGACAGAAGTCAAGGAAATCAGTACGTAAATCGTCTTCAGCTATCTTCAAGCGCTCGATGATGTTCAGGGTCAGCCGCCTTACGGACGAGTTCTCCGTCTGCATGGCCTGGTCTATCAGTTCATTGAGTATCACCTGCAATTCTGACAGCTCCTTGTCGGTGGTCTTGTTCAGTCCCCATAAGGCACTTCTCGCCACACGATAGTCCGAATCGAATACAAAGCGTTTGGCAAATCCCAGGAAATCACCTTGAGCCTTGATCTCCTGATAGATTTCCTGCGCCCCACCCTCAGAAAACGTCTGTTTTAATCTTTCGCTCGTTATTGCCATAGCAGTTTTATTTCTTCCATCTCTTCAGCATCGGGAAGAAGCCGCGCATCATCTGCTTGTATTCTTCCTTAGTCATGGGCTTAGGCATCTGCTTGTTAACTTCATCCACGAACTGGGCGCAATGTTCAATCATCTCGTCCATCGTGCATTCTTGCAAGAACTTCCCATCCTTGTAGCAGTATTGGCAGTAGTCAAAGTTCGTGCTGCCGTCCGCATTCGTGCCGCAATCCTCGATACGAGTCAACGGCATACCGCAACTCTGACAGAACTGAGGGAGTTGGCCTGGCTGGAATGCTTTCTCCTTTTGGGGAAATGTGGCTTCGTAAGCCTCGAATGCTTCGGGGTTCTCGTCGGCTACGAAATAACCCTTGGGTGGACAATAAGTTCCCTCACGATTACCCCAGTAGTCTGGAATCAGTTCTTGAGCGAGGAAATACGGAACTTCCGATTCTCGCGGCTCTGCATGATAGTGAATCTTCATCTTGCTGGCAAGGTCGAAGCCAGCATTCTTGTAGAACTCGTAGTTCCCTTCCATCTGCAGAAAGCCAATACCCATCTCCTTGGCTTTATCTATCGCATACTTCAGCAGCTTCAGACCGTATCCCTTGCGTTTGTATTCGGGATGGATGCTGATAGGTCCAAAGGTCCACGAAGGGAAGATTGTTCCATCGTCAAGCATAATCTCTGCCTTCGAGAACATCACATGTCCGATGATCTTACCATCTTCCTCCATCACAAAGTCCAACTCAGGGATGAAGTCCGGATTTGTTCTATACTGATTGAGCACGTAATGCTCTGTACATCCCGGACGATAGACATTCCAGAATGCTTCACGCGTGAGATTCTCCACCTCACGGAAATCTTTTGTTTGTTCTAATCTAATGGTCATCATCAATTTCCCCAGTTTTCGTATTGAACATCGTAACCTGCAAGCACGAACCATGCTGCCAGTTGCTGCTCATAGCTGCGCAACAAGTAGAGCGGAGCCTCGACGTCCTCGTCGATAGCAGACTCTGGAGCGCCCGCTTCCTCACCTGTTTTAAGATAGAGATAGGCTCGCAGGATGTCGGCTGCGGTGATGCCGGCATCGTCGCACATCTCTTCCAGGTCGTCGGTCGTAAGATCGACCTTTGAAAGGTATTGGTCGATGTTGGGAATCATGTCGAACAGCGTGGTGTGAGTGGGCATACGGCGCTGAGGAGCCAGACTGCCTTCCTGCACAAGTTTCTTCAAGTCGATGCCCATCCCCTCAATGGTCTTGATGACTTTCATGATGTTCAGGTCTTTCACCACATTGTGATAGTAGCGGTTTTGCTCGCCCTCGTAGTAGAGTACAGGCCAGAACTGGATGGCAGCGAATGTCTGAATGGCCCAAACAATGCCTGCCTGCTGATGATTGAGCTTGAAGATGGCGGTGCAGGTCTGGAGTGAAGTCTTACCAGGCACAATGCTGGGTGTAAAGCCCTTCTCGCGCATCCATGGAATCATGCCACGTCCACTTTGGATGGGTACGTAGTTGTCGTGACGACTATGGGCGAGGTAGTAGTTCTTGGTGACATCGGGTTCCCACCCTTCGGTGATGCTGATATCTTTCAGTTTAGCCATAAACTTCTTTGCCAGCTCGCTCTCAAGGTCCATGAACTCGGGAGTGAGCACCTGATGCACGGAATCCATTGAAGTAACTCCAATGGCCGATACCACACTCTTGTCTTTCGCCCTGAAGTATTCCAACGCCTTTGAGGCCATCGGTTCCTTGAAGATGACTTCGTAGGGAATGTCGAGATGGTAGTTCTCGTTGACCGAGATAATCATCAGTACGACATCGGCAAGATCCTCACAGGCATCGCGCTCGATATAGGTTTTGAAGATCTTCTCAAAATCGAGTGGCCCACCACCCGAAAATGTCTTGTCGAAGCGGATGCCACGATACTTCTCCTCGGAATCGGTGAGTCGTGCCGCATACATACTCTCGGTGCCGCCCTGTGAGTAGCCCATGTTAAAGAGGAACTTACCTTGCGGTATCTGTCGATCGTCCATCAACTGCTGGGCAGCCAATAAGCCATCCAAAATGTTGCGACCATTGGTGTCGCCACAGATATAGCTGACATCGTGGTCGATGGACGAACCATAACCGATATAGTCGCAAGCCACTACGATGTAGTTGGGCTTCAAGGGGTTCGACAGCATGGCACTGACGGCAGTCAGACCTTCACCGCCCAACGATGGAGCATCCTTAGGTGATCCAATGGTAAAGTGGTTATAGAGGACGACACCATCGCAGGGTACTGACCCATCGAGGATGTCCGATGGAATCATGATAACACCGCTGACGGTAACGTCCTTTCCGTCAGCATCTGTCGACGGATAATCATAGACAATAAGTTTCACCTCGCGTGAGCCGAGCGACAAGCTGTTCAACTTCGCCTTCACGGTAGTGTCACATTCCGAGATGACGTGATATGCGGCCTGTGCGTTGCAGTTAAGCACCAAGCCGACAAAAGCTATAATGATTGATATTCGTTTCATATTACTTCACGTATGTTTTATTGCCGTTCTGGATAAATACGCCATTGCGTGGCTGGCTGACACGCACGCCGTTCAAGTCGTAAACACTCTTTTCCGTATCCTGTAAACCATCACCGGTAAGCCGTAAGGTCTTATCGTCAATGCCCGTTCCTGTATTGGACTCCACTTGGAAAGTAACGGCTACGGGATAGTGATCGCCCAGCGGACGGTCGTCGTACCGATAACCGTCGATATCGATGTTGAAAGACACAGGCAGAATTGTCATTCCCGAAACAGGATTGATGTAGATAATCTTGTCGAGCGACTCACCGTTACGGATGTTCGATAGTTCGGCAGGATCAACACTCATCGCCGTATCATCAACCCTGAACTCCGGATACACTCCCCTCTGCTGCAGTTCCACCCACACGTCGGCGGCTGTGCCCCGACCCGATTCATTGATGGCATCGATGAAAATGCGTTTCACGTCATCGCGTCCGTAAAAACTATTTACATCACCCGTGATAATGACGGGTCGCTCGTCGAGGTTCTGCAATACCTCATCTTTCAGCTGCATCCATTGAGCAACACGAGCTTCACGATCCTTCTCACCATTCATTTCGGCCTCGTCCTCATCGAGCGTAGCATCCATGTGCATGTTATAGACCACGATGCGAGCACCGCTGCGCAACGTCACGTCATAGCGGCGAAAGCCCTTCGTCACCATTTCGTCGTTCGCATGGCTGAACTTACCAAAGTTCTGCAACCATGGCGTACGACCAACAGGCGTCACCATTAAGTCATTCTTCCAACAAGCCATCAGGCCATCACAGGCGAAGCGGTGGTTCTGCAAATGCAAGTAGTCAATTTTCCGACCCTCCACACCGATGTCACCACTCCACTCGTCCATACGGTAGGTATCCTCCAGCATGACCGTGAGTACATCATGATAATTGAAGTCTTCCTGCATCATCACCAAATCATAGCCTTTCCTCACCAAATACTTTCCGATGCGAGCCGAACCGACACTGCCAGGTCCTTCGGCATTCAATTTCCACACTAAAAGTTTCTGCGGCAATCCGTCCACGTTGAGCGTGGCAATCGAGAACTGTTCCGTCTCTTGAGCAGAAGCCGTCAAGCAACTACAGACAAAAAGGATAGCAGCAATGGCCACCAATTGCATCTTTTTCATATCTTCCTCTTTTTTACATTTTATCATTTTTACATTATCTCCCTATCAACCTACCACAAACGTATTAAACGAGTGTGGAGCGATAGCTATATTTAAATACTTACCTTTCATCTTGACACTCAAACTAGCATCTGCATCGGTGAAGTTGCCGACTGTGACGATGATTTGCTGTCCGTTGCGGAAAACGACAACAGGTGTCTTGCTGTATTCACGGCCTGCATAAGCAATCATTTCTGTTCCTGGCGCAACAAACTGACAGAAATGCTTGTAAGCATAGTATTCAGCAGTATAGCGCTTCTGACGTGTCTTGCTATCCACCTGAATCAGGGCGTTCTGCGTCCAGCCCCAAGTCGATTCTCCCTTGTCGGCAAGGATGAAGTTCCAGTTATAGTATTCGTCGCATCCGTTACCTAGATTGTCGCTCAGCAGGAAGAAAGTGTGTTCGCCGGCCTTCCAGTCCATCGAGCCGTTACCACACTCGCTCTCGCTCTGCATCAGGCGCAGTTGCGGATAACGCGCTTTGAGCTGTGACAGGTTCTCACGACATTCCCATTGAGTTGCGATACCCTTGATGTTCGCCTGTAACGTCTTGTCGTCGATAATCTTCTCCACATAGTCCAGACGGTTGGTATTGAATGTACCAATCCACAGTTCCACCTCCGGATGTTTCTGCTTCAGCGTCGGAGCCAGGTATTCGTTGTTGAATCGCAGCGTACCCTCTGCAGTCCAGGCGCAACCAGGATAAGGCGTGTAGCTATACGCCTCGTTCTGATACATCACCTTCGTGATGGGCAATCCTTGCTCAGCATAGAGGTCGATGAAGCGGCAGAACATGTTGGCATAGCTCTGTAGATAGCGCGGATCCTGAATGAAGTAGTCCTGTGTGGCCAGACGGCGTGGGAACACACCGTTACGCTCCCCCATCAGTTTCATTTCGTCGGGGTCGACAGAGCCGCCGTCGTAGAGCAGATAGTCCTTCTCCTTCGGCTGTGTGTTGTACTGACTGCTCAGCACGCAGTAGTCCTGATTGATTTTCATCCAGGCGGGCGGACTCCACGGACTCATGAACAGTTGCAGCTGCGGACAGTATTTCTGCGCAGCACGGGCCAGCGGGATGATATTACGTTTGTCGCGCTCGATGTTGAAATGCTTCAGCCCGAGGTCGCCCACCACATCATCACACTGGTACCACGAACGAGCGTAGTCGTTGGCATTCATCGACACACGGCCATGTGTGAAGCGCAGGTCGCCGTCCTTGGCAAACAGGTTGCGCATCACCTCGTCTTGGTCGTCGCGGCTCAGCAGGTTGAATGCATCCCAGTCCAGTTCATTGAACGTAGTGCCCCAGGCACGGAACGTCGTCCCCTTCTCCGTGCCTTCCACCGTTGCCACCACAGTTCCTTCGGCCTTCGTGGCGAGTGTCGCCTTAGACATCACCCACGGGGCTTTCTCTGTAGTTGTATACTTTGTCACTTTCTGCGCATTCAGCGCAAGCGTTCCCGTCAGTAAAACGGATAAAAACATCAGGTATCTCATTTGTCATTATTTAGATTCGTTTGCAAAGATAGCAAAAATAATTCATAATGCATAATTCATAATGCATAATTATCAAATTTCTCATTTTTACATTTTACCATTTTTGCATTCTTACATTTTTTACTAACTTTGCAGTCAAATACAATTAAACACAATCATGAATTTCACAGGAATAATTATTGCAGCATGCACTTTTCTGACGATAGGCATCTGGCATCCCATCGTCATCAAGACAGAATATTATTGGGGCACACGTCCTTGGATCATTTATCTGTTGGTTGGATTGGCATCCATCACAGCGGCTCTTTTCATTGAGAACACCATCATTTCAGCCATTGTGGGCGTATTCGGAGCCTCAGCGCTCTGGGGTATCGGAGAACTCTTCCAGCAGAAGAAACGAGTAGAAAAAGGTTGGTTCCCCAAAAATCCCAAACGCAAATACTGAAAACAGAAACAGGAGCGGCCGCTCCTGTTTTGTTTTCTTACTTCACCATGATTTTCTTTCCGTTATTGATATATATTCCTTTGGTTGGCTCCGACACTCGACGGCCGCTAAAATCATAAATGAATTTACCATTTGACGATTTACAATTTACCATTTCATTTTTCACTTCTCCGATGCCTTCTGCTACCTTGTTGCCCAGACGGAAGAGTTTCACGCCGTGACTGGGAACGGAGGTCTGGATGGTTCCGACAACAGAACCAAGATCCTCTTTCTGCCAGATATCATAGACGGGAACGGACTCGGTGGCGCTGTAGCCAAGTTGCGTGAGGTCGAAGGTGTAAGGCTCGTTCTTGGAGACATAGAAGAGGAACTCCATCGTAGTACCCGACGACGAGGTGTTGTCGGTATCGCAGCTGGAGTCATAGCCACAGAGGGCGCGGAAGGTTTTGAAGGTGTGCCCCTCGGGTAGGTTGTAAATGAGCGTACATTGGGCATTCATGCCGAGACCGGTGGTGTAGCTTTTTCCCTCAACCTTGAGTGTGCCACCTTCGACATTCTTGTTGATATGCAACGTACTCCATTCGGAGGTATAGGAAGCGGCTGTGAGCGTAGTGAGTGAGGTTTCATTACCTTCAGCATCGATGAGCACGGGGTTGATGAGGTCGGCTCGGTCGTAGGAGAATCCATCTCCATAGTTGCTCACCACAATCTTCAGTTGTTCGGCAGCCGTCACATCACACTCCATCAGTTTCGACTTTGTACCCTTGCGACTGATGAGTCCTGAACGGGCAGCAGAGTCGTCCTGCTCGTTGGTGAGCGGGTTCTGGGCGAACACCATGAAGCGGATGCTTGTCGTAGCTCCCGTCTGTCCGATACCGGAATCGTCGGCAGCAGCCAATGCTTTGAAGCGTACTACATCCATATCGTCGGGAATCTGGAAGAAGATAGCTGCGTTGGCATCGGTCGAAAAACCGCGGTCGTAGCTCACACCCATCACCTTCATCTTACCTCCGTTGTCCACATTTTTGTTTTCGTAGATACGCTTGAAATAGTTGGCTGTATAGCCACGGGTCTTGTAAGTACCCGTGAGGGGCACTTCAGTACCGTCACGCAGCACGAGTGTAGGATTGATCCAATCGCCGTGGTCGTAGTTGTAGTTATCACCACCATCATCGACCACCAACACCAACGTCTTCTCGCCTTCTGGCCATTCGATATCTACATCAACAGCATGTCCATCGGTGGTGTAAGCAATCACCTCGGATTTATACAAAGCCTTGTTACCTACCACCCAGCGGGTGTTATCGCGCTGGAAGAGTGCCAGATAGCGAGTGTCGCCAATCTGCGACGTCCACACTACCCTACCATTGTCCTCGTCGTTCAGCACCTCATGAGCGTCCTGACCGTATTTATGCATCTGGTGGTACTCTTCATTGTTCAGGAGCGACAGCGTGAACGCATCGTTCTTCGTCATCTCGCCACCAAAGAACAGAGGCGAGTGACAGATGCCCCAAAGGGTCATCATCGTCAGTTGCTCGTTCTGCGAGAGGCGTGTCCAACGTCCCTTATCGGCACCCGTATATCCTTGGTCACCAATCGTCATCGCAATCTGTCCAAGGGGCAGCATGTCGCAGTCGGCATAGTTACCCGGACGGGTTACGGTCTCCCAAGCATGTGCTTCGTTGAACACAGCATCGAGGGCACTCCAGTTGTCCCAGAGGTCGTCCATCATGCGCCACATGTTGGCATTCTGCAGACATTCGTCGGCATATTGGTATTGTGTCTTTCCAGGCGAAAGCGACAGCACGATGGGGCGTCCCGTCTGGTCGATCGCCTTACGAATCATGTGAATCTCGTCGGTATAGAACGGACGCGAGAGGTCATCAATCTTCAGGAAATCCACACCCCACTCGGCATAGAGGTC
>Ga0310696_10004447_pt1 | contig 17187 bp, 21 predicted proteins | sample AusTroGonzalo_MG_4_FD_203885 | JGI IMG/M metagenome (GOLD analysis project Ga0310696, IMG submission 203885) | Bovine rumen microbial communities from tropical cattle in Woodstock, Queensland, Australia - Gonzalo_02 (v2) (version 2) | ecosystem: Host-associated > Mammals > Digestive system >...
CCTAAAATCATGTTGGGTTTTGTTTTATAAAGAACTCTTTCATTAGCTCTTTCATCATTTTTACTAAATAACATAATTATACTATTAGAATTACCTATTAAATAAAGGTTTATAAAAAAAGTATGAAAATAAGCCTCAGCTCGCCCATCATTCATCACTTATCAGAGCTCATAGGGTTCATCATTGGCTTATTTCAGAATTGAGATAAATTTATTATCCGAACATTACACCTGCTTCGGAATTGAATATTTCTTCTTCTTTGGTTTTGCTCATGACCTTATCGATAGCATCCATGAAGTCATCGACAGTGATTTTGTCACGTTTTTCACGAATTGCAAACATACCTGCTTCAGTACAAACAGCTTTTAAATCAGCACCTGAAAGACCGTCTGTCAAATTGCTTAAAAGGTCTATGTCTGCACCTTCATCCAATGACATGTTTTTGGTGTGGATTTTTAAGATCTGTTTTCTTCCTTCCTCATTTGGAAGAGGAACTTCTATGAATCTGTCGAAACGGCCTGGACGCAATAGCGCAGGATCCAAAATATCCGGTCTGTTGGTAGCTCCAATAATACCGATGTCTCCTCTTGATTCAAAACCGTCAAGCTCTGCGAGCAACTGCATTAAGGTCCTTTGAACCTCACGGTCACCGCTTGTGGAACTTTTAAGCCTTTTGGCAGCAACTGCATCCAACTCATCAATGAAGATAATTGCAGGAGCCTTTTCTTTTGCAAGTTCAAATACTTCACGAACAAGCCTTGCACCTTCACCTATGTATTTCTTTACGAATTCTGATGCCACGACCTTAATGAATGTGGCATTGGTTTCAGTAGCTACTGCTTTTGCAAGCAATGTTTTACCGGTTCCAGGAGGGCCGTACAACAATATTCCTTTAGGAGGCTCGATACCTACTTTTTCAAACAATTCAGGTTCAGTTAAAGGCAATTCAACTGTCTCTTTAACTTCAATAATCTGCTCTTCAAGCCCACCGATTTGTTCATAGGTAATGTCAGGTTTTGTTTCGATTTCCATTCCAGAAACATTTGCATCTTTTTCTGACGGCAGGACTTCAACAATTCCGAAAGTCTGCTGATTGAGTGCAACTCTTGAACCTGGCACCAATAATTTTTCATCTAAAAATTTTGAGTAATTAACAAGAAAACTAGGTCCGGTGCTACTTTTAACGGTCATCCTATTATCATCTAAAACTTCAGTAATAGTAGCCAATACCAAAGGAGGAGACCTGAATCTGTCAACTTCTGAACGTAGTGATTTGGTTTCTCTTTCTAATCTGATTTTTTCATTTTCAATTAGGACTTTATCCTTTTCCAATTTCCTAACTTTCCACATCAAGTTACTTTTAGCTTTGGATTTTTCTTCTCTTAAAGAATCTATTTCCTCACGTAGAGATTCTACCTGTTCTATCAACTGCTCTTTTGAAGAATTTTCCAAATCGTCAAAATCATTCATGTGAATCATCTCCAGTTAGTTTATATAAATTTCATATACATTTTTACTTTAATAACAATTTGTAATTTTAAAGTATTTAAATGTATTCATTTTAAAGCATACTAACAATTATTAATGAGGAATTTAATATAATATAATTAAAGAAATATAGGAAACTGATTAAAATGGAATGCGAAATTTGTGGTAAACCGGTCCCTGAACATAATCCGATAAGAGCAAAGATTGAAGGATCAGTTATGGTTGTTTGTAAAGAATGTTCAAAACTTGGAACAATACAAAAAGCACCTCCGAAACCAAGATATGTCCAGCAAAAAAACAAGCCACAGAAAAATACAAAAAACAGAAATTATTCAAGAAGAGATGAACCTTCTGAAGAACTGATTGAAGACTTCAGCAATGAAGTTAGAAAAGCAAGAGAGTCCAAAGACTGGTCCAGAGAGGATTTGGGCCGCAAAATCAACGAAAGGGTTTCAGTCATTACAAGAATTGAAACCGGAAAAATGACTCCCGACATAAAACTGACAAAAAAATTAGAAAAAGCATTGAATATCAAACTGCTTGAAAAAGTGGACAATGTTGATTTGAATCAATTCATAAACAGTTCCTCTGGCGAGAGAACCTTAGGAAACATTATGAAAATCAAAAGAAAATAGCTATCATTTGATATAGCTATTTAATTTTTCATTTTTAATATGCCTGTTTTTTCCGATAATCTTATAATCAATCATCCCCTCGCTTCTGGCCTTGTGAGAATGATAACCCGGAAAATTGTCCGCCTCATCCAACAGATTTTCCAGTTTAGTATAACCTTCATATTCATCACTGACAACCACCACATGGGCAGGAGGATGAATTTTTTTAACCTGCATGATACTTAAGGTGGTATCTTCCTTTACAAAAAAGGCGGTTGCAACATTTGATTTGGTTTTCAGAGTAGAATTTAAAATGTTTTCAACCAATGAATCTGCAAAACCTGCATCTATAACCTTCGGTTTTGTAACAAGGTTTAAGCTGCCATGTCTTTCCATATCTGAAATTGCACTGAGTAATTTTGAATTGTTTTCCCCTCTAATTAAAATTAATGCCATAATAATCACTTAAAAAAAATAAAGGTGAAAAATCACCTGTTTTGGAAAGATTTCAATAGTCTGCTTCTGAATACAACCAGCAATATCAATATAATACCAACAGCGGTCTGGATACTTCCCAGAATGTTCAAAATATTTCCGTCAATAGGCAAATCCCATGAAGGAGATGATCTGTCTCCCGGAAGTGCCTTATAATATACACCAACTGCTTTTGAACCCTGTTTTACATTAATATCCTTAGGTTCAACATGATTAACACCCATCAGAAGACCATTATTGATTGCCCTGTTAATGGAACCTGAAATGGCAGATGCGTCATAACCATATTTGGCGACTGATGCTTCAACAATTTCTTTTGTGGTTGAAGCTAAACCTGGCTTGTCACTTCCATACACCGATACACTAACCGAACTAGGGCTAACCGTCAGAGCACTTCCCAACGCTTCATATGCAAACACTGTTGTAAGATCTCCACCACAGACAGGACATTTATCGTAATTTTCGGAAGTAGGATATCCTACACTCCATCCGCAATTGTCACAAACTTTGGAATACTCTTCATCCATAGGATAACCGGATTCATTCATGTCTTTAGGAGTGAACATGTCTCCTGTAGAAATTCCAGAAACAAGATTGACTCCACCACCACCGTATTTTTCTCCAGAATCATTGGCAACTTCGCCCATAGCTTCTGAAAGGATTGTAGTAGCAGGATATCCATCACGAATCATTTTTCCAATATTCATTGCAGTTTCTTTTCTTACAGATTCCGCAGTACCGTACATCGGATTTCCATCAGTATTCCTCAAGTGAATAATTGCTCCTTTCTGACCTGGCTGCAAAGTAGCTACACCACTATTATAAGGAGTCACCTTAATGGTATTTGAAGCGTCATCCACTGTTATTACATACGCATCAAAAGACCCTCCGATGGCAGCACCTATATTTGGACCTCCAACGAGAAGACGAGCTCCCTCATAACTTGACGCAATAGATGCGGCTGATGCTGCTGAAACATTATTTTCCAAACTGGCAACTGCTTCAACAATGGAATCCAGCCTAGTATCAGAACTACCGGTACCCCCGGAAAGTACTGCAAATTGGTTATTCTTAGACATTAGAAAAGTGGATTGGAACATGTTATCCGCAAAGGACATACTCCCGGCTGCCGCTCCATTCGGATCTTGACCTGTAGGGTCAGTAATGATAATAATGTTACAAGTAGCCGCAACGCTACTCATAGTTAATAATAATATGATAAAACATATAATTGACATTCTAAACTTGTTCATTGCATCACCTACTTCTGGTATCGTTTTCCAGTTCTACCGAAGAAAAGTCCTCTATAACAGTAACAGTTACAACCCCAGTATTCTTATCTACCTGAACATCCGCAGCAGTAATCGGCATTACAGATGTACCTGGAACCGTCGATTGTGTTGCAAATTCCTGAGCCGTCTGAAGGGCATCCTGCAGGGAAACTTCCCTTTTGGAAGTCTTTAAAACATCACCATAAATTACACTGCCGTCCCTAAAACCGGCCTGCATTACATTAGCCCTAATGGTATCTACTGGAACTATATCATTTCCTTTAACGATGATTCCAGAAATTGGAATACCATCATTAATCTCATCTGAAGATGCAAAAGCTACATAAGTAATTAAACGACCGCAAAGAATCAACATAAATGCGAGTAATAAAATAATTAATGTGTCTCTTCTAATCTTTACAAACATGTTTTTATCCTCATAGTACTTTATTCCAATTAAAGAATAAATTATACATTTATTATATTAAGTTAATATGATATTTAAATTTATATAATGTCCTTCAAAAGTGATTCCGCAGGATCCATTCCCTGTGCTCCAATCAATAAAATAATATCGTTGGCATCCGCTTTTTTATAGGTTTCACTTAAACATTCCTTTAAATTATCATAATGAATAAATTCAATGTTGTTTTCATTTAAAGTGTTGAAAAATACTTCTTTTTCTGACTCTTCAACAAAATTCAAATCATTTACAACATCACAGCTTGAAGATAAAATCAGTCCAATACTGTCATCCATGGATTCTACAAGAGCATCTACGTTCAACTGGTTGATTTCAACACCTCTTGAGCCTCTTATGGCGCATACCACATATAAAGTCTGATTTGAGTGAAGCAACTTTTTTGTCTCGGTTATGGTTGCCTTGATGCCATCAGGATTATGCGCAAAGTCATCCAATATCAAAGGCGCATCATTTAACTTCGCAAAACGTCTGTTCAATGCCTTGTATGATTTAACTCCTTCAACAATTAAGTCCAGATTAATGCCCAGTGATATTGTAGCCCCAATGGCAGATAGAATATTTTGAATAAAATGGCTGCTTGTGAACGGCAACTCATCATTTGATAAAATCATGTTGCCATCATAAATGATTCCGTCACCATCATAATAGACCGCATTTTTCTCGGAAATTTCAGACATTGATGTGTAAAATGGATTTTGAGCATATAACTTCATGACAAGTTCATCATCATGGTTAAGTACACAAACGCCACCACCAATAGTTCTGGGAACCGCTGAAATCTCATCAAACACTTCCTCGATTGAGTTTACAAGACCAATGTGGTCCATGGCAATGTTTGTAATTACCCCAACTTTGGGATTGAGTGCATCGCTCATCAATGCAGCGTGGTTTTTCATAAGGTTTCCAAGCCATCCCTGAACCTCAGACACCTCAATTACAAGGTAATCCAGTTGACCATTATTATTTACCTCATCATAAATCAATTTGGAAACCATCGGATCAATCAATGTATTGAATTCAGATTCACTGTCAGTATTTGTCAGCACATGAAAACCTGCATGGTCTAAAATATGATAAATCAAATGTGAGGTTGTTGATTTTCCGTTAGTTCCAGTAATTACTATGTTTATGGAATTTGGAGAGTATTTTTTAACTGTATGAGATAATGCATAAGCGTTTGCAAGTTCAATATTATCAGTAATTATCAATGGGAAACTTAATCTCTCCGCCATTTCGATTGCACCATCTTTAGGAGTTTGAGTAATCAGACATGCAATGTTCTTTTGAAATGCCATTTGGATTCCAGTATCATTAATCCAATGCCTAATGACAATATCTCCAGTGTGAGAATCGTTTAAAAAAGTAAATTTTCCAGTAAATCCATCAATAGAAAAAAAGTCATCGTTACCTATCAGTTTTCCATTTATCGAATCAGCCAAATCTTGAATATTCATTTAATCACTCCCAAAAAAATAAAAATTAGAATATGTACATCTTGGCAAGAATGCCTATAGCACATAATAAAGCAGTAATACCCCAATAGCTCAATACTATTCTTGTTTCAGACATGCCATAATGATTTAAAGTGTGATGAAGAGGTTCAACCGGCAATTTAATGATATGTGCCCTATGAAGCAAGCTTACAACAACTGAAATGATTGGAACACCCAATGCAAGAACTCCAAAGTAAGGCAAATCGGTTATGATTACTGCAGCCGCATATCCTGTACCCAATACAAATGAACCTGTATCTCCCATAAATATTGAAGCAGGATGCTTGTTGAATACTAAAAATCCTAAACATAATCCAGATAAAATTAAAAATGGTGGCATAATGCTTGCCGGACCAAACAGATACCCATAAACGCAACATGCAATGGATGCGATTCCTACAATACCTGCTGCAAGTCCATCCATACCATCAATCAAATTAACAGAATTGATACATCCTAAAATCGCTATTATTACAACAGGAATAGCTAAAATACCTAATTGGAAACCTCCCAAACTTGTACCTACTCCGGTCAGGCCCAAAAACAAACCCAAAACAATTTGGCATACTATCTTTTCCAACTCTTCAGGTTCGGTTTTGATTGGAACTTCACCAATCACTTCCACTTTTCCTGCCTTAAGCAAATCATCCACTTCAGCTTTTGCTTTTGGGGTTGCAACACGCACCTCTTCTCCAGGCTCCACATCCAATCTTCCTAATGCAATTACCTCATCAGAAGTATTTACAACAATCTTTTGAATTTCTTTAACTTTAAGACCTATCAAGTCATCGACAAGACCTACAATTCCTCCTGCAAGCATAATGTAAGCTAAAATCAGGATAGGAGTATTCTGGTAATATACAGCAATAATCAGTGAAATTGTAAATAGAAATGCAATACCTCCCATCGTAGGAGTGCCGCTTTTATGTCTATGTTCACTAACTATAGGATTGTCCGCAATCCTTGCCTGAATCAATATCCGTTTAACATACCATGTAAAGAATATTGTAGCAATTAATGTTACTAAAAAAAGAATTAACATATTCGTATTATCCATATTACCACACAATTTAAAATCTTAAACATTAATAGTATCTATCGATAATACTATATAATTATAACTTATAATAGATTAAGTTAATTTTTCAACTAATTTTTCAAGATCTTCTTTTGAATTAGCTCTGGCAGTTACTCTTTGATAACCTGCAGGACCATGAACAACAAAATCGTTATGCTCAAATGATTTTACGGGTTCTTTTGGAGATGGGCCTTCATAATTGCCAATAGGAATTTCAGTAGAATGGAAATATTGGAGTTTGTCCGAAATATTGGCCAGTGAAAATTCGCCGATTGCCATATTGACCAGTTCGCATAACGAATTAACGCCGCAAGTTGCGGTTGTCAGATATCTTGTACCGTTAGGACGGGTATTGACCTCAATGGCATATAACTGATCGTCCTCTTTTGAATACATGAAATCCATTTCAAAAATTCCGTCAGAATCAAGGTTTCGAGCAACCTTATATGCAGTGTGCTGAACCAGATTATTGTCAAGCCCTTCAACCATGCATGGACCGGTTTTGACCTTGTTTAATGGATGAGTTCCCTCCAAAGTGGTTTCCCCCTTATAGATTGGAGGCAATGCCACATATTCTCCGTTGAATCCGAGAACTTCGATTGATATTTCAGACCCTTCAATGAATTTTTCACATAATGCTTGGTCAAATTCTGTGAAATATTCCTTGACATCTTCAATTGAGCGAGCAACCCTGATGTCCTTTCCGCCCTGGCCTTCACCCTGCTTTAAAACAATAGGCAATTCCAATGTGAGCTCTTTAGGACTATTTAAAATCTGATAATCAGGAGTGGCAACACCAATTTCTGTGTAAAACTCTTTTGTATTGATCTTATTTGAAGTAAGTTCAACTGCCCTTACTCCTGCTGCAATGACCGGAATTCCATATTCCTTTTCAACTTCCTCTTTCATGTGAGCCACATCAATCAGTGGAGGGTCAATTCCAATCAATGGTACGATTGCATCAACATTTTGCATTAAAGCAACTTGCTTTGGACCGTCCATTCCACGAGGAACAATGAATACCTGATCCGGCAAATCCAAATTGATGGCATCTTCGTTTGACTCAGTAAGTACACTTTCAATGCCTTTGCTTCGTACATACCAATCAACATCATCATATAATCTTGAACCAATAAATAAAATTTTCATAATATAATCCCTTTTAATATTTTTATAAAGTCATTAGCTGCCTTTTCAACCTTTTCCGTCGGCAGGTCTGCATAATCCATAGATTCCGGTTCGATTCCAACAAATATTATTTTTAGATTGTCATTTCCCTCTTGTAAAAATCTTACAAAAAATGACAGTGACAAGGAATGTGTTGAAATGCCTATGTTTGCAAAATCGTCTTTATCTACAATTTTCATGTCTCCCGGCTCTGTGCCCATCAAACATGCATCCACAATGATTAGGTGGGACGGCTTTTCTTTGCGGATTTTGCCTGTGAAATTTTCAGGGACTGTCTGGGCATCGATGAATAATAATTCTTCGGTGTTTTCAATGTTTTCGTTATTTAACTTCTTAATTATATAAGGCCCTACACCATCATCGCATTTAAGCACATTGCCAACGCCCAATACGATTAATTTCTCATAACCCTCTAAAAAATTACTTAATTGAAATTCAAAAGTCAAATTCTCACCTTAGAATATCTGTTTCAATACTCTCAATGCCTTCTCCCATAATATATTTTAGCTTTACATTTATAAAATCATTGGCTTTCACCGATTGCTTTTCCAATGGAATCAACAATGGGGGATTCAGCATTGGAGTTGGACCGCAAATGATATCGTCATTTAGTTTGGTGAATGTTGTGATTTTCAAACCGTTTGCAACCCCTTCCTTTTTGGCTTTGAGTGATATTGCGGCTTCAAAATTAGGATTGATATCATCTGAAAAATCGATTTGTGAATAAATTACCGGATCGGAAAGAACATCATAATTGACATTTTCATCCCAATGAACATAATCCCTCTCCATATCCACAAGTTCGCATGAGTTTACAATTCCTTTAGGAATTATGCGCCCGTCATCTTTTAGAAATCGTTTTGCATGATTTAAAACCGGAACCTGCTCCTCATCAATTAAAGCGGTATCCATCATTTCACATACAATTAAATCCGCCTTTTTTGTGAAATCATAATCCAGAACGTCTGTGTTAATCACTTCAACATTGTCGAAATCAGCCAGATTTTCCTTTGCGCAGTTAAATGAGGAGCTGTTGACTTCAAGAGAAATTATTTCATCAAAATAAGGGCTTAGAAAATATGACAGAATTCCGCTTCCGCAACCTAAATCATATGCAAGAGATGTTTTGCCACCATATTCATTAATGGCTTCGAAAAAAGCAGACAAACGTTCATTGTCATTCAATAAATCCAAATGGTATTTTGTGGCTTTGAATTTCATAAAAAAAAGAAAAAAAGAATTTAATGGGAGTGTCCGTGGTCATGTGAGTGACCAGGTTCATTAAAGTCTTCTCCATTAGCAGTACTTGTGAGTTTTACGTGTTCAACACCTTTAAGCCTCATGATTCTTTCAGTCAAATCACGAATTTCTGCAATATCCCCATTGACGACAACGATTTCCATACAGTATTTGTCTGTCATGTGAATGTGCATGCTTGTATTGATTTCATTTCTAAAGCTGTGCTGAATTTCTGCTAGGTTTTCCATGACTCCAGTGTAATGATGATCATAGATGATTGTGACGATTCCAATTCTTTGACCTTCCATGGAGTTCATCCATTGATATCTGACGATGTAATCCTGAAGAGCATCACGAATTCCTTTTGAACGTGACTGGTATCCTCTTTCTTTTAATACCTCATCAAAATCAGCTAGTAATTTTTTAGGTAATGACATACTTATTCTCATCATAAAAAAACACATCGAAACAATTAATATTAATTAATATTATTTTATTTAAAATATATAAATATTATGATTAAATTGAAAAATAATATTACTCAAAAACATAAGAATTTTAAAAAAAATATTATTCAACGAGAAGGTAATATTCCCCATCATCCTTATTGATAGGTTTTAGAAGCTCTTTGTTTTGAAGAGACAATATGATATGGTACATTCTAAAATTAGTAAGTTTTAAGTCTCCATACAACAAATGACCTTCTAATGTATATTTGGAAACAAGATTGTTCTCATCAACCAGCTGTTTAATCAGTTTATATGATTCCATTTCCTTCATGTTCAATTCCAGCTCTTTCAAGTCCTTTCTGGAATTGACAGTATTGACTTCCTTTTCATGTTCAGACAGATTAACCTTGTTGTCGGTGAAAACAACCAAATCCTTTTCGGACAGCTCTTCGAGAATCTGAACCAAATCGTATTCATGAAATCCCAAATCCTTTCTTAAAACATCAATGGGGATTCCTTCGGGATACTCAGCATCAAATATCTTAATCTGATTCAGGACAACTTCCTCGTTTTTAGTAATGGCAATCATATAATAAATATTTTGAAATTAATATTACTTAATGTTTATGATAGCTGCATTTCATTTTGAAGTGCTTGTGCTTCCTGCCTGTTTTTTTCTGCATTTTCTTCAGGAGTCAGATTGAAAGGTCTTGTGAAGAACAAATCAATATCATCCACCACCTGACAGATTGACATGTGCACCAGCTCTTTTAGGGCCAAACTCCTTTGAACACGGTTTAGATTTTCATCACCATAAATCCTGTCATAATCCTCCTTATAGTCCTGGCGTATTTTTGAAGGGTCCAGCTCGGCATTTAACTTATCCTCATCATATTCTTCAGTCAGCATCAAAAAGTTGATTAACTCCTCTTTTTCCTCTGAAAAGTCCTTATCCTCATTTTCAATGACATTGTAGAAATACAAACTGACTGACTGGAAAACATCCCTGGATGCATTACCCTCTATGATAACATCCTTAAACAATTCAAATGATTTTGAAATATAATATTTGCCGTTTTCTTCCTTTGTCTGGAAAACAAGTTCATTTTCAACATTTGCAACATATTGGATTATTACAATGTCCTTTGCCTTTTGAAAAGTTTTAACATTGAATTTTGAATTTTTTAATTTGTAATCTGAATTAATTTTTAAAGCGGTTTCGACTGTTAAAATATCCTCTTTTGAAATCTCCATAAAATCTTCGTTCATAATAACTTCCCCAAATATATTTTATCATTTTAGTTTTAAGTAGTTTATCTAAAAAATTTTTATTAACGATAAAATTTATAATTAACATCATGGAACCTGAAGACATAATAATCGAACTTAAAAAGTTATCCATTCAAAATGAAATTACAACATGCGAATTAATGGAGATACTTAAGGAATACGCAGGGATAATTTCAGTATACGATTTAATGTTGGCCAGTGCACATATGAGAAAAGATGGGGAGTTCGTTCATGCCAATTATCGGGAAAAATATTTGGAAATCTACATCAAATACTTCATAATGCGCATGAAGGAAGTCCTGGAAAATGACACTTACAACAAAAAAACCATTGATAAAGAAACCTTTGATGAAAGTTTTCCAATGCTTGAGAGGACTTTTGAAAGCGAAAAGATTAGTGACGACGGCAAGTTCCCTTTAATTTATGTAATCACTTCATTATACACAACATTCATTTTAGAAGAACCGATACATCCGGTTGGAAGCGAATTTCCAGGAAGCCTTAAAGTAGAAGAGAGAAATGGAACATTTTACTGTCCCGTCAAAGAAAATCAGAATGACAATCCAAATGCAATCTGCCATTTATGTCTTGCCGAGCAGACACCGGATATCTAGGAGATAAAAAAATGAACATTTGCCTTTATGGATCAGGAAGCAGGAATATCGATGAAATTTACACCGATGCGGCATATGAGTTAGGCCGCAGGATGGCATTGAAAGGACATACATTGGTTTTTGGCGGAGGAGATACCGGAATGATGGGAGCATGTGCAAAGGGCGTTCATGACAATAACGGAAAGTCCATTGGAATTGCTCCGGAGTGGATTGGGGAATTTGAACCTCTGTGCGATAGATGCAGCGAATTCATTTATGTTGACACGATGGATGAGAGAAAAAACGAGTTCGTTAAAAATTCAGATGCATTCATAATCTCTCCGGGAGGAATAGGAACCCTGGATGAATTTTTTGAAATAATAACACTTAAGAAACTAAAACAGCACGATAAAGAAATCATCATATACAATATTGACAGCTTTTATGATAAGATGCTTGAAATGATTGATGAAATGGCAGAAAAAGGATTTTTATACAAACAAAAAGAGATATTTAAAATAGCAAATAATGCTGATGAAGTTTTTGAATACCTAGAAAGATAATATGGAACACATTACTGAATCACAAACACCTCCAAGAACGACACTGAAAAGAAGTTTAATAATATTTATCGGAAACGTTTTAGGAATTTACCTAATTTGCTTTTTAGGTATGGGAGTCACAATAGACTACTTCGATGATGTTCTCTTTTTTGTCATATTTTTGAGTATAATCAATGCGGTTCTCTGGCCGATACTGACCAGAATACTAATGCCCTTTTTGGTTTTGACATTAGGACTTGGTTCACTTATCATAAACGGGCTGATACTTACATTTTTTGGACCATTATTTGGAATTAATTTAAGCGGGTTTGCACTGATTCTTGCACCACTCGCTATGGCATTAATTACAACCATACTTTCATCATTGGTTACCATCGAGGATGACGGTTCATATTACAGGGCGGTTTACAGAGATGCCAAAAGAAAAAGGAAAAAGGAAGTTAAACATTACCCAGGATTGATAATTGTTGAAATTGATGGTCTTGCCTATGATGTGCTGTGCGAAGCCATTGACAAAGGTTTGATGCCAACAGTCAAAAGCATGATTGAAGATGAAAGCCATGTTCTAAAGGAATGGGAAACTGACCTTTCCTCACAGACAGGCGCAAGCCAGGCCGGCATCCTTCACGGAAACAACGAAAACATAACCGCTTTTAGATGGATTGAAAAAGAAAACGATAACCAGATGATGCAGTGTTCAGGACCGGGGAAAGTCAAAGAACTGGAAGAGAGAATTTCCAACGGAGACGGACTGTTGGTCAGTGACGGGGCAAGCAGATCCAATCTTTTTTCAGGAGATACCGACAATGTGATTTTCACCATGAGCAAAATTTTAAATCTAAAAAAGCTATACAACAAAGCATGGTTTTCCGTTTTTTCTAATCCAAGCAATTTCGCACGTATACTGACCCTATTTATAGCGGAAATGATTCTTGAAATCTATTCCCAAATAAAGCATAAGGTCAAAAATATCCAACCAAGAATCAAACGTGGAATATTATACATTCCAACAAGAGCTGGAACCAATGTGTTCATGAGGGAAATCAACACTTCCACATTGGTTGGGGACATGCTGGTCGGTGATGTTGACGTTGCATATTCCACCTATCTGGGATACGATGAAATAGCTCACCACTCCGGAGTCCGTGATGACGATGCATGGTATGCCCTTAAAGGAATGGACAGGCAAATCAAACGTCTGATTAATGCAACCAAATACACCCCAAGAAAATACCAATTTGTAATCCAGTCTGACCACGGCCAGACTAATGGGGCCACATTCAAACAGAGATACGGAGAATCATTTGAAGAATTTATCAAATCACTGCTTCCGCAGGACATTGCTTTGTTTGCTAAAATGTCATCAAATGAAGACCACTACGGCGAAACATTCATTCCGTTTTCCGACCGGATAGACCAATTGAAAAACAGAACAGCGGAAGACGAGGAAGCCGAATTAAGTGACTCTGAAGTTATTGTGCTTGCATCCGGCAATCTCGCAATGATTTATCTGACACAATGGAGCCATAGATTAACCTATGAAGAGCTGAATGATTATTTCCCTGAACTGATTCCGGGAATTTTAAAAAATGAATACATAGGATTTATTGTTGTCAGGTCATCCGAAAAAGGAGATATGGTCATTGGAAAAGACGGAATTTATTACTTGGATAGTGATGAAATTGAAGGCGAAAACCCTCTTGAAGGTTTTGGAGACAATATCTCAATGCACATCAAAAGAAACAGTTCATTCGAACACACTCCCGACATTCTGGTAAACAGCTTTTATGACAGTGAAAATGATGAGGTGTGCGCCTTTGAAGAATTGGTTGGAAGCCATGGAGGAGCCGGAGGAAGCCAATCCAGACCGTTCATCTTATACCCTTCAAGCTGGAATGTAGGCGATGAAGAAATCATCGGTGCTGAGAATATCTACAAATTGCTTAAGGAAAACCTCCAGAAACTGAAAGAAAACAAGTGAATCATATGATTAGTGATGAAGAGATTTTAAAAATATCCAAAAAGCTGGAAACCGCAGATATTGACATTAAAAAAACCATTGAAAAGGCAACTACTGCAGGCTATCTTGGAGAAGAGCATTTCTACTGCACAGTTATTGAATACGGCGGAATGACCCATACTGTTCCGGAAGTGTTGGGAGACCGATACAAATCCCAAAAACTGGACAACACATATTTTGACATTATTTCCAAAGCGCTTGATTTGGACGGAATCTACATTTCACTTGCCTACTGCAATTATAAAATTAATGTCCCCGACGAGGATTGCATCGAAATCATCGAATATGACGAATACGATCTTGAAGAAGACGAATATGAATATCTGATGCAGTATTGCCTAATTTCTGCCGACGGCATCAAAAAATTCAGAATATATGCCGAAGAGGGAATTTCAGGCCATGAACCTACTGACGACATAGGAATTATGACCAACATTGTCAATGGAGAATATCAGGCGTATCTTGCAATAAGGTCAACAGATCTGTGCATGTCCAGCTTTAGAGTAATTCCATTAAGCGATGAATATCCAAAAGAACACCCCTTATCTTTAAAAAATCCGATAAATAAACTGTTAATTGAAATGATTGACAATGCCATAGTTTACAAATGAAAAAAAGAGATTATGGGAAATCTATTCCCATTGAGTGGAATTTACATTGTTCAATTTGTTAAATTCCATCAGTCTTTGGAAAGTTTCGTTGAAGCCATTTTTATCATCGATACCGCTTTTTGCAAAATCAATGATGAACTTAACTCCATTGGCCTCAATAAGTTCAAATGAACCTTCTTCATCAGTACTTCCATCAATAAAGTTATAGGTGTTGTTTTCTCCTTCAAATACTGTATAATTATTTTCAGAATCGTTTGTCATGTAATCTGCCGCATCATGTTCTGTGTAATTTACAACAGACAATATTTGAACTGTCTTGTTATGAGAATCAAACAATACGTAAACCCCTCCTCCGAGATCATCAAAATTATCCGGAACTTTAAAGCTTGTTGAGTCTGCAGCTGAGACAACTCCGACCACCATAAGACTTAAAATCAAAAAAACTGCGATTTTTTTAAACATAATACTTCCCCGTTATAATTATTACTAATTTCTAATATATAATCATTTTACAAAAAAATCAGCAAAATTTTTAAAGTAATGGGCGAAATTTTTTCAAATTAAAATCAATATTGATTTTAGCTTCTAAAATTGATTTAACCTTATTAAATTGATTTATACTTAAAACAAAAGATTTATAAATTGTTAAATACTAAATAAAGCATGGTGATTTGATGAAAGAGAAAATTTATGAAAAAGTTAAAGAAGACAGTAAACAGGCATATGCCCATTATTTGAAAGCATTTGGAATAATTGATGATGAAAAATCCGTTAAAAGCGAAACACCAAAAAAGAATATTGATTTAATGATATTGCTAAGCAAACTCGGATTGATTGAAAGCAATTCCGAAAATATTGAAATCATCAATGAATTTCATGACTATCTCTTCAAACTAGGAATTGAAATGGGAGTTGGACATGGAAAAAGAATGGTTATTGATGCAATCAAATCCAGATCCATAGATTTTAAAAAACTCATGGAAATGAACCCTCAAGAATTTGTTGCATACAATTTAGAACCTCCATTTATTGCCGACATGAAGGAGGCATTAGCAAATGAAAAATAATAACTTTAAAAACAGGATTAGGAACAAACGGCTTCGTGAAAAGATATCAAAAATGGTCAACAGCGAAGACGAATTTGAAAACTTCAAAAAATACATGAACAATGGAATATCCTCAGAGGAATTCACCATCATAATGGAAGTCATCAGGGAATCAAGACTGAATGGTCTTTTTAGTGATTTGAAAATTGATGAGGCAAAACTGAAAAAGGCCAAAAGGAAAGTAATCAAATTAAGCCCAGAATCATCACAATTCCCATTAATGTCAGAACTCTATCAAAATCACAATGGAAAATACATTGTTGAAGACTTGATGAATGAGTACCATGACAGCATACTTAGGGATGGAATGATAATCGGCATGGACTACGGCAAGAAATTCATAGTCGAAGACCTGCAAAACAGCAGATTCACCAGAAAAGACATTGAAGAAATGCCAACAGAAAAGATCCATGAATACTGTGAAGAAATAAGAAAAGAAATCTGATTTTTCATTCAATAAGACCTTGGACATATGAATCCAAATGTTTTTTAAGTATCTTTACAATCGGTCCGATGATTATGGCAGATATTATCGTTCCTTCTCGAACTCCTGCAAGGTAACCTAAAAATGCAACTGACAAAACTGCAGCTATAATGACCAATGATGTATCGACAAATGGCTTTACCTTTGGAAATTCCTTTTTCAAGACTTTTGAAATAGCCACAATAACGCCATCAGCGGGAAGATATACAATTTCTGTTTGAATCTCAAGAAGCACACCAAACGCAACCACGACACAACTGATTAAAAGCAATGCCATCTGACTGACATATCCGACAGGGTTGATGAAATTTACTAACAACATCGAAAAGTCAATGAATCCTGAAAATACCGTTCCGATGATTAGCTGCAGATATTGTCTTTTTTCGAAATCCTTTCTCAAAAGCACAACCTGAATCAGAATGAATATGATGGTGAATGCAAACATTACCTCTCCAACACTGAATCCTGTAATCAAACTGGATACATAAGGAAGGCAAATTAATGGAGACGTTCCCAAATTAGCCTTAATGGATAGTGAAGCACCCAAAGAGATAATGAATAATGAAAGCAAATATATGACATATTTATTGTACTTTTTCAAAGCCATAATTAATAATTGATTTTGAGAAAAATAAATATTTTTAAATTGATTATGAAAAATCAAGTTTTAAATCAACTTTGAACTATTTTTTAAAAAAATAAGAAATAAAAAAAATAAAAA
>Ga0310696_10004448_pt1 | contig 17186 bp, 8 predicted proteins | sample AusTroGonzalo_MG_4_FD_203885 | JGI IMG/M metagenome (GOLD analysis project Ga0310696, IMG submission 203885) | Bovine rumen microbial communities from tropical cattle in Woodstock, Queensland, Australia - Gonzalo_02 (v2) (version 2) | ecosystem: Host-associated > Mammals > Digestive system >...
GCCTTTGCCCTTGCCCTGGAAGAAGCGTCCGATCAGCGGGAGGTCGCCGAGGATCGGGTACTGGTCTTCGATCATGGAGAGTTCGTCGCGGATCACGCCGCCGAGGACGACGGTCTCGCCGTCGTAGCTCATGACGTTCGTGTTCAGGTAACGGGCCTCGATGATCGGCATCTTCAGGGTGTTGGGATAGAGCTCGCCGTTGTCTCCCAGCGGGATGGAGTAGGAGTAGTCGGTCCAGCCGATGAATTCCTGGATGACCGGGGTCATTTCGAGGAAGATCGTGTAGTTGTCCTCTTCCACGCGGGGACGGACCTGGAGCGCGATACCTTCTTCGGTGGCGCCGCCGAAACTCGGGATGGACGGCGTGAAGACCGGCACGTTGGAGCCGTTGGTGGAGATGGTTTCGAGTTCGGCCTCTTCCCAGTCGGTCGGGTAGTACTTTTCCGTGATCATGCGGATGACGGCGTTCTGGTTGTTCATGGTGGTCAGACGCGGCGCGGAAAGGATTTCCGTGGAGTCGGCGTTGTCGAGGGCGTGGATGCCGCCGCCGAACTGATAGCCGTCCGCGTTGTAAGTGGACCAGTTGAACACCGTGTCGTTCTGGATCGAGGTCGTGGCGCCGAAGATGCCGGCGCTGGTCTGGGCGTTGCGGTTGAAGTGGCTGTTCGGGCCCCATGTGATGTGGTGGCCGTAGTTCTTGGCCGCTTCGTTCTGGAGAATGCCGGAGTAATAGGCTTCGCCGGGTTCCAGGTTGCCGGGGACGTAGTACGTGTCGCCGGCTGCGACGTTCAAGGACTGCATTTCCCTCGTGTTCAGCGAGGTAACGGCCTGCGTGACCCAGGCGTTGGCGAGGGTGCTGTTGCGGCTGTCCGCGCCGTTCTGGTAGTACATGATGAAGGAGTGGTCGGCGACCACGCCTTCATTGCCGGTCTCGGACAGCTCGTTAAGGCCGCTGGCCGTGACTTCTTCCCAAGTCGGGGCGATACGGGAGAACGTGTAGTCGAAGGAGAGTTCCTGCAGGTCGTTCATTTCGATTTCGACGAACTTCACCTGGATCAGGACCTGCGGGTCGGAGACGTCCATCTCGTCGATGAGGTCTTCCACGCGGTCGAGCGCTTCGGAGGTATTGAAGACCGTCAGGCGGCTGCTCATTTCGTCGTAACGGACGGAGGCGCCCGTCGGGAACTGGATGCCGCGGTCGATCAGGTACTGCTTGACATTGTCGTTGGAAAGGTCGCCCATGATGCTGCTGGCGAGGATTTCCTTGTCGATCGGGAACGTCTTGCGGATGAATTCGTCGAGCGGGACGTCCTTGGCGGCGATCACGACGGCGTAGTTTTCAACGCGGTAGTGAAGGTCGGCGGCCTTGCAGATGAAGCGGATGGCGTCTTCCAGCGTGACGTTGTCGACGGCAAGCGTGACCGTGGTGTTTTCAGCCGTTTGAACCGGTTCTGCCGCGCCGTCGAATCTGTCGGCGGAGTCATCCGGATAGGAGTAGAAATCGCCTTCGTCGGCCGAATCATCGTATTCCTCTTCGGTGTCGTCGTCGAAATCGTCGTAATCCTCGTCCTCGTCGATGTTGACGGCGGAACCGGAGGAACCTCCTTCATCCGTGTTGAAACGGAGGACGAAGTTCACGCCGACGCGGTCCGGGTCTCTGTCCTTGCTGGTGTGCTTGAGGAACTGCACGACCTGCGCGATGGAGACGTCTTCGAAGTCGATGTGGTCGATGACGATGTCGACAAGTTTCTTCTGCGTGGTGCCGGCGTTGTCTTCCTTGACTTTCACGACTTCGTTGACGACGTCGTCGGAGGTCTCGGATCCGGTCGGGATCGGGGCAACCATTTCCCACATGGCCTCTGCGGCACGCTCCAGGACCACGGCGCCGCGACGGCGTTCGCCGGCTTCGGATTCATGGATGTAGATGCGGCGCAGATAGTCGATGGCCGTGATGTTGTAGGGGTCCAGGATTATGACCTGGTTGAACTTTTCCTGAGCGCGGTTCCACTGCTTGGTGTTGTAAAGCGTCTGGCCCTGACGGATCAGGAGGAAGATGCGTTTTTCGCGGTCCTTCGCCGTGGGAACGAGTTCTTCCGTGGAGGTGTCTTTCTTGTACTGATTGGAAGCCTTCATGATTTTGTACTCGTCGATGGCCTTGAGCATGATGGGCTCGGACGGCGGGTACATCTCAATCGCCTTCTCGCATTTTTCGATGGCTTCGTCATAAAGGCCGGTCTGGGCGGTGTTTTCCGCCTCATTGAAGAGCTTCCGGGCCCAGTAGTAGTAGGACTCGGAAATCATCTGCTTGACGGAAGCGATCTTTTTCTGGTTGGCTTCCGGGACCTGGCCGTCAACGACGTCGGCTTCAAGCATCTTCAGGACATCGATGTAGGCATCGACCGCGATGTCGTAGTCTTCGTGCTCAAATGCCGTACGGGCCTTCTTGGCGAGTTCCTCGGCATTGCGCTGCTGCGCTTCACGGGCGATCAGTTCCTCCAGAGAAGCGTTCGTCTGTTCCTGAATGAGCTCTTTCTCTTCATCCGTGAGCTCGAGTCCACGGGCGACGACTTCTTCATCGTCGGCAACGACTTCTTCATCGTCGGCAACGACTTCTTCATCATCGGCGACGACTTCTTCATCATCGGCGACGACTTCTTCATCATCGGCGACGACTTCTTCATCATCGGCGACGACTTCTTCATCATCGGCGACGACTTCTTCATCATCGGCGACGACTTCTTCATCATCTGCGACGACTTCTTCATCATCGGCGACGACTTCTTCATCATCGGCGACGACTTCTTCATCATCGGCGACGACTTCTTCATCGTCAGCGACGACTTCTTCGTCATCAGCGACGACTTCTTCGTCATCGGCAACGACTTCTTCATCATCGGCGACGACTTCTTCGTCCACAACGAGCTCTTCGTCGTCAACGACGGGGTCTTCGTCCACAACGAGCTCTTCATCGTCAGCAACGGGTTCTTCGTCGTCATCAACGACAAATTCCTCGTCAGCAATGACAACAGGTTCGTCATCGGCGACGATCTCTTCGTCATCGTCAACGGGTTCGTCATCCGCAACGAGCTCTTCTTCATCGTCGACAACATCTTCGCCGTCGACACCGGCCAGATCAGCCAGCGAACTGCCGGTCACGCCCAGAGCGTCCAGCGTCCGCGTCAGAGCTTCGTCGTCGGCCGCAGCTTCGATGGCGGGGTTTTCGTCCTTCAGGGCGTCGATATCCTCATCCTGCGCAAACGCGGCGGACGCCGAGAGCGCAAGCGCCAGGAGAACGGCGGAATAGCGGGGGAAAGCGTGCATGGAAGCCTCCATGAAATATGTCATGTCTTTAATCTTTTTCATTTCAGCCCCTCCTTACCGCCTGAAGTCCGGCAGACCGTTCTGCGTATTGGTTCGGACAGGAATGCCGTCACCGCTGATGAGACGCGTCGAAACGGAGATGATGAGGTTGTCTTTGTGGGCCTCCTGAGCGGACTCGGTGAACAAGCGGCCTATGAGCGGGATATCCGCGAAGATCGGCCATCTGTCGCTGAGGGAGCCGTGCGTGTCGCTGAGGATACCGCCGATGACCACGGTCTGTCCGTCGTAGACCTTGATGGTCGTCTGGATCTCGCGGTTGGAGATTTCGGGCATCTTGAGCGTCATGGGATATTCTTCGCCGGACGAGAACTCGCCGATCACGTAGTTGTAGCTGTAGTCGGACCAGCCGGTGAGGTCGGTGACCGTGGGATTCAGCTCAAGACGGATCGTGTAGTTGTTCGGCTGGAGCGTCGGGGTGACGGTGAGGCTGGTACCGATATCGCGCGCCGGACCGAATTCGGGATAGGACGGCTCGAACGTGACGCTGGTACCGCAGCTGGTGGAGATCTCGGGTTCGGTCCATCTTTCCGGGAAGTACATCTGACGGACCATCTGCACCTGGGCCTGACGGCCGGAAACGGTCACGACCTTCGGCGTGGAGAGAATCTCCGAGCGGTCGGTGCGGTCGATCGCGTTGATGGTGAGGAAGAGGCTCCAGCTGCCGCCCGGTCCGAAGTTCGGGATCAGGTTCAGGTTGTTCACGAGGGTGTTGTCGGAGAAACCGGAGCTGATGGTCGGAGAGGTGAACGTGAAATTGAAGTGTTCGATCTCGCCGCTGGTGGCATGGGACAGAGTCCAGTCGAAGCCGAGTTCTTCCAGGTCGTTCATCTTGATCTCGACCATCTTGGACTCGATCAGGATCAGCGGATCCTGCATATCCATGTCGCGGATGGCGAATTCAAGCTGGCGGATGTTTTCGGGAGTGTTCTTCACCGTGAGCTTGTTGGCGCGGGCGTCGTAAGCAATGGTGGAGCCTTCTTCGAACGGGATGCCGCTCTCGGTAAAGTACGCGCGGAGAGTCTCCGGCGCGATCGAGGTGACGCGCATGCTGTCCGGATCAGCGTCGCTGCCGCTCACGCTGACGTTCGCGAATCCGGCGTCGACCTGACCGAGCGTATCTTCCTGCGTGATGCCGTCGCCGATGCCTTCAGCGCGCATGTTGCCGACGATGCGCAGGACGGTGGCCTGGCGGATCGGGATGTAGCGGATGACCATGTCGCTGACGTCGGAACCGGAACCGATCGTGATGATCTTGTCGGTTTCGTCGATGCGGAAGGAGAGTCCGGTGATCTTGCAGATGTAGCGGATGACTTCGTACAGCGGGATCTGGTCGAGGTTGAGCGTGATGAGCTTGTTGGCGTATTTGTCGGCCTGCGGGACAATGATGTTGAATCCTTCTCCCAGCGGGTCGAGCTCCTTGCTGCGGGCGCGGAGATACATGATCGCGGACCCGATATCGGAGTCGTTCAGTTCGATATGGTCGATCATGAGGTCATTGAGACGGTTGTACAGCTCGTTGCCGGCCGCTTCGTAGGTCTCGGGGCCGCCGGTGATCACGATGTTGCGGACGTCGGGAATGCTCTCGACCCAGCTCCAGTCGGACTGCGCCTGTTCGCGGAGGAATTCGTTGTAGATGCGGACGTCGGCGATCGCGTAGAGTCTTCGGTAAATCTTTTCCAGAAGGGTGATGGCGTCCTCGTTGTAGGGGTCTTTCACCAGGATCTGTTCCATTTTGTCGCGGGCTTCGTCCCACTGGTCGTTCTGGTACAGGACCTGTCCGGCGCGGAACAGGAGATGAATCTCGCGCTGACGTTCGTTGTAGCGCGGATCGACGGCTTCGAGACTGGTTTCGTTCCAGTAGTTCTGACTGTCGATGCGCTCCTGCGTCGTCTCGGTCATGGCGGCGACCCGGTCGGCGAATTTTTCCTTGTCCCTGCCCTTTTCATCCTTCAGCATGGTGGGGTCTTTTTCGATGGCGACCTGAAGCGCGGCGCTGTCGTAGGGTTCGCCGGGGAGAATGCCGAGGTAATACACGACATTGGCGTGGATGAGGTCTTCAAGGAGCTGCTTGCCGATGTCCAGGATCTCGTCCGTGTGGACGAGGAGAAGAAGGCGCTTGAAATCCTTCTCGCAGTCTTTGAGGAGCGCTTCGCCGTAGAGGCGCTGTGCTTTTTTGCGTTCTTCTGCCAGACGGGCGGTAAATGCGGCCTCCATCAGGGGCGCCTCGCACTTTGCGATCTCGGCCTTGGCATCGTCGAAGAGCTTGAACGCTTCCTTGTATTCGCCTTCAGCCGTGCGGGTAATGGCCTTGGAAAGGATCTCGTTGAACTTCTCTTCGTTCTCGAAGAAATCCTCTTCCACCTCCGTCGTGACTTCCAGCTCATCGCCGGCCAGCTCGATTTTCTCCGCTTCTTCGGCGTCCGCGATTTCGGCGTCGGCTTCGGCCTCTTCGGCGTCCGCGATTTCGGCGTCGGCTTCAGCTTCCTCAGCCTCGGCAAGTTCGGCGTCGAATTCGTCAGCCTCGACGGCGTCGACGTCGGAACTCGTCTCCTCAGCGGTTTCCGCCGCGGCCGCGTCGGCGTCAACAGCCGCATCGTCGTCCTGAGCGGAAAGCATCAGGGCCGACACGCCGAACGCAATTGCGAAGACTGCAACTGGCCGGAGGACCGGGCGAAGAAAACAATGGGGTCTCATCTTCATTGTCTCATCCTTGGTTGTTTATTTTGAATAAAAAAACGTTTGCGTTGTAAAGGCTATTTGAGGTGGGGGTATTATTTCCGGGTGTTCGAGCTGCTTTTCTTCGTCCCGCTCGCGGGCTGCGCCGCGGCCTCGGTGTCGGCTTCGGCATTTGCCGAGAAAGCCGGATCATCCGGGGAGGGCAGAATCGTGAAGGCCTCGGGAGCCTCATCCAGAGTTTCCACGACGGCTACCTTCGTCTTGAGGTCGACGGAAACAAATCTGTAACGTTCTTCACCGGTCTTTTCCGTGCCGAGCTTGAGTTCAGCGCCGCTCTCGGCGGCAGCAGTCCAGGACCAGAGGGGAAGCGCACTCTTGAACTGCACTTTCTGCTGCGGGTCGTAGACGTTCTGTCCCCGGCGGCAGGGAATGCGCTCGTCGAGTTTTCCGACGCGCTGGATATAAACGACGGGTTCCTGGGTCTTTTCATCCATTTCGATGTCGACCACAGTGAAGTCCACGTTCTTTTTCTTGGAATCAATGTTCTTGAGCTGGCGGCCGATCCTGACGATCGGGCTCTTTTTCGTGACGGAATTGCCGCTCAGGACCTGGGTGCTGAACTTGATATCCCAATCCTTCTTGTCGGGTTTGCTCATTTCGACGGAATTCAGCTGCAGGCCGGGGAATCTCGGCTGCGTCGCTTTGTCAACGTAGATATAGGAAACGTATTTCGGATGGCTGAGCGGGTCAACCGGATCCGTTTCAGCCGCATATTCGTCTTTCAGGGTAAAGCCGTCGCCGTCCTGATCGGAGCCGGCTTCGGTTTCGGACAGGACAAACTTCTTTTCCCATTCGTCCGGTATGCCGTTGAAGTTGGTGTCGTCCTCGGGCTGGAGCTTTTCGGATTTGAGGCGGGGTTCCAGGGACTCACCGCAGGCAGGGCAGACGCCATTCTCCTCGGCATCAACGGCCGGGTAGGAATCGACGGGGATGAGGGCGTGGCAGTGAACGCATTCGGCCATGGGGTAAGGGACCATCATGTGGGTCTTGGCGCCGAACCGGGAGAGCCCGAAACTATTCCCGAAATCCTTGGATTTGGAAGCGGCGGCCGTGCCGTTCGATTCGGAGAAGACCGTTTCCATCCTGTAGGACTTGTCTTTGGCGAAATCGATTTCATTGTAATCGGGATCCGGAGTCCTGGAATCGGTCTGTTTCGCGACATATTCCAGTTGTGCCGTCCGCACAAAGATAAGCTGATTGTAGAGCAGGGCCGCAAAGACGACAAGCAATACGGCCAGAATTATTTTTTCGTAGTGCGCAATGAGAAATTGTTTCATGATCGGTCAGCTCCATCCATCAGGGGGTCATTGGTTGGTGATGTCGCCCTTGGTATCATACAGATATTGTACCACAAGCGTGCATTTGATCTCGTCCGGCGTCCCGCCGAGCAGGACCTGCGCGTATTCGGCATTATGCGGATCGGTAAGGGGATAATCGTGACGGACCGAAACGACAGTCTGGGCGACGGTTGCGGGCTGCTGTGCCGCGCCGCCGGCCGCGTTCGGATCGACGGTCCCGGTCCCGACGGTCCCGGTCTGCTGGGTTTGATTCGTGGCGGCGGCCGTACTGCGGGTGACCTTTTTGCCGTCCATTTCTTCCATGTGCCCGCCAACGATGGCGTTTGCTTCCTTCAGTTCATCGTCGGTCGTCGTCAGCTTGAAACCGGTCGTCGAAACGAAATAGGCGCGACCGGAACCGTAGGCCTGGTGCAGGGAATTGATGAACCCGTCAATCGCATCCATGCTGCCAGTCAGCTCCAGTTCGTAGGTATACACGAGAAGGCGGCTCTCGACGTCGCTCTCAAGGGGCGCACCGGAGAGGGCGGGCACGGTCATGGAACTGAGACCGGCGATGCCCGCAGCCTTCATCCGGCGGAAGAGATCTTCCTTGATCTGGATGTTCCGGATGATCGGGATCACGTTGACAGCCGGGGGCATCATTCTCGGATCGAGAGTGCCGTAGATGAATTTCTGAATGAGCCTCTGTTTTTCCACCGGATCGTCTTCGGGGAGTCCGGGGATCAGGTCGGAGGCGAGATATTTCCGGGTGATGGTCTCGAGGTAGGAACGGCAGGTATCCTGACGCATTTCCCGGGGGATCCCGACAGCGTCAAGGAAAATCTCGTAGGCGACTTCGTTCGTGACGTTTTCCTGCGTGAGCGCCTGGACGTCCCTGCGGAAAATGGCGAACGCATGCGCGAATTTCTCAGCAGCAGCCTTGCGGAACTCCTCCTTGTTGGCGGCAGTGACCGTCTCGGGCGGTTCGATCATTTTTTCGAAGAGATCTCTGAAGTTCTTGATGCGTTCTTCGCGGATGTTCTCGGGGATCGTGTAGCTGTCCGATTCGTCTTCGGAAGAGGACTCCGCCTGTTCGTGGTCAGCCTTGTAAATCTCATCGAGCATTTCGTGGACCTTGTCTTCATCGAAGGCAAGGATGACGCGTTTGGTCTCGGGATCGAAAATCTTCTTTTCCTCTTCCTTTTCCTCATCGGTCGCGACAGCCTCGGGCTCCTGTTCGGCGGCTTCACCTTCCGCCTGTTCTTCGGATTCGACGGGCTTCGGCTGGACCTCCAGCAGGCTCGGATCGACGGGAAGATCGGTCTTCAGTTCAGCCGTGGACGCGATGTTCTTGAGGAACTGGAGCAGGGCCGGACGATAGGGCTTGCCGAGGTGACGATAGACCTCGGTGATCTTCTTTTCCATTTTGACCGTATCGCTCTTGATGCGTTCTTCGTTGATCGGCACGCTTCTGGGGTTTTCCTGGTTGTTGATCTCGACCAGTTTGTTCACGTCCTCGTCGATCTGCATCATGGACTGGTTGATGACGCTTCTTTTTCCTTCGATCAGGACAAGGAGAACGATGCTGCCGATGAACGCCAGCGCGAGGATCACGACAAGGACGATATTCTTCAGAATAAACTGTTTCATTTCTTTGCACCTTCCTTTGCGCTGTCATCGGAGGAGGCCTTTTTCTCGGGGGCCATTGCGGCGAACACGGCCGAAAGCATTTCCTCCATTTCGGGAGAATCGATCTTTGCGGTCAACTCGACGGAAAGGTAGAATTTGCGGACGGAAAGCTTATCGCAAACGTCAGTGCCGTCATCGTCAAGCTGAAGGATGTCCTTGCGCGCCGACTTGAAAATCCCGCCGAGAGCGGCATTTTCGCTGTTGTTCTTCACAGCCTTGTTGATTTTGTTCATCTGAGACAGGATATTGTTGAAAGCCGTATCTCTGTCGGAAGACTTGTCCGCGCTGGTGTTTTTACCGCTGATGACGAAAGCCGTCATATTGATCCAGGTGGTGCTGTCCTCCTGCTCCTGCTGGGGCTTCTGTTCTTCCTGTTCTTCGTCGGAGTCTCCGTCCTCGTCCTCGTCTTTCTTGGCGCTGCTGACGCTCTCTCCGGCATCCGCCTTGGCTTTCAGGGTCTGCAGGTTCTTGGGAGGCGCGTTGGTGATTTCGAAGTTGGTAAGCCAGACATTGTCGGGAATGCAGGTCCTCACGAGCGAATAGAACGTCATGAAGTTGTTGCGCTGGTTCAGGATGGTGACCACGGCCTTGAAACGGTCCTGGGCAGTGACCAGCTCGCCTTGCGCGGACTCCACATTCTTCTTAACGATTTCACGCGCGGCGACTTCGGACTGGAACTGTTCGCGTTTGCCGGTGATGGTGTTCGCCTGCTGGCCGAACGCCCAGAGCGTGATAACAAGATAGAGGATCACGGCAATCGCCGAGAACAGGAAATAGGGGCGCTTCGCCCGGAATTCCTTTTCCTTGCGGATGTAATCGGGCACCAGGGAGATTTCGACGGGGGACGTACCGATGCGGCGGAGCGCCAGACCGATGGTCTCAGCGAAGAGGTGCGCGACTTCGGAAAGGACTTCCTGATCGACGGCGGGGCCGATGCCGACGACCTGGAACGGGTTCAGGTAATCCACCGGGATCCGGAGTTTCTCCGAGAAGAAACGGGGGGCATACGGCAGAATGGAGGAACCGCCGGCAAGGAAGAGCTTTTCAGGCTTGCGGCCCTTCTGCGTGGCGCGGTAGACGTTGATGGAGCGGTTGATCTCGCCGTGCAGACGCGTCATGACGTTGCGGACGATCTTGGAGACCGCGGAAGCGACTTCCGATTCGGATTCCTCGTAGGCGCCGCCGAGCGAGACATAACCGTGCTTGCGCTTCATTTCCTCGGCGTCGGCATAGGAGATGTTGAATTCCTTGGCGATCTGCTGGGTGATGGTATCGCCGGCAATCGGAATGGTACGGACGAAGAAGCGGGAATCGTCGATGAAGACGAGCGTGGAGCAGCGTCCGCCGATGTCGAGGATCATCTGGCATTCCGAGGCGCCGACGCTGTTCGCGCGGGCGCTGTTGTAGCAGGAAGTGCCGGCGACTTCGATCAGGGCGATGCGCTTGCCGAGCTTTTCAACGAGCTCGGAAATGCGGGAGACCTCCTGTTTCTTCACGATGACGATCATCGCGTCGATTTCGCTGCCGTCGGATTCGGGCGTGGGCTGGAGGACCTGGGCGTCCCAGACGATGTCGTCGGGCGGGAACGGGATGGCCTGCTTGGCTTCGTAGGAGATGATCTCGCGGATCTTGTTCTTGTCCGTCGTCATGGCCGGGATCTTGACGAACCGGACGAACGCATTCTTCCCCGAGAGGGAGATATAAACGTCACGGGCGGAGAAGCGGTTTGTCTTAATGACATCGGAGAGCGTTTTGAGGACGATGTCCTCCGGAGGTTCTTCCGAGGAAAATTCGTATTCCGTGTAAGCAAAACGCTCCAGATTCAGGCTCTGCCCGGGGACATACGAGAACTCGGCGGCCTTGATGCTGTCACCGCCGATATCAATGCAGAGGATAAAGTTTTTCTGTGCCATCGGTTATTTCCCTGCGGGTTCTTTGATGGGTTCAAACCGGTCGAAGAGGACCCATGCGAACGGGGTTTTCGATACGGGAAGCAATTCATCCGGCATATATTTGAACGTTTGGGGGTTGAACTTGTTCTGGTTGATGTAATTGAAGAGCTTCGCGGTGGAAGCGAGCGTGGGAGCGCCTTCTCCGTCCGGCTTCAGGAGGGAATAGAACCCCCTGGCGGACCGATTGCTGCTCTGGGATTTGTCAAGACGGGAGAAGACTTCCTTGCCGCATGCCTGATAGCCGTAAACGGTGCGTCCGCCGTAGGAGATGGCAGCCATCGCGGGGAGGTCTCCGGCGTATTTCTTCAGGGCGCTGGTGATCTTGGAGTAATCTTTCTGGATGTCGCCGGTGGCGTCGTCGAACACGAAATACCGGTAAATGACCTCGGGCGGGATCATCATGCGGACGAAATGGCGTCCGTCGCTGGCCTGAAGAGAAGCGAGCGTCTGTTTGCCGCCGATCACACCCCAACCCACATTGCCGCGATCGTCGGAAATCGGCAGGAAGATATTGACCTCGACCTCGACATTGTCGAGCCATTTCGGCCACTGGGCGGCACTTTTGGGCTTGTTCGTCGTGAATGCCACGTCAACGTAGAGCCAGTGCTTGGCGTTGTTCATATCGCGCTCGTTCAAGCGCATATCGATAACGCGCTCCTCGTTTTCGATCTTGAAAAACGGGGTGAAGGTCTGGGAGATATTGATGGCTTTCGTGTCCTTAGGGAACTCAATCGCCCAGGAAGCGGACCGCGCGGTCTGTGCAGAGACAGCTATCGCCGCCATCGCAAAAAGTGCAGAGAGTATTTTTTTCATATTCCAGACCTCTTTGTTCTATTGTTACAAGGATACCATGCACGACCATGAATAGAAAATATCATTGCTTTTCAATTCTTTCAAGTGCATTTCATCCAAAAGTTCTGTTTTTTTTTATTAGTTTCGGAACTTTTCTGCTCCATTGCGGTTCAGTTCTGCTGCTCCTGAGGGGGCGTTTCCACCGGAGCCTGAGCGGAGTCGGACGGGGCGGACTGCTCGGCCGGCACGGTCGCGACGGGTCCCGTCACTTCGTTCGCCGCATCCCCGTTCGCGGCCGTTGCGGCATCGCCCGTCTGGGCGGTCACGGCAGCAGCGGCATCGCCCGTCTGAGAGGCGGCGGCATCACCGGCCTGAGCGGTCGACGAATCGTCGGACGAGCCGATCGCGATGGAGCCGCTGTCCGGCCGGATATGGCCTGCGACGATGGCGGAAGCGAGCGTGAGGACAAAAAAGATGGAAATGCACCACACCGTAAGCTTGGAAAGATGGCTCATGGCCTGTGCGCCGAAGACGCTTTCGCCGAGTCCGCCGAACGCGGAACCGAAACCGCCGCCGCTCTTGGTCGGCTGAACGAGAATCAAAGCAATCAGAAGCACCGCCAGTATCACGACCAGCGTGTTGAGGATCGTCGCAAGAATCGACATTTTCTATGACCTTTATCGTTTTTTTGAGTGAAAATACGGCTGATGACGCCATTGTCGGGACACAAAGCGACACCGGTAATTCTAAAACATAGCACTCATTTTTCCGTTTTCAAGCGTGAAACGCCGTTTTTTTAAGAAAAAGGGCGGGTTTTTCGCTGTTTTCTTTCGGTTTTAAATTACTTTTCAGAAAAAATCTCTCAAAACAAGCCGCCAACGCATTTTGAAAGAGGGCATCCGAATCGACGGAAAAAACATGCGAAAGGTTAGTCATAAAACGACCAAACAGGGCGCGTCGGGAAACGGCGAAAAGGATGGATCCGTCATGGAGCTGCCGGGCGGAAGACCGCGGATGACTGACCGCCCTGCCCTGAACGGGATCCCCGTCCCGTTTGTCCCGGATCAGGCGAAATCCTCCGGGAAGAGGGCACGGTGGAAGGCGCCAAGGTCCGGGGCGCGGTAATCGGCACGGGTTTCCGTTGTGCCGCCTCCGACGCCGGAGGTGATGCGGAGCGTGCGGGCACCGGCGCGAATGCCGGATTCAATGTCGGTGTGTTCGCGGTCGCCCGCCATGAGAAGCTCGGAGGGACGCAGACCGAGACGCTTCATCATTACCTGAAGCAGATCGGGATTCGGTTTGCCGAAGACGCGTCCGCAACGGACACCGGTGGCGGTCTCCAGGCAGGCGGTGATGGCGCCGCAGTCCACGAGCCATGTGCGATCCGTGGTAGGGCAGAAGACATCGGGATGCGTCGCGAACCACGGGACGCCGTTTCTGATCCACCAGGCGGCACGGCAGAGGCGGTCGTAATTCAGCGATTTGTCGAAGGCTGTGATGACGGCGTCGGGGCGGTCGTCTGGAGAATCGGCGGTTTCCTCGAACCCCGGAGCCTGCATTTCGAGGCGGAAATCCTCCGTCCCGAGCAGGAAGAGCCTTCTGAAGGCCGGATACTCGGAACGCAGGGCGTCGGCGACGCTGAGGACCGGTGTCACGACCTGTTCCCGCCCGGAAACCGGGATGCCCATGCCGCGGAGCCGCGCCACATACGAATCAATGCTGCGGGATGTGTTGTTCGTGACAAACCCCCAGGCGATGCCGCGGCGGGAGAGCGCGTCGAAGAACGGCAGCGACGTCGGATAAAGCGCATCGCCCTCGTAGATGGTGCCGTCCAGATCCATCATCACGCAGCGGATGCCGGCTTCCGCGGGGGGCGGAGAGCCGGGTCTGACGACGAGGGACGGGACGGCTCCGGGGGACATAGTCACTCGACCGTGACGCTTTTTGCGAGGTTGCGGGGCTGGTCGATCTCACAGCCGCGTTCGCGTGCGAAGTAGTAGGCGAAAATCTGAAGCGCGACAACCGTGGTGATGGGTGCGACGAACCGCGAGCTTTTCGGCACGCGGATGATATTATCGGTGAATTTGTCGCAGCAGTCGTCGTCGCCGGAGACGACCGCGATGATCGGGGAGCGCCTGGCGCAGCATTCCTGGATGTTGCCGAGCATCTTGTCCTTGCCGGGGATGTCGTTGCAGAGCGCGACGACGGGCACGGAGGGATCAAGCAGGGCGATGGGACCATGCTTGAGCTCGGCAGCGTGGTAGCCTTCGGCATGGACGTAGCTGATTTCCTTGAGCTTGAGCGCGCCTTCGAGGGCGGCGGGATACAGGCAGCCGCGTCCGATGTAGAAGAGGTCGTTGGCATGCGCGGTGGCTTTGGCGATCTGTTCGATGCGCGGAGCCTGCTTCAGCACTTCGCGGAGCAGGTCGGGGATGGTCTCGATCTCCTTCACGAGGATTTCGCCCCATTCGTGGTTGAGGCGGCGGTTGCGGCCGAGGAGCAGTGCGAGCATGAGCAGCACGGTGACCTGGCAGGTGTAGGCTTTCGTGGAGGCTACGCTGATCTCCGGGCCGGCATGCAGATAGATGCCGCGTCCGCTTTCGCGGGCAATGGTGGAACCGACGACATTGCAGAGCGACGCCACGATCGCGCCCTTGTTCACGGCTTCCCGCACGGCGGCAAGCGTGTCGGCGGTCTCGCCGGACTGGCTGATCGGCAGCACGAGCGTGTTCGGCTCGATGATCGGGTTGCGGTAGCGGAACTCGGCGGCCTGTTCGACCGAAGCCGGAATGCCGGAGATGTCCTCGAAGTAGTAGGAGCCGACAAGTCCCGCGTGGAAACTGCTTCCGCAGGCGGCGACGACGATGCGGTTGATCTGCGCCATTTCGCGCGGAGTGAGGTTGAGGCCGGAGAGGATGGCATTGCCGGCCTTGAAGTTCAGGCGGCCGCGAATGGTGTTTTCGACGGATTCCGGCTGTTCGTAAATCTCCTTGAGCATGTAATGGTCGTAAGCGCCCTTGCCGTCCGCGGAGATCTCCCAGGAGACCTGCGATGCCTGACGCTGGACCGGGACGTTCGCGAGGGTGCGAAGCTCGACCTTGGACGGAGTGAGGATGGCCATTTCGCCATCGTTCAAGTAGATGACGTCGCGGGTGTAGGTGACAAGCGCGGTCACATCGCTGGCGACCATGTTGGCGTCCTTGCCGAGGCCGATGACGATGGGACTGCCGAGACGGGCGGTGATGATGGTGTCCGGGTGCATGGCGGAAATGACCGCGATGCCGTAGGTGCCGGAAATCTGGTGGAGGGCGGCGGCAACGGCTTCGGCCAGGTCGCCATGATAGAACTCCTCGATCAGATGCGGGATGACCTCGCTGTCCGTATCGGAGGCGAACTTGTGTCCGGCGGCTTCGAGGCGTTTCCGCAAGTCGGCGTGGTTCTCGATGATGCCGTTGTGGACGACAGCGAACAGCCCCTTTTCATCGGTATGAGGATGGGCGTTGCGTTCGCTGGGGATGCCGTGCGTAGCCCAGCGGGTATGCGCGATGCCGGTGTGCATGTTCTTCTCCCCGGCGGGGCGCTTCGACTCCAGGTTGACGACTTTGCCGATGGACTTGATGGTCAGAAGGGAATCGGCGTTCTGGAGACTGATCCCCGCGGAGTCGTAACCGCGGTATTCCAGACGCTTGAGTCCGTCAATGAGAAAGGCGAAAGCGGGCTTCGGCCCGGTGTATCCTACGATTCCGCACATGGTATGGTCTTTCTTCTGGTTGATACGGGGGGTTGCGGCGGGAATGCGGACCGGGAAAAACGCGCGGGTGTACAGCCGGGAAAAACACGACAATACCCCGAAACGTTCAGCGGAAAGAGCGCCTCCTGTTCGGTCGCCGGCCTCGTGCCCCCCTCACCCGGCCGGGAAAAGGGGGGGGACGGACGGCGCGGACGGGAAAGCCCCGGACCGCATTCGGTATGGGGAATGGTCAGCAGAGCGCCTTTTTCAGGAAGTCGCTGATCGTGTCGTGCCACTTCTGGGCGAGGGCTTCGTCCTTGGCCTCGACGAGGATGCGGACTTTATTCTCGGTGCCGGAGTAGCGGATGACGGTGCGGCCGGAGCCGGCGAATTCCTTGTCGGCCTTTGCGATGAGGTCGTTGTAACCAGGGATCTCGGCCAGCGGGGGTTTCTGCTTGACGACGAGGCCGGAAAGCTTCTGCGGATACTCCTCCATGAATCCGGTGAGCTCGTGGAGCTGCTTGTCCTGCTGCTTCATGAGCTTGAGCACATGGAGCGCGGAAACGATGCCGTCGCCGGTGGTGGCGTAATCAAGGAAGATAAGGTGGCCGGACTGCTCGCCGCCGAGGTAGATGCCTTTTTCCTGCATCCGTTCGATGACATAACGGTCGCCGACGGGCGTGATCTCGGTTGTGATGCCGTGCTGTTTCATGGCGTCCACGAGGCCGAGGTTGCTCATGATGGTCACGGCGATGGTGTCGTTCGGCAGGCGTTTGCGCTGCTTCATGTCGAGAGCGCAGAGCCCGATGATGCGGTCGCCGTTCACGATGTTGCCGAAGCAGTCGCTGAAGATCACGCGGTCGGCGTCGCCGTCGAGCGTGATGCCGATGTCGGCGCGGTATTCCTTCACGAGACGGCAGATGCGCTCGGGATGGGTCGCGCCGCAGTTGTAGTTGATGTTGAGGCCGTCAGGCGAGACGGAATCGGCGATGACTTCGGCGCCGAGTTCGCGGAGGATCGTCGGGGCGATCACATAGGAAGCGCCGTTGGCGCAGTCGAGCACCACGCGGAGTCCGCGGAGGCTGACGTTGCCGATGGTCTGCTTGGCGAATTCGATGTAACGGCCGCGGGCGTCGTCGAGGCGGAACGCCTTGCCGATCTTGTCGCCTGCCACGCCGTTGATGGTCCCGGCCATGATTTCTTCGATGTGGGCTTCCTCTTCGTCGGGGAGCTTGAAGCCGTCGCCGCCGAAGACCTTGATGCCGTTGTCCCTGGCGGGGTTGTGGGAGGCCGTGATCATGATGCCGCAGGAAGCGTTCATGGAACGGGCGAGGTGCGCGATGGCGGGCGTGGGCATGGGACCGGCCTGGAAGACATCCATCCCGCAGCTGACCATGCCCGCGGTAAGGGCGGTTTCGAGCATGTACCCGGAGAGGCGCGTATCCTTGCCGATGACGGCGGTGCCGCCGTGCTGGCTGTTCACATAGATCTTACCAAGGGCTTTACCGAGAGTAAGGGCGATTTCCGGGGTTACGGGGTGGGAGTTAGCCTGTCCACGAATTCCGTCGGTTCCAAAGAGCTTTCTTTCCATAAGAGTTTTCGGCCTTTCCAGAATTGGCTTGGTTAAGC
>Ga0310696_10004449_pt1 | contig 17184 bp, 25 predicted proteins | sample AusTroGonzalo_MG_4_FD_203885 | JGI IMG/M metagenome (GOLD analysis project Ga0310696, IMG submission 203885) | Bovine rumen microbial communities from tropical cattle in Woodstock, Queensland, Australia - Gonzalo_02 (v2) (version 2) | ecosystem: Host-associated > Mammals > Digestive system >...
GAGCCGGATGAAGAAACACTGGTACTCGGAATCGTTACGATGGTCCCGGCCAACATCAAGAAGTGGATCACCGTATCTGACGAAGTTCTGGCACTGGGCGCTGAGGACTTCCTGGCTTATCTGTATGACGAACTGACATACAAGATTATCCAGAAGGCAGCAGATCTGGTTATCGTTGCGATTCAGAGCGCACCGACAACCGTGCCGGCAGACAAGGACAAGGTGCCGGTAGCTGCCGTCGCTGGTCCTGCATCATCTGCGGCTATTCTGGACGCGCTTGCAAAGTTGGGCGACGGAGCACAGAACATCGTATTCATCGCAGACGGCCAGACAATCGCAGACATCAAAAAGACTGCACTGACAGCGAACTATGCGTTTGATCCGTTCCAGGGCCTCGAAGTCATCCAGAAGGAAGGCGTCGACGGTGCTATCGTTGGCGACCTGGCTGGCGTTCAGGCTAACCTGCCGGAAGGCGAGACCGTCAGATTCAAGTTTGACGATCTGTCACTGTCTGAGAAGGATCTGGTCAAGATCGTCGGCAGACTGTATGCAGCTATCGACGTTGTAGGCCCGAAGATGCTCGTCAACATCACCGACGAGTCCGAATCCTAATCGGAGCAATTTACTACGGGGCGGTCCGGCATAGCCAACCTTTCCGGGCCGTCCCTTCCTTGTGAGGTAATAACTATGGTAACCCCGGAAACTATTCTTCCGCTGCTGAAACAGTCGGCGCGAGTCAATACAGATAAGTTCGACGAGCTGCAGCTCCCGCACCTGATCAAAGCGGCCCAGGCAGATCTGGGTATCGCCGGGGTCATTGTGCCGGATAAGTACGATGCACTCGTGGACGAGGCAATAATTACATACTGCATCCTGCACTTCGGACTTCCGGAAGATGCGGAGAGGCTGAAACGCTCATACGACGAGCAGAAGGCACAACTCTCGAACACTACCGGATATACGGAATGGAGGCGGGGCTAATGTATGACGGAGTCGCAAAACTCAAAGCATACGGGATCCCGTCATTCGACGAGTACGGGAACGAAGTCCCAAGCATAACGGAGACGGAGGTCTACGTCCAGCCCCGTGGTGTTTATGCGTCGGAATTTTACAACGCGGCGCAACTCGGCATGAAGCCGTCCATCACGTTTGAGATGACCAATCGAGCAGACTATGACGGGCAGAAGGTCATCGAGTACGAGGGCAAGGACTACGACATCATACGGGCTGACTGGACCGCTCAGCGTGACAAGATCTCTCTGGTCTGCGAGGAGCGGGTCGGCATGAACATCCCAGAAGAGGAGAGTGAGAGCGGTGGCAGCTAATAGCAGCAGTTTTACAGTTCAGATGGACAAGATACTCGACAGCTACTCGAAAGAGGTCAAAAAGGCGACGAACGACGCCATTGACAAGGTATCGAAGGAATCAGTCCGGAAGCTGAAGAACACGTCCCCGAGAGGGACACCGCACCGGCGGAGATACGCGGAAGGCTGGCGGGTCAAGAAGGAACGCGGGCGCGACGGGCTGGAGACTGTAACGGTCCATAACAAGACAAACTACCAGCTGACGCATCTGCTCGAGAACGGCCACGTCATCCGCAACGCTAAAGGCACCTACGGACGGACGAACGGCATCAAGCATATCGCACCTGTCGAGGAATGGGCTCAGGACGCTCTGCCGGAAGAAATCGAAAGAGAGCTGGAATAATGGCAACCATATTTGAAACACTACAAGAGAAGACGGGACTCCCGTGCGTGTACAGTCATTTTAAGGACCCGGTCAAGCCGCCTTTTATTGCGTACATCGGGCAAGGCCAGGACTATGACGGCGCGGACAACACCTACCCGTGGAGGGAGAACCGCTACCAAGTAGAATACTATTTCACAAAGAAAAACGAGAGAAACGAAGCCGCGATCGAGGAAGCGCTCCTGGGTAACGGCTATAACTACACGAAGAGCGAGGACGTTTTCATCGAAGAAGAGAACGTATTCGTGATTTACTACCAGATTTAGGAGGTAAATGATGGCCAAAAACAAAGTAGAATTTGGTATCAGCCAGCTCCACGTCTGCACATACGAAGACGATGGAGAGGGGAACGTCACCCTCGGCACTCCGTACCACCAGAAGGGCGCGAAGAGCTTCTCGCCAGAGCAGGACGCAGAGAACAACGTGGACTATGCGGACAATATCGACTACTGGTCAGAGTACACAGAGGGGCCGATCTCCGGAGATCTCGGCGTCGAAGTTTTTGACGACGATTTCAAGACCAAGTTCCTGGGAGTGAAGCGCCTCACCAACGGCGGACTGGCGGACGTAAAGAACGCAAAGAAGCCGAGGGTCTGCGTTATGTTCCAGGTCGAAGGCGATGCGGAAAGCAGGAGGGTTATCTTCTACAACTGCTCGCTGGGTCCGATCGGAAGATCATACGAGACTATCGGAGAGAACAAGGAGCCTGTTACAGAGACAATCCCGGTCACTTGCAACGGCGACAATGAGAGCGGCGTCAGAAAGGCCGTTCTGAAACCGGACGACACTGGTTACGACACACTGTTCACCAGCCCGAGCGCTCCGGAACTTGAGTCGGAGTCATAAGAAACGAGAGAGGCGGGGCAAATTGCTCCGCCTTTTTTGTAATTGGAGGAGACACAAATGGAGAAAACTATTAACATTGGCGGAATAGACGTAAAACTTAACAATAACGCAGCGTGGGCCATGGAGTACCAGGACCAGTTCGGAGAGGACATCCTTCCGGTGGTTCTTCCGCTCGCTGCAACCGTGACTGAGGCTTTTGCTGCAATTCTTGCAGAAGCTGGTACAGACGTAAATGTAAGATCATTTGCAGAAGCGATCCAGGGGCGGGCCGTAGAGATCCTCGCGCCGATCTACCAGTCGGAGATCGTGAAACTGGTCTATAACGTGACCTGGGCGCTGGCAAAGAACGCGGATCCGGAGATACCGGAGCCGAAGAAATGGATCCGGCAGTTCGACACGTTCCCGCTGGACGTGGTTATCCCGGAAGTATACGGAATGATCATACAGGGGTTCGCGTCATCAAAAAACTTGCCGAGGCTGGAGAAGGCAAAGGACGAGATCGTAAGAACTCTCCAGCCGTCACATTAAACGAAATTATACTCGCCGGTATTGAGCGCGGTTTAACAATGGCGGACATCCGCCGGATGCAGATCGGGCAGCTCGTGGACTTTTGTATCGACTTCAACGAACGTCAAAAGAGGGCAGAAGGCGATAAAAACGGGAAAACCAGACGGCGAGCAACACAAGCAGATATTAACGCATTTTTTGGATAAGGACTAAACCATGGCGGGAACAATAAAGGGAATCACCATCCAATTCAATGGTGATACAACCAAACTCGATAAAGCGCTGCGTCAAATCAAGAGCGAGTCGAAGTCCATCGACCAGCAGCTCAGAGAGGTCAACAACTCTCTCAAGTTCAACCCGAACAACGCGGAACTGCTGCGCCAGAAGTTCATGCTCCTGGGACAGAAAATTGACACGACAGAGAGCCAGCTCAAACAGTTCAAGGCAGCAGAGCAACAACTCAGGGCCCAAAACGTGTCGGAACAGTCGGCAGAGTGGATGCAGGTCCGGAGAAATATCATCGAGGCAGAGTCAAAACTTAAGCACTACAATACCGAGCTCAAAAAGGTCCAGTACGCCAACATCACGAAGATGGGAGAAGCGTTCAAGACAGCGGGCCAGAACATGAGGAACGCTGGTATGTACGCGACGATCGGCGGCGGCGCGATGATAGTTGCCGGGAAGAAACTGCTCGAACTTAACGCAACGCAGTCACAGGCCGAGACGAAGCTGACGGAGATCTACAAGACCAGAATGGGCGCAACTGAAGGCGCGGCAAAATCAACGATGAAGCTGGCGTCCGCTCTACAGAAGCAGGGCGTCATAGGTGATGAGGTCGCACTTTCCGGGGCGCAGCAGCTCGCAACGTACGCATCCATGCCGTCGACAGTCAACAAGCTCCTGCCGGCCATGGAGAACCTGCTCGTCCAGCAGAAGGGCGTCAACGCGACAGCAGAAGACGCGACGGGCATCGCGAACCTCTTCGGGAAGGCCATGATGGGACAGACCGGAGCGCTAAAGAAGGTAGGCATCTCGTTCACTGAGGCCCAGGAGAAGGTCCTCAAATACGGGACCGAGGAAGAGAAGGCGGCCATGCTGTCCGAGGTCGTGACTCAGAACGTCGGAAACATGAATAAAGTTTTCGCTGAGACGGACGAAGGAAAGCTCGCCCAGATCCGTAACACGATGGGCGACATCGGAGAGAGACTCGGCCATGTGCTGCTTCCGTCACTGGCGGCGGCGGCAAAATGGATCTCTGAGAACGTTGTCCCGGCGGTCGAGAAGCTCGTCACATACATTGAAGAGCATCCCGTAATAGCGAAAATAGCAGTCGCGATCGCAGGGCTGCTCGTCGTAGGCGGCCCGCTCGTGATATTCCTGGGCGCAATTATCAGCGCGGTCGGGACTATCATCACGGCGCTCCCGCTCCTGGGCACGGCATTTACTGCGCTGCTCGGTCCGGTCGGACTGGTCATCGCGGCCATCGCTGCGGCCGTGGCCGGAGGCATCGCGCTCGTCAAGAATTGGGACAAGATCAAGACCGTCGCGGGGAAAGTATGGACAGGAATTAAAAATGCGATAACTAAACCGATAAAGGAAGCGGTCGACTTCGTGAAGAGAATGATCGAGAAGGTCAAGAAGTTCTTCACGTTCAAGGTCAAACTGCCGCACATAAAGCTCCCGCACTTCTCGATCCAGCCGACCGGGTGGTCTCTGGGGGATCTCCTCGAGGGGATTATCCCGCATCTCGGGATTGACTGGTACGCCCAGGGCGGCATCTTCAGCAGCCCGAGAGTCATCGGCGTCGGCGAGGCTGGTCCGGAAGCTGTTCTCCCGATCGACAAACTGCAGAGCATGATCGCAGCGTCAAACAGCCAGCTTATAGCGGCCATGCTGACGGCCATGAACGCGGCGACAACGGGAGGAAACGGCGAGCTCGTCGTACAGGTAAACCTCGGATCGACGCGGATCGCAACGGAAATATACAAGCTCAACAAACAGGGAACGCTAATTATGGAGGCATAACATGAAACCATGGCTTTCGTATATCAACATAAACGGCTACGACATCCCGTACCCGAACAGCTTCACGCCTCAGAGGGTGCCGAACATCGTCAACGAAATGACGACCATGACGGGGAAGATCGTCGGGGATATTAACGGCTGGAGATACGCAGACACGGAGCTCACCTGGGGGACTCTTCTGGGCGAAGATCTGCAGAACCTCCTGGCGGCTATCGCTGCCCCGTCGTTTCCGGTCACGTTTTCGGACATAGACGGAGTGGAGCATACCGTAACGGCGGTGCTCAAAGGCCGGGCAAATGTAAAAACACCGCATTTTTACCAGAATAAGACGGTCTGGAAGGACGTCTCCGTGACGCTTTCCTTCCCGGACTGCTACGAGGACTAATATGGCAACTATTGCAGAAGAAAACAGAAAACACCTGCGGAAGGCCATGCGGGTCGAGTGCTGGTTCCAGGAGACAACGGACGAGCCGACAAGTATCACGCCTACTGGAGACGTACAAAGTCTCGAGTCTATAGCCAACCTCGGAAAGACTAACACGACATCCGTAATTATGGATCTGGGTGGATCCGGATTCATAAACGACGGAAAGGCCCTTCCAATGCAGACCGATACCGATTCGTTCCGTTATGGGTACATATCAGAGGAGGCTGCACAGTCGGACGGGACGTTTAACACGCCTTTTGGGGTGACTCTGTCCGCAGCTGAAGAATGGAGTATCGTAACGCTCGAGGTCATGGGTCAATATGGGGAGAAGAAGATCGTGCAGATCGCTCCAACATGGTCCGCAGGTAGTACCACGATACACCTCGACTCGTGGACGCCAGGAGAACGGGCTTATATCGTCGGCGTGTATCTCGGGATGGCGTGGGTCTGGAATAATGAGACGCTATTAAGTGTTAATCTGGATCTGCGCTCTGTAAGTACGGAGGTCGGTGGAGAGCTCGAAGTCAGCTCTATCGAGATAAAGGCTTACGAGCCCACAGACTATACCAGCGTCATCGGGAGGATAGAGAAACGGTCTCCTATTTGGTATTCAGCCGGATATTTAGGAGATATGTCAGAGACTCGGCAGTTCTATCTGTCAGAGACTATCTCATGGGACGATAACGTGCTGACTGTAAAAGGGCAGGACGCCTCGATGCTTTTGGAAAACGAGGAGATCCCGGTCGACTGCGATAACTACGGGACCGGATGGAAAGCGAACCACGTTATAGGGAAAAGAATCCGGAGAGCTTTAGCGTCTATACAATACGAAGAGGTCGGAGCTCCTCCGGATATTGAAATAAAAGGGCCGCAGGTAGTCGTATATGATGCAAAAGCGGCACGGTCAATTATCTCCGAGTATACTGGCCTTTTCAGAAATGAATCGTATTTTAGAGCGACATATGTTGACGCCGGCAGACCGACACTAACATTTGGAAACGTCGGGAAAACATGGACAATTTACGCGGATGAAATCTCCGACTTTAATACAGTCGTTGAGATCCGAAAGAAAGCGCTGCAAATTGTACTTCCAGAGTATTATATGCAGAATAACAGTAATATCGAGCAGGTCGCAGCAACGGCGGGGAAAACGTATTACGTAACTCTGGATCCTCCGGTACCGTATCAAAACGTAGGGATCAGTCCGACGCCAACATCGAAGGAGGAAATCAACTGCAGTCTGTTTAAATTTAAGGCTGCTGCAAGCACGACATACACGATCAGCGGTTACGAGGCCCTTGCTGATCTGCAGGATTCTAATAATCCATATGAAACCAGCGTTTTGACAGGCGGCGAGACATACAGATTTGATTTTGAAATGCCTTTATTCCTTCGTCAGTCGACAGGCAGCTCGCTCACGAAACTCTCACTCCCGAGAGTTCGCAGCAGGTCGAATATATGTTACGAGTTCACGTACCGAGGGAACCCGCATATCCAGCCGAGGGATATACTCAACGTAGAGATCGCGACATGGGATAACGGTCAAATAGTTAGGACCTGGGAGACTATGACGGTCGACTACGTCACGCTGGAGCACTCCGAAGGTGGAGGGCTGACGTCGAAAATCAAAGCCAGAAAGGGGGCAGTCTAATGACGCAGACGGCAACGATCAGAGGATACGATTTAACATACTATCCCGCGGATGATCCACCAGAGAGGATCCGGGTCGAGGCGACTCCGTCTTTAGATCGGTACGCCGCAATACCGACGCCAGCGGAGGCTAACGACGCTTTTTCAGTCTCTGGAATCGACGTTCGGTATACGTCTTTGTTTTATAATGAACGTGCAGCTGCGTATCCGAGGATCCCGGAGGGTGGGTCGACATATGACTCCATGTTCCAAATGAGCAATATACTAATATCCCCAATGTTGCCGCGGAGCGTAGACGAGTATACGTATTTTTTCGAGGACTCTGATTTATTATATCCGCCGGTTCTGCCTCATGGAACGAGGAGAATAGGTCATATTTTTGCGAATTGTCCTATGACCTGGCCGGTATCAATACCTAAAACTGTTACATCTATGAGCGAGGCGTTTTATGGGTGTAACAAGATGAAAGGCGAAATGATCGTACGACCTACGTCAATATCGAGCAGTTTCCGATCGGACGTGTTTAAGTACACCGAAAAAGCGATAACGCTATACGGAGATCAAACACTTTGCGGGTATCTGGCAGCAACGGCAAACAACGGAAACGTCTCCTGGTCTCCATGGTACGATCCGGTTCCGGCAGTAACGAACCGAGGACAGGGGTCATACACAACGGCGGCAGATATGACGCGGATGGTCCGGAACGGAGCGCTGGCGGTCAATACGTACGCACCGGGCCGGATGGTCTACCAGCAGGGCGACATAGTTCGGGAGGACGAATGGATCGCTCTCGTTGAGGCAGCTCAGACGATAGATGATACGATAACGCTCTCGACGCATTACAAGAATCTAAATAAAATCGAGGCGGCGTTTGCTTCAGCTTTATAGGAGGATAATTTATTATGAATAACTTTATAAAATACGCTTTGATCAGAGCAGCGAGGACAGTCGCGCAGACTGCGATTGCAGTTATTGGAACTTCTTTCGCATTGAGCGACGTCAACTGGTGGACGGTTATCTCCGCGTCGCTTCTGGCCGGGATCCTTTCGATCCTGACGTCAGTCGCTACGGGGCTTCCGGAGGTCGAGTACGAGCATTACCTGTATATGGACGTAGACGAGCCGGATGACTCGGAGGACTGGGAGGAGTTCGAGGAGGACGAGACGGACGATGAAGACGAATAAACAATTATTGGCTATAGCCCAGAAGCACCTCGGAGAAGGTGGGGCGAAGTTCCGGAAGTTTGCCGGACTGCCAAGTAACGCGGCATGGTGCAACGCATTTGTCGATTATGTTGCCAATGAGGGCGGAGTTGCTTCGCTCTATTTTAATGGCAAAAAAGAGACATATTGCCCGCACTCAATAGCATGGTGCAAAAAGAATCTCGCAGATATCCCGCTGTATTTGGCCCAGCCGATGGACATCATTTACTTCGACTGGGAGCGCAACGGAGTTCCGAATCACATAGGCTTTGTCCGGGCTCACAAGTCGACGCGAGACATCTACACCATCGAAGGGAACACAAACGGCGGAGTCGTAGCGCAGAAGACCAGGACGAGGTCATACATCTGCGGAATATACCGTCCGCATTTTGTTCCTGCGGGAGTGAAGAAGAAGGAACTCAACCCGGACGGTGACTTCAGCTATCAGTCCATATACAACCTCCAGCTCGCCCTGGGAATGAAACCGACCGGCATCCTCACGAAGGAAACGGTCAAATATCTCCAAAGACGAGCGGGGGCGACTCCGGACGGTGTCTGGGGACAAGCTACCAGCCGGAAGGTCCAGGCCATGACCGGCGCGACTGTGGACGGCGAGTTCGGCAAAAACAGCGTAATTGCGCTGCAGAAGTGGATTAACAAGGTAAATTATCCATCACAGCAGAAAAAGCCCGCACAGACGCAGACAAAGGCCCCGGCGACCACTACGAAGCAGCCGGCGAAGTCGACACCGACCGGACAGACCTTTTCCGGAACGCTGCCGACACCGAACACAAACGCGAAGATCATAAACGGCCTCGCATATCGTCAGTGCTGGCCGTACGGAACGCCGCAGAACAAATACACCTATAAGAAGGGCAAACCGCTCAAGGCGTACACGCAGGGGATCGACAAGGCATATCCAGGACACAATAAATGGCCGAACAAAAAGCAGCGGGTCGGAGCTTGCTGCGACGTGTTCGTCGGGGAGGGCCTGGGCAACGTCGGCATCAAAGTACCGAAGGACCTCAAGAACCAACTGACGGAAATGCCAAAGATGAAGAAACAGCTCAAGGCGACGAAATACTACAAGACGAGTCAGTTCGACGCCGGCATGGTGATCCAGAGAGGACGCAAGGACAAGAGCGGTCACACCTTCGTTATTGCGAAAGTCTACAGTGTCGAAAAGAAGACCGGCAAGGTCAAGGCGACGAAGTACATCGCGAACAGTCACTATAAGAAGCTGGGCGGATGCTACGCCGTCATGGACTCCAAGGCAAAGAACCAGAAGCCGAGCAAATGGAAGTATTACAAATGCTACATCGTCCAGGGCGCGATCAGGACATATTACCAAAAAGGCGATTATGGTCTGGATGTTTACCGGATCCAGCGCTTCTTGAAGTGGGCCGGCTTTTATAATGGGACGTTGGGCTTCGACTATAACGACGCGACCGTTAAAGCGGTCAACGCGTTCCGGAAAGCGCTCGGATGGCAGCAGACCGGCAAGGTCGGGGAAAGTCTTATAACTGAAATGCGGAAGTATCGGAGGTGATGGTCGTGCTAACAGAAGGAATCATAATAGCGTGTATCACAGGAGCGATCACACTCATGGGAGTTATTATCTCCAATAACGCCCACGACGCGGTCACGGATCAGAAGATCGAGGAGCTGACGAGAGAAGTCCGAGAGCATAACGACTTTGCTCGAAGGGTTCCGGTCATTGAGAACGATATTAAAACCTTGTATCACAAAATCGACGAAATCAAGGAGAAATAACCCATGAATACAGTTACATTACACTTTAGGGCAGAAGGGCAGAAACTCATACCGCTTGACGGTATCTACAAGTACGCATCGAATACGGTCGAATACATCCGCGCCGTGGTAGATCTGGGCGATGACTGGACGGACTTCGACGTTGTCCGTGCTGCATGGTTCACGGACTACGACTGCATCGTGACCGTACTGGATCAGAACGGCGTCTGTGTTATCCCGGCGGAAGTATTGAATAAAAGGGCGGAGGTATGCGTTAATCTGTTTGGGTGCGACGTAGAAGAGGACGAGCTGGTCGACCGACTGACAACATACCCGATCAAGGCCGTCCTGATCGACGCGAACGCGAGGGTCTGCGGATCCGAGACGGCTCCGATCACTCCGAGCCAGTTCGAGCAGTTTATCGCGATCGTCGAGGATCTGGTCCATACAGTCCGGGATATCGACCGCGCGGAGCTGAACCCGGACTACACTCTGACGATCTACTACACGGACGGAACGAGCGACACGGTCGGCCCGATCAGAGGAGAGCAGGGGCCGGTCGGTCCTACTGGTAACGGTATCAGTAAAATCGAGAAGATCGGAACGGCAGGGCTCGTCGATACATACAGAATCACCTACACGAACGGCCAGACCTACGAGTACACCGTCACGAACGGAGCGCAGGGTCCGCAGGGTAACGGCATCGTATCTATTTACAAGTCAGGAGAGTCCGGAGCGGTCAAAACCTACACGATCCTGTTCACGGATGGTAACACTTTCGAATACAACGTCACGGACGGAGAGGTGACGTTCGCTACTCTGGAACAGTTAATGCCAAAGGATACGGCATCCGGCAGCATCGCATCGTTCCCGGACGGTCAGGCAGTATTCCCGCTGCAGTCGTGCGTTGTCGATATCGACCCGATCCAGGACCTGCATGGATACGCTAACCCGTGGCCGGCGGGAGGCGGGAAGAATAAATGGTCGTTTGATGCGGAATATACGCCGAGTGGATATGCTTATTTGGTGTATATGCAACCGTTTAGTCTCCCCGCAGGCACATACACGTTTAGTTGTATCCCGAACATTTCCACAGATACAGTTGTTTTGTTTGGTTATCACGCAGACGAAACACGAACAGAAATGGCACGTTTGAGCAAAGGAACGGAGAGAAAAAGCCAAACTTTCACATTAACGCAAGATGTTGTTTCTTTTTTGTTTGTTTCTAATAGTGGTGGAACAATATCGCAGATTCAACTTGAAAGTGGCTCATCAATGACAAGTTACGAACCATACGCCAACATCTGCCCAATAAGCGGATGGACAGAAGCAAATCTGACGGTGTGCGGAAAGAATATGTTTGATAAGGCTCACGCAAATCTCGTAAGCAAAAAATACATTGACAGTAGCATTATAGATAGCGGTTCGGGCAGAACGCTTGCGTATATCCCTTGCAAACCAAACACGAAGTACACATTAAGTAGAACACGCTATGATGCAAATACACGATTCGTTGCGTGTTATACGAAAACAATACCCGATACTGGTGTTGCGGTCTACGGCAGAGTTGGGGCTGACAATTCGGGTACTGTTGGCGAAAAACTGTCCATCACAGTAACAACAGGAGCAGACGCGCAATATTTGGTCTGTTGGGTCGGTTGGAACAGTTCACTTCTACAAGACGAATTAGATTCGCTTCAGATTGAATTAGGACAGACCGCAACCGCATACGAAGCATACAACGGCACAGACTACACCATCCCATTAGGACAAACCGTATACGGCGGTACGGTGGATCCGGTGAGCGGGGTGCTGACGATCGACCATGCGATTATCACGCTAAATGGTACGCAGAATCCATCACTCACAAATTGGAGAGCAAACAGCAACGGAGTCGGTTGGTTGTATCCGTATTCGTTGACACAAAACAAAGTGACATTAGCCAATACTGTTCCAAGCCTGATTTGCGATTCGTTGCCAACACAAAAATATGACTCCCTTTATGGCCAGACTGTTGGAGTCGGAGTTTTTAATAGTACATCATACGGGCTTGTTGTATGGTTTCCAGACCCAACACTTACCACAACGGCATTGATAAACGCATACCTATCAAATAATCCGTTACAGGTCTGCTACGAGCTCGCAACACCAATAACCATCCAGCTAACACCGCAGCAGATCGCGACGCTCTACGGGACTAATAATATCTTCGCTGATAGCGGAGCGGTAGCGGTGCGGTACATAGCAGACATCGGTCTTTATATCGATAAAAAAACTGCATAAAAGGTTACAAAAGGACTTCGCGCGTGTAATCAAGTAACAAGTTTATATTTGGTCGTTTTCGTGCCGCGGCGGAGCCTTTTATATATGATCCATTTGTGGCCCTCCTACTAATGGAAAGCATAAACCCGGGGCAAACTGCCTCGGGTTTTTTGCTCGTTATTTGATTGTCTCTTTAAATTGTTCCTTTTCTTCGTCGTTCAGAAGGTCATACATCTGGACGACCATATCGACACGTTCCGAGTTAGGTTCCTTATTATTGTCCCGGAGGAAGAACGCTGTGATCGTACTGGTCAGGGATCCGATCAGGCCGATCCCGACGATCATCAGCATACAGGCAATTATCCTGCCGGCACCGGAAGCAGGGGATAGGTCCCCGTATCCGACGGTCGTGGCCGTTACGAATGACCACCAGAGCGCGTCCGGGAAAGACATATTCTCGAAATATGTCATAGCAACGGCAGACAGTAATATTGCTATCGCACAGATCATCAAAACATATTTAAACCCGTTCGTATCAAAAAATTTCTCGGAACGCTTCCCAAGTCTCGCCGAGAGGGCACCGATCCGGAAGAGCTTCACCAGGCGGAGCAGCTTCACAAATCTGGCCAGACGGAAGACCCTCATAGCGGAGTTTACCGGGATGATCGCGATCAGGTCGAAGATGTTCTCTATGAAGAACGCTCGTTTGCTATCAGCCAGGATGAAGCGGACCACGTAGTCGATCACAAAGAACGCATATATTATCCAGTCTGCGATCTGTTCGGGACGGGTGAGCCCTCTGTTATAGTCCAGGACAGCAAACACGACCGATACGACGCAAAGGACAGCTATCAGAAGATAGTACAGTTTTTCTTTTGTGGACATTTTGATATACCTCTAAAAAAGACAATAGGCGCGCCGGCGAAAAGGGTCACAGACGCGCCGCGCTCCGACGAAACAATCAGCGCCGAGTTATTGCCGAAACCATCTTAACAAGATTTTATTGACAAGACAAGAGCATCTGCTTTATAATTCTGAGTACAAGGTGATTCAATTAAATAACAGCGAGAGAGGGGAAGGTCAGCAAAAGGCTGGCCGGATTAAAAGATAGATAACTATTCCGATAATCATAAAGAAAAGTAATCTTCAAAATCCCATCAATAGGGGACCTCTTCGAAATAATTCAATAAGTCTATAATACAAAATCACCTTGTAGAAAGAGAGGTGATTTTTTTAATGATCAGAAGAAGCTACCAGCAGTACGCCATCGTCGCAGCAGACTCGGCTCAGACTTTAACTGAACAGCTTAACGAGAAACTGATCGAGCTGCGTGGAAAGAGCCCGACAGTGACCTTCGAGGGGATGATCGCTCGGATCCAGTACATTGAAGACGAGATCGTCCCGGAGACATTGTCCGACGAGTACGAGGCGAAAGGTGTCCGGCTAACGTGCCAGGACTGTCCGTTCTTCGTTCCAACTTACAAGGCTGACGGAACTGAAGATCTGAGATGCAAGCAGGGCGGATGCCCGTGGTCAGAATACGGGACCACATACAGAACATCACAAGCTTGCGACAAGTTATTCGAGATGTTGAACAACGGGGAGGTCACGATATGTCTAAAAAATACACGATAAGAGAAGGAAGTATCGCCGATTATGGCCGGTATGCACTGACGGGGCTGGTGTTCTTTGTAACGCTGGCGTTTATTGCGGGAGGTGCGATATGACGACGAAAGCGAACCAGAGGGCCAGAGTCCTGGCATATCTGCAAACCCACGATGGTCTGACAGTACGGGAAGCCGTTACGGAGCTGAACATCATGTCGCTGCCGAAGCGGATCGAGGAACTCCGGAAGGCAGGGAACAGAATCAAAACAACATACAAATACACAAAGAGCGGGGCACGGTACGGGGTATATGTGCTCCAGAAGGGAGAGGCAGATGGCTAACTATACGCTGACAATCAAGAAGAAGACGTTTGGCAGGTATAACGAAAAGACAGAGCGCTACGACATCACAACGGTCGAGACGCCGTTCAAATGCGAATCGCTCGACCAGCTCGTCGGTCTGTTGCAGTTCATGGTAGCGACCAGCGAGGACGAACTGGACTTAACTATTGCCAGAATGGAGGACGACAATGACTGAAAAACTGACAGGTGACTTCCGGAAGTTCATGGACAAGAGCTTCCTGGGGGCGTGGGATCTCAACGAGAACGGAGACACGGTTCTCACGGTAGACCATGTAGAACGGAACGACGTACAGAACGAGAGGGGAAGCGAGAAAAAGATGACGGTGCACTTCATGGAGCGCGAGTACAAGCCCATGATCTGCAACACGACCAACGCCAAAGCGATCAGCAAGGCGGTCGGATCCACGAAGGTGGAAGACTGGGAGAAGAAGAAGGTCGCCCTGTACCGGGCAACCATCACAGCGTTCGGGCAGACGACCGAGTGCATCCGGGTCAGAGACTACGCACCGAAACAGGAGGAACTCTACTGCGAGGAGTGCGGCGAGCTGATAACGGACAAGACGGTCGACGGTAAGACCTACAAAGCGAAGGCCATCGCAAACAATGCCATGACCAAGTTCGGTAAGTATATGTGCTATGACTGCGCTCATGCAGCAGCGGAACAGGAGGGCGCGGAATGATCGAGATAAAAGCAAAGACCAGAGGCGACCACACTGTCCTCGAAGTCAGCATCCAGGGAACGGCCGAGGAGATCGGCATCGAGACGGCTCACATCGTCACGAAGCTCCCGGAGCGACTCCTGGAAGAGTGTCACCCAGCATTTAAGGTCATGCAGGGCAAGGTGCTCGAAATCAGCGAGGAAGTCCGCAAAGAGTGCGAGGAGAGACTGAAAAAAGAAATGGAGGAATATGATGTCAAGTGCAATTAACGTCCGGGACATCCTCGGAGTACAGGAAAGACGTCCGGCGCTGTTTTTCAGACCAGTCGGACCGGATAAAGCGGAAGCAGCAAAGAGACTGGCCGTTACGGAGAAGTTCTTTGAAGACTGGCACGGCCGGATCAATGAGACCAATACGAGACAGCTCCCGGCGGACCTGGTTGATCTGTATGAGGAAGCAACGATCACACTCTGCCGGATCCTGACATACGAGAAGGAAATCGTAAACGGAGGTATGTGATGGAACTGAATTGCAATAACTATTTCAGCAAAGATGCAAATATTGCATACTGGTCCGTTTCACAGTTCAAGGCGTTCGACAAGTGCGAAGCGGCAGGACTGGCAGAAGTCCGTCACGAATACGTCCGCGAGGAGACCGATGCGCTTCTGATCGGCTCGTATGTCGATGCGTACTTTGCCGGGAACCTGGACGAGTTCATCGAGGAACACCGTGACCAGATAACCAGCAAACGAGGCGGCGGACTGCTCGCCAAGTACCAACACGCGAACGAAATGATCGATGCGGTCAACCGTCAGCCGTTAATGGTGAATTATCTCACCGGCGACAAACAGGTGATCCAGACTGCGGAGATCTTCGGCGTCCCATGGAAGATCAAGATGGACGTCTATATGCCGGACGTGCGGATCGTGGACTTCAAAACGACGAAGGACTTCGGAGAGGTATGGGACCCGGAATACGGCCGGCGCTCATGGATCGAGGCATGGGGTTATGACATCCAGGGTGCGATCTATCAGAAGGTCGTCGAGGAGAACACCGGAAAGAAGCTGCCGTTCTATATCGCAGCGGTAACGAAAGAGAAGACACCGGACGTCAAGGTGATCCAGATACCGCAGCACGTTCTGGACGCTGCTCTCGGCATGGTCGAGGCCAAGATCGAACGGTTCGACCTGATCAAGTCCGGCGACGTAGATCCGAGACGCTGCGAGGCGTGTGACTTCTGTAAGAAGTCGAAGGTGTTGGAAGTTCCGGAGATCTACGAGGTCAAAGAAGCGGAATAGTAAAAAGGCGGGGCGGTTCTCCTTAAAGATATACCTCATTAGCATAGTCAAACTACAAACTGTTCAGTCGTTATTCTTCCGCCCCGCTTCATTTTTAGGAGGACTAATATGTTAAATCAAATCACAATACACGGATATTGCGGAAAGGATCCGGAGAAACAGATCGTCCAGGGACAGAAGGGCCCGTTCTCAAAGACGACTGTCTCTGTAGGTGTCAGCCGTGACTTTGGCGACGGTACGGACTGGTTCTACTGCATCTTCTATGGAGCAAAGGCCGACGCGGTCGAGAAGTGGTTCCGGAAGGGCTCGCAGATCATCGTCACCGGACGGATGGAGTCCTATAAGCCGAAGAACGACCAGAACAGAACCGCGTGGCTCCTCGCTGCGAACGGCTTCGACTTCTGCGACAAGAAGACCAACTCCGACGGGTCGAGTGCCGTCCAGAGCGAGACGGATCCGGAAGGACTCGGTCCGCTGGAAGAGGAGGATATTCCGTTTTAGGAGGTAATAATGGCAGAGAGGAAGATAGACATCGGCGGCGGTTACTGGCTCGTCCGGGACCCGTTCTGCTGCTGGGTCGTAAGAAAAGGAAAGACCAAGACGGGAAAAACCTACGAAAAGCGTGTCAGCGGATACTGCGCTACGATAGAGGATGCCCTCACGAGCTTCTCAGTCCATCATACACGCGAGATTGACGCGAGGTCGATAAAAGTATTGATTAAGGAAATACAGTCGCTCAAATCGGCTGTAAAAGAATGGGCTGAGGCGATAGAGGAGGCGAGAAGATAATGACCAACATCGAAATTGCAAAGACCATCCTCAAATACGTCGGCCGTGACAG
>Ga0310696_10004452_pt1 | contig 17183 bp, 17 predicted proteins | sample AusTroGonzalo_MG_4_FD_203885 | JGI IMG/M metagenome (GOLD analysis project Ga0310696, IMG submission 203885) | Bovine rumen microbial communities from tropical cattle in Woodstock, Queensland, Australia - Gonzalo_02 (v2) (version 2) | ecosystem: Host-associated > Mammals > Digestive system >...
TTGACTCCACCGTTACCTGTCGCATGAAGCGCAGCGACGTCATCGACAATGCCAATATCCGTCCGGGTGATGTCATCGTGGGCCTCTCGTCTACGGGACAGGCCACCTACGAAAAGCAGTACAACGGCGGCATGGGCAGCAACGGCCTCACCTCTGCCCGCCATGATGTCTTTGCCAAATACCTGTCTGAGCGCTACCCCGAGAGCTACGACCACGCCGTGCCCGACGAGCTGGTGTACAGCGGCAACCGCAAGCTGCTGGACGCTGCTCCGTATGTTGCGACTCAGTCGCAACAAACACCACCAATCACCGTAGGCCAGCTGGTGCTTTCTCCCACCCGCACCTACGCTCCCGTCATCAAGCGCCTGCTTGACGAACTGCGCCCGGAGATTCACGGCATGGTACATTGCACAGGTGGTGCCCAGACGAAGGTGCTCCACTTTGTGAATGACAACTGCTGCGTCATCAAGGACAACATGTTCCCCGTTCCGCCGCTCTTCCAGATTATCCATGAGTGCTCTGGTACCGACTGGAAAGAGATGTATCAGGTGTTCAACATGGGACATCGTATGGAGATATACGTGCGGCCGGAGGTGGCACAGGCCGTCATCGACATCAGCCGCAGTTTCAATATCGACGCCCAAGTAGTGGGTCACATCGAGGAAGGTCCCCGCTCGCTGACCATCAAGAGCGATTTCGGCGTGTTCAGCTACTGATGCTATGCTACGCAACATCAGGTTCCTCTTAGGCACATTCTTATGGACAGTTGCCGTGTTCATCATGGGCAAGGTGGCGTTCATGCTCTATTGCCGTGAGGAACATCCGTCTTCCTTCACCGATTTCCTTCAGGTCATTGGCCACGGCATAACGCTCGACCTCTCCATGTCACTTTACATTGTGGCCCTGCCCCTCCTGCTTGTCATGGTCAGTGTGTGGTGGTGGCACAAGTCCCTGACGTGGGTGCTGCGTTTCTATTTCGTCGTAGTCTCCTTTGCCATTGCCCTGGCCCTGGTGACAGACACCAGCCTCTACCCCTTCTGGAACTTCAAGCTCGATGCCTCATGTCTGCAATATCTAGACACGCCCACCGAAGCCATGGCTAGCGTCAGCACAGGTTTCCTCCTTGTGCGGCTGGTGGCGGTGTTGCTTTTGACAGCCGTTATTTTTTGTGGTTACCTGACGAAGGTACGCCTCATGACTCCTTTTGCCCAAGATTGTAGGAAGGCTGGACGGGTAGGCTGGACGCTGGCATACCTGCTGTGCATGCCGTTGATGATTATCGGAATACGCGGAGGTCTGGACGAATCGACGACAAACGTCGGACAAGTATATTTCTCACAGAATCAGTATCTTAACCACGCTGCGGTTAATCCTCTCTTTAGTTTCATTGCCTCTCTTGAAAGTACGGCCAGCGAGGATGTCACTTATGCTTTCTACGACAAAAAAGAGCTGGAGCGGATTACTGATGGCCTTTACGATAGTGAGACCATCCCTGGCGACACCTTGCTCACGACGCAACGTACAAACGTGGTGGTCATCCTCCTGGAGAGTTGCGGTAAGATGTTCCTGGATGTCATGCCCAACCTTCAAAAGGCAGCTGCGGAGGGAGTGGACTTCACCCGTTGCTACGGCAACAGCTACCGCACCGACCGTGGAACGTTAAGCTCGCTGAGTGGTTATCTCTCCTTCCCCACCATGTCGGTGATGAAGATGTCAAACAAGGTGGCTCACCTCTCCAGCATTGCCCGCAGTCTGCAACGCGAGGGCTACACCACCGAATACCTGTATGGCGGCGACATCAACTTCACGAAGATGAAGGGCTATCTCATCAGCACAGGCTTCGAACGTCTGCATTGGAAGAAAGACTACACGGTGGATGAGCAGGGCACCTCGAAGTGGGGCGTGCGTGATGACATCACCTTCAAGACCCTTGCTGAGATGGTGCTTAGGCATAACGATGAAAAGCCTTTCCTCATCGGCTACTCCACCTTGAGCAGCCACGAGCCGTGGGACGTCCCCGTGAATAAATACGAGGAGAAACAGTACAACGGCTTTTATTATGTCGACCAATGCATCGGCAGTTTCCTTAACGAGATGAAACGCTCGGCCTTGTGGGACAACTTGCTGATTGTTTTCATGCCCGACCACAGCAGCGACTTCCACGAATACACCGAGCAGCATCCCGACCGCAACCTTATCCCGATGATTTGGACGGGAGGGGCCGTAAAGGAACCCCGTAAGTTCGACATGATTTGCAACCAGAGCGACTTCGCTGCAACGTTGCTGGGACAGATGGGCATCAGCCATTCCGACTTTACCTTCAGCCGCGATGTCACCAGCAGCAGTTACCGTTATCCTTTTGCCGTTCACATGTTCAACAATGGCGTTTCGATGACCGACAGCACAGGCTTCATGCTTTATGACCTGACGGCAGACCGCATCACAGTAAGCACGTCGGCAGAAGCAGAGCGCATGGCTCGCACCGCAAAGGCAGTATTGCAATTAGCTTCTGAGGACTTGAGTAAGAAATAAGTCCCATTTCTATCCCCCTTACTCGGAGGGGGCTGGGGCTTACAATATGTGCTGGAACAGTTCGTCGAAGTGTCCGAACGAGGCTTCCGTCAGTGGCAGCGCAGCATCCTTGATCCAGTAGAGCGGCGCGTCGTGATACATAGCTGCCGTCAGGGAGAACGTGCTGGGAGGACCTATCAGATAGTTACATTCCGACAGCACATAAAGGTCTTCAGCAGGGTTTCCCTTCGGGAAAATCACCTCAGTACCTGCCAGTTCGCGCTTGTATAAGTTCTGGTCGAGCGAAGGGTCGTTCCCGCAAATATAAACCGTTGCGCCGGGATGGAGCTCCAGAAACTGTTTGATGAGCTTCAGGAACTGCTCGTCATTGAAGAAGTATTTCCCCTCATTCCATGTTGCATAGTCGCCCCTGCGGATATGCACCCCCAGTCGGCAACTGCCCTTCGTAGAGGCCAGCAAGGGCTGGCAAGCTTTCACGACAGACTCCTTGAAGGCAAAGAGGTCGATAATCTCCTGTTTGTACTTCAAGAAGAGGTCATACCAACGCGCTTCCCAACCTACGACGGCTATATGCTTGTGGCTCAACATCAGTTTTTCCTGTTCCGACGTATCGCACCCCGGCTCATTGAACTCCAGCGTGGGTATCAGCCTCCATTTCGCCGCGTACTTGGCAATGACGTAGTTCAGGAAATGGTGATGGGGCGTGTTGCAGATGTGGAAATACTGAAATTTAAAGGCAAAGCGCATGGACATTGTCTGTCGCCCATGTTCTTTGCCCCATGCATAGAAGTGTCCGTACTGAAGGATGTTGTTGCACATCCATCCTGAGCCTTTTACGAATATCATGTCTATTTGAGAGTTATAAGCAATTTCGGTGCAAAGGTACAAATAATCTCTGACATGACAAAGCAAAACAGCTTCGCATATTTTATCTCCTACATTGAAAACCATCGTTTTTCTTTGGCCAAGTCGGAAATAATTGCTATAATCTATATAATCCGTAAAATCCGTTGTTGAAAAGAGTAAAAACATGCACGCTGCCCCACCATCGGGGCAGCGTGCCTGCTTGAATAATAATGATGAAAGATTACTCTATTACCACGAGGGCATCGTCTTCCATGACGGTCTCGCCTACCTTCACGCAGATGGCAGTTACCTTACCGGCCTTCTCTGCCTGGAGGGCGTTGGCCATCTTCATGGCCTCGAGCACGATAACGGTGTCGCCAGCCTGTACCTCGTCGCCAACGGCAACCTTGATCTCGGTAATGACACCAGGCAGCGGAGCCTTGATGGCGGCGTTCTTGTTGACGGAGGCCTTGTCGGCAGGAGCTGACTCTCCACCCTCGGAGGGGGCGGGGGAGACTTTACCGAGCACGGGCTTCTTCTTCTCCGGCTCTGGCTCGCGCTCCATCTCTACTTTATATTCCTCACCATTGACGGTGACGATGACATTGTTTTCTTCTATCTCGCCAACGGAAACCTCGTATTTGTTTCCGTTGATGGTATACTTGTATGTGTTCATAATATCAAATTAAGGGTGAATGGTCATAGTCTGGGCGTAGCCGTTCCACTGTGTGGGATGCTCCTTGATGGTAATGAAGCCCGGCTCAATATCATGTACGTTATTGCCTAGGTGCTCGTGCAGGGCAAGGGCAATGGCAGCAAATACTTCGTTCTTCATTGGATTTGAGGTTTAAGGTTTGAGATTTGAGATTGATGAGGTCAGACTATCTAACAATAAATCTAAAACCTCAAATCTCAAATCTCAAAACAAGTTTACATCGGTATATTACCGTGCTTCTTTGCGGGCAGGGCATCGCGCTTGGTGGCAAGCTGTGCCAGGGCACGGCAGACGCGGAAGCGGGTGTTACGCGGCTCGATGACATCATCGATGTAGCCGTACTTCGCAGCCTGGTAGGGGTTGGCGAAGAGCTCGTTGTACTCGTCTTCCTTCTCGGCGATAAAGGCCTTCACGTCCTCGCCGGCCTCCTTCTTGGCCTTGGCTTCCTTGGCGTAGAGCACGGCAGCGGCACCAGAGGCACCCATCACGGCAATCTCTGCCGAGGGCCATGCGTAGTTCAGGTCGGTGTGGAGCTGCTTGGAGCCCATCACGATGTGCGAGCCACCATACGACTTACGCAGCGTGACCGTAATCTTGGGAACGGTAGCCTCGCCGTAGGCGTAGAGCAGCTGGGCACCGTGCAGGATGACGGCATTGTACTCCTGACCTGTGCCGGGCAGGAATCCGGGTACGTCGACGAGCGACACGATGGGGATGTTGAAAGCGTCGCAGAAGCGAACGAAACGGGCACCCTTACGCGAGGCGTTCACATCGAGCACGCCGGCGTAGCAAGAGGGCTGGTTGGCCACAATACCCACGCTCACTCCGTTGAAACGGGCAAAGCCGACGATGATGTTCTTGGCGAACTTGGGCTGCACCTCGAAGAACTCTCCGTCGTCGGTGATGGCGCCGATGACCTTGTACATGTCGTAGGCCTCGTTGGGGTTCTCGGGGATAATCTCGTTCAGGCTGTCCTCCATGCGGTTGATGGGGTCGGTACACTTCTTGTGGGGAGCCACCTCCATGTTGTTCGAAGGAATATACGAGAGCAGGGTCTTCAGCATCTGGATGCCCTCCTCCTCGGTCTTTGCCGTGAAGTGGGTCACGCCACTCTTTGTGGCATGCACGCTGGCACCACCGAGGTGCTCCTGGTCGATGTCCTCGCCCGTGACGGTCTTCACCACCTTCGGGCCAGTGAGGAACATGTAGGAAGTGTTCTCCATCATCAGCGTGAAGTCGGTCAGAGCCGGGCTATAGACAGCACCACCGGCGCAGGGACCGAAGATTCCGGAAATCTGAGGAATGACACCCGAGGCGAGGATGTTACGCTCGAAGATCTCGGCGTAGCCTGCGAGGGCGTTGATACCCTCCTGAATACGTGCGCCACCCGAGTCGTTGATGCCGATGACGGGAGCGCCCATCTTCATGGCCATGTCCATCACCTTGCAGATCTTCTGGCTCATGGTCTCGGAGAGAGAACCTGCATGAACAGTGAAGTCCTGTGCAAAGACGAACACCAGGCGTCCGTCGATGGTACCTGAACCGGCCACCACGCCGTCGCCAGGGAACTGCTTCTTCTCCATGCCGAAGTTATGGCAGCGGTGCTCCTTGAACATGTCGTACTCCTCGAACGAACCTTCGTCGAGCAGCATGTCGATGCGCTCGCGGGCAGTATACTTGCCACGCTCGTGCTGTTTCTGTATGGCTTTCTCGCCACCGCCAAGGCGAGCCTTCTCGCGGTTGGCAATCAACTGTTTGATTTTATCTAATTGCTTACTCATCTTTGATTTACGATTATTTTTATTGATTTATTATCTATTTATTTTCGATTTACAATATTTTCGATTTTCGATTTGTTACTTTGCCGGCAGTGGTGGGTATTCGCCTAATTTGCGTTTCATTGTGAGGATGGATTTTGCAATGATTTTCTGCAGTTCCTGACTCTCCTCATAAAGGGGCTGAATCCTTGGCTGAGGCAGCATCTCTGTCGAAATGATGATGTCGAGCCACTGGCCTGTTTCATCAAGTTCCTCTTCCACCATTTTCAGCTTGTTGAGGAAGTCTTTGTCAGACTTGCCCAAACATGCCGCTCGATAATTAGCGTATGGCGATGTGCCTGACCTCACAACTTGTTTGGCAATAGCGACCGACGAAATGGTGTTAGGCATAGCATCCACCATCTTAACGATTCTGATAGAGAACGCCCTAAACCGTTCTTTTAGTTCCAATTCCGTCATGCTCAGCCCAATGTGCAGCTAAATCGAAAATCGAAAATCGTTAAATCGAAAATCACCTTAGGGGTGTTCGCAGAGCTCGGTTAGGATTCCGCAGGTGCTCTTCGGGTGGAGGAAGGCGATGTTGAGTCCCTCGGCGCCCTTGCGCGGTGCCTGGTCGATGAGGCGCACGCCCTTCTCGCCGACCTCGGCCAGTGCGTTGGCCACACCGTCCTCGATGCAGAAGGCCACGTGGTGCACACCCTTGTTGCCCTTGTCGAGCCACTTCTGGATGGTGCTCTCAGGGCTTGTGGGCTCCAACAGCTCCAGCTTCACCTCACCGCACTTCAGGAAGGCGGTCTTCACTTTCTGGTCTTCAACGACCTCTGTTGCATAACACTCCAGGCCCAGCACGTCTGTGAAGAACGGCAGGCTCTCCTCAATGCTCTGGACGGCAATGCCCAGATGCTCAATGTGTGAAATCTTCATATTAAAAATAAAGTTAATTTATAAATATTCAAATTTGCCGCAAAGGTACTAAATAATTCTATCACGGCCAAACTTTTATCCATTAAGTTATTTTTGTTTCACTTTTTTCACACACCTGTCACTCACTACGCAAATGCAAGCGTCACCCTTCTACGGGATGCCGAGCGACAAATCCGACTGAGCGGTATTATTCTTACTTCTTGTCCCGTGAAGGTGCAACATGGATGTTGTCTTCGATAAGTGCGGCAAGGCCTGAGAGCATTTCGAGAATCTCTGGGTCATTCTTAGGTAGCGGCCCCTTGAAATAGTTATCGTCTGAATCTGCGTAAAATATGCCGGCGTGATAAGCAGGACTGCTGACTAGAGGCCACAATTCTATCTTGCGGCTTACGGCCCTGGCTTGGCTGGCAAGTAGGGTGCCATAACCGTAGTACCGATTGTGATTCCATTCTTTGTCGTCCCATACCGCATAGCCGAACTGGAGATAGCGTTGCTTTTCGTCATCGTCTTGGAACTTGTTTTCGCGCCCGATGGAGGCAAAGTGTTCTGGCTGGTCTTGCAGACGCCCCATCATCCTGAGGTCAAAGGCATCAATGTTTACCTGTCCTGTTGTCTCGTCGTAGTATAATGGTGAGCAGAGCAGACGTATGATAACCTCGTCGTCGGTTATGTGGTCAGCCGAGTCGTCGATTCTCTTGTCCCTTCTCATGCCATGCAATGTACCTTGATTTTTTCTGACAGGTGGCGTATGGCAGCTCTATCAACTGTAGTGCTCAGACTTTCCAGTGTCGTGCCGTTACTTTTCAGGATATAGGTTATAGTTTTGCCATCGAGATATGCCGTCAACCTTCCTGCGGGGAACTTGCCTTGCAAATAAACATTGGAATCGTTGGCGGGGAAAAGGGCGCAATAGCGCAACAGTTCCTCTGGCATACTGTCTATCATCTCCATAGCTTGACCAAGCGCCTCACTTGACGGCGGCAAGGCCGACATACCATCCCAGCCATAAGAAAGATGCCGTAACTCTTCAATCTTGTCAGACAGGCGAACATGCTCCTTTTCCTTGTCGAGGGGTGCAAGAGCCTCTGCGTGGTGAATCAGCAGTAGCTCCAATTCTCTCTGCAGCCATTGCTGCATCGACTTGCTGCTGCTGAACTGAGGGCTGATTCTGCTCACAAGATTGTCATCGAGCGTGAAAGTATATGTACACATAATACATTCTTGTTTTAAATAATACCCATTTCCCGGAATCTTCCAAATAACTGTCTGCTAGGTGGCTGCAAAGATACGAAGACTTTCTGAAACGTAAAAATTTTAAAGAATAATTATTCCGCTTCAACATACGACTTTTTCTCAGCGGGAACTGCTGAGCCCGGCCTTCAGGCCGCGGATGACGCTGGAGGTGAACCCGGCGTGCTCCATTTCGTTCAGGCCCTTGATGGTTACTCCGCCCGGAGTGGTGACGAGGTCGATGGCTGCCTCGGGGTGTGAGCCACTGGCTTCCAGTAGCTTCACGGCTCCAAGCATGGTCTGCATTACTATCTCCTTGGCATCGTTGGCACGGAATCCCAGCTCCACACCGCCTTCTGAGGCAGCACGGATGTAACGCATGGCGTAGGCTATGCCACAGGAGGCCAGCGTGGTGCCGGCAGGGAGGTGCTGTTCGTCGGTGAGCAGCGTGTGACCCATCTTCGAGAAGATACCGTTGATGACCGCCGTCTGTTCTTCAGTTGTACCTACGGGCACGATGAAAGTCATGGACGAGAGTTGCGCAATGGCGATGTTGGGGATGACGAGGAACAGCGGGGGGCACTGCTCACCCAGCCAAGTTTTGATGTTCTGTGACGAAACTCCGGCGGCGATAACTACGAGTAGCTGTCGGGTAGGGGAGAGTGCTTCCTTGATGCCCGTCAGCACACGCTCCACCAGCCAAGGCTTTACACAGACGCACACCACGTCGGCCTCGCGGGCCGCAGTGGCGTTGTCGGTGGTGGTGTTCACGCCGAGGCTTTTGAATTTCTCTACTACCGCAGTCGACGGGTCGCTGACGGTGATGTCTGTCAGGGCGAAGGCTCCGCATTTCACCAGGCCTTCCACGGTGGTGCCACCCATGGCACCAGCTCCTATCATTGTTATTTTCATTTGAGATTTGAGATTTGAGGTTTGAGATTTGAGATTTGAGATTTGAGGATTGAGATTTATGCTTGAAGTGCTTTCTCCAGTCTACTGACGAAGTCATCGGCCATCTCGCGGGTGAACGTCAGCGGTGGCAGCAGTCGCAGTACGTTCTGTCCGGAGCAACCGGTGAAGGCGTGCTGTTCATAGAGAAGTTTCTCGCGCACAGGCTTCTGCGGAACGTTCAGCTCGATGCCAATCATCAGTCCTCGCCCGCGTACCTCTTTTATATTATTATTGTTCAGTTGGGCAATTTTCTCCATCAGGTAGTCACCCACCGTGCGGGCGTTCTCCACGAGCTGTTCCTGCTCCATCACGTCGAGCACGGCCAGTGCTGCAGAACATGCCAGGTGGTTGCCTCCGAAGGTGGTGCCCAGCTGTCCGTAGACGGGCTCGAAATCGGGCGAGATAAGAACTGCCGACATGGGGAATCCGTTGGCGATGCCCTTGGCCACGGTGATGAGGTCGGGGCGGATGTTGAGCCACTGGTGGGCGAAGAAACGTCCAGAACGTCCGTAGCCACATTGGATTTCGTCGCAGATAAGCACGGCTCCTGCTTTCTTGCAAGCTGCCGACAGCCGCTGGGCAAACTCCGCCGTGGCCACCTGAATGCCGCCCACACCCTGTATGCACTCCAGGACGACGGCACACACATCGCCTTTCTCCAGCTCGCGCTCCCAAGGCTCCGGGTCGTTATAGGGCAGGAAGGTCACGTGGCCGTTATCGTTGATGGGTGCCACAATCTTCGGGTTGTTGGTCACCTCCACGGCGAGGCTTGTACGTCCGTGGAAAGCCTTCTCACACGACAGCACACGGGTCTTGCCGGTCTTGAACGATGCCAGCTTCAGAGCGTTCTCGTTGGCCTCGGCACCACTGTTCACGAGGAACAGCTGGTAGTCGTCGTAACCACAGAGACGGCCCAGACGCTTGGCCAGCTCTACCTGCAGCTCGTTCTTCACGGAGTTGGAGTAGAAGCCCAGCTGGTTCAGCTGGCTGGTCACTTGTTTCACATAGTGGGGGTGGCAGTGGCCGATACTGATGACGGCATGTCCGCCGTAGAGGTCGAGGTACTCCTGACCTTTGTCGTCCCACACTTTGCATCCCTCGCCGCGAACGATGTTCACGTCAAACAAGGGGTAAACGTCGAATAGTTTCATTGTTGTGTTGCTTTGAGATTTGAGATTTGAGATTTGAGATTTTTAATAGGTAATGTTTTCAAGGAAAAGGGCGTTGGCGGGCATCGACTCGCCAGCCTCCGTGCGTCGTTTGCCCTCGATGACCTTGCGGAAGTCATCGAGGGAGAGTCGGTGACGGCCAACGTCAATGAGCGTCCCAACGACAGCCCGCACCATGTTACGGAGGAATCGGTTGGCCGTAATCTCGAAGAACCACTCGCTGTCCGATGTCTGGTGCCACTGGGCGTGGGTGACTTTGCAGAGCGTAGTCTTCACGTCGGCATGACTCTTGCAGAAAGCCCCAAAATCATCGTACTCCAGCAGCATCGCCGCCGCCTCGTTCATCAGCGGGAAGTCCAGCGCGTAGTGCGTTTGCCAGGAATAATGTCTCAAGAACGGCGACTTGCACGTGTGGATAAAGTAGCGGTAGGTGCGCGACGTAGCTGAGAAACGTGCGTGAAGGTTGTCGCTCACAGGTTCAATCTTCTGTATCGCAATGTCACAAGGCAGCAGCCGGTTTAGCTTGTAGGCCAGCTGGCTGAGAATTGAGAATTGAGAATTGAGATTTGAGATTTGAGAATTGAGGTCGAAATGCGCCACCATCATGCGTGCATGTACCCCCGTGTCCGTACGTCCTGCCCCTGTCACCTGTATGTCCTGGCGCAGGATGAGCGAGAGCGCACGCTGCAGCTCGCCCTGTACGGAGATGCCGTTGGGCTGCACCTGCCACCCGTGGTATCGGGTTCCGTCGTAGCTGAGGGTTATGAAGTAACGCATATATTCTTGGGCCTAATGCTGAGTACCTTCGTTTGATTTCTCAATGTGCCGGCAAAGGTACGACTTTTTCCTGAAACGACAAAGCAGTTGCATCTTTTTCAAAGAAAAACCATGAAACATTTGGCGGTTCGCCGATTTCTGTGTACTTTTGCAGTCCACAAGAAGAAAGAATGATATAGAGTATATGAAAAGAGTATTTTTAGTAATCGTCTTGAACCTGCTCTTCTGCTGTGCCACTGTCATTGCACAGGAGAACCAGAAGAGCGAACTGGAGCAGCGTGCCGAGGATGACAGCAAGAATGGTAAAATGGTTTCGGCACGTTCCAATTACATCCGAGCCTTTGGTGACTACGCCAACAAGGGGATGATGAAGCAGGCTGTGGAGTGCGGCACGAAGGGTGCCTCACTCTATTACCAGAAGGAGAAATTGTACATGGAGGCGTTCGAACTGCTGAGAAGCATCGACCAGACCATCTCGGCTTCAAGCCTGAATGCTGCGGAAAAAGCGGCACTCCACTATTTGACATCGAAGGAGCGCATGCAGATGTATATGAAGATGAGACGCGGAGAGAGCGTGAAGGACCACCTCAACAACATGGAGAAATATGCCAATGCCTCCAACGACGAGAACGTGGTCAGCGACCTGCTATACAACAAAGCCATCTACTATTATACCTTCGGCCAGACCGATAAGGGCAATGCTGTGTTCCGTGAGATGGCCGGACGGTTGACCTCCCAGAAGGAATACGACAAGGTGGACGAGGTCTATAAGACCCTGATTGCCGCAGGTCTACGTAGCGGTAGTGCCAACATGGTGGCACAGTCCTACAATAATTATATGGCATGGAAAGATTCTGTCGCAGAAGTGAGGAGAACTGATGAGACAGGAGCCTTGAAACAACAGATAGCCGGCCATGAGGCCACTATTGCCGACCAGGCCTCCACGCTGTCTACACGCTGGATGACCATTGTGGGACTCGGCGTCCTTGCCCTGGCCTTGGCAGTAGTGCTGGTGATAGGTGGCATCGTGCTGTTGCGCTACATCATCCTTTCCCGGAAGCAGAAGAAGGCCATCCGAATGGCCAATGAGAGCAATGCCCTGAAGGCTCAGTTCATTAATAACATCTCGGCCCAGCTTGAACCAACGTTGAGCAAGCTTGACGGCCGCATACCCGAGGTGAAGGCCCTGCAGGACTTCTCAAATCACATACAGACTCTTTCCGAATTGGAGGAAACGTCCAACGATGACATCGCAACCGAAGAGGTGCAGGTTGCTCCCTTCTGTGAAGGTCTGATGGACGAGATTCGTGGCAAGGTGAAGGGTAATGTGACGCTGAACGTGAAAGCTCCGAAAATGACGGCAACGTTCAACAAGGAATACACCTCGCACATACTCCGTCATTTACTGGGCAATGCTGCCAAGTACACTCCTGAAGGCGGCAGCGTCACGCTGGAGTTCAAGAAGCGAGGACCGCACACCTTCCAGTTCCTCGTGACAGACACTGGTGAGGGCATTCCTGCAGAGAAGCGCGAAGATGTTTTCAAGCCTTTCCTCGAAATCAAGGACCTCACCAACGGCGACGGTCTGGGGCTGCCCATCTGTAAGCAGATGGCTATGAAGATGAAAGGCGACATCGTTGTCGACCCGGAATTTACAAAAGGAACTCGTTTCGTGCTTGACCTGGTTTCCTAGATTTTAGGAAACCAGCAAGCTTATCTTATCGTCATCTGCAGGAAGTCGTAGTAGGAACCGTTGTAGACGTTGAAGTCTACCTCGCCATCGATGCCTGGCAGACGACCAACATCGGTGTGCTGCCAGAACTTCCATGGTCCCTGGTACTCCACGCTGTCCACGTAGTAGTGGGCTATCCAGTAGGGAAACTGGTTGAAAAGAGAGTCGTCGAGATACTCCAGCTTGAACTTGTGGTAGGTGTAGATGATGGGCTTCACGCCGTAGTGATGTTCCACCATGAGCAGCCAAGTGAGAATGTCGCGACGGAAGTCCTCGCGGCTCTGCTCCTTAGGCTTCTTCTCCACGTCAAGAACTGGGGGAAGGTCACCACGTTCCAGACGAACCTTACTGATGAACGCCTGTGCCTGGTCTATGGCTGGCGACTGGGTGCTGTAGAAATGGTAGGCACCACGGGTAAAGCCGTGCTCGCGGGCTTTACGGAAGTTTCGTTCGAACTTCTCGTCTACCTGGTCAGCACCCTCCGTGGCCTTTATCATCACAAAACGGATGGGACAGGAGTCGATGGCACCGTCGCGCTGTAGCTCGGCCCAGTCTATGTCGCCCTGGTAGTGGCTGATGTCGATTCCGTGTATGTCGTAGCCTCTGGGATAGGTCACCTCACACTGCCACTTACGTAACCAGTGACCGCGATACTGATAGAATAACACGCAGAAGACCACGGCGAACAACAATGCCACCGTCACCACTACCCGCCAATGACGGCGAGTCCTTTTGCTACTTCTGCGATGTTTCCTCACTAATTATTTAACAACGAATTTGACGAATTGCACGAATTTGACGAATTGTATTTAACCACGAATTTAACGAATTACACGAATTGTACGAATTTATCCCTAATTCGTGAAATAAAAGAAAATTCGTGCCAATTCGTGTAATCCGTCAAATTCGTTGTTTACAAAAAGTGCTACTTAGCCTGTTCCAGTGCCAGCGTCTTTGTGGGCTGGTCGCAGACCTCAGTGGGTCCCCAGTACTGTATCGGTCCGGGATAGACGTATGCCGTCTTGCGGGCCCATTCGTCACGGTGGGCAGCAAACTCCTTGAAGGGAGCACCGTCAAGCTCCACGAGGGCCTTGCGGATGACGGGTTTCATCTCACCGGCACGACGCTCCATGTTCATCATCATCGTGATGGGCACACCACCAGCCTTCCACTCGTCGGCGGGAGCTGTGGTGTTCTGCACGATGGCCATGTAGCCGGTCTTGCCAGCAGCGATGAGCTGTGCTGCACTTGCCCCAAGGGCGTAGCAGTAGTCAGCGTCGAAGTTCGACGGAGCGGCACAACGTCCCTCGTAACCGAAGAAGTGGTGCTGAGTGCCGAACTTGCCAGTAAACTTGCCAGCCTTCTTCATCTTCTCCAACTTCTGGGAAACCATTGTAGAGAGCAGCTTCTCGGTCTCGATGAGGCTCACCTGCACGTTGCCGTGAGGGTCGCGGTCGAGGGCCAGCTGACGGGCCACGCCAACGGGCAGCGAGTTGAACACCTTGAGGTTCTCCTCGGTGAGATGGCTCTTGGCGAAGTCCACCTGCTCGTCGCGGCTGATTTCCTTGGCCTCAGGCATGGCAAGCACGTCGTTGAGCTGGGCAATGAGCTTCTTGATGGCAGGGATGAACTCGATGACACCCTCAGGGATGATGACCGTTCCGAAGTTGTTGCCATCGGCGGCGCGCACGGCCACGGCGTTGGCAATATAGTCCACGATGTCGCTGAGCGACATGCCCTTGGCCTCCACTTCCTCAGAGATGAGGCAGATGTTGGGCTGTGTCTGCAGGGCGCATTCCAGAGCGATGTGGCTGGCCGAGCGTCCCATGACCTTGATGAAGTGCCAGTACTTGCGGGCAGAGTTGCAGTCGCGCTCGATGTTACCAATCAGCTCGGAGTAAGTCTTGCAAGCAGTATCGAAGCCGAAAGAGGTCTCAATCTGGTCGTTCTTCAGGTCGCCGTCGATGGTCTTGGGACAACCGATGACCTGCACGCCGTAGTTCTTGGCAGCATAGTATTCGGCCAGCACGCAGGCGTTGGTGTTCGAGTCGTCGCCACCGATGATGACGATGGCCTTGATATTCAGCTCGCGGATAATCTCCAGACCCTTCTCAAACTGGTCGACCTTCTCCAGCTTCGTGCGGCCAGAGCCAATCATGTCGAAGCCGCCAGTGTTGCGGTACTCATCAACATACTCCTTTGTCAGCTCCATGTAGTTGTGGTCAACGAGACCGCCGGGGCCGAGGATGAAACCATAGAGACGGTTCTCGGGGTTGAGCTTCTTCACGGCGTCGAACAGTCCGGTGATGACGTTATGACCACCAGGAGCCTGGCCACCACTGAGGATGATACCCACGTTCATCGGCTCATGCTTGGTCTCCTCGCCGGGCACGAACTCCACGAGCGGCATGCCATAGGTATTGGGGAAGAGCTTCTTGATTTCTTCCTGATTGTCAACACTCTGCGTGGGGGCACCCTCCACGGCTTTCACTGCACCCTTCAGACCCTTCGGAAGCTTGGGTTGATAGGATGCTCTTGCAATCTGCAATGCACTTTTTTCCATAAGTTTATTGATAAATGTTTGTTGTTATTGTTTGTTGTTTATTGTATTTGTTTATTCGCGGGCACAAAATTACAAAGAATTTCTGAAACGGCAAACCGTTTTTGGAAGTTTAACGCAGTTCAGCCCGTAAATAAAGGAAATGCAAGGAAAATGATGAAGTTCATGCAAGCGGATAGGTGGCCACAACATTCCTCGAGCAAGCTCGGATGGCTCTTGCTGCTAACTAAGATTATTTAACAGAGGTCTGCATGTTTTTGGCAGAGGAAAGTAGTACCTTTGCACCATATAAACAAGAAAGTGTATGGCTACGAATCAATTGAACAAGTATGTGTGGTTAGTGGAGACCATCTATCGGGCAAGGCGTATCTCGCTGAAGGAGATTAACCGCCGGTGGCTGGCCAATGACATGAGCGACGGGCTGGAGATTCCGGAACGTACCTTCCACAAGTGGCGCATCGCCGTCGAGGAGCTTTTCGGCCTCTCCATCGCCAATGAGGGACGGGGCGAATACCGCTACTATATTGAGAACGTCAGCGAACTGAGCAGCGGCAGTATGCGCAGCTGGCTGTTCAACACGCTCTCCGTCAGCTGTCTGTTGCAGACCAATATCGGTATCAAGGACAAGATTCTGTTGGAGGAGATACCCGAAGGCCAGCAGTATCTGCCCGTCATCCTTGATGCGCTGAAAAAGAATACTGTGCTCAGCATGACTTACCAGAGTTTTTTCCGCGACGAAGAGAACACATTCGACGTGGAGCCTCTGTGCCTCAAGCTCTTCCGCCAGCGGTGGTATCTCGTGGCCCGCAGCCCCTATTATAATAAGGTGATGATTTATGCCCTCGACCGCGTGCGGCATCTTGAGGCTACGGAAAGTCGTTTCGTCTATCCCAAGGACTTCTATCCCGACGAGTTTTTCAACGGCTGCTTCGGCATCATCACCGGCGACGGCACAAAGATAGAGACCGTCCGGCTGAAAGTGTCGGCAGGGCAGGCCAACTACCTCCGCTCGTTGAGGATGCATGAGTCGCAGGTAGAGACGGAGCGCAACGACGAGTACAGCATTTTTACGCTGCAAGTCCGCCCCACTTTCGACTTCATTCAGGAACTGCTCTGGAACGGTGCCGACATCGAAGTGCTTTCGCCCGCCTGGCTCCGCGATGAGGTGGCGGCCATCGTTAAACGTATGTGGAACCATTACAAACAAGACTGACATGGAGAACTTTGCAGCAATAGATTTTGAGACAGCTAACAACGAGCGGTCGAGCGTCTGCTCCGTGGGAGTGGTCATCGTGCGTAACGGCGAGATTGTCGATTCCTTCTACTCCCTCATCCAGCCCGAGCCGAACTACTACAACTACTGGTGCAGTCAGGTGCATGGACTCACCCGCGAGGACACCGAGGAAGCCCCCGTCTTTCCCAAAGTATGGGCACAGATAGAACCGCTCATCGAAGGGCTGCCCCTCGTAGCCCACAACAAATCCTTCGACGAGAGCTGCCTGAAAGCCGTTTTCCGTTGCTACCAGATGGACTACCCCGACTACGAGTTCCATTGCACCTGTATCGCCTCCCGTCGCCGCCTCCCCCATCTGCCCAACCACCAGCTCCACACCGTTGCCGCCGCCTGCGGCTATAACCTGGAGCATCACCACCACGCCCTCGCCGATGCAGAAGCCTGCGCCTGGATAGCAAGAGAAATATTGTAAAAAGGTGCCTTTGAGTTGTAACATTTTCGATTTTTGTCTACTATATCAATAAAAAAGTGTAACTTTGCATTTGGAATACGAATAAGGTATGAACGAGAATCTAATTGTAATCTATCAGACAGAGGACGGACAGACACAGATTGATGTCCGGTTAGAGAACGAAACGGTGTGGCTTACACAGGCCCAGATGGTGGAGTTGTTCCAAACCACGAAACAAAATGTAAGCCTTCATGTTGGCAATGTTTTTAAGGAAGGTGAATTGG
>Ga0310696_10004453_pt1 | contig 17181 bp, 13 predicted proteins | sample AusTroGonzalo_MG_4_FD_203885 | JGI IMG/M metagenome (GOLD analysis project Ga0310696, IMG submission 203885) | Bovine rumen microbial communities from tropical cattle in Woodstock, Queensland, Australia - Gonzalo_02 (v2) (version 2) | ecosystem: Host-associated > Mammals > Digestive system >...
TGAAATGACCAGCAGACGATAGGAGGGGAGGAGCTCCGCTCCGAAGTCGACGACAGTCACGAACTTCCTGTCTCCGACCTTGTATACCCTGTAGCGGTATGTTCCGCGTGTCCACCCGGTCTCCTCCTTGCGGAGTTCTGCCGCCCACTCATGGGCTTCCTCTTCCGAGACCGCCGAAATCCTGTACGCAATGGTCATCGATTCCTTTCCCTTGTCGGAGAACGCAATGGTGAAATAACGGGCGGAGGATCCGGTTTCCGGAGAATCCGGTCCCATGGGTCCCATCCTGAAATCCCTTTCCCCGGGAATCAGAGGAACCATCCCTTCAAGCGAACCTGCACGGTCGGCAATCATCTGCGTGATCCTGTCGGCATCCTGGGCCACCATGGTGAAATTGGTGACGTTAATCACCGCAAGAAGAACGGTCAGGAGAATGAATATGACCAGAATCGCATACAGTCTGAATCGTTTTTCAACTTTATTCATCTTTCACCTCGGATTTGTTTCCTGTTCCGGCAGTATTGGTTATCACTTCCACAAGGTCTTCCTCATTGAACGGGTAGTACAGCTGAGCATCGGCATAGGGACGGGCGGCATGCCCGTTGTCGAGAACGACCACAGGTATGCCGTGCTCCTTCAGCCTGCCGGCAAGTGTTTCCGGTTTCACTCTGGGGAGCGAGCAGTCGATCACGGCGACATCGAAGTGCTCCGTCCCCAGAAGGGACAGGACCTGTGTCCCGTCGAACGCGGTGACGGTCTCACCGACATCCGCTGCAAGCAGTTTTCCATAGCATCCGAGCAGGTCCCTGTCCGGTGCCGCCAGAAGTATCCTCATCCTGAAGTCCTCGCTTCCGTCATGTCATTTGGAGACCGATACATCACTGTAGACAGTCGTTTTCCCATACGAATTCGCATTCGTGAATGTGTACGATACGCCGTTTATCTTCACGGTCTGGTTGCCTGCCGAGTGGAGGGACAGCGAATAGGATTTCACTGCGGAACCGGTACTGACCTTTCCGTATCCGAGGATGATCAGCGTTCCTCCGGTGACCGAGACGGAACTGTCGGCATCGATTGCAGCGGACATCTGGTTGTTGGGGCCTCTGGTGATGACGATGCCGCCGGTCTGCTTGTATGTCCCGTTGCTGTCGATTCCGTCGGTATCTCCGTTGGGGGACACTGTAACATCCAGATAGCCTCCGGTGACATTCACCTGGGGAGATTTGTTGCCCTTGCAGGCGTTCACACCGTCGTCGTTCGCTGCCACATAGGTCGCTCCGCCGGAGATGTTGATGACATTGGCCTCGAGACCTTCGTATGCACTATCGATATTGATCGTTCCACCGGATATGTTGAGGATGTAGTCGGCATGGATGCCGTCGGCTCCGATGACTGTCTGCTGTCCGCCCCAGCCGCTCCAGCCGCCGCGGCCTCCGGCAGTCTTGTTCTCGGGGGAGTAGACGGTCATGGTGACCGTTCCGCCGGAGATGTTGACTGTACCCTGACCCGTGGTTCCGTCATCAAGGGATGTCCCGTAATCGGCATGGAAGCCATCGTCATAACTGTGGATGGTGATGTTGCCGTCCGTGATGTTCAGCTCGTTCTGGACCTTTACACCCTTGTAGGATGATGTCGATGCATCCGATGCCGTGTAGCTGTTGTAGGAGCCGGTGTATACAGTCACATTTGCCGCGACCCCGTCGGTTCCGCTTGTCAGCCAGAAGTCGTGTGCAGCCTGGATTCCGTCGCCCGCGGCATAGACTGTGACCGTTCCGCCGGAGATCGTGATGTCTCCCCTGGTTACGCCCTTCTTGTTGGCATCGGTGTTTTCCGTCTTCATTCCGTCCCCGTGGGTGGAGATGGCGGTAACAGTGCCGCTGGTCACGGTGATCGAGTTGTTTCCCTTGACCGCGTTGTTCCTGGCGGTTACCGTCAGTGTCAGCTTCTGGATTGTCAGGTCCTTCGTCGTATGGATGCCGTTGTTGTAGCCGGCATTCAACACAAGGGTCCCGCTTCCTTTGAATTTGAGGTCGCTTTTCGCGTATATGGCGCCTTCGCCCTGACTGGAATCAGTCGTTGTCTTGGCGCTTCTGGTATCGTTGATCGTGTTTGTGCTGCCGCTCTTCGCGGAGATGTCCACGCTGTCGGCACTTACAATCTTGATGGGGGAGTCTGTACCGTAAGTGATGGTCACGCCGTTCAGCTCAAGTGTGACATCAGCGCTGTCCCCGGCGTTGACGACAATCTGACCGTTCAGCACTCCGCTGAGGGTGAAGGTTCCGCCGGAGGTGATGGTGTACACGCTTCCGGATTTTGTATATGTGCCGTCGGCACTGCTGATCGAGAACGATCCTGTGGTTGCTGCCATCAGGGACGACACCGCAATCAAAGCCACGAAAAGGATTGTCAGGAATTTCTTCAAAATCTTGTCCTCTCTTCTACGTATTCTACAGGATAGCACGGTCTGTAGGTAGCCTGTCGACCGTTACGCGGATATTTTCCGCACCCAATCATTGAAGATACATTGAAGGATGTTCAACTTCCAAATACCGGTAAAGTAGGTTATCATTACTAAAACTGTTTCAGTACATGCGCACGGGAAAACGCATACGGAGACAGTCCGGGAGGTATAACCGATGTCCAGAAAGACTTTCAGAACCGCACGTTTTGTGAAATACGCCGCTTTTGCCCTGGTATTCGCACTCTTCATCATCGCTCCGGCAGCCGCAGAGTTGTCCGATGCCCAGGTCATCACATTGAACGGGAATAAGATCAAGGCCGATGCTCCGGGTGTCTATTCAAACGGAAGCGTCCTGACGATCACCCTTCCGGGTGAGTACCTGCTGAAGGGAAACCTCACCAACGGTCAGATAGTCGTGAACTGCGAGCAGAGCGGGAAGGTGAGGCTGTATTTCGGTGGAGTCACCGTGAATTGCGGAAACGGTCCTGCCGTGTACATCAAGAAATGCTCTCCCAGGTTGACCATCGAACTCGTCGAGGGCACGGTCAACAAGCTCACGGACGGCAAGACATACGCCGACAAGGAAGCTTCCGGTGTCATCTACAGCAAGAGCGACCTGACAATCACAGGTACCGGTTCCCTGACAGTGGTGGGTTCCTACAAGAACGGAATCATTTCAAAGGACGACCTGCGTATCAAGGGCGGTAAGATAAACATCCAGGCGGTGAACAACGGAATCAGCGGAAAGGACTGTGTCGAAATCTCCGACGGAGAGATCACGATCAAGGCAGGCAACGACGGTATCAAGACCACCAATGAGGATGCCGGTATGGGTTACATCTCGATTGAAGGCGGTATACTCAACATCACATGCGGCGACGGTCCGCTGTCGTATGTCCACAATCTCCTGATCACCGGCGGCAGCATCAACGCTGTCAAGGATCCGTCACTCAAGACGAACTGAGCCTGATGCATACTCCATGATGAAAAACAGAGGAATGATTCCGAAGTGAAACGATTCATACGCCTGTTGCCTGTAATATCCGTCTGTGTGCTCGCACTCTGTCTCCTGTCATGTGTTTCCACACGTGAGGAATCGGAATCCGGCATCCCGTTTCTCATCAATGAAATCTGCTCCGGAAACAGCGGCCATTATATCGTAGCAGGTGATTCGCCGGATTACATTGAACTGCACAACCTCACCGGACGTACAATAACCCTCGACGGGTATTTCGTCAGCGATGATGAGGATCATTTGGACAAGTTCTCTCTTGCGGGATACTCGATTCCCGGGAAGGGCTATCTGGTGCTGGCGGCCGACAAGAAGGAACTGCCGTTCAAACTGTCATCGTCGGGCGAGGAACTGTTTCTGTCCGATGCCGACGGGAACATCCTGCAGCATGTGGAGCTTCCTGAGATCGAGAAGGACACGACATTCTCCCTGCAGCCCGACGGTACATGGCATATCACCGATCCGACTCCGAAGGCCTCGAACCTGGAGGGTGTCCCGTATGTAAAGGTCGTGTATGTGGCGTCGCCCAGGTTCTCCCATGAGGCCGGATTCTACGACGAGCCGTTCGATCTGGAACTCGAGGGGTACAGAACATACCGCATCTATTACACGATGGACGGCAAGGTGCCTGATGAGAACTCGACGCTATACACAGGGGCAATCCATATCGATGACGCGACATCTCATCCGAATACCCTCAGCATGAGGACAGACATCACGATCGATGGTGCAACTCCTCCGGATGTGTCGGTGAAGAAGGCCACGATAATCAGTGCCGTTGCAATCGATGAGGACGGCAACCGCAGCAACGTGGTCACGAACGCATATTTCGTGGGTTTCCGGGAGTACAGGAGTTATCTCGATATCCCGGTGGTCTCCATCGTGGCGGACCCTTCCGACCTGTTCGATGAACTTGACGGAATCTATGTCCGCGGCAGGATCTATCAGGAATGGCTGGCGGCAAAAGGGAACAATGCGAACGGAATCGCCAACAGGGATATCCCGACGAATTACCGCCAGAAGGGGATCGAATGGGAGATTCCCGTTTCAATCCAGGAATTCGACAGGGACGGCTCCGTCCTTTTCTCACAGAATGCAGGACTCAGGATCCACGGAAGCAGCACGCGTGAAAGGGTCCAGAAATCATTCAACATCTACGCGCGATCCGAATACGGTGACAAGGATTTCAGGTATGCAATGGTTCCGGGAACGGAACACAGGGAGAAATACGTTATCAGGATCAATGCCGGAATAGATTCGATTGTCCATGATCTTCTGGAGGACCTAGGTCTTCCGGTATCCAAAGCCCAGCCGTGCCTCTGTTTTTTAAACGGGGAATTCTGGGGGTTTTACGAGTTGAGGGAAAAGCAGGATGAGGAATACATAGCCGATGTCTGCGGTGTGGATGAAGATGACCTGATTGTTGTGAAAAACCAAAACGTGGGAGCTGGAGAAGCACTGGCACAATCACTCGGATATAATGTGGAATCCCGCGGACTCATAAAGGAACTAAATGCTTTCTTCTCACAGCTTGATACTTCAACTCCGGAAGGATATGAAGCGGCACAGAAAGTGATTGATGTGGATAATTATCTTGTCTATGTTGTGGCTAATTTTTTCTTCAACAATGGTGATTTTCTGAACAACGATACACTTTGGAGAACTGCTTCCGTAGGGGATGGAGAATACAATGACGGAAGATGGCGATGGATTATTCAGGACATGGATCAGTGTTTTTTCCCGGTTAGATACAAAAACACATTGGCGATGCTGGTGGAGAAGCCGGTATTCGCTTCCCTTTGGAACAGCGAATCGTTCAGAACCAGATTCTATACACTGGCTATGGATTTTGCCAACGTTCTTTTTTCTGTTGAATCCGTGAAAAATGAAATATCTGAGAGGCTAGACTACTACTACGGATATTTCAGGATTTCGGAAGAAAGGTTTATGGAATCGGATCCCAGCAGTTACAATTACTGGAAAACTTTGAAGTCAACAATTATTAGCTTTCTTACAAACAGAAGGAATGAGCTTATCTCGCAGTGCGAGGCGTCACTGACAGACAGGCGGACCACCCATTCCATTGCTGTAAACGGAATGCTGTCGGAAACAAAACTGTTGGTCAACGGCTACAGCGCATACCATGAGGACAGTCTTTGGGAAGGAATCTACTTCTCTGGTTGCGAGATTACTTTAGAGGTAAAAGAGATACCCGGATATAGGTTCTGCGGATGGTATGAGGATGGTGCATTGTTGTCTGATCAAAAAACAGTAACGGTATCCACTGATAAAGACCAATCTTTAACTCCGGTATATGAGGCTATTCCAGTGGTTGCTGTCATGGACAGGATCAATTTCGCCCGCAGTAATTTCAGGGGTGGTTACGAGTTGTACAATCTGAATACGAAATCCGGTTGCGTGCTTGTTCCTGATGCCGGATTGGAATCATCCGTGAACTTCACGGCTATTTCGTTCTCTTCAGACGGTGAGTGGCAAGAAGGTACCGGATTCACCATATCATTCCCGACAAATAAGCTTTCCTCCTGCGGTATGATACTGTGGTTTACGATATCGGAAGGATGTCCGGAGAAGTGGAATCTGTTTTACATCCGGGAAGATGGGAAAAAAGTTTGGATCGATTGTGATTCGGAACCGACAGACGATGGTCTGATGGTGTTCTTCGAGCTCCCTGTCGGATATACCGGTCTGCCTGAAGTGGAACTCCACATGGAAAGTGCGGAGGATTGTGCCGGGGGAACCGTGAAAATCACGGAAATCAGCCTGTACGGGTATGGTATTTAGTATAATAAACGATTAGTAACACTTTCTCATCATCAGCTTTCACGTTATAATTGGAAGGATGAAGCATTCTGAGAGGGTACTGAACATTACTATGTTCGGTCACAAACGTATTCCTTCCCGCGAGGGTGGTATTGAAGTCGTGGTGGCCGAGTTGTCCACGCGCATGGCTGCGTTGGGCCACAACGTCACGTGCCTTAACCGCAGCGGCCACCATGTCAGCGGCCATGAGTTCGATGAGGCGAAGCTGACGGAGTACAAAGGCGTGAAGCTGAAGAACGTATGGACCCTGGACAAGAAGGGTCTGGCCGCCATGTCCGCCTCTGTCTCCGCTGCTTTCAGGACGGCTTTCGGAAAATACGACGTAGTGCACATCCATGCCGAAGGACCCGCCTTCATGTGCTGGCTTCCGAAACTGTTCGGCAAACGCGTAGTTGTCACCATCCACGGTCTGGACTGGGCCAGGGCCAAGTGGGGGAAGTTCGCGTCCTGGTACATCAGGAAAGGCGAGAAGAATGCGGCCAGACATGCCGATGAAGTCATCGTGCTCAGCAAGGGTGTGCAGGAGTACTTCATGAAGACCTACGGCCGGAAGACCGCCTTCATCCCCAACGGCGTAAACAGACCCGTGAACAGGGAAGCTGATGAAATCGTTAAACGCTGGGGCCTGGAGAAAGACGGCTATGTGCTGTTCCTCGGCCGCCTTGTTCCGGAGAAGGGGATCCATTATCTGCTTGAGGCGTGGAAGAGCGTTTCCACGACAAAGAAGCTCGTCATCGCAGGCGGGAGTTCCGATACCACGGAATACATGACAAAGCTCAGGGAGATGGCGGGGGAGAATGTGGTATTCACCGGCTTCCAGCAGGGAATCGTCCTTGAGGAGCTTTACAGCAACGCATATGTTTATGTCCTGCCGAGCGACCTGGAAGGTATGCCGCTGAGCCTCCTGGAAGCCATGAGTTACGGCAACTGCTGCCTGGTGTCCGACATCGAGGAATGCACGCAGGTCGTGGAGGACCATGCGGCCGTTTTCAGAAAGGGCAATGTCGGGGAGCTGAGGGAAAAACTCCAGGAACTTGTGGACAGGCCCGGGGAAGTGAAGAAGTACAAGGATGCCGCTGCGGACTACATCTGTGCCAGATACAGCTGGGACGATGTGACGGAGAGGACATTGGAACTGTATCGGAAACAGGACAGGAAATGAGCGCTTTGAGGAATCCGCGGGAACAGACCAAAGGTCTTCTCTATTACTCAGTCACCATCGCGTATGTAGGTCTGATGGTGATTGCGTTCTATGTTTCCGCGGAGAGACGGGGCATCATCCCGGTTCTACCTACAATCCTGCGATATGCATGCGATGTGGGTGTAATTGCCCTGGCGATCATATATTTCCTGATCACATTCATGCAGACACGGCTGCGCGTTGCCGGGAAACTGGCCTGGATATGGTCACTCCCTTACGTAGGCATGGCCCTTATCTCACTTCTTATCTGGATCATCGAGCGTGCGGAACTGAACTACATCCTGAGAGGACTCATCAACGTGGGATGTGCGGAGCTCAATGCCCTCGCCGTCGCTTGTGCGATCTGGATGTTCGGAGAGAGGGTTGTCGACTACACGTTCTTCGGAGCGATGGGAGCGGTCGCCCTTGTTGGTGTTAAAGCCATCATGACATATGGACTGGGCGCATTCATCGGGCAGTATTTCGCCCTTGTCCTTACTTTCGCCGCGAATACCGGAAAGGCGATGCACTACATGGAGTTCCATGACCTGAGTCAGGGACTCGGCCTGTTCCTGATGTACTACATCTGGACATTCCGCAAGAACAAGCGGAGTCTGATCTTCCTTGTCCTCTCCTTCATCTGCTTCACCCTCACGCTGAAGAGGATCGACGTTCTGGCCATCATCGGTGCAATCGCCATAGGCTGGTATCTCAACAGGCTCACGTTCGTCAAGAGATGGTATTTCATCATCGCTTTCGAAATCGCCCTGGTCATTTTCGCCTATGTCTATCTGATCATCATCAAGGAAGGCTATTACGGTACAATCATGAGCAGACTTGGTATAGATACCATGAGCAGGGATGTCCTTTACGACTACTACAGGGACTTCTTCGAGATATCCCCGACCTTCCTGGGAAGGGGACTGCGGTACATTTACGTACATATGGAGAATACCAACGACAAGATATACGTGACCAGGTCGATAATAATACGTGTCTTCGCCGCCCACAACGAGTACATGACGTATTTCATCGAGCTGGGTTTCTGGGGCTTCATATTCTGGATGTGGAGCAACAGCTGGCAGAAGATCAATTCATTCCGCAGGGAATTCGGATGGGATGGGATGACGTTCACCCTGATGGTGGTGATCTACTGTTTCATCTCGTATGCGACCGACAACACGTTCTTCTACTATTCCATCAACTATGTCGGATTCGTGACGAGCGGTGCGACAGTGCTCAAGACAAGAAAGGCGGCCGAGTATGGGTGATAAGATGGGCAGTTATCACGATTTACCGACGAACAAAGGAGAAATGAATACGGTATGAGAGAGTTTTTAACACATCTGTTGTTTGTCGTGCGGAAGCACTTACTCAAGTTCATAGTTTTCTCAATCCTGTTGATAGCGATTGCCTGTCTGGTTTTCTACGTGCTCAGTTTCAGGACATCAACCGCTATCCTGACATTCAAATATCCGAATGCTTCCGACGGACTGTACCCGAACGGGACCTATTTCAATGCCTACAACATCTTCACCTCCGATGTGCTGGAAAAAGGAATCAGGAAAGCGGGTCTGGAGGGGTATGTATTCCAGGAAGATATTGCCGAGAACCTCACGATCCGTCCCAGGAGTACGCCGGACCTCATCACGACGCAGTTCAACGTCTCCCTCAACCAGAGGGACAACGATTTCGGAGCCGTGACAGTGGAAGGAATGCTGCTGTCGATCATCTACTCCTACATCGACCATTTCCACGAGACCTACAGCAGCGACCAGCTTGCATTGGATCTGGAGCTGCTGGACAAGGGGTATCTGGAGTACACCGATATCATCGACTATTACAGCATCTACCTCAACCAGCTGCAGAAATACCTCAGCGCACAACAGGTGAACAACAAGGACTATGTCAGCTCCGACGGGATATCCTTCCAGGACCTTCTGAACATCGTCGAACAGTTCAGACTCACGTTCCTGAAGGAGGTCGATGCCATCATCTCCGAACGCGGCGTCACGAACGACAAGGAAGCCTTCCTCAACCGTGTTGAATACAGGCTGTGGAACCTGACGAATTCGTACAACTACAACCGCCAGATGCAGCAGCTCTACAACGATATCATCCGTGATTACGAGGCCAGACTCACCGGGGTCGTGTTCATTCCCTCGCTCGATTCCGACAGGCAGTTCTACATGTCCAAGACGAAAGTCGGAATTGACCTGTACACATTGGCGTCCACCGAGTACGAGGAGAAGGCGGAGGAAATCCAGCGTGAGATCAACGGATTGAACCAGTATGTGCAGAAGATCAACAGCGAGGAATCCATACTTCTGGAAGCCGAGAACAAGGCCCGTGTGGATGCACTTCTGGAGCAGTTCAGAAGCCAGCTGAATTCCACGATGGACGAAATCAAGCGAGTGGAGAAGGAGTTCAGCCAGTACAAGAACCACAGTTACGTCACTGTGAAGATCAGTGAACTGGGGCTGATCGACCGTTCCAATGCAAAACTGGTCATTGTGGCCGTGGCGGTACTGGATCTGGCCGTCGCCATTGTCCTGGCGATCCGCCACCAGAGCAAGAAAGAGAAGGAGTCAACGTGAAAGATTTTCAGATTCTCAGATACATCAAACGTTGGAAATATCTCATCATCTTCCTGATGATACTGGGGCTTACGGGTTTCTATCTGTATCTTTCGAGGCAGCAGTACTACTATGCCACGATGAAGATCGAGTATCTGAACAGCAAGGCCTCTGAAGGGCTGACTCCGAACGGTTCCAAACTCAAGCCGGAGGAGATCCGGGCATCGGTCATCGTCAGCGCCGCACTGGATGAAACAGGTCTGGATATCAACGTTGACTATGTCCGTAACTCGCTCACAATCGAGGGAATACTCACAGATGAAGAGCAGGACCGCAAGGAGGCCCTCCTGAGCAAGGGTGAAGAGTACGTCCTCAAACCGACGAACTACCAGGTCAGATTGTCGATGAACGCGAACTACACGGAAGAGACGGTGCAGAGCCTGCTTACCGCAATCGTCAACCAGTACATGACATGGTACGGCAACCAGTACGTCATCACCAGGGCCAAACCAGGTATTCTTGACAAGGACATACTCGACAAATACGACTACACCATTGCGATGGACATGATTTCGGAAGCCATCGACAAAATGCTGAACTACATCTACATCAATGGTGAGACATTCCGCTCCACACAGACAGGCCTGAGTTTCTACGACCTGCAGACACAGCTTCAGCTGCTCAGGGACGGGAAGTTCGAGGACGTCTATGTGAAGACCCTGAACTCCGGTATCACGAAGGATCCGGAACTGCTCAGGGACTACTACACGGCTGTCATTGCGGAAACCAATCTCCTCAGGGCTCAGAAACTGCTTCAGGTCGGGGAGATGGAGAACCTCCTGAAACTGTATGTCGGCCAGATGCTCGATGCACAGGATTTCTCGAGTTCGTCGACAAGTGTATCGGAAAGCGACACATCGGTTTCAGGATCGAACTCAATCATCCTGAGCAATGTTTATGAGATTTACGATGAAGAACGCAACCCCGTGTACTCGAAGAACAACTACGAGGTGCTGATAGACACATACGCCAAGTACCTTGCCGATGTGTATGAACTTGAAGGTAAGATCACCGAGTGTGAACACATCCTGGAGAGCCTTTCCACAGTCACCGAGGCATCTGCGGAGATAGTCCAGCAGTCAGTCTACGGGGAAATCGATGGGCTCATAGACCAGGTCAACAGCATCTACACGCAGTTGAACATCGTCGGTACGGAGTACAACCAGTCGCAGGTCGCGAAAAACATTCGCGTGACATCCAGTGCCAGATCCGCAAAGGGAGTGAACATCGAGCTCTATATGGCTCTTGCAGCAGTCCTGTTCCTGGGTGTCGGATGTGCAGGCGCCATCGTCCTCGGCCGTGCCGGAGACCTGATGGACTATGTCCTCTACACGGATAAGGTCACCGGATTGCCGAGCCGTATCTCATGTGACGAGCAGATTGAGAAAATCGCCAAACTGGGCGCCCTGGATACATTCAGTTGCGTATGTCTGTTCGTCATCAACCTGGGTGAGGTCAACAACCGCTTCGGAAGGGATACCGGAAACCAGATGCTTGCCGAGCTGGGTCTCATTCTGCAGATCACCGCGAAGCAGTACGGATTCATCGGCTACAACAACGGTAACCAGGTCCTTTGTCTGCTTGACAACTGTACCTACGAGAAGGCCAGGGACATGGTCGATTTCATCGGGTACGAACTGGAGAAATCACAGGTCAAGGTCAAGCCCAGCATAGTCGCAAAGATCGGTGAGTCCAACAGGCTCTCAGCCTACCAGATCAACAATCTGATCAGCGCGACATTCAAGCAACCCGACATCGTGGTTTTCAAACCCGTCAACAATGATGTCAAAGGAGGTTCAAGGTGAGTGACCGTAATTCCGATATGAAGGCTTCTGCCCGCGACCGAAGGAAAATGGCCAGGGAGAAGAGAGACGAGGAAGCCTATCTGAAGGCGCTGGAATCGGCCGACGTCAAGGCGACCGAGATGGGAATCCACGAGTACCTCCAGGACCGCAAGCGCCGGGCAAAAGCGAAGAGACGCAGGAGACTGTTCGTCATCGCCTGTATCCTGCTTGCGATAGACATGATCGTCATAGGTCTATGGCACTACATAGTGCATGAGGAGAATACGCTTGAGGTGTCGTTCTACCATCTTGAGTCGGACAAGGTTGACTCGAACTTCCGGATCGTCCAGCTGAGCGACCTCCATCTCCATGAATTCGGGGAGAACAACTCGGAGCTCGTCGACTGGGTGCGCAGGCTGGAACCGGACATCATCACGATCACAGGTGACATGAACATCCATTTCAACGAGGACACACATGTCGTGACAGACCTCTGTTCGCAGCTGGTCGAGATTGCGGATGTATACTACGTCTTCGGTAACCACGAATGGGTGGACCACATCGACCGGCATACCACAATCAAGAGCGATATCGCCGCCACAGGTGTCACGATACTCGAGAACAGCTATGTCGGACTTGAGATCAACGGGAACAGGGTGTTCGTCTGCGGTCTGGTGAACGAGGTCGCGAACTACGAGAAGTACAACGCACCCAAGGTCATGGAAAAATTCATGGCCGAGGAAGGATTCAAGATCCTCCTGGTCCACTATCCGGAGTATTTCCTCGGGAAGCTTAACGATTACACGATCGATCTCGCCATGTGCGGCCATACGCACGGCGGAATCATAAGGATCCCGGTCGTTGGCGGTCTTTTTGCATCGGACCAGGGATTTTTCCCGACGCTGTATCAGGGTATGCAGACGGTCGAAGGCGGCAGCACGGTTGTCGTCAGCCGCGGACTGGGCGGAGACAGGGCAATCCCGAGGATCAACAACAATCCGGAGATTGTTGTCGTGGATGTGAACTGGTACTGATTGCCGGAGGAATGGAACCGTGGGAAAGGCCGAAATCATAAAAGATTCTGTCAAGGGGATCCTCAGCATGATGGTGATGGTCCTGATTTTCGTAATCGGAATCCTCGTGTTGTGTTTCTCCTCCCTGCTGGTGGGACATCAGGAAGAACTGAAGACCGCCGAAGGTGAGATAATCTATGTGGATCAGGCAAGCTCTCACGGATCGTCGGGAAAAGGCACCACGATTGTCGTGGAGAACGATGATGACCTGAAGGTGAAGGTTATAAAACCGATATCACCGAATGAAAGTGTTATAGGGCAATGAAGATGAATATTCTGTTGGTGAACAAATTTCTGCATCCGAACGGAGGCTCGGAGACGTATATGTTCCAGCTGGGTGAATACCTGGAACGTATCGGACACAAGGTACAGTATTTCGGTATGGACCATCCGAACCGGATTGTCGGCAATGCGTCCGACGCATACACCTCGACTATGGATTTCCATTCATGCTCGGGGCTTGCGAAGGTGAGCTACGCATTCAGGACGATTTATTCCAAAGAGGCCAGGAAAAAGATCCGCATCGTGCTTGAGGATTTTAAGCCGGATGTCGTCCATATCAACAACTTCAACTACCAGCTTACTCCCTCTATCATCGTCGAGGTCATGAAGTGGAAGAAGGAACGTGCACACAAGTGCCGGATCATATATACGGCGCATGATTTCCAGCTGGTCTGTCCGAACCACCAGCTGTTCAATCCCAATACGGGGAAAATCTGCGAGAAATGCCTTATCGGAGGAAACCGCCGGTTCTTCAACTGTTCCAAAGGAAAGTGCATCCATTCTTCCGGTGTGAGGAGTATGATCGGATCCTGCGAGGCGTTCTACTGGAACAACCGCGGCATATACCGTGATCTCGATGCCATCATCTGTCCGTCGCAGTTCATGAAGGAAAAGCTGGATACCAATCCGGTCCTCGCGTCCAAGACTGTATTCCTGCGCAACTTCCAGACGGACAATCCCAACCTGTCGGTCGATACGGCATCGTTGCCCGGTCTGCCTGATCGCTATGTGCTCTATTTCGGTCGTTTCTCAACGGAGAAGGGGATAAGCACATTGCTTAAGGCCATCAGGGCACTGCCGGACATAAGGTTCGTACTTGCAGGCAGCGGCCCTCTGAAGGACCAGGTGGACGGCATACCCAACGTCCTCAATGCCGGTTTCCTTTCGGGTGGAGTGCTCAACGGGGTGATAAAGAACGCATCTTTCAGCGTAATCCCGTCAGAATGGTTCGAGAACTGCCCGTACTCGGTCATCGAGAGCCTTATGCTCGGGACCCCTGTCCTTGGGGCCAGGATCGGGGGTATCCCGGAACTGATCCGGGACGGCGTGACAGGCGAGTTGTTCACAAGCGGGGACCCGGAGGAACTGACCGGGAAGATCCGGAATCTCTGGGATCATGCTGACCGCGTGGACACGTACAGGAAAAACTGCAGGGCGATCGGCTTTGACAATGTCGAGGCTTATACGGTCAAGCTGTTGCCCATCTATGAAGGATAATAAGTCAGAGAGGAAATGATATGAGCAGTCAGAAGAAACTGAACGGGACGGTGATTGTCACCTACCGCTGCAATGCCCGCTGCACGATGTGCAGCCGCTATAAGGCCCCTTCAAGGCCGGAAGAGGAGATAAGCCTCGAGACGATAAGAAAGCTTCCTCCCATGTATTTTACCAACATCACGGGAGGAGAACCTTTCATCCGCGAGGATCTGGAGGAGATAGTCGCTGAACTGAAGAAGAAGTCCGACCGTATCGTCATCAGCACGAACGGCTTCTTCACGGACCGCATCCTGAAGCTGACGGAGAAGTTCCCGGACATAGGAATCCGCATTTCAATCGAGGGCTCGGAGAAGAACAACAATGCCATCCGCGGCCTGGATGACGGATACAGGCGCGGCTACGAAACCCTCAAAAAGCTCCGCGAAAGGGGCATGAAGGATGTAGGTTTCGGGATGACGGTCCAGGATTGCAATGCGCCGGACCTGGTACCTCTCTACAAACTCTCCGATGAGATGTGCATGGAATTCGCCACGGCATCATTGCACAACAGCTTCTATTTTGTGGAGAACAAGAACGTCATCCACGACCGCCCGATGGTCGCGAAGAACTTCGAGGATCTGGTGAATGAGCTTCTCAACTCGAAAAGCCCCAAGAAATGGTTCCGCGCATATTTCAACCACGGCCTGATCAACTACATCTACGGACAGAAGAGGCTTCTGCCATGCGACATGGCTTTCGACACGTTCTTCATCGATCCGTACGGAGATGTGATGCCCTGCAACGGAACGAAGGACAAGAAGGTCATGGGCAATCTGAACACACAAAGCTGGGATGAACTCTGGAACTCGGAGCAGGCCGATCGGGTGAGGGACTTCGTCCGCCATTGCGACCGCAACTGCTGGATGATCGGATCCGTTTCCCCGGCCATGCAGAAATACATCTTCAAGCCGGCCTTCTGGGTTGCAAGACACAAGCTTAAATTCTGGACGAAGAAGAAGTACTCCATGTACGAACTCAAGTGCTGCAGGGACTACCGCGACGGCAAGCTGACCAAGGAGATGTGCGACAAGTGTTCGACATGTGACATGACCTCGGTTGCCAAGGACGGAAGGGACGGACACAACTCAGGGGAGTAACGGTCTTACCGGACTGCTGATGGAGAGTTATTCGAGATGAAGATCCTGATTTTGCGTACAATGGCCAATGTCCTTAAGCTGAGCACATACAATCTGCAGGAGGTCGGTCTGGCCAAGGCCCTCATCAGGCTGGGGCACCACTGTGACATCCTCTATTACACGGACGAGAAGAAGGACCGTCGTGAGACGATCACGTTCGACGGTGACAAGACCATAACCATCCTGTGGATGCACGGATTCAACATCCTGTACGAGGCGATATATCCTTCCCTGAAGAAAATCGTGAACGATTACGACATCATCCAGGTCTCCGATTACGTTGGATTCACTTCTGTCTGGCTGAATGCTAAACACCAGGACAAGACGGTCAACTACCAGGGACCCTACTACTGTCCCTACAACAAGAAGGATATCCTCAGGACATCTGTCATGGACCGTATTCTGCTGCCTTTCTCCCGTAAGTCGACGATGGTGGTAGGAACCAAGAGCGAACTGGCGACGAAATACATCAGGGATAAACACATCGACGATGTGACCACGCTTGGAGTGGGAATCGACCTCGACAACCTTACGCCTCCGGATCAGGCTGAACTCCCTCCGTTCGTAAAGGAAGTGAAGGAAAGGAAACAGTCGTTGAAGTACCTCCTGTACATAGGACGTCTTGAAGAGCGCAGGAACATCCTGTTCCTTCTGGATGTGTTCCACAAGGTGGTTGAGAAAGACGATGGCATCCGTCTGGTCCTGATCGGAAAGGGAGACAAGGACTATGTGGATGCATGCTGGGAGAAGACGGACCATCTGGGCCTCAGGGACAAGGTGATCTACAGCCCGCAGCTGGAGCAGAAATTCGTCAGGGAAATCTACCGCTGTTGCGACCTGTTCCTTCTTCCGACACGTTATGAGATCTTCGGCATGGTCCTCCTCGAGGCCATGTATTTCGGCATACCGGTCCTGACCACCTATAACGGTGGTTCCTGCACATTGATACGCGATGATGAGAACGGCTTCATCCTGGACGAAATGGATCCGGACAAATGGGCGGAGAAGGTACTCACCCTGCTGGCCAAGCCTGAACATCTTGCCGACGTTGCAGAAAAGGCTGCGGACACCATTTCAAAGAAATATACTTGGGATGCGCTTGCTCCGCGTTTCCTCGAACTCTACAACAGGAGAATGGAGAAGAACAGATGACGGTCAGTGAGTTCGCGTTCCGTGCATACATGAAGTTGAAACACGAGACACTGAGGTCACGTGTGAAGAAACAGGAGTGGCAATACGGCGTGACCCGAGAGAAGAGGGATACCCGGGTCATCATATCGCTGACCAGCTTCCCCAGACGCTTCCCTGATCTCGAACTGTGTCTCAAGTCCCTTTTCAATCAGGAGATGAAAGCCGACCGGATCATACTGTGGCTGGGAAACGATGCATCCGCCGAGGATGTTGAGGCTTTGAAGAAGAAGTACTCCGGCTACGGATTGGAAGTGATCAGGGACGGGGAGAACAATTATTTCTCCCATAAGAAATACTACTACGCAATGCGTGATTTTCCGGAAGCTGT
>Ga0310696_10004456_pt1 | contig 17173 bp, 19 predicted proteins | sample AusTroGonzalo_MG_4_FD_203885 | JGI IMG/M metagenome (GOLD analysis project Ga0310696, IMG submission 203885) | Bovine rumen microbial communities from tropical cattle in Woodstock, Queensland, Australia - Gonzalo_02 (v2) (version 2) | ecosystem: Host-associated > Mammals > Digestive system >...
TAGCGCTTCATGATTCATACCGTCCTTTCATCGTTCGGGGGTTATGATGGTCACCGGAAGTGGTAGATTCCGGGGCTGAAAGTCCATAGCTAAACTTTCAGGTCACAGGTAGTATAGCAAACTAAACAACAGCGGTCAAGGCTTTTTTGTTATTTTCTTAAACTTTTTTGAAAATTTCTTGTATAATCCTAAACTTTACGCTAAAATGATAAAATGAAAGGGGGTCTACCTATTATGAAAAGCACGTTCCAGAAAAGACTTCAGGAAAGAATGGATGAACTTGGTTTCCGTCAAGCGGATTTAGCGGAAAGGACAGGTCTGTCTAAGTCCCGGATCAGTCATTACATCAACGGAAGGTATGAAGCCAAACAGGAAGCCTTGTACCTGATAGCCAAATCCCTTGATGTGAATGAAGCTTGGTTGATGGGTCATGATGTACCCAAGGAAAGAAGTATAGCGGAAAAAGAATCTGACATGTCCTATGAACTGAAATTGCTGGATCAGATTTCCATTCGGTATGGGAAAGCAGCGGTTCAGGCGCTTTCAGTCCTGAATGAACTGAATGAAGAAGGTCAGAAGAAAGCAGTTTCAGCGCTGGAAGACTTGTCAGAAATCCCAAAGTACAGAAAGGATGATGATTCTTGAAAAGGTTCCTTCTTATTATAGTGGTTCTGGTTTCACTGGTTCTGTTGGCTGGTTGTCAGTCCAAGAACACCGCTAAAGACATTCAGAATATCAAGATCACGGTTGACCAGCAGACATTGAATGAAGTCAATCAGGGAATCCAGAACTTTAAGAACGGAAATTAAAAAAGTCCCCGTCCAGCTACCACCCCGGACAGGGACAAGACCAACCCCCAAACGATGAAAGGCGGGTCTGATGTGATTATAACACAGAAACCGCCCAAAAACTACGGTTGAACTACGGTAAAACTACGCTTAAACTACGGTAAGAATCCTTATTTTTCAACGGGAACTACGGCAGCTACGGTTGATTTCACTTTCTTATATTATTACTTAGTAAGGATAGAGTAATAATATATTATATAGTCCTGTCCAAAACCCCCTTTTTCTAAGAAGTTGAAAACAACCGTAGTATCCGTAGTAAGCCTTGAAAATCCTACATTTTAAGCGTAGTTCATCCGTAGTTTTACCCGTAGTCAAGCGTAGTTTTTACGGATGAAAGGCGGTTATCATGAAGAATCCCAATGGTTATGGGTCAGTTGTCAAGCTTTCCGGGAACAGAAGAAGACCGTTCACCGCCCGGAAGACCACAGGTTGGAAAGACAACGGACAACCAATCTATCTGGTTATCGGTTATTATGCTTCCCGTGAAGAAGGAATGATAGCCCTTGCGGAATACAACAAAAACCCCTATGACATTGACAAGCGGAATATCAGCCTGAATGAACTGTACCAGAAATGGTCTGAAACAGTTTACCCCAAACTTGGGAAATCTCTTCAGGGTTCCTTGAAGTCTGCCTACAAACACATGAAGAAGCTGGATGAACTGAAGTACCGGGATATCAGATCATTCCAAATGCAGGACACCATTGATAATTGTGGTTGCGGATATAGCACACAGGCAGCAATCAAAAACCTTTGGGGTTACCTTGACAGATTTGCAATGGAAATGGATGTGATTCAGAAAATGTATTCAGTTTTAACAACCAGCGCCCCGGTTGCGGAATCCAGCAGAACACCTTTCACGGAAGATGAAATCAAGACCCTTTGGAATCATGCTGATGAACCTTGGGTTGATACCATCCTGATTATGTTGTATTCCGGTTGGCGAATCATCGAATTTCTTACACTGGAAACCGCCAATATGGATATGGACAACCAAACCATGAAAGGCGGGGTCAAGACCCGGAACGGGAAAGACCGGATTGTTCCTATTCATTCTGCTATTTTGAAGTTCATTGAAGTCCGCTTCAATCCAGATTCAAAGTACCTGATAACAGATCAGAACGGAAAGCCCATGTCAGAAGACCAATACCGGGAAATTTTCAAAGAAACCCTGTCCAAGTATGGAATCACCCACACCCCGCATGAAACCCGGCACACCTTCAGAACCAGACTGGATTCAGCCGGGGCAAATAAGAAGTGTATTGATTTGATGATGGGTCACAAGTCCAAAGATGTAGGGGAAAGGGTGTATACCCATAAGACCCTTGAAGAACTGAAAACCGCCATTGAACTAATAACACGTTAGTAACAAAAAGAAGGGGGAACGTTGAAAATCAACGTTCCCCCTTTGAAACCAGTATATTATACCATGAATTTCTTCATTTTCAAACACACATGGTTTCAATGATTTCAACGGTTTCAATTCCTGAAAGGCTGTTTCAGTCCCGTCCGGTTCTGACCGTTAGTAACAGGTTAGTAACAGATTATCCCAAGGTCTGAAGCATCTTTGCACCCGGATATTGGGTCAGAAGCGCTTCAGCAGCTTCTTTGGTCAGATCAGTAATTGTCACCTGATAGGTCACTGGTTGTGGAATGGTTCCACCCTTACACAGCTTTTCCAGCGCTGCAAGGGTGATAGCGCCAACTTTCCCATCAACCGTCAGCCCGTTATCCTGCTGGAACTTCTTCACAGCAGCAAGGGTTTCATTCCCAAAGCTACCATCAGCACCATACTTGGGAAGACTATACCCAAGCTGCATAAGCATTTTCTGAACATCAATCACCCTATCACCTTTGCTTCCCTTCATCAGAACCGGAACTTTCGTTTCCGGTTCTTTGTCCGTTCCGCTGTCAGTGGTAGGAATAGCGGATTGATTAGAAAGGCTTTTGGGAATTGCGTAATGCGTCCAGCCTTTGTCAGTGGTCTTCCCGGTCTGAACACCGTTGGAACAGTGAATAATCTGACCATTACCAATGTGAAGCCCTGTGTGTTCCATCGTTTTCCCATTGGCTTTAAACACACAACAAACCACATTAGGCATGTTTTTCAGTTCACCTTTTTCAGACCAGTTGGAATCATCATTCCATTGGGAAGTAGCCCCAGCGCCCATGATTTTCACCCCGGTCACCTTCAGGACATCCCAATAGGTGAATCCCCGGCAGTCAAAACAGCGGGTTTTCCCGCCTTTGGGGAACCATTTACAACCCGCACAACCGGACATGTCAGCCCCTTCAAAGTTCTTGCAACGGGCTTTAATATTGTCCTTGTTCTTACCGGGTGAAGTTCCGTTGTAGCGCTGTCTTCTGACAGAAGGGGTACAATAGTCACCCCTTGCACCAAATACATAAGCCCAACCAAGGCAAGCATTGGCAAGCTTGACAACCATTTCCGCAACGGTCAGCCCTTGCGCTTTCCATTCAGCAAGCAGATTATCTACTTCAGCAGCAGTATTCATTCATCCATCACCTGTTTTTCCGGGACTTCAGGAAGTCCACCAATGGAAGTCAGGATGGACAGGATACCCGCAAGCAGAGAAGCGGAACCGACCATCAGCCAATTCACTTCAGAAATGACAGCGGAAGTTCCGATGGTAGCAATAGCGGTCTGGGCAATGGTTTTGATAGCCCGGACAGCAGCAGCCTTTAACCATACTTTGAAATCATACTTCATTGGGAATCATCCTTTCTTTTGAATTTCATCAATCCGGTTATGCGCTGACTTGGTGGATTCTTCCACCTTTACAAGTCTTTCACTCATTCCCCGGATATCCCGCTGAATGGATTTGTTTTCCAGCTTGATATCATCCACACTGGAACGGATATACCGTATGTCAGCGGTCATAGTTGCCCTTTCGGTTGCGTTTGCGCTGTTATCCTGAAATTTAGTCCGCTTGAATGAAAAAGCGGTAAATAACAGGGCAGCAACAGCAACCACAAGGGAAATAATTGTTTCAATTGGCATGGAACACACCTTCTTTCTAACAGAATACCCGCCTGTTTGCTCATATAATCGCAAATCAGGCGGGTCTAAAGGGGAAACCGAATAAACACCCATTGACAACCGGAAGGGGCTTATTCAGCCAATTCAGGCAGTTCCAGAGCAATCAGGATTTCACGGACAGCTTCTTTCAGTTTGTCAGGAACCTGAGAAAATGTTTTCTTACCCTTCACAATCAGTGTAGCGTAAACAACAGCCATGTCTTTCACCCCCTTCCAGATCAGAAGAATCAGGAACAAAAGAAGGTTAGTCCACATCCCCTTCAAGGATTTTACGAACTTCTTCACGAATCTTAGCGGGAACATCATCAAGGGTCTTCAGCCCCTTTCGGATCAGATCAGCATAGACTTTAGCCATGATTACACACCCCCTATGATTTCATACAGTTCACAAAGCGCCAACTGTGCGTCTGTCAGTTGGTCATCCATAGAATGGATGTATTCATCCTTGTCATACTGTTTCAGGTCAAATTCATATTCAGTGTGGGTTCCTTCTTCATCATGAACGGTTACCGTTGTGATGTTTTCAGCTACCCAAACGGAATATTCATCAATCGTGATGTTTTCAGGGGAAGTACAAGCCCTGACTTTTCCGTGATTAACCACAAGCAATCATCCTTTCTGCATTTACCTTGGTAAAATACGCTTGAAGCGCTGGTTTCAGCGGTTCAATGTATTTCTGGTATAGACGGTAAGAATCACAGGAATCCAGCCAACCGGAATAACTGTACACACAGCAGAAATCCGTCTGTGTCAGCATCTTCCCTTGTTTGACTTTCTTGAATATCCGTTTCATCTTCCGCTTAAAGGAATGACAGGTTGATTTTCTAAGCAGCGTATAACCAAGGAAGGTTCTGTAACCAAGATAATCAACACCCCGTTTGGATAAGGGGAAAACCTGCCAATTGTCCTTCATGGTTATCCGCATATTGGTTTCAAAGTACACTTCAATCTGCTTCCGCAGTTCATGAAGCTTTTCCTTGCTGTCCATCAAAATGATTATGTCATCCATGTAGCGCATGTAGTATTTCACATGCAGCGTTTCCTTCATCCAGTGGTCAAATTCACTGAAGTAGAAGTTCCCGCCGTACTGACTGAAATAATTTCCGATGGGTAAACCAATACCGGATTCCAGATACCGCTTTTCACGCTGTTCCGGGGTTTCATGCCTACCCCGGACAGACCGTTTTAACATGTGGTCAGACAGGGGAAGGATTTTTGACAGCCTTTCCCGGTCTTCCGCTGTTGCGGTATCCACAGAATCAATCACTTCATCCATGAACCAGAGTAAGTCAGGGTCTTTGAACAACCTTCTGAACTTATCCTTCAGGATTTCATGATTGATGGACTGATAAAAGTGCCTTGCGTCCACCTTCAAACAATACTGTGTGCCGAAAACATCAGTTCTTATCCAGTGTTTCAGGCGCTTCAATCCCGCATGAATTCCCCTACGGGGGATAGCGGAATATGTATCAGCTATCAGGTTACGAATCAGGATAGGTTCAATCACCTGAATCACCGCCCATTGCGCTATCCGGTCAGGATAATACGGAAGCTTGTACAAGTCCCGGATTTTCTTTCCTTCCTTGCGCTGTTGCATGGTGTAAGGTGATGTGTGATAGGTATGGTTTATCATTCGCCTTTGTAGCTTGGGAATCATCCGTCCGGTTGGTTTATCCGGGTTGGAATGGATATCCCTTTCAACAATCAGAACTTCTTCATACCAGCCTTTTCCTTTCTTTGCGTTCTTATGGGCATACATCAAGTTTTCAGTGGAAATGATGGTATCCCACAGGTTATTGTGTGCTTTCATTCCGGGTTTTCCTTTCGGTATGTACGAATTTAACAAAGCGTTCACACTTCAGCCTGAAAGCGGAAGGTTACCAGCATTGCGAAAGGTAATTCTTATATTTTGCCAAGGGGCAAGGCATTTGATATTCATTTATCTGAAACAGGGATCAAGAAACAAATTGACCCTGATTCATTCGTACACATGCTAAGCGCCTGCTGATATTCCGATTACGATTAGACGGGGTATTGTTAACATTCCAGTTGAAACTACCAGCTTTCAAGCCATTATTCCAATTCGTACCCAATTTAGCTACACCTTGGATAATGGTTTTGTATTTCTGATAGGGTCTATGGAAGTTAGAACAAATCCCTTCCGGGCAGACTATCAAATGCCTATGAAAAACCGGGATACTGTTTCAGGCAGCATCCCGGTTGTCACCAAGGGAAAAGGTCAGCTTACAGGGCGGGTACATACGCCAAGCGCCCGCCGACATCCCGACTACGATTAGACGGGGCACCGTAAACATACCAGCAGAAACCACCAGCCAGCAAGCCACCATACCAATACGCACCCAACCTAGCCACATGGTAACCACTGGAACCAGCGTTCTGCCAATAGTAGTCACCCACCGGAACAGAACTGTTACCACCGACTTCAGACGGGATGAACAACCAATCAAAGTCAGGATCATAACCAAAGGCTTTGACATAATCGTTAGCCATTGCAGCGGTGAAACCGACTTCAATATAGTTGCCCGTTTTCTTGGATTCCTCAAAGGACTTGTCATTACAGATGAACAACTGATGGTCACCAATTCCGGTATCAGCATAAATATTGATACCGTCAACCCACTTCCAGATATTCCCGTAGAAGTTTTCTTCACCCCGGTAAGAAATAATCTGAATGCTGTTGGCATTGGTCACAGCACCGGAAGCGTTACCAAGGGAAGTGGTAGCGCCCGTATTTTCAGCCATGTTGGTTGAACCGTCATCTGTCTTATTGACAGCGCCCTGTCCAAGCTTATCCTGCATGTTGAAGGAAGCGTATTCCACAAGGAACAGCATTTCTGTTGCAGCAGCAGCCTGAACAAAAGACTGACACCAACCAGTTCCCCGGTTTTCCGCAAGGATACCAACCTTCCGTCTGGTTGCGTCCTGTGTCAGACCAGACAGCGGTTTAGCGTTGGCAATGGAACACAGTTGGTCACCCGTAGAAGCTGTGAAATCCGCAACCTGTGAATCATCCGTGATATAGCTGGAAGCGGAAACATCATACAGGGAACCTTCAAAAGCGGACAGGTAAATACAGGATTTTTCAACCCCACCGGAAACAAAGGCGGGGTGAATCTTGAATCCAAGCTTGGGGGTAGCGGAAATGTAATACCGGGCTTTCCGCATGTGAGCGCCCCGCTTCCCGGCAATCTTTTCCGTCTTCAGCGGAACAACCTTGTAATAGAACCGGGGCTGTTTGACCATAACCTGAACCTTGGTTCCAACAGCGTATTCAACACCGCCCTTGGTCACGGCAGCGGTCAAAGCGCCTGTTTCAGTGTATCCTTCTTCACCGTAAGCGGAAAGTTCAACACCACCGTCAGTCACATTGCACCGATACCGACCACCCCAAGGTTCAATACTGTTGAAGTCACTTCCGGGGGTTTTTCCGTAAGCCCCTTCAAGGCGGGTGAAGGTCTTGTTCACAAAGTCCACTTCAACACCGTAGATGGAATCATCATTCAGACCAATATAACCCTTCATGTCAGTGATTTCCGCTTCAAGTCCCTGAATGTCAGCAATGGAAGCGTAACCAGCCGGGTCAACCGTAAGCGTAACCTGAGAAGCAGCACCCACCGTAATGACAAACTTGAACACACCACCTGAAACGGTCACACCGTTGTAAGGGGGCATATATCCAGCGGTCACAGCACGGGCAGCAGCATACAGGATTTCACCGTCATCAGGATCAGTGGCATAAATACCAATGGTATTGATGTTATACCCGGCAGCAAGGGAAGTGTTGTCCACCGCCCCTTCAATCTGAATGGAAGTGGAATTGACAACCGTTTTCTTGGTCACCGGGGCTGTCTGCTTCACGTTGGCAAGGCTTGTCAGGGTTGGAATCTGTGCGTCAGTGTAAACCTGAGAAGACAACCGGATGTTTGTGAAATCACAAACCGCCAGTCCTTGCATCAGTTTAGCCATCAGCGCTTGTCCCTTGTTCGTAATGATAAAACTTGCAAGTTCCATGTTGGTCTATCATCCTTTCTTAATTTGTACTTATGATTTCAGTGTATCCGTTTGCCATGCCCACAAACGCATTACCACTGATTTCAACAGTTCCGGTAAAGTCATTGGTCAGGAACAGGGTTCCTGTCACAGACAGTCCAGCAGCGTAGTAAACACCAACTTCCTTGGTAGCTTCAATGTAGTTGGTTGACTGATAGGCAATGTCAGCAGGAAGCATTTCTTCAAGGATTTCATAAAGCCTGTCAACCTGTCCCTGAACTTCCAGCCGGGTAAAGACATGAAGTAAATAATTATCATCTTCATCCCACACAAGCTGGATGTTATCATTACCCTGAAGAACTGATAGACGGTTCAGCAAGGTTTTCATTGTATACATCTTATCTGAAAACCAAGCAGCCATGATATTAGACCGTCTGATTTCAACAGTATCACCCGGATTAGGATACAGGTGAAGAATCTGTTCAAACCGATCAAGTCCACCGCTGGTAGCCGTATCAATGAACAGATTGTTAAGCAGTCGGTTCAGATTGTAAACCAGTGTTTGAAATTCAGGCTTTTCCGCTTCAAACAGCTTATTCAGTTCAGGAAACTGTTTCAGGTATTCAGGCAGATAGCGCCAAAAATCAACCGTCCGTTCAGTCATGTGTTATCACCCCTAATACCGGGATTTTGTTATCAGTACATGAATAATTAGCAGCGGTTCCGTTGATTTTCGTGTTATTGATATCTACCACCCCGGTCAGGGCAAGAATCCGGGTTTCCAACTGACTGATTCTGACAACGGTTGCTGTCCCGGAAGAATAATTCCCCCAATCTTCACGCAGTTCCAGCAGATAGGCTTCAACCACTTCAGTAATAGCGGTCATCATATTGGAATAGGATTTCCCGGTATCAAAAGTGACTTCAATATAAATATTGATTGTATCATTGTCAGCAGCTTCCACCGTCACTTCATGACCAATAGGGGCGATTCCGTCACCCCGCCCGTCTTCATTGGGGTCAAGGGCTGTTTGTACTGCCTGAACAAGTGTTGAAGAAGCTTTAGAATAGGTGGAATTGATGATGGTTGCAATGATTTTCCGTTCACCGCTTACCCGTCTTTTCACCCGTGAAGCGCCCACACCGTCAATATTGTTTATCCAGTCAAGGTATTGGGCAATGTTCCCGCCAAACCGGACAGGGTTGAAATCATTCAGATAACGGTTCCTGAAATCTTCCGTATCTTCTTCATCTTCACCGGGAATCAGGACTTCCGTTGCTGTTGCGGTTTGCAGTCCTTCCACATAATCAATGGGAATCAGGTTCCCAAGCTTCTGATGACCGACAACACCGGGGGTTTCACAGATCAACTGATAAGAACCAGCTTCCCCTTCAATAGCGTCCCCAACTTGATAGTTCATGGAATCCAGATTGAACCGTTTCCCGGCAACATCGGCTGTTGTGGGGGTAAATTCCGCTTTCAGAACAGCGCATGTAGCATCATTAGGCAGCATACCCCTTTCCCTTGCCCGTAGGATCAGGAATTCCCGGTCAGCAGTATCACCAAAGGACTGATTCAGGACATAATCAAGAAACAGGTATCCGGTTTCCAGTTCCAGCGCAGCGGGGGCAAGCGCATCCCAGATCACAGACCCTTCCCGTTTGTCCATATCGTCAGAAACGTTTGCAAGCATCCGTTCCATCAGATATTCAAAGGTAAAGTTTTGAAACATCAGATTTCCACCGTCCTTTCAGCTTCAACATCCCCAAAGATGGTATGAACTGTGAAGGTAGCGGTTACACTGGAACCTTTCAGTTCAAATTCAAAATTGTCAACAGAATCAATCCGGGAATCCCATTCCAGCGCTTCTTTGATTCGCCTTTCCAGTTCAGGAATCACATAGGTCATCTGTTTCCCGTACAAATCCATCAGTTCAACACCGTAATTATCCGAATAGGCAAGGTAAGCAGAACGTTCAGTGTTCAGAATCTTATAGATTGTTTGGGGCATTGCTTCAATACCGTCAATGTTTCCAATGATTCTGTTCGTATTCAGGTTCATATAATAGGTGTATGACGGATATAGGGTAATGTCATATTCCGGGTCTATCAGGACTTCACTGTACAATGTTGGTGTCAATGCCATCTTTTATCACCCCACCCTGTCTAAAACAATGTATTCCTGTCCACCCGCCTGACGGATTAGAATGACTTCTTCACCGACTTTCAAAGCGTTCAGGATTTTAATACTTGAAATGCTGTGTGAATGACTACCGTTGGAAGTTGTTTCCCCACCTAATGAATCTTCATGTTTATGACCCCCGGCATAAGCAGTTGTGGCGGTAACATCAATGGTGTAGTCCGTCACATTCCGGGTCAGAACCAATTGTTCAGCCTGAAGAATCAGTTTCACGTTCACCTGAATTTGAAGCGGGGAAACCTGAATAACTTTCCCGTACATCACACAGGAAGGATCAGAATTTCCAACCGCTTCCAAAGCAGCTTTCTTCATGCTTTCCACAAGATCACCCAATGAAACCACCCCCAATCACCTTCAGGGTCATGAAGTGTTCATTTTCTTTGAAATTGTGGGTACAGGAATCAACAACCATCCAATGATTGATTTTTTCCTTTGCAACAGTAAGCTGAACAAGGATCATACTTCCAGCCCTTACCCGTAAATCACCAATGACATTGGGAATGGTCAAACGCTTGGTTTTACTGTTATACAGTTCCAGAAGCGCATTGGCTTTGTTTTGCGCTGAATCTTTTTCTTCCTTACTGATGGATTCAAAGTATTGAAGCGTTCCCCATTTCCCCTGTGTATTCTTGTCTTCCGCTGTCCAGAAGGTTCTTTCATGACTGTCAGAATCTTCATACATCAGTTTGATTCGGTTATAGGTTTCATCATCAATACTGGATTCATAATTGAAGGTTTCAGCGGTATCAGCGTCAATCATGATACCAACCTTCATCCGGGATATCTGCTTGATAGTGATTTTCCCATAATCATCATAAAGAACATACATCTTCTTTGTGTTGGTCAGGGTCATATCAAGCGAATCCTGAATCATGTCAATCAGCGTCTTATTGTCATAGATCACATAAGGAATAGCGTAAGCAGTTTCTTCCAGTTCCCCGGTTCTAAGGTTAAAATCAGCACAAATGTTCTGAGCAATCCGGTTAGCTGTTGTGTTCTGGAAATTGTAGGTATCCTTATTTTTCAGATACCGCAATTGGTCATAACAGGTCAGGGTTACACTTTCGGTTTTATCCCGTTCAATGCGGAAGATGTACCCATAGAAAACAGAAGTTCCGTCAACCTTCAGAGAAACGGAATTTCCTTCTTCAACATCCAAGTATTCATCCTGAAGAACCTTCAGGGTCAGCTTTCCGGGGCTTCCTTTCCTGTCTGTTACCCATTGAATATCATCCTGAACAATGGGTTCAAAACCCCATGTTCCGTTTTGAATTTCAACTTTCACATTCATCAGGATTCACCCCTTTCCTTATGATTTCAGTGCAATAAGCTTACTGTTACCCTTTGCAACAGCCGTTGTGGTTGCTTTACCGGAAGAAGTTGTTGTAGGTTTTTTCACCGTTGAAGATGTGGCATTTGTAGTCAAAACATTCCGGTTCAGAATATTGTTGATTACAGTAGTTGTCTTAGTTTGCAACGTTTCAGTGGCGCTTTTAGGCTGAACACCCGTTATTTTTGCGGGGGTAACCACCGTCTTTTTAGCGGTTTCAAGCGCTTTCTGTGCAATCTCTGAAATTGTATTGGATATTACAGAATTGATAGCAGCCTTGGTTTTGTTAGGATCAACCGCAAGCTTACCTTTATTTACATAATAGGCAACACCATCAACATAGATTGTTCCTGTCCAACTTCCAGCACCCGCCTTGGTGATAGCTTCCTGAATACTGGAAGCAGTCACTTCAACCACACCCATTCCCGGAATCTGAACCTTATACTTCTTATAGGTCTTTCCGTTTCCACCACCGCCCGGATTTGTAGGTGTATTGGTTGTGGTTGCTTGAGGTCTGACCGGAGTAAGGGCAATAGGAACAGTAGGTGAAGGGGTTGTCACAGTGAAAGTCTTGGTTTTGAATTCCTTGAACTGTTTCAGTGTGATTTCAACTTCAATGTCAAACCCCTGTGATTTAGCGTCTTCCCGGATTCGATAATCTTCAAGGGAAACTGTCATGTTGGTATTGTAAAGGTTCTTTCTGATGGTAGCCGTATCATATCGGCTGACAATGAACTGGAAACCTTTCTTTTCCTGTTTCAGCTTTTCAAACAGATCAAGGAAGTAGGAAGGTTTCAGAAATCCATTCCGATAAGTGGCAAAAGGATACTTCACAGCGGGTAAAAGAACAGTGAAGCTGACAGTTGTAAGTCCAGCCAGCTTCAGAATGTTCATTTCACCTTCATTGATAAGGTTATATACCTTGTTCCTTCCGTTGATGGAAGTGGTCAATGCTTGCGGGGCAACGGGCAAAAGCACATCCCCAATATAAACATCATATCCAGCCATCAGGTGTACACCCCTTCCGCAACAGCTTCAAGCCGTTCAGCAACCTTGTCTTCCAACCGGGCAATAACACCGTCAATATCCATATCAGAATTGATATTGTTGGTGTTGTTCATTTCAACCTTGACTTCAGCCGTAGTGAAATGGTTGATGACTTCACGTTCCGCAAGCTGTCTGATTTTCTTGATATCGGATTCGTTAATCTTCACACCGTCTTTCACATGGTTGAATTCATCAGCAAGCGCCTGTTCTTCAATACTGGTAAAGCCTGAAATGATATTCCAGATACCGTCATTCCACCGGGATTCAGAACCTTTGACAGTGTTTTCAACGGTCTTATTGACCAACTTGGAACCATCCTTCAAAGCGTTCACATAACCAGCAACCATCATTTCACCTTGCCAGTATGTTTCTTTGGAAGGTGAAGCAATACCCAAAGCGCCTTTGGCAGCGCTTGCAGCAGCCGTAGCAACGGAAACCGCAGCAGCAACCACAGCGCTTCTTCCTGAACTGATACCCGCAGCCAAACCAGCGCTGAAAGCCCGTCCGATGGAAGCCCCGGCACCTTCGGAAAGAATCCCCTTGGATACCGCTATAACCGTTGTTCCAACAGCAGTTGCAATAGCAATGACCATTCCCATTCCGCTTCCGATACCTTGTGCAAGTCCTTCATCCACATTCATACCAGCTTCAATCATAAAGGTGGAAGGTGAAGCAACACCCAAAGCAGCTTTGATAGCGTCAATGGTGGATGTACCCATAGAAGAACCAGCGCTGACGGGTTCCCCTTCACTACCGGAAATACCGGAAGCCAAACCTTCAGAAACGTATTTACCCCATTCTTCAGGCTTATTCCCGGCAGCGTCCATAGCCTGTTTGAAGTCCAGAAGCTTGAACATTCCTTCCAGCGCCCCGGAAAGCTGTGTCACATCCATATTTTCAGTGATATTAGGATCAGACAGCATGGAAGCCAGCCAGCTTGAAAGGATGGGATTATCAGAAACCGTCTGAAGTTCTGAAGTCAAGTTTTCCATAACCTGATTCCGGAAATCTTCCATATACAGACCAACGTTACCCAAAGTACCGGAACCAAAGGATTCATAGAAGGATTCAAAGTTGCTGAAACCGCCGAATTGGTCAGCAAAGAAGCCTTTATCCCAAGCAGCTTTAGCAAGCGCCTTGTTATAAGCTTCCATCTGTTGGTCAGCCATCTGGTTATAAGTTCCGTCATCATTATAAAAACTGATTTCAGAAGCTTCAGCAAACAAGCGCATGACATCATAATCACTAATAGCCTGTTCCAGTGTGGAAGCAGCTTCAGGGTATTGGGAAGCCATACCGCTGAAGATATCAGACAGTTTGGAAGTATAATCACCCTTAATAGCGTCCAGTTCACTATTCAGGGTAGTCCGCAGCGCTTCCAGTTCAGCTTTCTTTGCATCAGCAAGGGCGGTATCCCCGGCGCTTGCAGCGTTAATCATTTCCTGCTGAACTTCATTCATCTTCTGGGCATATTCAGAAGCAACATCATTGATGGAAGCGCTTGCCTTGGTAGCTTCATAGGCAATGGATGTAGCGTACATGTCATTTGTACCATAACCCATTTCAGTAGCTAACACAGTGTTTTCATATTCTTCTTTGATTTCACCCGGCTTCAGACCATCCAAAGCAGCCTGAACTTCAGCAATCTTGGACATGGTTTCATCATAGTCCGTCTGACTGATGGTGATAGGAATATCCTGAACACCTTTGGCAAGTTCTTCAAACTTGGTAGGGATACTGTCAAGGTAGCTGATAAACAGAAGCAAAGCACCACCCGCAGCAATTCCCCAAGTAGCCGGGTTAGTCAGCAAAGCGGAAAGACCACCTTTACCAAGCCAACCAGCTATTCCATGATAAGCCTTACTGATTCCGGTTCCAATCTTTCCGATTGCTTCAACCGTAGCGCCAACAGCGGTCACAATCGGACCCCCAGCAGCAAAGACCATGAAAGCAGTAATAATCTTGTCTTGGTCACCTTCAGAAAGCTGGTTGAAAGCGTCCAGAAGATTATTGACCATATCCAAGGCGGGTTGAAGCGCCTTAACCAGATTGTCACCAAGGTCAGCCATACTGTTTTCAAGCTTGTTTCCAAGCATAGCATTTTGACTTTCCTGTGTCGCATAGCGTTTGGCAACTTCTTCAGCCATAGCGTTAGAGTTGGGATCAGCAGCGTATTGTTTGTAAGCTTCTGTCAGGGCAGCTTCAAAGATAGCGCTGTTACCCGCCATAGCAGCAACAAGGTTGGACAACCTGATTTCAGTGATATCCATTTCAGCCAACTGAGCAAGAATACTGTTCCCGGATTCAGGATCAAGATTCCCCAAGCCTTGGAAGAATTTAAGCATGGACTGAGCAGCCCCGGCATCCCAAGATTCAAGGAAACCAGCTTTGTCCATTCCCATGACTTCACTGAACTGTTCAAGGGACAGCCAACTGTCACCAAGGTCTTTCACCGCATCAACGGTCATACCCATCTTGTCAGCAATATCCGCAATGTCACCCTTCTTCATGGAAGCAAGGGCATTCACAAAATCAAGACCGGAATCAAAGTTATACCCGGCAGCAGCAAGTTTTTCCTGTGCAGTCCCGCCGACTTCAGCAGCCAACTGCATTTTCTTCATCAGTTTACCCGCAGCGGAACCGCCAGCTTCAGCCCGGATACCCACACTGGACAGGGCAGCAGAGAAAGCAAGGATTTCAGTAGCGCTGAAACCAGCAAGGTCAGCCGTAGCGCCCATCCGGGTAGCCATTTGAAGGATTTCATTTTCAGTTGTGGCAAAGTTATTGCCCAAACCGACTATAACACCGCCGATTCTGTCAATGTTGGCGGTTGATTTCTCTGTAACGTTCAGGAACCGGGCAAGGTCAGCAGCCCCTTCTTCACCGTTGATATTGGTGGATTCCTGCAAGCCTATATAAGCTTCCGTAAACCCGGCAAGTTCTTCTTTGGCAACACCCAACTGTCCAGCCATTTCCATAATCCCGGCAGCTTCCACAAACCCGGTTGGGTTAGTTTCTGCAATCTGCAACAGTTGGTCATACAGGACAGCAAATTCTTCTTCTGTTGCTTCAGTGGTCTTCTTAACCCCGGCAAAGGCGCTTTCATAATCCGTAGCGGTTCCGTAAAGCTTCTTACCAAGCAGAATCAGGGGGGTTGTAACAGCAACCGTCATCTTCTTACCAACACTGACCATCTTTTCCCCGGCAGCTTCAGCGTTAGAACAGAAGGTGTCCCAAGAAAACCCGTCAATAGCGCTTTGTTCATCTGAAACGCTTTTCAGGGTAGTTTTCATGGAATTGATATTGGATTCAATCGTTGACAGTTGGCTTGACATTTGGTCAACCAATTTAATTGTTGAACTGATAGTTGCCAAGACAACCACCCCTTTCATCAGTGCTTTTTCAGCTTCTTAGCTTCTTTTTCTTCTTCCTCAATCCGCTTGTCAATACAGGCAATCACAAACGCTTTTTCCTGTATATCCAGCGCAAGGAATTCAGACGGTTTCCAATGGAACTTATGCAGACAGTAGTAAGCATAGGTTGATTCACCGTCACCGTCTTCAATTAGTTTTTTGCTTCATCAATTTCATCCTGAATGTCCTTACTGAAACCGGACTGTTCAGTAATATAGTTCAACAGGTCATAGTATTCAGAAGGATTGTCAATCATTGCTTTCAACAGGTCTTCAGGGGTCATGACACCATAGGAATCCTGAAGTTCCTTGTTGTACAGATCAGGGAACACGATAGCAGCAACCATCAGCTTATCATTGTACATGTTCGTATCAATCTTGGTTCTGTACTGTCCCCGTTTACCCGGTACAGGCACATCCTTTGTACACTCTAACCTGATTCTTTCAGATTCTTCAGTGGTAAGGGGTTTGATTTCCCATTCCAGCGGTTTTCCGTCAGCGTCAGTCAGGGAAGTGGTAGCAGCGTAAAAGGTGTTAGACCGTACCTTCTTATTCTTTTTCATGAATAACGCAAGGTTCGACATATTCAAATACTTCCTTTCAGATTTTCGTTTGTGGTAGGAAAAGAAAGGGGACAGGGTATTTCACCTGTCCCCGGAAGGATATTACATCCCGGACAGAACCTTGAATTCATTCGGCATAGACCAATCTTCAAAGGTTCCTTCAATATCTTCATCCAGATATTCACCGTCAGCATCAAACTTAGCGAGGATACCACCGTCAAGGTTGCACCCGGTCAGAATGATGGTCTGTTTCCCGGCAGCGGAAGTGGGGTCTTCATTGACAATCTGAATGTCAAAGTAGATATCTTCCCCGGTTTTCTTGTACTGAAGAAGAATCTTGCGGAAAACGGAACTGTTGTAATGGGCGGTTCCCTTGAAGGTTCCCTTCCAACCAGCAGCCTTGTTTCCTTTGCCCGTCTGACCAAGAATCGGAATTTCCACCTTATCTTTGTCAACTTTGGCTTCAAAGTCAATCATCTGCATGAAGTTATAGCGCCGACCGCTGATAGTGACATAGCACTGAGCAAGGGCAGCGAATACCGCATCTCTGCCCCGCATGACAACATTCTTAGCCATGTTTCCTACATCCTTTCATTGTTATTAGGCAACCACACAGGTCATGTACAGTTTTTCCATAGCGCCGACAATTTCAACGGCATCATTGACCAGAACAGCGCCCTTTTCATTGCCCTGTTCCACCGT
>Ga0310696_10004457_pt1 | contig 17172 bp, 8 predicted proteins | sample AusTroGonzalo_MG_4_FD_203885 | JGI IMG/M metagenome (GOLD analysis project Ga0310696, IMG submission 203885) | Bovine rumen microbial communities from tropical cattle in Woodstock, Queensland, Australia - Gonzalo_02 (v2) (version 2) | ecosystem: Host-associated > Mammals > Digestive system >...
CAGATTGCTGTCGAGGATACAGGTTGTGGCATTCCTAAGAGCGAGGTAGAGCGTATCTTCGAACGTTTCGTCAAGTTAGACTCCTTCAAGGAGGGCATTGGCCTTGGTTTGCCATTGAGTCGTAAACTTGCCCAACAGTTGGATGGCAACGTCACACTCGACACTTCCTATACGGATGGTGCCCGATTTGTTGTAACTATACCTATTATATAATATAAATGAAGAAAAAAGTCTTAACCATGGTGCTTACCAGTTTAGTAGCACTCGGATGTAACGCTGCCCAGAAGGTAGATGAATTCACCACCAAGAGCGGCAAGAAAGTAACGATTACGTGCATCAAGCACGCTAGTATGGAAATCAATTTCGACGGCATCGAGATTCAAGTCGATCCTGTTGGCATGTGGCTGAAACCCGAGACTGATTATGCCACCTTCCCCAAGGCTAACATCATTCTCATCACCCACGAGCACAAGGATCACTTCGACCGTGAGGCCATTCATGCCTTGCGCACCCCAGCTACGTCGATCTACGTCAACCAGGCAGTCTTCGGACACTTCAAGAACGGTTTTGTAATGCGTAATGGCGACAAGGTGCAGTACTCTCCTGAGATCTCCATCGAGGCTGTGCCTGCTTATAACACCACGCCCGACCACCTGCAGTTTCATCCCAAGGGTCGCGACAACGGTTATATCCTTACCCTCGACGGTCTGCGCATCTATATCGCTGGTGATACCGAGGACATCCCCGAGATGGCAGATATCAAGGATATCGACATTGCTTTCCTGCCTTGTAACCAGCCTTACACGATGACCATCGACCAGTGTGTCAATGCAGCTAAGATCATCAAGCCCAAAGTGCTATTCCCTTATCACTTCAACGATACACCCGTCTATAAAATTGCCATGCTATTGGCTAAGGAAGGCATAGAAGTAAAAATCAGAGACTACAAATAAACAGAAATCCCTCGCCGCTTGGCGAGGGATTCATTTTGTCTTAACCTAGATACTTCATCAATATCCGGGCATGGCCACTGTCGTGCAACTTGGCGATACTCTTCTCACGAATCTGGCGCACACGCTCACGTGTCAGACCCATCTCCGCACCAATTTCCTCCAGACCACGCTCTTGGCAACCTATACCGAAGCACTCACGAACAATCTTCAGTTCGCGATCCTTCAATACATTGCGCAGCACACTTTCCAAATCGTTGGTCAGCGACTCGTAATCCACCTGCTTATCAGTGCGCGAGTCGTCACCAGAACTCAGCATATCAGCCATCGAGTTGTCATCGTCCTCTCCGAAAGGAGCATCGATACTCATGTGGTGGCTGTCTGCCTTTGCTGTCTGTTCAATTTTTGCCTCATCGATCTGAGTCAGTTCTGCCAGCTCTGTCACAGAGGGGCGGCGCTGATGAATCTGCTCGAAACGGTTAATCTCCTGATTAATCTTGCTCAGAGCTCCACTCTGGTTCAAAGGCAGGCGCACAATACGACTCTGCTCTGCGATAGCCTGTAGAATGCTCTGGCGAATCCACCATACGGCATAGGAGATAAACTTGAATCCACGCGTCTCATCAAACTTCTCAGCAGCCTTTACCAATCCGATGTTTCCCTCATCAATCAGGTCGGTCAGTGTCAGACCCTGATGCTGATACTGCTTGGCTACGGATACAACAAAACGGAGGTTGGCAGTAACCAGTCTCTCCTTTGCACGTTCACCCTCAGGACCACCCTTACGAATAGCCTGAGCCAACTCAATCTCTTCATCAATGGTTACAAGTGGCTGACGACCAATCTCCACGAGGTACTTGTCAAGTGCTTCACTCGATCGATTGGTAATACTCTTTTGAATCTTTAATTGCCTCATTATTTCTTTTGTTACTCTGAAAAAGCGTGCAAAGATACAAAAAAAGACGATACGTTGTTATCCGAGTTTAATATTTTTAGAAGTTTTTAACAAATTTCCTTGTCTGATTATGCGTAACTATTGACAAACGCGTCAAAGGGTTGCAAAAGAATAATTAAGGAAAAACTTGTGTGGTTGAAAAAAAAGGATTATCTTTGCATCCAAAATAAGAAGAGAGTCTAATTAGCAACATGATAGTGACCAGATGTTCTAAAACCACCATTGCCATGATACTTGTTATTGTCATCATGGCACTCGTTGGCTGTAACGGTAAGGACAAAGGAGCGTCATCGGCAGAAGCTATCGCCCTTATACAGGGTGCCTCGCAACAGAGAGACTACAACCGCATACTGGTATTGGTCGATAGTCTGGATAACACTGGAGATTTAAGTATTGGCGACAGCTACTTTTGGCGGGGTTATGCCTACTATCGCATGCCACAGATCCTGACAGCCGAATTCTATTGGAAGGAGGCCATCTTAGCCACCGAAAATAGCACTGACGAGGCCTCGCTGCTGACTTACGCCAAGTCTGCCAGCTATCTGACGAACCTGCTGTGCCGCGATGCCGACTATTCGAGAGCGCTGAAAGTAGCCTTGCCCGTGGTCAGTCGTTTGGAGCAGTTGAACTGCGACACCACAAGCCACTACATGAACTTGGTTGTCTTCATTGGATGTTGCAAAAGTTACTTCAACACTTCCGACAGTATTATTGACATTCACTTCAACCATGCTTACCAGAAACACTGCGAAAACATTGCCCGTAACCCTACGAGAGCCGCCTATCACGATGCGATAACTGGTCTTATCAATATCACCTATTCTATTATTCTCATCAGCGATACCCGCTCGAATGGTATCGATAAAACCCGTTACAAACGCGCACTGCCATGGATGGAGCGTATGGGCGACATGCTCAGGGATTACAACCAGCTATTTCCTGACGATTCGGTTTATTTCGACCGCCAGAAAGCCCGCTACAATATCTATCGTGCTATCACCCTCGAAGGTATGGGTTACCATACTTTGGCAGACGCCCACTATACGGAGTTTATGAACACTAACTTCTCCAAGAGCTTCGAGGGCGTTGCCGATGCCGGCGACTACTTGATCATCGCTGGTCATTGGAAAGAGGCCGCCGCTGTCTATCAGAATCTGGAGAGCTATTTCACTGATTCACAGACCGAATACTCACTTGAGAATATCCATAAATACCTACTTAAGAAATATCAAGCAAATGCGAAGGCTGGCTATCAGGAGACAGCCGACATCGTGGCCAACAACATCTGCGAACACCTCGACTCTGCTGTCATGAAATCACGATGGCGCGGGGCTGAAGAGCAGGAGACCATCCGTGAGAAGGAAAATCAGATTGCCAAGCAGCAGTTGCGGTTGTCGAATGCACGCATGACTGCCCTCTGTGTATCTATCGTCACCCTCAGCGCGTTCTTTATCATCTTTACCACCATCCGTAACCGTGCAGGCAAGCGTCTGGCCAGAGTAAATGCTGCCAAAGAGCGTTTGGAGGGTGAACTAAGCATTGCACGCGATATCCAGATGTCGATGGTGCCTAACACGTTCCCCAAAATAGAAGGCCTCGACATGTACGCCTCAATGACCCCCGCCAAGGAGGTGGGAGGTGACCTTTACGGCTATCTGCTTAAGGGGAATCGACTCTATTTCTGTGTGGGCGACGTGAGTGGAAAAGGTGTGCCCGCTTCGCTGTTTATGGCCCAGGCTACCCGCCTGTTCCACACGTTGGCCTCACAGGAGATGATGCCCGCAGAAATATGCACCCGCATGAATATCGAGATGGCAGAGGATAACGAACAGGGGATGTTCATCACCATGTTCATCGGATTACTTGACCTGCAGACGGGACATCTTGATTTCAGCAACGCTGGTCATAATGCCCCTGTCACCGGAGGTGGTGAGCATGACGGTGATTTCCTTGACATGGAGTCAAATGCACCCATCGGACTTTGGCCCAATCTCGAATACGTGGGCGAAGAGATTGACAGCATCAAGGGACGGGTTCTCTTCATCTACACTGACGGACTTAATGAGGCAGAAAATACAGACCAACAGCAGTTTGGCGATAATCGTTTGCTCGATTTTCTGAGACAAACCCACTTCACCTCAGCCCAACAAGTCATTGAGACACTGGCCGATGCCGTCAATCAGCACCGTAACGGTGCAGAGCCCAACGATGACTTGACAATGATGTGCATCAAACTGTCGTAAAAGATACAGGAACTCACTGGAAATAGTCCTGAGAGATTTCTTGGAGGTGGGTATCTCCTGGTTTAAAAACCCATCCTTTACAGGTCTTGGCATCAGCCTTGTATTCCTTCAGTTCGATGGCATTCCAATCAATCTCGTCAGTACGTTGTGCGAGAGGCACGTGAGGTATCAGACTTCCGTCGCGAACCAAGATGATAGCTGGTATCTTGCCAGCCTCGATGGTCTGGTAACCACCCTCATATATCTTGCCCGTCTGATAGTCAATCCACTTGCCCTTAGGCAGATACACCATGCGCTCGTTACCACTTTCCAAGAGCGGTGCCACCAGCATCTGTGCGCCGAACATATACTCATCTTCTACAAGCCAGGCGCCAGGATCCTCAGGGAACTCCACCAGTAAGGCCCTCACCATTGGCAATCCGCGCTCTGAGCAGTCCTTCGCCTGAGCATACACGTAAGGCATCAGTTTATACTTCATCTCAGCACACTCACGGAAAGCCTCCGTAAAACTCTCCGAAATCAGCCAGGGCTCCGTAGGAGGCGCGCCATGTGCTCTCGTATGGCTCGAAAGGAATCCAAAGGGCAACCAACGACGATAGATATCCTCGGGCGAAGCCGTGACGAAACCACCCATATCGTGACTCCAGAACGAGAAGCCACTCAGTCCGAAACTCAGTCCGCCTCTCAAATCACCCAGCAAACCCGTGTTCGTAGTAGCTGCATCACCACCCCAGTGCAGAGCATAACGCTGACTTCCAGCCCATGCTGAGCGCGCCCAGATGATACCCTCGCCTGGGTGATTGCGCTCCACCACCTCCCAAAGGGCCTTGTTATATCGCAGGGGGTAGAGGTTGTGCTCATAGAGGCCACCCTTGCCGCTATGATAGAATCCGTTATAGGGAGCCGCCTCGCCAAAGTCACACTTGATGGTCGAAACACCCTGTTTCAACAGTCCCTCGATCTTCGATTGATACCAACCGACGGTCTCAGGATTCGAGAAGTCGAGAATGGCGTCTTCCACAGGCATCCCACCCGTGGCGTTCACCACATGCAGTCCCTTCTCAATGATCTCTGGGAAGAAGCGGTTCTTAGGCGTGAAGTAAGGTAATTGCCACAGACAAGTGTGGAAACCGTCCTTGGCCAGTTGCTTCAACATCCTCACAGGATCCTCGAAACGATCCTTCGCAAACTGGTAGTCGCACTGCCAATCGACGCCAAACCAACCCGTATCAAAGTGGATCACATCTGAAGGAATCTTGTGCGCCCTCAACTGATGGGCAATTTCCAAACCCTCTTTTTGCGAGAAGTAGGTGATACGACTCATCCACGTACCAAAGCTCCAAAGAGGCATCATCGGACTCTTACCCGTAATCTCCGTATATTCATTCAAAATGTCCTTTGGCTCTCCGAAGAAGATAAACAGATCCACCACCTCGTCGGCCATAAACAGGCGCTGAGCGCCGATATACGATGCCCCAAAGTCACAGGTCACAGGGGCCGAGGTATGCATAAACACGCCATAGCCACGGTTTGAAAAATAAAATGGCACAGGCTTATACTGTCCATCGCTTTCAGGTCCCTGAGGATCTGTCACGCTCAGGTGCACCTTCTGCCCCACCTTATTTAAGGAGGTGAAAGATTCGCCACAACCGTAAATCTTCTCTCCGGGAGCTAACGTCAGTACAGGATTCACGCTCCTCGAGTTGTCCGATCCACGCTTGATAAACGAGAAGGGCAACAGTTTAATCTGCGATGAGTCATTATCAATCAGGTGCCTTGTCTGCGTCAGCACCTTACCCTTCGCATCCTTCACGATCAAGCGGAAGGGATATTTCTGTATTTCTACCGATCCGTAGGGTGAACTCTTGGCCACATAGCTCTTCTTGGCCTTAAAGGCGTCGCAGAACATCACGTCGTCCTGATCCGTATTCTTAGGCTCTATGGGCGATGTCAGCATCCTTACGCGTACCGTCCTCGGCGTGATCCACTCCACCTTGATCTTCAGTGCCGGATCATTCTCGTAGGCTGCATCAGGGAAGTCAAGCATCTGCATCCTCACAGGCCAATAGCCGTTCAGGTTGAACGCCTGCCTCGGGCTCAGTCTGTAGCGTTTCCACTGCACCAGTCCTTCACCCGTCTTATCGTCGAAACTCACCACGCTATCTGCCAGGAAATATGTATTCGCCAGATCGTTGAAATCTGTCGAAACGTCCTTAGGCATACACTGCAGGTACTCCACGCCCGCATTCGTCTGAATCTGCGCCTCGGCCATGGCCCAGCCGCTAAGTGCACATACGGCACAGAGTAATTTTTTCATCATCATCCGATTATTTTTTAGTTAGTGGGTACAAAATTAAAGAAATTTTTCCTATCACACAACTTTTTGCCTACAAATTGCGTCTAATAAGTAAAGATACATTTCATTTTTAACTCTAAACACTTATCATTCATGAAGAAAAAGCAACTATTCATGACGGTCTGCGGTCTCGTTTGCGCCCTGGCGTCACAGGCCCAGCCATTGCTCAAGACCCATGTCGAAACGGGCGATCTCGAGGGTGTACTCGAGGGTAATGACCTCGCCTGTTACTATGCCATTCCCTTTGCAGCTCCTCCTGTGGGCGATCTGCGTTGGCGTGCGCCCCAACCTGCTCAGCCCTGGCAGGGCGTGCTCAAGGCCACGGAGTGCGCCAAGTGGCCACCCCAGCCCGAGCGTGGCGATGTGTCTTATGATATGATGAGCGAAGACTGCCTATACCTCAGTGTTGTTACCCCCGCCACCTCTGTTACTGATGCCCTGCCCGTCATGGTCTATATCCATGGAGGCGGTTTCTGCACTGAGCATTACGGAGGTACGCTCTGGCAGAGTCTGGCCCGTCGTGGTGTCATCACCGTTTCCATTGAGTACCGTGCCGGAGCACTTGGTTTCATGGCCCACCCCGAACTCGCCAAGGAAGATCCCGATGGCCACACGGGTAATTACGGCATGCTCGACCAGATCTTCGCCCTGAAGTGGATACAGCGCAACATCCGCAACTTCGGTGGCGATCCATCGAAGGTCACCATCTTCGGTGAGTCAGCAGGCGCCATGAGTTGTCATCTGCTTTGCGCCTCACCCCTGGCCAAAGGCCTCTTCCGTGCTTGCATCAGTCAGAGTGGCGCCTTCATGTCACCCATGAGTCTCGTCACCCAAGAGCAGGCCTCGCTCATCGGATCCATGTATCAGCAACGTCTGGGCAAAAGTTCCATCGCAGAGATGCGTCAGGTGGATACCAAGACGCTCACGGGCACAGGCAACGAGTTCCCTGCCAGCACACCCGTCATCGACCGCTACGTTATGACCAACGATGTCTATCGCCTCTACGAACGTGGAGAGTATAGCGATGTCCCTGTGCTCATCATGATTAATAGCGACGAGGGAGCCGCCATGATCGATACAACCGCTGCCAAAGGTTTCGACCAGCAGATCAAGCAATTGCCACCCGCTTGGGTAGATAGTATCAAGGCTAGTTACCCCGCCACCACCGACGAGGAGCGCCTTTTCGCTTTCCGTGACTTCGTGCGCGACATCAATTTCGGTTGGCCTGCCTATGCCTGGGCCACGCTCCAAAAGCAGACGGGTAAGAGTCCTGTCTATATGGCCTACCTTGCCCAACAGTCCGAGCGCACCGTCTATGCCCACGGCAATCGTCGTGGAGCCGCCCATGCTGATGACTGCATGTATCTGGGTGGTGCCTTCGATGCCGAGGCCGACAAGTACCCTGAAGAGAAGCGCGTTTCCGACCTCATGCAGCAGTATTGGGTGAACTTCGCCAAGACCTGCAATCCCAACGGGCAGAACAGCGACGCTCTCCCCCAGTGGCCTCTCTTCGACGATCAGAAGCCCACAGTCATGCAGTTCAAGGATGGTGGTTCGTCACTTATCACCGTTCCCCATCGCAAGAACATCGACCTTATCGGTCGCTTCTACGACACCATCCGCTCACAAATCACGTTTAATTAATCCGTATTTCCAATATGACGGCTACAGCATCATTATGCGGGCGCTCCCAGTGAGTGCCCGTATTATTTTATGCAGCCTCCTTGATGACGGCAAGTATTTCAAATAGTTTCTTGCGGTTCTTTTCATGGACCCCCTTTTTGAAATACTTATCGAACAAATCTTCTTTCGACAATTCCGGGTTAAGAAAGTCTTTCTTACATTCCTCCATAAATATCATGATATCATCATCCGATTCATGATTCTTATTAGACGCTCGCTTATAGTAATAACGAAGAGCTAAAACCTCGATCGAAGTACGCTTCATTTTGATGCCAAATTCATCTTCTGGAAAATTAGAGATTTCTCTTAGAAACACTTCGTCAATCAATGCTTCCTCTTCTTCTGTGCGAGGTCTTGCATGGTACTTATTTAATTCCATAAAATTCAATCCTTAAAACAAATCTTTTTTTCGAGGCGCAAAAGTACAAAAGAAAAATGCAAATAAAGAAGATTTTGGCAACTATTTCAGCAAAAGAGTTTTTTTTTAATCGTAAATCACGTATAAGACAGTATTACTCAAAATAAGCAGCCAGTACATTGCTACAAGTACTCCTTATTACAAAACAAGCAGTACTCCTAAAGAAATGTTAAGGTACTATTGCATAATATTGCTCTGTTTTTAGTTATTGGTTAGATCATAAAGGGCTCGCATCTGCGAGCCCTTTATGATCTAATTAGAAATCTACACTATGAATTACAGGGAAATCTCACACGCAGAGAGCATGGGGGATTGGGCTTTGAGGGTGCCCTTGCCACGGACGACAACCATGCATTTGCCGAAGAAGGCTTTGCGCTGGGGGGAGGTGAAGCGCGTCATATCGGTTTGGCAACCATTGTCGGTTCCGAGGATCTGAGCACCATCAGTGACGGTGAATGTGATCTGATCTTCAGCCAAAGGGCAGAGGTTGCCGTCTTTGTCGATGACCTCGACGGCAATGAAGGTGGTGTTCTGACCTACGTAATCCTTCGTGAGACGGATGCTGGCGGGAGCACTGGCCGTGCGGATGGTCTGAGAACAGACTTCACGACCATCTTTGCGAGACACGACGCGGATCTCGCCTGGCTCGAACACGACGCGCCAACCTACATGGTACTCTGTGCACAAAGGATCGCCAGAGGATTTTCTACGAACGCCGCGACTCTGGCCATTGATAAAGAGTTCTACCTCGTCGGCCTGATTATAATAAGCCCAGAGGTCGATGGTCTGCCCTGAGAGCCAGTTCCAATGGGGGAAGAGGTGAAGCATGGGTTGCGAGGTCCATTCACTCTGATACATGTAATAGCTATCCTTAGGGAAGCCTGCAAGGTCGATAATGCCAAAGTAGCTGGAGCGTGCAGGGAAACCGTAAGGCGTAGGTTCACCGATATAGTCGAAGCCCGTCCAGATGTACTGACCTCCGACGAAGGCATTGTGCTTGACCACATCCCACGTCTCCTCGTGGGTGCTCGACCAAGAGGCGTGCATGTTGTCGTAAGCAGAACACATGAACGTGGGGTCAGTATAGGGCAGCCACCACTCCTTGGGGGCTTTGTAAATGCTGTCGGAGGGCATCATATAGAAGCCTCGCGTCTGAAGGGCAGAAACACTCTCGGAGAAGATAAAGGACTTTCCAGGGAAATTCTGAGGCACATCTTTCACCCACTGATGATGATAGTTAAAACCAATGATATCGATGGCACCACTCTTAAAGAGATGGTTACCAGGCGAGGGCTCGTTACAGCCAGCAGTGATGGGGCGCGAGGTGTCGAGGCGCTTCACGATGTCAGCGAGATGCTGGGTGAGCAGCGACTGCACGGAGAGTTCGCCATCCTTGGCCAACGTAGAGGCGTCGTGACCTGCATTGAGAATAAGGTTAGCCTGTTCGAGGGTGAGAGTGTCGGCCTCGGCAGAAGACCACTGCTCAAGCACCTCGTTGCCTATCGACCACATGAGGATGGAGGGGTGATTGCGATCGCGCAGAATCAGGTCGGAGAGGTCGCGCTCGTGCCACTCATCGAAGAAGCGGGCATAGTCGTTCTGAGTCTTCTTGCGTCGCCACATATCGAAACTCTCGTCCATCACAATGAGACCCATCGTGTCGCACATATTGAGCAACTCAGGGGCAGGAGGATTATGAGAACTTCGGATAGAATTAACACCCATGGCCTTGAGTTTGGTGAGCTTGCGGTGGAGGGCATCTTCATTAAGGGCCGCTCCCAGGCAACCGAAATCGTGGTGTTCACAGACGCCATTAAGTTTGAAATTCTTGCCATTGAGCCAAAAGCCCGTTTCAGGGTCGAACTTAAAGTCGCGGAAGCCCGTGGTGGTCTCAACCTCATCGACAACCTTTCCGCCAGCTATCAGCTGCGTGCGTACCTTATATATATAAGGATCCTCGCATGACCACTTTCTTGGCTTCTTGATGTTTGCTGGTTTGCCATCGGCATCGAACCACGTGTTCTTAACGGTGACCTTCTGGTTAGTGGGATTCTCGTAATCCACCTCTACCTTACCATCGTGGACAAACACGCCCCAATGCTTAACGTGAATGGGGTTCGTGGTGGTCAGCCACACATGGCGATAGATGCCACAACCTGAATACCAGCGGGAATTAGGCTGATCGGAATTATCCACGCGCACAGCCACCACATTCTCTCCCTCTTTCACGTATGGCGTGATATCGTACTCGAAGCTCGAATAGCCGTAGGGACGGAAGCCCACCTCCTGACCATTGACATAGACGGTGGAATTCATATACACCCCATCGAACTCAAGGAAGAAACGGCTTTCAGACATCTGCGTCTCACAGTCGCCCAGCGTGAAGTGCTTGCGATACCAACCGACGCCACCAGGCAGGGCTCCCCCACCCGCTCCACTGGGATTGCCTGCATAGAAGTCGCCCTCAATAGCCCAGTCGTGGGGCACGTCGAGACGACGCCAGGAAATGTCGTTATAATCCACTTGCGACATCTGGACAGAGTCGCCTAATATAAAAAGCCAGTCAGCGTCGAAATTCTGACGCTGACGGGCTTGTATCGTAGTCAGTCCGCAAAGGACTAAGACGAGACAAATGTATCTTTTCATAACTTCACGCTAATAGCCTTTCCGTTGTAGTCAACCATCTGACCTTGAGGATCATCAAGGTTAAGGGGCTGGACTTTGTCCTTAGAGATGAGCACCACATTGAAACGGCGATTCTTCAACATTCCATTGAACTGGCCCTTGCGAGCTCCAAAGCTGATGGTACGAGAGGCATCATCGTAGGTGATGTCGATGGTAGCATACTTACCCTTTTCATAATTGTAGTTCGTACCCTCGTCCTCGTAAAGTTGGAACTGGCCGTCCTGTCCTGCATAGACATAGAGATTGATAAGCTCTGCAGGCTTCTCGTCGCTCCACTCCATCTCAGGACCGAAGGGAATGATGGCACCCTCACGCACGAACACAGGTATCTGCTCGTAGGGAGCATCAACGATCAGACGCTGACCACCCTCGACATACTCATTCGTATAGAGGTTATACCAGCCGCACTGCTTGGGGAAATAGACACTGCGATTGCGAGCCTTGTAGTAACCCACAGGACAAGCCATCAGCGCAGGGCCGAACATCCACTGATTGCCAATGTCCTCCACCTCCTTGTCGCCATTGAAGTCCATTACCAAGGCACGCATCAGCGTGTAATCCTTGAAATGAGCCCAACCAGCCATCGAATAGAGGTAAGGCATCAGACGATAGCGCAACTTGTCGTAATACACGAATGACTTATAGGCAGGATGCTCATCGGGGGCGATGTTCCAGATCTCGCGCAACGGCCACTGACCATGACTGCGGAAGAGAGGGATGAACGTGCCAAACTGGTTCCAACGGCATTGCAACTCACGCCACTCCTTCAGATCCTCGTTCTCCACACCACTATGGTCGAAGATATTCTGGGCAGCCACGTAACGGTTCTCCACACAGAAGCCACCCTGATCCATACCCCAGAAGGGGATACCAGAGATAGAGTAGTTCAGACCTGCCGTCATCTGGGCTCGCATATCCTCCCAACGCGTACCGATATCTCCACTCCATGTAGCTGTCGAGAAGCGCTGTTCGCCAGCAAAACCACTACGCGTCAGCAGGAACACGCGAGGCTCGTTTATCTTGCCCTTATACACGCTGCGCTGACCATTATAAATGGCATCGGCATTCACCGTGCTATAGGCATTGAAATACTCTGTAGAGGTGCCGAGGGCCGTAGGACCACTGAGGGCTTTGCGATACCACATGGGCGTACAGTCGCGCACGTTAGGCTCCGAGGCATCCATCCACCAAGCATCCACACCAGCGATACCGTCGTGGTTGTACTTCGTATACAGGTTCTCGTCCATCTGGCGCCAGAACATCTTGCGGGCACCCTCGTCGTAGGCATCGTAGAAACCGTTCGTATAGCCAGGGCCTACCCAGTCGTGGATATCGTCCGTAGGACTCTGGATATACATCCAACCCTTCGCATCGAGTTCCTTATAGTTATCCGTGTTGCAATAGAACTTCGGCCATACGGAGATCATGAAGCGGCCATGCATCTTGTGTACATTGTCGAGCATCTGCTGGGGATTCGGATAGCGCGATTCCTCGAACTTGTGACTGCCCCACTGATCCTCGGGCCAGTAGTTCCAGTCCTGTACGATATTGTCGATGGGGATATGACGCTTGCGGAACTCAGCGAGCGTGCCTTCAACCTCCTCCTGAGTCTTGTAGCGCTCACGGCTCTGCCAGAAGCCCAGCACCCATTTCGGATAGAGCGAAGCCTTACCCGTCAGCGTGCGATAGCCAGAGATCACCTGGTCGAGGTTCTCGCCAGCGATGAAGTAATAGTCCATATCCTTGGCCATCTCACTCCAGATAGAGAGCTGGCCGCGCTCCTCCTTGCTGCGAGGTTCGGCTACGCGCAGACCACAGTAGGCCTCACCACCATCAGGCTGCCACTCGATACGAAGCTGGGCGCGCTTTTTCTTCTCCAGCGTCACCTCAAACTTATAGGCATTGGGGTTCCATGAGGTGCGCCAACGCTCAGGCACCACTTCCTTGCCGTCAATATACACCTTGATATAGCCGGAATAGTAGAGGATAAACTGATACAGTTCCTTCTTGCCCTTGCACTTACACTCGCCCTTACACTTGCAACGTCCACCATCGCAGCACTTAGGCTCGATAAAGCCCTCATAGGTGACATTGGCCCCTGCCAACTGGAACCCCTTGGGGAAGTTCTTGATGCCGCCATTGTCCGTCTTCAGTGCAATCTCCGACTTCTCGGGCGTACCATATTCATAATAGATGGAATCCTCGTCGCGCACCAGTTTCTGACCCATACGATCCACGTAGGTACCAGTGAGGTGACCCTTGTTGCCCTGCTTGTCGTAGAGGCGGAAGGCACGATTCAACTGCAGATAGTCGTTGGGATTGCCAAAGCGGCAATAGCTGTAAGAGTCCCATAGGATACCATAGTTCTTATTCGACAACACAAAGGGGATTGACACCTTGGTATTATACTGGAACAGGTCCTCGTTCTTGCCCTTCATATTGAACTCCTCACTCTGATGCTGACCCAGACCGTAGAAAGCCTCACCGTCGGGCGAGTCGAACTTCATCTGCCAAGTCAGGCCGTGCTTCTGTTCCTCAGGCACGGTGACACCCGTCTTCATACCTAATTCACGCTCAGGCACGGTGAAGTCCCAGAACTGCTTACCATCCTTGGCCTCCTTGAGCAGTTTCTTGCCTTCAGCATCGAAGAACTTTACGCGACCGTCTTCCTTCGATACGACGGCCTTCACATTTTTGGTCTTCACCACCACGTCGCCACCTTCCTCACTGATGGTATAGGATCCCTTCTGAGGAGCTGTTTGTGGTACGATCATCAAACTTGCCGGCTTCTGTGGTAAAGCCTCCTTCGACGTAGCACGCACACGGATGATGTTGTCGTTGACAACTTCAAGATTAATCACTTTTGCCTGACCACCATCAGGACGGATAGTCACATTGTTCCCATTGGTCTGCACCTCAACTGCCATCGCTGTAGCAGCCATCAGCAGTGCAGACACCATCATCATCAATTTTCTCATAAAAAAGTTTCAGTTATATTATAATTAATCCTTCATTTCTACTACATCTTCGTCGTCCATGAGTACGGCTTCCTCCACCTCATCTTCGGGTTTATGAAGTGGAATGGTAATGGTGAAGACGGAGCCGCCTCCAGCGTTGTTGTCACCAGTAACCGTACCACCATGAGCGGTGACAATATCCTTGACCACAGAGAGGCATACGCCTGTATCCTCGTCGCTAACCACTGGATCGAACATGTGCTCCTTAGCACCCTCAGGCAGACCGATGCCATTGTCGGATATACGGATGGAGCCATTCTCAGACGTTTTATCGACAAACACTTTAATGCGACAGTCCTTGGGGGAGAACATCACGGCATTGTTGATCAAGATCTGTACAGCCTGACTCAACATATCGTGGTCGAAATCCATCACCAAATCAGAGGCCAGAGGGAAGAATGAGAACTTCACCTTCTTGTTCGAGGGCGCCTTATACTGGGCACACTGCTCCTTCATAAACTCCTGAAGGTCGCCCGAGGTCTTGTTCAAGGCACTGAGCTGGCCGCCCCATGTATCAGTCTTTGGGGCCTCTTCCACCACCTCTTGTTTCTTCTCGCGCATCTTGGTGAGCATCTCGTTCATCCACTGTTTCTTTTCCACCTCTCTGCGGATGTCTTCAAGTTCAGACAATTCCTCGTGCTTCTGCAAGAAGCGACGACGCCAGAACCATACACCTCCACCAACAGTACAGAGGAACAGCAACAAGATCCAACGGTTGCGAAGCAATGGCGGCGTGATGGAGATCTTCAACGACGCCTCGATTTCACCCATCGTACCATCGTCGTTCAGCATACGCACATGCAAGATATAGTCGCCGTGTTTGAGCGACATATAAGTGATATTGGGGTTGTTCTCCTCAGTAACCATCCACTTGTCGCTGAAGCCCTCCAGCTGATAGATAAAGCGCGAGGGGTTGTGAATCTCACCCTTGTTAGTGGCCAACTGGATGGTGAACTGGTTCTCGTCGTGTCTCAGCACAAGTTCTTCCAACTCATCCATGGCCTTCTTAAGAATCACACGACCCTCGTATTCCTGACCAACGCCCATCTGCTGTCCGAAAAGTTTCAGACCACTGAACATCGGACGCTCGTTATTGTTGACATTCGTAATCAGTTTGGGGTTGATGACATCCACACCACCAATACCACCCACAAGGATCAGACCGTCATGCGTACGACTTACGGAGCGCTGATTGTAAGGTCCCTGCTGCAAGCCGTCCTTACTGCTGAAGCTGCGCACCAGGAACGACCACTCACCGTTCTCTTCCTTCTTCGGCACGACATTCGAGATACCGTGCTCAGTCACTACCCACATCGTGTGTAGCTGGTCTTCGGCAATGCCCACCACACTCGATCCAATCAGTCCCGAGTTCATGTCCAACAGCCTCTGCCAGCCCGTTTTCGGATCGAAGATGCAGCATCCTGCCGTAGTTCCTTGCCAAATCAGCTGACGGCTGTCTTCCACCACACAGACCGTATTGGCCACTGCTACCGGCTGTCCAGGCACGGCGGGGATGGTGAAGTTCATCACCTGACCGCTTACGGGGTTGATGAGTGAATAGTAATTTGAGTGTCCAACCAACAACCAGCCCTTCTGTATCCACGAGGCCGAGGTCATGAAATTCTCAGGCATCTTCCCGTTGTATGAATTCCAAGCGATGAACTTCCCCGTCTTCGTCTGCAGCTTCTGCACGCCAGCTCCCAGGGTTCCTATCCAGATGTCACCCCACTTATCTTCAGTCACTGACCATACATTATTATTCAGCAGGCCGTCTTCGGCATTCGAGGCGAGATAGTTCGTGGCCTTACCATTGACCAGATGGATGAGACCACCGTTGTAGGTACCAAACCATACGGAGCCATCCTTCGCACCACATGAGGCCACCATAATATCGGAAGCAAAGCCACAGCGAGCCTTGTCGAACAACTCGGATTCGCCTGTAGCTGGCACATACTTGATGATACCACGGTTATCAGTACCAAACCAATAATTGCCTTCGGTATCCTCGGTAGTCGTATTGATATCACCTATCTCGATGGTTTTGAAGCCCGAAAGGTTCTCGATATACTGGTTCAGGCCGTTCCTATAGCCCGATATCCATACGTTTCCACTGCGGTCGGTCATCAGATGTCTCACGGTGTTGTCGCTCAGAGAGGTTGCATCGAACTTATTGTTCAGTAGTTGCTTCACCTCCTTGCTCTTCGGATCTATCACAAACACGCCCTCATGGTCAGTTCCAATCCATAACCAACCACGCTTATCGGCCATGATATCCCAGATCTGCATCGGTTCGGGCAGTGGGGCGATGCCATGCGCCTCTAAGAAACTGTTCACCGAGGGGTGCCACTGCTTTGCCTTCTGGTCATACACAAACGTCTTTAGGCTTGTCATCACCCAGTAGTTACCCTCCGTGTCAACCACGATGTTATACGCATCACTGGTATTCCCACCGTGCTCGATCATGTATCTGTCTTTCCATAACACCTTACCCGTCTCCGGATTCACACCAATCAGTTCACCGTCGCTCGAAGCCACGAGCAGGGTTCCGTTCCAGTCAGCCATCGACGAGAAATAGAACTCTTTCGGCAACTGTCCTTCCTCATAGCCATATTTGGTAAGTGTGTGTTTTTTCCTGCCATAGACATTGCAATAGAGTCCCTCGTCATAGGTCTTTACCCAGAGATTTTTCTGGGAGTCGATGTAGAAACGGTCTATACCACCATGTACGCCGTATTCCGCAAGCTGTCGGGAGGGGTTTCTCTCCGTTCGCTCCGTTTTCGGGTCAAACAGCGAATAGTTCATACCCTGCCTCAGCCAGAGCCGTCCGGCAGCGTCCTCGAAGATCTGATCCACGTAGTTGCTACG
>Ga0310696_10004458_pt1 | contig 17172 bp, 37 predicted proteins | sample AusTroGonzalo_MG_4_FD_203885 | JGI IMG/M metagenome (GOLD analysis project Ga0310696, IMG submission 203885) | Bovine rumen microbial communities from tropical cattle in Woodstock, Queensland, Australia - Gonzalo_02 (v2) (version 2) | ecosystem: Host-associated > Mammals > Digestive system >...
GATGATTTGTTCATAAAGATGATGAATGAGACTGCCAAGTACCTGTGTGAGAACATCCAGGGTGCCAAGTTTGCTTACACCCAGTCAGATGAGATCAGTATCCTCATCACAGACTTTGACACACCTATGACTGACTCTTACTTCAGTTTCAGACTCTGTAAGATGCAGTCTCTCATTGCTGCAATAGCGACAGCAAAGTTCAACCAGATGTATTACAAGTTGGTAAATGTAAAAGATGTTCCTCTCTGTACCTTTGACTGTAAGGTCTGGACCGTACCCAATGCCAATGATGCCTATGCCTGGTTCCTTTACAGACAGACAGACTGTATCAAGAACTCAAAGGCACAGACTGCACAGGCATTCCTTCCTCATAAAGACTTGGTTGGTCTCACATCAGATGAGATGATTACCAAGTGTAAGGAAGTAAAAGGTATCGACTGGTATGACTATCCTGATGACAGAAGGTTTGGTAGAATTATCAAGAAGGTTGAAACAGATATGGAGAAAGACCTCCCTAATGGTCAGCACATTGCTTTCACCAGGAACATCTGGACTCCTGTTGCTGCCAATGACCTCAAAGAAGATGACTCTCTTGTCAGGGATTTGATTCCTGAACAGTTTAGGCCTCATGTTACAACAATAGAAAAAGTTTTAGGAGAATGATTATTGCAATTGATTTTGACGGGACTTGTGTAAAGCATGCATATCCCAGGATTGGTGAGGACATTGGTGCTGTTCCTGTCCTCAAGGAGTTTGTAAGACAGGGTCACCAGTTGGTACTCAACACAATGAGATCAGGAAACCTGTTACAGGATGCAGTTGACTGGTTCACTGCCAATGACATCCCATTGACTGGTACAAACAAGTGTCCCGGGCAAGAGACCTGGACTCAATCATCAAAGACATATGCCCAGTTGTACATTGATGATGCTGCTCTTGGTTGCCCAACCATTATGGACACCAATGGAAGAGTCTATGTGGATTGGAGGATTGTAGCAAGAGCATTTGGTTATGACTATAATGAATTGACAAAGAAAGATGGAAAATAATAAGTATTACAAGATGATGGAGAATGAGATCGACACACAGATCTCAAACCTGGATGATGACTTGAAGGCATTTGCCTATCATCTGTTGGACACCATCCCCGAATATTTCTACACAGTACCTGCCAGTTCATCTGGTAAGTATCACCCCATTAATGACTTGGGTGAAGGTGGATTGGTCAGACACTCCATCAGTGTGAAAAGAATGCTGGCCTATCTCCTTCTTCCCAATGGTTACTATGACTTCACACCCAGGGAACATCAACTCCTTCAGGTGGCAGCACTTTTCCATGACTGTTTCAAATCCGGGTCACAGGAAGAATATCTTCAGGATATCCACACCAAGTTCTTCCATCCTGTCCTGGCCGCCAATCATATCATAATGGAATCAGTCAAGTTCGGATTCTGTTATGAGGATGCACAGTTTATGGCAAGTACCATCATATCCCATATGGGTCAATGGAACACCAGTTGGAGAGAGAAGGGTGTACTTCCTCTTCCCCTGACACCTGCACAGAAAGTCCTCCACCTGGCAGACTACCTTGCATCAAGGAAGGACATCAACATAACTCCTCCAGAAGAAGAGATTGAAGAAATTGCGATTGCGGATGGCGAAAAAGAAAAGGAGGGTGAATAATCACTCTCCTTTAAGTTGTTTTGTTTGCTTCATCATCTTCTTCATCTTCTGGTAATGGATTCTTGAATCTTTTTTCAAATACACCTATACCAAGTAAGGCAAATGCACCAACCATCATTGTGATGAATGCTTCTCCAAGCCAAGTGAGCTCGGGTTTAATGAAAGTGCAGATTACTATGACAACAAGAAGTACAACAAGAATGAAGCATCCAAGTACTCTTTTGGATGAAATCCTACCATTGGCACCAGTGAGCATAGTATCCCACTTACTTTGTTTGTTTTTCATGTTGTTATGTGTATTTTAATTATTTATGAAAAAATTTGTTTATTAAATTTTTTTTCATTATATTTGTAATACCAATCCAATCATCAAGTTTAACCGAGAATGTATGGGATTTGAAGATGAAGAGTAAAGACAAGAAAGTAAAAGTCTATTCCAACCTGATTCACCATGCACAGGTGTATGGTGACAAAATTATCATCCACAAATGTGATATTGATAGGACAATCAGGATAATCAAGGCGAATCCTGATCCTTGGGAGAGGGAGTATTTCAAAGCAGGACAACTTGATGTCCTTGAAGATTTGTTACATACCATTAAAAGAGGTATGAACACTATTAAAGAAAGAGAAAACAAAAAAATATGAGCAAAACAGTTGAAGAATCAGCGGCATTGAGAGTTCATGAGAGAGCACTCACAGAAGGAACAAACTATGCCAAAACACATGGACAGTCTCTCTTTGAGGAAGTTGCCTATGGTCGTGGTTACAAGTCTGGTTATATGGCAGGTGCTGTGGAGATGTATGAGAAGGTCTGTGACTGGTTGAGAGAGAGGGTGAACATTCCATATACAGTTGAAACCAATGAAGATGGTGAGCCACTTGCCAAAAGTTATATTGACTATTCCAAAAAGAGACTGGATGCTGCCAATGAAATCATAGCAGAGTTCACCAAAGCAATGACAGAATAATGGCACTCACCTACACATATGCCAATGGGCAAATCAGTGACTATGCCCTCAAAAGGATTGATGGAGACTGTAAGAAGGATCCAGATCATACCATAATGGTTGGTGTGTTCTGCAAACAGTGTCCTTTCTATCAGGGTATATATGGAAATTATGTCATCTGTGAATATCACAAGGAAGATGATCCAGGTGTTACTAATGAAAGATATAATATCTATGAAAAATTAAAGAGAGATGCTCTCTGTGCTTTAGACCAATAAACATATGCCTATCAAAGTAGAATGGAATAAGGAACATTCCTGGAAGGTCACCAAGAAGATTGAGAATGGAAAGGTGGTTGCCTTCAAGTATATGGGAGAATGGTACTACCCAAGGAAGGACTACAGTGGAAGGGACTGGATGTATGGATCCTGGTACATTGCATCTGATGTATGTGACAACTGTGCATTGGAAAAAGTATGTAAGGCCAACAACCCCATCAACCATGCTTGTGAGGAAGCAGACCAATCAGAGATTAACTGGCACACTTATAAATTGATAGAAGTAAAATTATGAAAGTATTAGTAGAATTTGACCTTGATTGGCCTGATTATGAAGATGTAAGTGATGAACTCATCTATTCAGACCTGTTGGAAAACAACTTTGTAGGTATGGATGGTGTCACACCTAAACTAATTAAAATAGAAAGATAGTTATGAGATACATTTTTGATTGTGAAGGAATAGCAAGTCCCAAGACACAAAAGAAGTGTCTTACTAAAGTTATAGAACTTGCTATGTCTCTCCCCAAAGGATACTTCTACTCAATCAAGGTGAATGGTAGTCAAGACCGCCGGAGGAGAGTAAACATTGGTGGTACCTACTTTGACCTGTACTTTTATGTGTGGGACATCTATGGTAACAAGATACTATGGAGGAGTTTTGAAGACTCTGATGGAACAAAGGACTGGGATATGATCTACAACTCTGCCAAGAAAGAGATTGCAGAACTACCTGTTATTGAAGATAATGATGAACAAAAATAATTAAGACTATGAAATTTGAATATGGTGTAATGAGTTCCAAGTACTCTATTGAAGCAGACAACAAGCTGACTGCCTATGCCGGTATGGTCATTCACTTTGGTGGTAATGCAGCAATGGTTGCAATCTATTCACCAGAAGAGTCACAGAAAAATGACTCCTGGTTATTTGCATCTCCACTTGAAGCAAGACTTGATGAGGTCTTTGGTGGTGAGAAAGGTTGTTTCTTCAAATACCTGGATGAGCATGTGGATGAAATCAGGACAGCCCTTGATACCATTGAGCGACTGGTATAGTCACGATGACGATTACGAAATGAAACTTCACTATCAGATAATCAATCTTCTCCACCCGCACTATGTGAGTGGAAGGGGATGTGTATATGACTGTATCAACTGGACTGTGTGGATCAGTGACAAAGAATTGTTGGACACCATCAATGAGGTATTTGACTATGACCTTGAACTGGAGAAGAAAAATGAAGTCAATGAAGATGTGGCTTATGCAATCTGGCATTACATCCAGGACCAGAAAAAGTGGATAGGTACATTCGGTACAGATTATGACAGGAATATTGTTGACATTTATTTGGATAATTGAAAAAAAATTTGTATCTTTGTAGTACCAAAAGAAAAACAGTTATGGACAAATCAGATTACAAAGCATTCCGTCAGTTCCTGAAAGTACAGAAGACACTGAAGAACTACACCCCCAAGAATTTCCATTTCACCACAGCAGAAGAGATTGAGGACATCAGTGAAGTCCTTAACCTGAAAGAAATGACACTGGAAGAGATGCAGGCGATGAGGGATATGGTGGTCATCTACTATGATACTCTCAAGGGTAGTGTCCCCAGGGATGATCCAAGATGGTTCAGTTATTGGAATGGTATGATGAGTGTCACCGCCATCATTGATCACATCAGTCATGGAGAAACTGCATAAAAAAACTATAAATATATTTGGATAATTCAAAAAAATATATTATCTTTGTAATAGAAAACAAAAACTATAAGATTATGAACGACAAGGAACTTTTCAATGAGGTATTTGACCGCTTCGCTATTCGCCATCCCGGTCTCCGTCTCTCTGGTACTCTGGTTTACTGGAGGAATGAGTGCAAGTTCAACATTGACGGATTCAACCTGGAGTACAATCTCCTCCGTCTCTGTCAGCTTCTCGATGATGCGGGTGAGTTGAGGTAAAGTGTAACCCTTTAAACAAAACACATTATGAAACCTATCAAATTTGTTGAGGATGATGGAACAGTCCAACTGTTCAACCCTCGTTTCGTGACTGAAGTCAAGGCTGTCCATTCAGAAGATGAGCAGAATTGGTGTCTTGTCCTTGGAATCAGCAATGGTAATGGTTATGCCTACACCTACACAAAAGTCTATGCAACAGAGACTGAGTGTAAGAACAAACTTGACAAGATTGAAACCTGTATGACTCTTTAATTCAAGAGGATTATCATTACCATCTGAATTATCTCCTACATCAGTCAGGAATCTATGTAAGCCCAACAGGATTTGCCATAAAGCAAATCCTTTTTTGTTATATTTAATGTATGAGTAGTAAGAACAAAAAGAACAAATTAAAGAATTCCTACCAAGTCCCAGGTGGGTTGAAGGAGGAAGTAAGAACTGGATCAAAGAGGATGAGTTTCTATACATCATCCGCAAGACAGAAGTTAAAAGAAGAACTTGAAGAAGAACTGATTAACATAGATACAGAGAAAGATGAGAATGAAGATTACTGAATATAAAGGTTATTTCATTGAGCATGAACCTCTTTTCTATGTGATTAACCTTGATGATGGTCCTCATGTGTTCAGGAAAATGAGAGAAGCAAAGGACTGGATAGATGAACAGATAAAAGAAAATGATAATCCCGCCAATTAAAATACAAGGTAAGAAAACCAAGTTAGTCCCCAAAATAATGAATATTGCAGATATTCTTTTGAGTGAACACCCAGAGATAGACACCTGGGTCGAACCATTCCTGGGGTCTGGTGTTGTGGCATTCAACTGTCCAAGACGGATTAAGAAGGTTATTGTCAATGACATCAACCCCCACATCATCAAGTTCTACAATGGGGTTGCAGATGGAGTTATCACTTCTGAAAAAATCAGAGAGGTCTTCAGGGAACACAGTCAGAAACTCAAAATGGGTGGGTATGACTATTACAATGAAATCAAAGACAGGTTCAACCAGACATTTGATACTATGGACTTTCTCTTTCTCACCAGGACTGGGTTCAATGGTGTGATGAGGTTCAATGGTTCAGGAAAATGGAATGTTCCCTTCTGTAAACTCAATGAAAGACTGACACCTAATGTCATTGATGACCTAGCCAACTCTGTTGATGAACTATCAAGACTCTTTAAGTCAAAGGAGTTCACCTTCTACAACAAATCCTTTGAAGAAGTGATAGAATCAGCACCGGAGAACTCCATCTTCTATTGTGATCCTCCTTACTATGGTCTTGCAGTACAGTATTTTAAGGGTTGGGGTAAAGAAGATGAGATAAGACTTAACCAGATGTTGAAGGATAAGGTCTTCATATATTCCACCTGGCTTAATGATGGATTGAAAGAAAACCAAATGATAAAAGACTACTGGGAAGACTTTGAAAAAGAAGGGCAGTCACACAAATACAATGTGGCAGAACAGTCTCATCAGAGAAACAAGGTGATGGAAGGATTGATATACACAAAATTAGAAAATAAATACTCTTTATTTTAGATTATGGCAAACAATCAAGGACATAATGCCAACAAGAATGGTGCAAGTTATGAGAAACTTGTAAATGGAATTATGTTTCATAAATTTGGAAAGAATTATGAAATAAAGAATAGGTGTTTTGCCAAATCTGGAAAGGTTGTTTACTGTGAGTTGTTTAAAGATGGTCACCTTCTTTGTAAGTACTCTTCCCAGGAAGGATTCACAAACATTTTCCTGAAACGGTGTGAAATATCTGTCAATATGAAAAAAGAACCAGATGGAGCTTTCTATTTCCCCGATGAAAACAGGATTATCATTCTTGAAATAAAAAAGCAGGCATCATCAGGTAGTGTCAATGAAAAGCTTGGTCTTGGGGCATTCCTCAGAGACTACCCATATAAGAGAATCCTGAAGAAACTTGACTGCAAGAGAGACATAGTATATATCCTTGATGAGTTTTTTGAATCAGATGATAATCAGGATTACTTTGACTATATGAATGACAACAACATTCTATACCATTTTGGAGATACCTTTCCTCTGGAGATGGTTGGTCTGGAAGAGGTTATAAAATCCACTCCTGATGAATTGGAAAAGGTTAGAGAATATGTCAATGGATGTTATGACAACCCTATATATGACCTTTTTTAATCACGACCACGACCCACGAAATAAAAAAATGTGTAAAAACTTTCAAAATAATTTGGAAGTTTCATTTTTTTCCATTATCTTTGTAATACCAAAAGAAAACAACAGAATTATGGAAAAGAAAAATCTTTACAAAGTAACAATCTACAACAGTGACAGAACAACCATTTTTGTCATTGCCAAAAACAAACTTGATGCTTCATTCAAGTATGGTGACTATGTGAAGGAAAACCGAGTGGAGGACTTCATTGATGAGTTCCAGGACTTTGAGATTGATTTTGTGGATTATGTTTATGAATAAATCCATCTGATAATGAAAAAGATTATAACGATTATCGCATTCGCACTCCTTGCAGTCACTATGACAGCAAAGGAAGTATGCAAGAACTCTGACACCGGTCTTGTCCTGGATGAGACAGCAGGGATTTACTCACTGAAAGGTAAAGGTGGCATCATCCCCATCGGTGACATCAAGGAGACACTCTCTTTTATGAGAACCGCCAACAAATGCTTCACCCAGGAAAAACTCAAGGACACCTTTGATGTTGGTGATCAAAAATTCACAGTCCATTCTGATGATACTGGTATGTATATCACCAAGGTTGGTCTTGGACTGGTCAAAGTCCGTCCCTGTGATACAGCACAATTTGAAATCTGGCTTGCCAGCAGGGTGGCAAAGGAAAAGGCAAAGAAAATCTGGAGTGTAATTACAGAATAACTATGAAAGACATTGTATTCAAGTATGTCATCAAGAAGGCATTCATCACAGCAATCGCTATCGCATCAATCACACTGAACATTGTTGGTGTCATCTATCTCTATGATCTCAAGAAAGAGATGAGAACACCAATCCAGGAAACTACTGAAGTGGAAGTCCCGGTAGCAGAGCCTGACACCCTCTCCACCTGGAATATCTTCACCCTCGCACTTATGAAGGTTGAATCGGAGTATAACAATGATGCAGTCTCCTCTGCCGGTGCCAAGGGATATTTTCAGATGACTCCCATCTATGTCAAGGAGGTGAACAGGATCCACCATACCAACTACTCTTTCTCCCAGGTGACAGACTTCAACACTGCCTATGAGATATTTGACCTGATGCAGAAAGCCCATAATCCCAATTACAGTATGGACAAGGCGCTCACACTCCACAATGGTGACCACCTCTGGTATAAGAAGAAAGTATATAAGGCAATGGACCAGATTCGTCTCTATGAGGAAATGAGAAGTAAAATTAAAAGTATATAGATTATGAACAATACTGAAAAACTGGTGGAGAAAATCCAGAACCTGACCTCCACAAAAACAAATCCAGACAGGGAGGAAATCTTTGAACAGATTCTTGTCATCCCTTTCTTCTTCCTTGCAGTATGGATTGTAATGCTCTTATGGAATGCACTCCTTCCGGACATTTTTGGTCTTCCGGTCATCACCTTCTGGCAGGCAGCAGGTATCAAGATTCTTTTTAGACTTCTTTTTACAAGTATCAAAAAATAAAAACTATGATTTACACATTTATCATTGGTCTTGTAGTTTTGGCGGTTGCCCTATACTACATCTTCTGTTTCCTGGAAATCTTTGGAGTGGTCAAGTTCACTGATGAGAACACCACTATTGAAGTTCCCAAGATGTTCATTCCCTTCTATTATCTTATCAAGAAGGATTCCAAGTCTGCAAAGACAACCCGCAGACGTAATAAGTAATTATGTTTAACTATTAATACCAAAAAAATTATGATTAATCTTACAAAAGGAAAAGTGACCGCCATCATCTTTGGTGTTTTCACTCTTGTCGTTCTCTGTCTCATTGGTAGCATCGGAGAGGATGTGAAGAATGAGAAGATTGTTGTCAACCAGTATCCTATCACTGGTAATATGGTCTACTGGACCGAACCCGGATTCCAGTGGCAGTGGTTTGGTAGGAAGACCGAGTATTACAAGACACAGCAGTTCTGGTTTGGTGGAAAAGATGTGGATGGAGAATCCCATGGTACCCCTATCAAGGTCATCTTCAATGATGCATCTGTCGGTTACATCTACGGATCACTTCGTGTCGTACTCCCCACTGATGTTGAACACCTGAAACTCATTCAGACTGCCTACAATGGAATGGACAGACTTATGAATGACCTGGTTGCCCAAAATGTTGTGAAGGTTATCTATGCATCCGGTCCTCTGATGTCAGCATTTGAGTCTTATGCAGAGAAAAAGAATGATATGGTATTCTACATCAATGACCAGCTTACCTATGGTGTGTATAAGACCACCATCCGTGAAGAGGATTCCATTGATTCATTCACCGGAGAGACCAAGAAGGTCAAGGTTGCATCACTGATTAACGATGAGTCTGCTCCCAATGGATATGTACGTTCTGAAAACAGTCCATTTACAGCATATGGTGTAAAGATTGACCAAGTGTCCATTACCGAGATTACCTATGATGAGAAGGTGAACCAGCAAATCCAGACACAGCAGCAGGCAAATATGTCCATCCAGACCAAGAAGGCTGAAGCCCTGGCCGCACAGCAGGATGCCATCAAGGCAGAGTCTGAAGGTAAGGCTGCTGCGGCAAAGGCCAAGTGGGAACAGGAGAAGGTGAAGGCCACCGAGGTCACCAAGGCAGAGCAGGAGAGGGAAGTGTCCCGTCTTGCAGCAGAGAAGGCAGAGTTTGATAAGAAGAGAATCATTGCCGAGGGTGAGGCAGAGGCAGCAGCCAACAAGGCAAAGGTGGCAGCAGGTCTGACTCCACAGGAAAGAGCAGAATGGGAATACAAGACCAAGGTTGGAGTTGCCGAAGCCCTTGCCAAGACTGCCTGGCCGAAGATTGTGATGGGTAACCAGACCAGTGGTGGAAATACTGCGATGGATGTAATCGCACTGAAGCAGATGAATGATTTGGTCAATACAATGTCCAAGTAACCAACCCAAAATTCATAAACAGACAGATGAGGGTGGGGAGACGGTTCCCCATCCTCCTGTCAATAAAGAATAGTTATGGCAAAGTATAGAATATCTGAAATCACAGTTCAGCCAAGCGGTGAGAAAATGTATCTCATAGAGAAGAGATTCCTGGGATTCCTCTGGTGGTATGACCCATTCGATGATGGGATGTACACTGACGGATACTGCAATACTTATGAAAAGGCGCTTGAAAGAGTGAACTATCATTTGAACTATAAAAGAAACAAGAAAGTAGTCTGGTCAAATTAATAAAAATAAATTATGAATCAGTGGGTTGCAATAGGACTTTTATTATTGGGTATCGGATTCCTCGGACTTCTTCCCGATATTGTACAGTTTTTCAAGAATAAGAAAGGATAATTGTGAAGTAGTATGGGTAAGATATTGTTTAAGAATAAGGAACAATTCTACACTTATGTACAGAGCAATACTGGTCTGTTCCCTCCCCCTGAAGGTAGGGTGGTCTCTCATCTGGATGAACCTGATAAGTACCCTTGTGTCGGTCTCATAAATTATGTGACTGACTATTATGGACCCAACTATCTTGAGGGTGAATTTGTTTATCTTGATGATTTTGAAAATGAAGAAAATATTTGATGATTGAATTATGAAGTACTTCGATTGGATGGTGTTCGACCACATTGACAGGATGGGTATCTGGTTCAAAGGAACCAAGTCAGGGAAGAGATATGTATTCTACTGGAATCCCATCAGGACTCTTACTCTTCTCTTCCGGGGAAAGGCATACTTCGGATTCTTCCCATTATCAGTAAGACATATTAGATGGAAATAGATATGAGCAAGAAGGGTTGGACACAGAAGATAAACCCATAAATACTGTAATGAACATATATAAATGGGTGAATCTAAAATGGCAAACGATCCGGAGACAATATCATATATTAATATAAATGGTGAAACCCATCCCATAGATGCAGTCACAGTGGGTGGGCAGACCATTCCGGAACTCACATCCCTTCTACCTGAAGTGAGCAGTTCCGATAACGGGAAGGTGTTGAGGGTGGTCAATGGAGTTTGGGTCCTTGTCACCCCTTCCCACATCTATGCCGGTGATGGCGAACCATCAGACCAGAATGGAAACAATGGTGACATCTATATACAAACAGAAACTGAACCGGAGATTTAATCTGTGGGACATTACATCAAAATAGACAATGAGTGGAAGAATATAGTGGCGGTTTACAAGAAGGTGAACGGCCATTGGACAATTCAGTCCCAGTATGACTTCGATGACACACTTTATATCTATGACCCTGCCACTGTTGATGTTGACATCTTCCTCATAGTGGCAGAAGACTCATATACCGGCAAGCAGTTCTATCTCATCGCCAAGTACAATACCACAAGAGTCTACCCATCCTGGTCCATCACCTCCGGTAATCAGTATGCGACCATCAATTCCAATGGAAGGGTGACCATCCTCCAGGGAGTGACAGACAGTATCATCACAGTCCAGGCCACCTATGGAAACCTGGTACAGACAAAGGCCATCTCCATCTCCTATGACAACCAGCTGACCATAGAGGGTCCGACAAGTATCATAGGTGAATCAGGAAATGTGGTCGCCCTTTACAACAACACTGTAGTCAATCCTACCTGGACCATCACCTCCGGAGGGGAATATGCAAGTATAGACAGTTCAGGTGTCATCACCATCCTCAACTCCGGAGTAATAACTGTCTGTGCAGAATATGGTGACTACTCTGCAACCAAGACCATCACGCTGACATACAGTGTCAATGGTTCATCACAGACCGAGGTAGACCCTGATACCGGTGCAATCATCACTACAGAGACCACTACCACCACCGACCCTGATACCGGTGCAACCACAGAAACCACATCATCTACCACAACCAACCAGGATGGTTCAACAAGTGAGTCCACTACAGAGACCACAACCAACCAGGATGGTTCAACTACCACCACCAACAGCACAACCAATTCGGATGGTAGTTCATCAGAATCCATATACAGTACATCATCACCTGATTCCGACGGTGCGATTACGACTACGGAGAGTACCACCACAACCAATGCTGATGGTACATCAACGGAAAGTTCATCTACAACAGTGGAGAATGAAGACGGTTCCAGTTCCAGTTCTTCCTCAACGGTGAACTATGATGCCAATGGTAACCAGACTTCCTCTACAGAGAGTACCACCACAGTGTCAGCAGCAGACTCCGACGGTACAATCACCACAGAGACCAACACGGCCACAACCAATGAGGATGGTAGTTCATCAGAGAGTACCACCACATTGATAGAGAATGAAGACGGTTCCAGTTCATCCCAGTCACAAACCATCAACTATGATGAGAATGGTGACACCACAGGTTCAACAACCAATACCACCGATGTGAATGCTGATGGTAGTTCCCAGTCACAGACAACCAACTATGATGAGAATGGTGACCCAACTGACCAGCAGAATGTAGGTACAGATACTACAGGTAATGTGAACACCCAGGACATCACCTATGATGAGAATGGTGATGCCACTGTCACCGGATATGACATCAACACTGATGCAAGTAATGGTGAAGGTAAAGACCTCACCGGAGACGGAGTCAATACCGAGTTCGTTCCATTCGATGACCAGGGTAATGGATTCATCTGTCACATCAAGTTCAAGTCCAGGTATCAGGACCAGCCCATCCCTCCTCTGGTGGCGGATACAGATGACTCCGGTTCCAACTATCTTTACAATGTCCTATGTGCCAAGGACCCTAACAAGAATGCGGCAGGTGCTTGGCCAGGATTCGACATCAGATGGACACTGAAGAAATCCAACGGACAACCGGCATCAGGTTCAGGACTTCAGTTCAGGTATACCGATACCAGTTCCACATCTACCAAGTCTACTGCAATGAACGGCAAGACTGAAGACGGTTCTGCAAGCGGTGACATCTTCGACCTGACCATTGCCTATGACCCTAACCTGGCACTCCCTGGTGCAACCAAGACTTTCAATGTCACATCTGCCAATGGATGTATGTCCACCATCAGTACCAACTCCAGGTTCTCTACCAACAACATCGAGTTCACCATAGGTTATATGATAGGTGCAGCAGGAGTGGCGATTAGACATTCCAATGTGACAATCTATGAGTTTACCATCACCAAAATCTGACGACTGCGATTTACGAAAAAGCATCCATCCCAAAAGGGTGGATATTTTTTTTGAAAAAAAGTGAAGAAAAATTTGGAAGTCTCGTTTTTTTGTTGTATCTTTGTAGTAGAAAAGGAAACCAATTAAAAACAGAAGATATGAACTACAATTACATGACCGAATCTGACAAAATCCTCCACATCCTCGACATTCTTGGTGCTGTCTCTCCTGAAACCGGTGTCACCACAGAGACTCTTGTAGGAAAGGGAATTGAGGAAGGTGCAACCAAAGACATCTTCACCGAATCCTGGCACGGTCACAAGGAAGGTGACCATCCCTGGTGGCTTCTCCTGGCGGCAATGTCCGGGACCGGCTCCGAGGAAGAGGTTGCCAAATATGATGTCCCCTATCTCCACAGGAAGAAGGTGTCTATGTCCAAGAATGGCAGAAAGACCAATGTCTTCATCTACTGGTATGATGAATCCTACACCCATCAGGTCAACTATACCGGCAAGGTCTGGAAGGAGAAGATGATGAGGAAGGAAGAAATCAAGAAACTCATCCAGGAGACAAAGGATGCCCCCAAGACAAAGGAGGAGAGGATGGCCCAGATGCGCCAGAACCCTGACATCTATCTGGAGGTGGATGGTCGCTTCTTCAAGAAAGAGTTCATCCGCAACCACCCGGAGAAGTTCACTCCGGCAATGGTGATGATGGCTGAATAATAATACCAATATATGAAGAAGTACAGAGTAAAAAGAACTGTCATCATCACCACCACTGATGTGATGTATGATGAAAGGAATCCCAAGGAACTGGAAAACTATCTGGACACTGAAGTAAAGTCAGTTGCTGGAGAGATCAGTCAACTGGGATTGGATAAACTCCATGAATCAGTTAAATACCGGTTTGGAGACACAGTAGTAGAAGAAGTTTAACCTTAAAATAGTAGTAATTATGTCAAACAACAACAGTTCATCTGGTATCAGCCTTGGAGGAGTCCTCTTTTTGATCTTCCTGGTTCTCAAACTCATCGGAGTCATTGACTGGAGTTGGTGGTGGGTATTTTCACCTCTTCTGATTGGGTTTGGTATCTCACTCATCATCTTCATCATTGTCTTTCTGACATATGAGCGCTGGCGGTAATGTGGCGATCACGACCTGCGATATGGAAAAGAAGTATTTTGTGACCTATGCCGTCAATGAGTATGGTGGTCTTGCTGTCGGAAGTATGAATATAACCACATTGGAGGTGAAGGTGAAGAATATGTCTCCCGGAAAACTTGCCGAATATCTGGAAGAGGAAGTGACCCGGAATCTGAATCTGGAAAGATATCAGATTGCCACCATCCTCAACTACTGGGAGATGTAAAAAAAATCAAAAAAAAGTTGTCTAATTATTTGGAAAATCCAAAAAATTGTATTATCTTTGTAGTGTAAGAAAGAGATAAAGGTTCATACCGCAACTTACTAACAATTTTAGGAAAGAACATTAAGAACCTTGTTAACCCAAAAAAACAAAAACAGTCATGAAGAAAGTCAACATCACCGAGCTCAAGGAAATGCTCAAGAAGGGAACGGTCAAGTTCCAGTACAAGAAGAACGACGGGACCATTCGTACCGCAGTTGGTACCCTCAAGTCTGCACTCATCACCAGGAAGCCTGCCGGCGGCCAGAACAAGGTCAAGGGAGCAGGGTACACCACCTACTTCGATATGGAGAAGGATGCCTGGAGGTGCTTTGCCGAGTCCAGACTCATCGGTGTGGTGGAAGAGTAACATTCATTAACAAATAAAAAAAGATTTATGCGAAAAGGTTATCGTAAAATTACCAAGGCCAACATCAAGGCCATCTCCGCCGGTATGAAGCAGTATGCCGAGCTTGAGAAACAGTTCAATCTCCCCCAGATTCAGTCCAACAGGTTTCTCCGTGACTGTATGATTGGTGCGGCAGTCGGGGTCTCCGATATGAACACCGATATGCACGGGTGGGATGGTGAGTTTGCCAATGGAACTCCCTTCGAGAACAAGAATGTCTCCAGTCAGGCCAAGACCGGACATTCCCTCACCCTTGAGTTCAAAGACACATCCGAAGAGAAACTCCTGGAGTTGGTGAAAGGTGTCATTGCAACCCACACCGCCTGGGTGAACTCCGGTGAACCTGCCTTCCTTATGGTGGGAAACACCAAGAACATCAGCAACCGTCTGGTTTCTGCCTATCGTCCTCGTGGCCGCCGTGTGACCACTGCCAGTATGGGTCACTGCCTTGCCAATGGCTTCAAGCTGGTTGCTATGGGATACACCAAGCAGCAGGTGATTGATGCGGTTGCCAGTAAGTTCCCCCGCCTGGGCAAGTCGCTGACCACTGCCGACATCTACACCGAGAAGGAACTCCCCGGTCTGGTTGCCTCAATGATGTAAATCATCAGGTCATACTGTACTGGAAATGAGCAAACCATCATAAATACTTCATATAAAATAAATCAACAAAACTATGAGTCTTTGGTCAGATTTGCAAAATAAATCAATGGGAAAGTCCATCAGAAAAGAAGACCGGCAGTTCCTTGAAGCAGATCAGCTTGATGAAACTGAACTTGAATCAATGCTCAAAAAAGGTATTGTCCATTTCCAGTACAGGAAGAAACCGGCAAAAGGAAAACCTGAAGACAGTGGTGTAATCCGTGACGCCTGGGGTACCAGACAGATGGATGTAGTTAACAAGGTTCCTCACGGTGGTGAATGTGAGCCCAAGAAAGTAGGGTACATCGTCTACTTTGATTTGGACAAGGGAGACTGGAGGGTATTTTGGCCTACCAGACTTGTCGGAACCTGGAAGAAAATCTACACCTATGAAGAGTATGAATTTGAGAAGGCTTCTGAAAAGAAGTAATCAAATAACATCGATGTTTAACCTTTAAAAACCAAGAGCAATGAGAAAGAACAGCAAGTCGATCAGGACGATTCTCCTTGACTTCGTGGCAGCCAATGGTCCCCAGACCTGGAACAACCTTCACAGGGTTGTCCTCACAGTCGCCGGCCAGCCGCTCACCCGCAATGAGTATGGGAGCTCCTATCTCGATCAGGTGTCTGAGTCTTCGGTCTGCTTCCCTACCCGCAATGAGAGGCGCTACCTCCAGAGGGGTCGTGACGGACTGTACCGCCTGATGAGCCTGTAAGAGAAGAGGAGAGAGAACAGAAGCACTGGGGTCATATAACCCTGGTGCTTTTTTATAATAAATAAGTTATGAACATCCTATTCCTTGGAAACAGTCTTCTACTGACATCATTGAGAAAACTACCTCAACTACTCAACACCCTTCCACAGAAGGATGTGTTCATTAAATTGATATACATCGGATCAGGAAGAATCTACACATATGTGGATTATTTCAAAGAACCAATGACAAAACCATTTATATTGAAAGTACCCAGTAGGATTTGGACATATACATATGGGTCAAAACACTGGAAAGAACAGTTGAATCCAATGATGTCCATCAAGGATGTACTCCTGGAAAGAGAGTGGGATGTCATTATCACCTGTGGACATACATATGAAAAGGCGAGTTGGTTATATGACAAATACAAGGACACATATGAAAAGTACTTCTCACTGTTGAGGAATTGTAGTGATGCCGATATATATTGGACTTGGATATTTACTCCGTCATACACTGCAGCGGCATTCCTGGAAAGAGAGAAACTCAAGTACTTTGTTCCCGACACTTATGAAGATATGTATGAACTCCTGAATGAAGTTGATGAAAGAATCTGTACAGACAACAATGTCAAATCATTTCCATTGAGATTATATTACAATGAACTGATAAAGGTATTTCCGGGTCACAGAAATCTGATGTATGACCACATCCATCCGGACAGGGGAATAGGTGAATACTTCTGCAGCGCATTGATTTATGACACTTTCCTGAAGAGCATCTATGGTGTTGAGGTGAAGAATATAAGATACACATATGATGCATCCGCCTGGAAATACAAGAATGTGGATGCCGATTATAAGGAAACACCATCGG
>Ga0310696_10004459_pt1 | contig 17171 bp, 14 predicted proteins | sample AusTroGonzalo_MG_4_FD_203885 | JGI IMG/M metagenome (GOLD analysis project Ga0310696, IMG submission 203885) | Bovine rumen microbial communities from tropical cattle in Woodstock, Queensland, Australia - Gonzalo_02 (v2) (version 2) | ecosystem: Host-associated > Mammals > Digestive system >...
CTTCCAGCACGTGCTTTGCCACCGCGGGGGATCCAGTGTAGAAGATCTTGTCGAACCTCTCGGCCAGACACATGTCGGCAACATCGTGACCGCCGTCTATCACCGTGACATACTCCTTCGGGAACGTCTCAGATATGAGCTTCTGGAGGGCCCTGGTGCATGTCGATGACTTTGAACTTGTCTTGATCACGGCAGTGTTGCCGCCGCTGATGCTTGCGGCCAGAACCCCAAGCGTAAGCAGAATTGGGAAATTGAACGGGCTGATTATCAGAGACACCCCGTAGGGCATCTTGTAGACCTTGGTGCTGGTGCTGGGAAAGCACATCAGGCCGCTGGAATGCCTTTCCGGCCTTGCCCACTTCCTGAGTCCCTTGAGTATCTCGTTGACCTCGACGATCACTGGTCCTACATCGCACAGATAGGCTTCCATCGGGCTTCTGCCGAGGTCCTCGTGAAGGGCATCCTGAAGCATGGTCTGGTTTGCAATCACGGCATCCTTCAGCTTCTTCAGCTGCTGCCTGCGCCAGTTGATGTCCAGCGTCACGCCGGTGCGGAAATAACGCCTCTGCCCGAGTACGGTTTCATGTATCTGTTCTTTGGTCCAGCTCATTCTCAGAACCCCCTTCTGATCTGGTCAAGCAGCATTCTGATTTCATTGTCGGTGAATGTCCTTGACGGTGAATAGTTGATTGAATCCGCGTTTATCATCTTGGTAAGTTTCTCATAGTCCGATGTCTTTATGAGGTCGCATTTCTTCTCCAGAGCGCATCTGTCCAGAAGCTGCCTGATGTCCATTATCAGCCTGTCAGCAGCCTCGACATCTTCGGGTTGCTTCTCATCCTTATGGCAGAATACATAGAGCTCTGCAAGCTGGGTGTAGCGCTGGTGCTCCTGCGCCTGGACAACAGGCAGCAGACACCATGCTATGGCCTTGCCGTGCGGGATATGGTACAAGGCTCCTATCGAGTGCGCAAACGCGTGCACGTAGCCTGCAAGCTGGGTGTTGATTGCGTTGCCGCCGTAGTTTGCCGCAAGCAGCGTGGCCTGCCTTGCCTCTATGTTCTTCGGATCCTCAAGAAGGACCGGCAGATTCTCCAGAATCAGGCGGACACATTCACGGCTCTTGAACACATCCTCATCTGATGAGCTTACATCCGCAAGAAGGCCCTCAAGCCCATGGCTCAGCGCATCTATGGCGCACCAGACGGTCACACCCTGCGGTGCGTTGACTATCAGCTCGCTGTCAAGGATCACGTAGGCTATGGTCAGTCCCACGACAACGGTGGAACTCTTGACTCCACGGGTGTTCTTTATCACGGCACCGACGGTGCATTCTGCACCCGTTCCTGCGGTGCTGGGGATGTTGATCATCGGCAGAGTGCCGCCGTTTGCGATAGCGAACTTCAGCAGGAACTGCCTCAGCGGCAGGTGAGAGTGCCTTGCGCTGGCGGCGATGATCTTGGAGCTGTCCATGACGCTTCCGCCGCCCAGGGCAATCACGCACTCAGCTCCGCAGTCGATTGCAGCCTGACGGCCCGCCTTCACGATGGCGTAAGTGGGCTCGGAGTTGATGTCTTGGAAGACACTGCACTTTATGCCGTTCTTTTCCAGTGATGCCAGAACCTTCTCGTGCAGCCCAAGTCCATAAAGCGTTTCATCCGTCACCAGGAGAACGGACTTATAGCCTTCCCTGAGGCAGATATCACCCACCTGCCCCCTTGTCCCGAATCCCTGTATGACTTCCGGCTTTGGGATGGGAACGGCCTTGATCACCGTCCCGGGAATCTTCCTGATGGTCTTTCGCTCGGCATAGAACTGCATGTCCGGTCCCCCTGCTCAACGTGATGCTCAGCTATAAGATACCAAGAATCACCTTTTTTTCAATTGTTTTCTGAACTACTGAACCCAGAGGGACAATCATAACGTTCCTGATTGAGCAAGGAACGTATCCGGAAAGCATTTTCTTTGCCGATGACTCGAACCCGATAAGCACGCTGTCCCCACGGATCTCGATATCCTCACTCATGTGCGGCATCTTCAGCCTTCCAGTCTGCTTCCTGCTGTCCAGGACATACAACGGAATCTCCTTGCCGTCCTGAGTGAATGTCCCGTCCGGAGAGCCAATGTCATACGTGTAGAGATTTGATGCCGAGAAGCTGTGGGAGCAGGACATCACCGCCGTGTTCCCGGTCACGCTGAATCCCTGCACGAAATCGCGCACTGCATAGGCTTTGGCCGGCTGCGTCTCCACCCCGAACTCCAGATCTGAATTGAGTTTACATGCAAACACCACTGCCTGATATTCACCGTCAACCGTCTGCATCCGATGGCTCTCGTCCGTCTCATAACCGTCGGCATGGTAGTCTCCCACATACACATATTCACCGTCAGATCCGCAGAACGATGCCCTGCACGGAACAGACACGTATCCGATGAATGAAACATACTCTCCATCATCGGCATCCAGAAGGTTCTTTGTCCTCAGAACGAACAGCTTGGAAGCGTTGCTGACATAGACGTATTCTCCAGCTGCAGTCAGACCTCCCGCATGGCCGGTATAGACATCTCCGTTTTCGCGCTTGAGCGGAATTTCCTTCACATGTCCGTCATCGTAGACCATAAAGATACGCGATGCCTCGTTCCCCGGATAATACCCGCAGATCAAAGTGCACCCTTCACCATCGAGGTAGCTGACACCCTGTGGCGTAAATCCTTCTGACAGAGCAGGTATTTCTACGCCCTTCTCCGCGATGCGTGTGAATTCCGGATATAGAATCTGTCTGCCGAGAAGCATGGCAACGCCATAAACAACGAGAATCACAAGGACGATGATTGCAAGAACAGCAAGAATTCTCTTCAGCACACCCATTTTGGCCTCCGAGATAATGCTATCACAGCTTGATGCTGGTTTGCGCAAACTATGACAAACGCCTGTATAGCTTTTTTTATGAGTTTTTCGTTGAAAAAAGCTAAATTTAGCTTTTTTGTTCAATTTTAATCAAAAAAAAGCTACAACTAAACCATGAGCAAGAACGAAATCATCATCAACCTGGAAAAACTGGATTCCGACCTTGGAATTCTGATCAAAAACATCGATTCGTCAGGCTTCCTCAAGCTTGAAGGCACACTACACATCAAGAACGATGACAAGCAGGTTCGGTTCTACAAGAAACTATCCGACGCCAGAGTCTATCTAGGGAAGGACAAGGAGAAAACCATCATCAACCTTGCCAGAAAGCAGTACTACACAAGATTGAAAGCAATGGCGGAACAGGAGAGGAAGCAGATAGCCAGATGCCTGAAGATTCTCAAGTCAGAAAACGGGAAGGCGGATATTGATAATGCATTTGCAGGACTGCATGAATCCATCAAGAAATACATAACACCCATCGGACTCTCTGATGAGGGGTATGTCAGAAAGTGGCTGAAAGCAAACAGGCCGTTGGAGAGACAGATCGAGGGCCAGTACAAAACCCTGAACGGAGAATATGTAAAATCCAAGAGTGAAGTCATAATTGCAGACAGGCTGGCACACTACAACATCCCGTATGTGTACGAAGTCACCACATTTGATGATAACTGGAACAACATGAGGAAACCGGATTTCTTCATTCTGAACAGACGCTCAAGACAGATGTTCTTCTGGGAGCATATGGGCCGTATGGGAGATCCGAAATATGCGGTTGACAATCAGATCAAACTTGAGGGATTTGCAAAACAAGGCATTATTCTCGGAAAGAACCTGATTATAAGCTTTGAATGCTCTGAGCGGCCGCTGAGCACAGAGTATGTGGACACTTTGATAAAGCAGATTCTGCTGTAAGCGGATACTATTTGTCGAACTCAATCGAGCGCAGGAAGGCTTTGGTGCGTTCTTCCTTTGGATTGGAGAAGACCGTGGACGACGGGCCGGATTCCACTATGCGGCCGTCTTCCATGAAGATGGCCTTGTTGGACACGTTGCGGGCAAAGCTCATCTCATGTGTTACAACCAGCATGGTCATGCCCTCTTCTGCCAGCTGACGCATTACGTTCAGCACCTCGCCTATCAGCTCGGGATCAAGGGCACTTGTGGGCTCATCGAAGAAGATGATTTCAGGCTTTGTGGCCATGGCACGGGCTATGGCCACGCGCTGCTGCTGACCGCCGGAAAGCTGGGACGGATAGCTTGAAAGCTTGTCCGCCATACCCACCTTCTCGAGCATGGCCACGGCAATGTCGCGGGCTTCATTCTTCTTCATCCCTGCACCTGCAGTGAGGCCCAGCGTCACGTTCTCCAGAACGGTCTTGTTGAGGAACAGGTTGTAGTTCTGGAACACAAAGGCAGTCTTCCTGCGGAGGTCCGCGATCTCAGCCTTGGTGGCTTTGTTCAGGTCAAAGGTCCTGCCGTCAAAGACCATGGTGCCGGCATCAGCCTTCTCCAGGAAGTTCAGGCAGCGCAGCAGAGTGGTCTTTCCTGATCCGCTGGGTCCGAGAATTGCTACGACATCGCTCTTCTCCACATCAAATCCGATACCCTGAAGCACTTCGAGATCATCGAATTTCTTTCTTACATCACGGATCTGGAGCATCATTGTTTCTTGCCTCCGTAACTTGAAAGACGCTTTTCGCCACGGCGCTGCAGGAATGTGAGGAACGTGCAGAACACCAGGTAGATCAGGGCCACCTCGAGATAGAGGCCCAACGATTCATACACGCGGCCGTTGATGACCTGAGCCTGGCGGAACATCTCCATCACTGAGATGGTTGCGGCCATGGAGGTCTCCTTGAGCATCGAAATCATGGAGTTGCCCAGAGCCGGGAATGCAGTGCGGAACGCCTGCGGAAGGGCCACATGCCACATAATCTTGGGGAATGTGAGTCCGACGCAGTAGCCGGCCTCGATCTGACCGGGGGAAACGCTCTCAAGGGCTCCGCGGATGGTCTCAGACATGTAGGCACCCTCGTTGAATCCCAAAACAAGCATGGCCGCGGTGAACGCCGGCAGTCTGATTCCGATGCTCGGCAGGCCGAAGAACACGATGTACAGCTGGACCAGAAGCGGAGTACCGCGTGTGATCCAGATGTAGAATCTGCAAAGCTGCTGGAGACCCCTGACCTTGGCGTACTGGATCAGTGCCACCAGAAGCGCCACGGCAAGCGCTATGGAGAACGAGAATATGGTGAGCGGAACCGTCACCTTTATTCCGTACCACAGGAGCTTCGGAAATGAGTCTACAAGGATGGACCAGAGCCGCTCGGTCACAGTCGGGAAACCCTATCAGTTGGCTTTGGTGAGGTCGGTTCCGAAATACTTGACCGACAGTGCGGCCAACGTGCCGTCCTGGCGCACCTGCTGAAGGAATGAATTGATGGCATTCAGAAGGCTCTCTGTCTGTGAACCCTTTCTGATGGGCCAGCACACCGGCTCACCGGCAACGGTCTGGACAACCTTGATATTGGCCTCCGGATGCTCCTCGAGATAGCTGTCCACAGATCCCTTTGCATTGATGGTGGCATCGACCCTACCCTGCTCGATCATCATCATGGTCTCGCCAAGGGTATCCACATAGTCGACCGTGGCACCGTAGCTTTCGGCAAGCTGGGCGTAGGTAGAGTTCGGTGAGTTGCTGGTCTTCCTTCCCTTGAGGTCTGAAAGGGTCTTTACGGACGTGTTGTCGCTGCGGACCACAAGAACTGCCTCGGTGTAGAGGTACGGCTCCGAGAACGAGAACTTCTGAGCCCTCTCCTCGGTATATCCCACTCCGTTGCATGCGATGTCGAACACGCCCTGCTCTACGCCTACGAGAATGGACTCCCAGGGCACCTCGTGGAACTCAGGCTCGACGCCGAGGTAATTTGCCAGAAGCGTTCCGAGCTCTATGTCGAAACCGGTGAGCTTGTCCGAAGCATCATGATATGTCCACGGAGTCCAGTTACCCTCGGTTGCGATTGCCAGAGTCCCCTTCTTCTTTATGGCTGCCAGGCTGTCCTCGGAGGAACCGCCGGCAAATAGAGATGCCATGCAGGCGAATATTACTAAAATAATCAGTGCTTTCTTCATTTATTCCTCTGTATAGGATGAATATACTTGTTAATCTCCGTTTTGGCAATGAACATAACCGACTCAAGCTTTCACTTTTCAGTCTGCTATTGACGGCATGGACCATATCCTAGACAATAGAATCGGGAGTATTTCATGAGTCTCGTTTCTTCTATCACGCTTATTGTTACGGTCATCATCATCTACTATGCCATGATCAAGGTCTTCTCGATCCTGTTCAGGATCACGGGCCTTCCCAAAGACAAGGCCGGGTTCCAGGCTGCATCGCTTCTGACCAACGCCGGATACACCACCAGCGAATCGGAGATAGTCGTCAGCGAAAAGACCAGAAGGCGCATAGCCACAGCTGCGATGCTCAGCGGATACTTCTTCTCGGTGGTCATCGTATCACTGTTCATAAACATGTTCCTCAGCATCGACCTAACCACGTTCAAGGCGGAGTTCGTCCATCTGGCAATCGGATTCGGAAGCCTGATTGCATTCTTCATCATCCTGCGCGTCCCCGTGGTGGAAAGATTCCTGGGAAAGACAATAGACGGAGTGACGGTCAGAGCATTCAAGCGGGCGGCCAAGGAGAACTACATCTCCGTTCTGGATACTTACGGCAAGGATGCCGTCGTGAACATCTATCTGTACAAGGTTCCCGCAGCCATTGAGGGAAAGTGCGTGGCGGACACGGACCTGAGGAAGAAACTCAACGTCAACATCCTCATGTACACCAGAAACGGCCACAACCATTATGTGACGGCCGACACCATATTCTCCAGCAAGGATACGCTCATTGCCTTCGGGCCTCTGGCCAACATCAGGGATGCATTCCTCCTCAAGGGACACGAGGAGAAGCCGGAGGAGAAAGTCGGAGAAAAGATCTCATCCGGAAACGAGATCACCATCATGTCCAACTTCGGTTATCAGGTCATGGCCGACATCAGGCTCAAGAGGGTTCCGCCAGTACTTGAGGGCAAGAGCCTGATCGAGAGCAACATCAAGGATTACTTCTCCATCAACATAATCATGGTTTCCAGGAAGGACACTCCGATCAAGATCTCCAAGGACACGGTCATTTCAAGGGGCGACAGAGTCATTGCATTCGGTCCGTACGAGAGCATACACACTGTATTCGGAGAGATAATGGAGGCAGAACCTCAGGGACAGAAAGCCTGAACAGGTTCCGGTCATCTTCTGCCGGAAGCCTTCATCTCGCAGGCAAACGCCTCAGGGTGCTTCCTGTACCAGTCCTGATGGTACTCTTCCGCCATGTAGAACGTCTTGTATTCCTCGATGCCGATTTGAACCTTCTTCCCTGTCTTTGCTTCCAGGTCCCTGACAGCTTCCAGCGCAGCCTGTTTCTCGTCATCGGTGCACCAGTACACCGCAAGGGTATATGAGAAACCCCGGTCTATGAACTGACCACCGCCGTCAAACGGATCCACCACGGCAATGAACGTCTGCAGCAGTTCACGGTACGTAACACGCTGCGGATCATAAGTGATGCAGACAGTCTCCCTGTGCCCGGTCTTCTGGCTCTTCACGTCTTCATACGTGGGATTCTTCTCGTCTCCGCCGCAGAATCCGCTTGCCACGCTCAGAACACCATCCGTTTCATAGAACGCCGGCGTGATGCACCAGAAGCAGCCGCCTGCAAAGTATGCCTTTTCCATCGTTCTCAACCCAGAGCCACGTCCAGGGCCATCATCAGGCTGAATCCCACGGCAAAGGATATTACGCCGATATTCGAGTGCTCTCCTGCCGACATCTCGGGAATAAGCTCCTCCACAACCACGTATAGCATTGCTCCCGCTGCGAAAGAAAGGAGATATGGCATTGCTGGCACAACAAGACCTGCAATCAGGACGGTGATGAAACCGAACACAGGCTCGACTGCACCGGAGAGAACTCCCAGACCGAACGACTTGGGCTTGCTCTTTCCCTCGGCGTACAGCGGCATTGATATGATGGCACCCTCAGGGAAATTCTGGATTGCAATTCCCAGAGCCAGTGCCAGTGCACCGCCTGCAGTGATGTGGGCGGAACCGGAAATCAGACCGGCATAGACAACACCTACGGCCATACCCTCAGGGATGTTGTGAAGCGTGACCGCAAGAACAAGCATCAGTGTCCTGCTGGCCTTGCTTCGGGGACCTTCCACCTGGTCGGTTCCCACATGCAGGTGGGGAGTCACCTCATCCAGAAGCAGCAGGAACAGGATGCCCAGCCAGAAACCGATGAATGCAGGCAGGAAGGCCCACCTGCCTCTATCGGAGCATTGTTCTATGGCAGGGACTATCAGGCTCCAGATGGAAGCCGCCACCATGACGCCGGCGGCAAAACCGGTGAGGGCATGCTGGACATTGACCTTCAGGTCCTTCTTCAGGAAAAAGACACATGCAGCGCCGAGCGACGTGCCGGCAAACGGAATAAGAAGACCCAACAGAACCGTACTGTTCATCTATGCAGGAACCATCCTTTCTTTTCATATGGTGCAGACTCGACGCCAAGGCATGTATAGCCAGTGGAGTTTACCGCATCCTTGAGCATCTGCGCATCCACGGGGTCATCGGTCAGAAAGCTGGCCTCTTTCTTGCTCCGTGATGCACTGACCTTCTTGGCAGAAGGCACTGCCTTCCTGATTGTATCACAGATATGAACCTCGCACATCCCGCACATCATTCCGTCGATCTTCAGAGTAGTCCTGATCATTACCGCACCTGCCTTTATAGATGGTTAATTATATCTAACTCATATTGTATCCTTTTCTCTTTTTTTTCAAGAACCATGAAGGGACCTTACGCCTGCAGCTTCCAGGATGCTGCCTCTTCCCTGAGCCTGATGAAGCTGCTGTATCTGGCATTGCTCTTCAGCAGCTGTTCATGTGTGCCCTCTGTAATCTTTCCGCCCTCGAACACTACGATTTTGTCGGCGTTGCGGATGGTCTTGAGCCTGTGGGCAACCATGATTACGGTCTTGTCCTTCGTGAGGGCCGCAAATGCTGCGGTGAGTTTGTCCTCGTTCTCCGGGTCCACATTGGCAGTGGCCTCGTCCAGGATAATAATCGGGGCATCCTTGAGAATGGCGCGGGCTATGGAGATGCGCTGCTTCTCACCTCCGGACAGCGTGGCGCCACCTTCACCGATTACGGTGTCATAACCCTGAGGCAACGACATTATGAAGTCGTGGCAGCATGCCTTTTCTGCAGCAGCAACCACATCATTGTGGCTTGCACCGGCACTGCCGAACTTGATGTTATTCTCGATTGTGTCGGCAAACAGATAGACATTCTGGAACACCACGCTTATCCGGGACATCAGGCTCTCCAGCGTGTACTCGCGCACATCCTTTCCGCCGATTTTCACACAACCCTTGTTCACATCCCAGAACCTTGCTATAAGCATGGCCATGGTTGTCTTTCCAGCTCCGGAAGCTCCCACAAAAGCGGTCATTGTCTTCTCCGGTATCTCCAGACTTACATCCCTGAGGATCTCGTTGTCACCATATGAAAATGACACATGATCAAGAACGATATCCTCATTTGCAGATTTCATGTCTTTTCCGTTCTCATCCATCACAGGCAGGGCATTGACCTTATCGGCTTCCTCTATGGAGCTTGTGACCACGCGCAGTACTGTAAGTCCCGCTCCGGTCTGCTCGATGTCTGCAAAAACCTGGAATGAAACCATCACCATCATCAGAGCATAGGTCATCGAGATCCTTCCGTTGATGAACAGCACCACAGCCAGCACCAGAAGCAGAGACTTGAAGATGCCGAGTGCAATCCCCTGCATCATTCCGCTGGGGATGAACATCCTCTCAAGCGCCAGATTGCTGTCCCTGTTGTCGTCAATTGCCTTGCGCAGGGCCTCGTCTCCCTTGCCGGTCAGGTTGAACGACTTGATCACGCTCATGCCCTGAAGACTCTCGAGAACCCTGGATACCAGTGCCGCCTGATTTTTCTGACGCACAGGAGAAAGCTTTCTGGTCTTCTTCTCCATGGATGAGATGAACAGCAGATAGACCACCATACCTACAAGCACTATCAGGAAGAACCAGATGTTGAAGAACGGCATGCACATGAGGAACACGAATGCGTTCATCAGTCCGCTCATGATGGTCACCAGTACATTGGCTCCCTGATTCTCGACCACATCCAGAACCGTGGAGGCTATTCCCGTTACCTCTCCCAGGTTTGTATCACTGAAGTATCCCATGGGGACTTTCTTGAGCCTGTCGGCAATCTCAAGACGCTTGTTTGCCGTCATGAAATATCCGGCATGCACGGATCTGAGGTCCGCCGCCATCTTGAGCACTACCGTTCCCAGGATGCTGCATCCAAGAAGGATGAGGGCCGTGACAGCGGGTCTCATCCCCTTCTCTCCGGCCTCGAATGCAAGAACCACATAGTAGATGGCTGCTATCCTGAGCATCGACAGCAGGGACCTGAAGAATGATATCACTATGGCCTTGTAGATGTTGCCTCTCTCGGCCCCGGAGAAATCTATGATTCTTTTTATTGCCTCGAACATTATCTTTCACCTCCTTCGCTGATCTGTGCTTCGCTGATGTGTGCCTGCCACATGCTGCTGTACAAGCCACTCTTTTCAAGAAGCTGCTCATGTGTTCCACAGGCCTCTACGGTGCCGTCATTCACCAGCACTATGTTGTCGGCGTTCACTATGGTGGACAGCCTGTGGGCGATGATTATGACCGTCTTGTCCTTCACCAGTTTTGAGAGAGCCCTCTGGATCAGTGCCTCGTTCTCCGGGTCGATGTAGGCAGTTGCCTCATCAAGGATCACCACAGGAGCATCCTTGAGCATGGCACGTGCAATTGCCAGCCTCTGGCGCTCGCCACCGGAAAGATGTGTTCCTCCGGCACCTACCTGAGTCTGGTAGCCGTTCGGCAATGCCTCGATGAAATCGTTGCATCCGGAAGCCTTGGCCGCGGCGCACACCTGATCGTCTGTTGCCGCGATCTTTCCCATCCTGAGGTTGTTCATTATGGTGTCGTCAAACAGCCAGATGTCCTGCGACACATAGGCCACCTGGTCATAGAGCTGCTCCAGAGGAATTGACTTCAGATCCTTTCCGCCCATGGTGATGCAACCGTGTTTCACATCCCAGAAACCACCTATCAGCTTTGCGATGGTGGACTTCCCGCTTCCGGACGGCCCCACCAGTGCCGTGAAGCTCTTCTCGGGAATCTTCAGGTTCACGTTGTGCAGGACCTCTGTTCCCTCATGGTAGGAGTAGTTCACATCCCGGAGCTCGATGGAGTGATTCCTGAGCTTTACCGGTGTCGTCGAGTGCTTCTGTTCCTCTCCTGCAAGAAGTTCGTCCACCATCTTGACCGTGGTGGCCACCTTGGCCGAGGAATCCGTGAAACTGATTGCCTGCAGGATAGGTCCGACGATGCTCATGGACAGCATGATGGATGTCATGAATACATCCGCGGTGATGCTTCCGCTCTGATACATCTTCCAACCTATTGGAAGCACTGTTATCAGCGTGCACGGAGCTATGCAGGAGCACATGGCGTTGTTGAACTCCGTCTTCTTCATCCAGTGATAGTAGTAGGCGGCGTTGGCCATAACCTTATCCTTGAATTTGGTGTAGAAGGATTTGCCCTGGTTGTAGGCCTTGATAACCTCGATTCCATGGACGTACTCCACAATACTGGAGTTCATGTCCTGAGTGATTTCAACCGACTTCCTGTAGTCCTTGCCGTATGTAGTGGCAATAAACGCGAAGAACAACAGGCCCACCGGGACGGAAATCAGACATATCAGGCCCATGCGCCAGTCCACAATCATCATGTAGACCCAGACGGCCAGAGCACCGATGATGTTGGAAGTCAGCTCGGGAATCATGTGAGCAAGCGGACGCTCCAGGCGCTCCACCTCATCCACTATGATCTGCTTGAGCTTTCCGCTTGATGTGTCGATTATGGTTCCCAGCGGCATCTTGGGAAGTTTTTCGAAGATGGCCTTGCGAACCTCGGCCAGAAGAGAGAAGGCCGCCCTGTGGCTTACGCTCAGTCCCGACGCGTATAGAACACTCTTGAGCACGTAACCCAGAAGAGCCACAAGAACCAACATCAGATAGTGGTTCAGATCCCGGCTACCAGCGATGATTGCGGACACGATCCGTGCCGCAGCGAAGTACGGAACCACGCCGGCAACCACACCGAATACGGCCAGGACGACCGACAGAAGGAGGCGTCCATGCTCTTTTGCAGCAATCTGCCATATCCTTCCCATTGGATTTGTTTTTTTCTGCTTCATATATTGATGCATCTCCTTTTCCTTTCATAAGGTCCCCTTCTGGAAGAATGCATTCCCGATATAAAGCTGTTTCAGAATCCCTTTATTTCAAAAACCCAGTATCTCACGGTAACCGGCTATGCAGAATGTGCTTGCCAGCCTTGTCTCCCTGACGTTGTCCTCCTCCGGAACACCCCTGACAAAAGCATCAAAGGCATGCCTGATGGCCATGTCAGCGAATATCTCTGCAATGCGTTCAGAGATGTTCTCCGGATGCTCCATGAATGCCCTGCAGCTTTCAAGATACTTCATTGTGTTGCCTGTCTCCTCGCGAACCATACGGTCAACGAAATCTTCGTATACCGTGCCCTGGCTACATCTGAGCACAAGCACGAACTGAACGCCGTGCCGGTAGACATGATGCAGAAGAGCCTCGATGGATGAGTAGGAAGATGAGAACATCCTGACAAGGTCCTCTTTTGAATTCACTTCGAATTCCGAGTAACCGTCATAGGCCTGCAAGAATCCATTTATCGCCTCATCCACCAGAGCAGAGAACAGTTCCTCCTTGCTCTTGAAATGGACATAGAAGGCACCGTTCGTCACTCCGGCATCATGGCAGATGTTCCTGATTGAAGCATCGCGGAAGCCGACCTCCGTAAAGTGCTTCATGGCGCTTTCAAGAATCTTCTGATGTGTAAGCTGATAATCGTATCCCATCTGTGCTCCAGTTTTATTACACTGTAATATTACACTGTAATGAACACTCGTGTCAACTTCCCCGGCAGTGACTCAGTATTATTTATTTGAATTCGATGTGAACGTTTTCATCCTGACAAGAGAAGCACAGAAAAAGCGGAGGGCCCGCCATAGGGCCCTCCAGGTATTAGGAATTTTCTTCCAAAAGGAGACTCGGTTGTAGTTAGATATCTCTAACTAAGATCACACTAACATTTTCACACATAAGTGTCAACAGCATCAGCCGAAATAATCAAAGACTCCAGTCATTGCTTGAATTCTGAAGCTGGGCCATGTGACGGAAGATGCCTTTCTTCTTTGCCATGAGCTCGGAGGGTCTTCCCTCTTCCACAACCTTGCCGTCATCAAGAACAACAATCTTGTCCGCAGCCTCGACTGTACGCATGCGGTGCGCTATGACCAGAACGGTCTTTCCGGCAAGCAGACGTGAAAGCGCTCCCTGAACCTTGGTCTCGTTCTCCACATCAAGCGATGCAGTTGCCTCGTCAAGCAGGACAATAGGTGCGTTCTTCAGAAGAGCACGGGCAATCGAGATCCTCTGGCGCTCGCCGCCGGAGAGCTTTGCTCCGTTCTCGCCTATGGGAGTGTTGTAGCCCTGAGGCAGCTTCTGGACGAACTCGTCGCAGTTGGCGGCTGCAGCGGCGGCACGGACCTCGTCATCAGTTGCACCGTGCTTTCCAAGCCGGATGTTCTCCATCACGCTGTCATCGAACAGCACCACATCCTGGAAGACCATCGAATAATCCGACAGAAGGACTTCAGGATCCACGGTATTGATATCCACTCCACCGACCTTTATGCTACCGTCATCGATATCCCATAGTCTTGCGGCAAGTCTGGCACATGTGCTCTTTCCGGAACCGGACGGTCCCACAAGGGCCGTGACCTCACCTTCCTTTGCCGTGAAGCTCACGCCGTTGAGGACCTGGTCGTTGCCGTATGAGAAGGCCACCTTGTCAAAGACGATGTCATGGCCTTTGGGGCTGAACTTCTCGGAACCCTCTGCGGTCTTCGTATCATGGATCTCCATAAGACGACCGGCAGAAACCTGGGACATGAACATCTCGGCTATCAGCGCCAGCGCCTGGTCGAACGGAGCATAGATGCGCGTGATCACCAGCAGGAACATGAACAGAAGCATGAAATCGATCTTTCCGGCAAGAATCAGACTGGTTCCGGTAAGAATGGTGGTGGCAACACCCAGACGCATGATCACGCTGGCGCCGTTGACAAAGAGGCCCGCAACCAGCTCACCGTGCAGCAGCTGCTTCTCGAAGGCATCCACTTTGTCGTCAAACCGTTTCAGGAAGCGTTCTTCCTGGTTGGTGGCGCGGATTTCTCGGATGTTCTCCAGTGTCTCCTGCATGCCGTCGGCCACGTTGATGCCGGCCTTCTTGGTCACCTCGGAAACGCGCTTTGAAAGAGAGCGGCTTCCGAACAGCAGGATGAATGCCACCGGCACGCCCCAAAGGCAGGCTATGGCCATCCTCCAGTCATAGACAAACAGGATAACGGCTACTATTGCGGTGGAGATGAACGATCCGTACAGATAGCCCAGGCAGTGGGACCACACGTGTTCAAGACGGTTCACGTCTCCCATGAGGGTCTCGGTCAGATCTGCAAGGTCACGCTTTCCGAAATACCCCAGGGGGAGCTTTCTGAGCCGCTCGGCAAGACTTATGCGCACAGTCTTGATCTCACGGTATACAAGACCGTACGTGGCATGGTACTGCTGGTAATGTGTGATGAATGACAGTATGAAGAACAGCACAACTATCAGCAGGAAGAGCAATGCTCCGGGAAGCTCTCCGTTTCCGGTGAGGACAGCCATGTACCTGGTCATCATCATGTAGAGGATTCCCATGCCGCCCATCACGACAAGGTTCACAATCACGGTCCAGAACGTACCCTTCTTGGCATTTTTTATACCCTGATCGGTCAGGGCGTATTTTCTCTGAAACTCTTTTCCGAACATTTACCTGCCCTCCTCAGATGCCGTTATGCGCCACTTCACGGCATGGTTGTAATCCTCCCACATCCGTGAATAAAGCCCGCCGGCCGCCACAAGGTCATCGTGCTTTCCTTCCTCGGCCACATGTCCGCCCTCGAGAACGATTATCCTGTCCGCACCTACTACGGTTGAAAGACGGTGGGCTATCATTATCACTGTCCTGTCCTTTGTCAGGACCGAGAAGGCCTTCTGGATCAGGGCCTCGTTCTCGGGGTCCGCAAAGGCAGTGGCCTCGTCCAGCACCACGATGGGGGCGTTCTTGAGGATTGCCCGGGCCAGTGCCACACGCTGCTGCTCGCCTCCGGAAAGGAACACGCCGTCAGTGCCCACCACTGTCTCGACTCCCTGCGGAAGCTTTGCAATTATGTCGTCGCACTGTGCAGCCGAAAGCGCATTGAGAACCTCCCCACGTGTTGCCTCAGGCCTCGCGGCCCTGACATTGTCAAGAATGCTGGCCTTGAACAGCCTGTCGTTCTGGAACACAAAGGCAACCTGATTCATAAGAACATGGGGATCTGCGTCCCGGACATCCACACCGCCCACAAGAACCTCACCTCCGGTCACATCCCAGAAGCGGGGAATCAGACTTGCAGCCGTTGTCTTGCCGCCTCCGGAGGGTCCCACCAGAGCGACAGTCTCTCCGGGTCTGACCTTGAAACTGACATGATCCAGCGCAGGAAGTTCCGAACCTTCGTAGGTGAAGCTGACGTTCCTGAACTCCACGCTGTTGTCCGCGGGAGTCTTGGGATTGTCCGCAACAGTGAGGGTCGGAGCATTCATGATATGGCTGATACGTCCCAAGGCGGTGCTTGCAAGCATCATTCCGCTTGCTGCGAACATCACGCGGGCCAATGCTGTGGAGATGATGGCCGAGAACACTGCATAGAAAGCGAAATTCGTGACGAACTCAGCAAAATTTCCGCCGGCAAGCGCGCCCGGGGCGATTATCAGAGCAACAGGAACAAGGAAGATGAAGGCACCTTCCGTGCAGGTGAGGTTGACCGACTGCGGCACACGGCACACTCCGCCGGTGTAGCGCTCGGCCTTGGCGCTGTAGTCCTCTATGGCCTGCCTGAATGCCTTGAAGGAGTACACGGTCTGCTGGAACACCTTGACCACGGGAATTCCGCGCACATACTCGGTGCCGGCCTTGCTCATGGTGTCCTGAGCAGCCTGGTATTCCTGCATGAGCCTTGCGTTCTTTCCGCCCATCATGGTGAACAAGGCACCGATGGAAATCACCGCAGCAAGAAGACAGGATGCTCCCATGCGCCAGTCAAAGACAAACATCAGGACCAGCATGCTTATCATCATTGCCGCACTTCCCACTATGTCTGCAAGGTTGTGGGCAAGAAGAGTCTCAGTCTCACCGGCGGCTCCGTCCAGACGATTGCGGATGAGGCCCGAGGCGTTGGAATCAAAGAATCCAAGCGGAGTCTTCATCAGATGCTTCATGCCCTGCTTGCGGATGTTTGCAGCCGTGCGGAAAGCCGCAAGGTGCGTACACATCAGGGCACAGAAATAGACAAGTATTCCGGCAACGGCAAAGATGAACGCCATCCATCCGTAACGGGCCACTCCCGATGCCTGCGTCCAGTCCGGAGCCACGGCAACAAGGTCGCGCACCACAAGCCAGATGCAGATGTAGGGAGCCATCCCCAGAATCATGGCCACGGCCGAAAGCCCCAGGCCCGTGAATGTCAGGGCCTTGTAGCTGCCGGCATAGCCCAGCAGTACGGCCACATCACTCTTTTTCTTTTCCTTCATTTCATACCTTCTTGGTTAGATATATCTAACCCTAATCTCTATAAAAGGTCCGGCCTGATCCGGACCTTTGCAGTCAATTCAACTAATCAGAAGCTGTATGTTGCCTCAAGCCTCACTCCACTGAGGTTCTTGAATGCTCCGTATGTACCCGGCCCGTCCTTGCCTTCGAAAACATAGACGACACCGGCAGAAGCCTTAAGCTCATCTGAGAAGCTGTAGCTTGCTCCGCCCATTACGGCTCCGTCAAGCTCGCGGAGCTCAAGGATTCCGCCGACGGAAAGCTCAAGGTCTCCGTCAAGCATCGTGTAGCTGATGCTTGCCCCTACCTGACCCGA
>Ga0310696_10004460_pt1 | contig 17170 bp, 24 predicted proteins | sample AusTroGonzalo_MG_4_FD_203885 | JGI IMG/M metagenome (GOLD analysis project Ga0310696, IMG submission 203885) | Bovine rumen microbial communities from tropical cattle in Woodstock, Queensland, Australia - Gonzalo_02 (v2) (version 2) | ecosystem: Host-associated > Mammals > Digestive system >...
GCCCTTAGGCCCCTTAACCGTCACTTTATTATTTTCTGCCACCTCGACCGTAACACCGGCCGGAATGGCGATTGGCATTTTTCCTATACGTGACATGCCCGTACCTCCTTAGACTGATTACCAGACATAAGCAAGCACTTCACCGCCCACATTGAGCTGACGCGCTTCTTTGTCTGTGATAATACCCTTGTTCGTGGAAATGATCGCAACACCGAGACCGCCGAGAACGCGGGGAAGATCTTCCTTGTTCGCGTAAACGCGAAGACCGGGCTTCGAGATTCTCTTAATTCCGGTGATTGCCTTGACATTCTTATCCTTGCCGTACTTCAGCGAGATCTGAATGTCCTTGAAATTCCCGACATCAACCATCTTGTAACCGTTGATGAAGCCTTCCTTCACAAGGATGTCTGCGATGGCAACCTTCATCTTGGATGCGGGAACATCTACCGTATCGTGCTTTGCAGTATTGGCGTTACGGATTCTCGTAAGCATATCTGCAATCGGATCGCTCATAGTCATATGATTTACCTCCTATTATCCGTTAAGCCTTACCAGCTTGCTTTCTTAACGCCCGGAATCTGACCCTTGTAAGCCAGCTCACGGAAGCAGACACGGCATACGCCGTACTTTCTCAGAACCGCATGAGGGCGGCCGCAGAGTCTGCAGCGGGTGTATGCTCTGGTCGAGAACTTCGGAGTGCGCTGCTGCTTCAGTTTCATCGATAACTTAGCCATGTATCCTGTACCTCCCTATCACTTGGCGAACGGCATACCGAACATTCTGAGAAGCTCACGAGCCTCCTCGTCCGTCTTCGCCGTCGTTACGAAGATAACATCCATACCGCGGACCTTGTCCACCTTGTCATACTCAATTTCCGGGAAAATCAACTGCTCCTTGATGCCGATGGCGTAGTTGCCGCGGCCGTCAAAAGCGTTGGGGTTAACACCGCGGAAGTCGCGCACGCGGGGCAGAGCAAGATTGATCAGACGATCAGCGAACTCATACATCTTGTCGCCGCGGAGCGTAACCTTGCATCCGATGTTCTGACCCTCACGGATCTTGAAGTTTGCGACCGACTTCTTAGCCTTGGTAATGATCGGCTTCTGACCGCAAATAATCTCAATGTCCTTGCAGGCGGACTCGAGTGCTTTCGCATTCTCTTTCGCCTCGCCGACACCCATGTTGATAACAATCTTGTCGAGCTTCGGGATCTGCATAACGTTCTTGTAACCGAACTTCTTCTGCATAGCGCCCGCAATCTCGTTCAAATAGGTTTCCTTTAATCTAGTCAACGTAGTAGCCTCCTTCCGAATTAATCAATTACTTCGCCGGTGGACTTTGCGAAACGGACCTTCTTGGTCTTGTCCTTGTCCGCAACCGTCTTGAATCCGACTCTCGTAGGCTTTCCGTTGTGTACGAGCATCACATTGGAAACGTCGATCAATGCTTCTCTGTTCTCGATGCCGCCCTTAGGGTTTGCCTGCGTTGCCTTCTGGTGCTTCTTCACCATGTTGCAACCCTGTACCAGAACCTTACCGTCCTCGACGCGAAGAACCTTGCCCTCGCTGCCCTTATCCTTGCCGGTAATGATCTTGACCGTGTCGCCCTTTTTAATCTTTGTCATAGCCATAACGACGCCTCCTTACAGAACTTCCGGAGCAAGGGAGACGATCTTGGTGAATTTCTTATCACGAAGCTCTCTCGCAACCGGTCCAAAGATACGGGTACCTCTGGGGTTCAAATCGTCCTTAATAATCACCGCTGCGTTCTCGTCGAAACGGATGTAGGAACCATCCTTACGGCGAACGCTCTTAACCGTACGAACTACTACGGCCTTAACAACATCGCCCTTCTTGACAACTCCGCCGGGGGTAGCGTCCTTTACGGAAGCGATGATGATATCGCCGATACCGGCATATCTTCTCACAGATCCGCCCATAACACGGATGCAGAGAAGTTCTTTTGCACCGGTGTTATCAGCAACCTTCAATCTGGTCTCTGTTTGAATCATAGTGCTTAACTCCTTTCCTGGTAATCCGATTGGGCGAATTACTTAGCTCTTTCAACAATCTCGATGAGTCTCCATCTCTTATCCTTCGAGAGGGGTCTCGTCTCCATAACCTTAACGCGGTCGCCGATCTTGCACTCGTTGTTCTCGTCATGCGCCTTCAGCTTGTAGGTTCTCTTCACAATCTTGTTGTAAAGAGGGTGCTTGACGTTGTCAACAACCGCAACCACGATGGTCTTGTCCATCTTATCACTTACGACCTTACCGGTACGTACTTTTCTTAAGTTTCTTTCCACGTGATTTTCTCCTTTCCAAGCTTCCGGTTAGTTCTGCGCTGCTTCCTTCTCGGAAATCAACGTCTGGATACGTGCGATATTGCGTCTAACCTCTTTGATTCTGCTTGTGTTGTTCAGCTGATTCGTGGCGTTCTGGAAGCGCAGGTTGAAGAGCTCCTTCTTCGCGGCTACCAGGTCATTATTCAGCTCGGAAACCGACTTTGTCTTCAAGTCGTCGATAAACTTCTTAGACTTCACTGCTCTTTTCCTCCTTCCAAATCTTCGCGAGACACGATCTTGCACTTGCAAGGCAGCTTGTGCGTTGCAAGGCGGAGAGCCTCCTTTGCAATCTCCTCGGAAACGCCAGCGATCTCGAACATCACGCGGCCGGGCTTAACAACAGCTACCCAGAACTCGGTCGAACCTTTTCCGGAACCCATTCGGGTCTCGGCAGGCTTCGCGGTTACGGGCTTATCCGGGAAAATTTTAATCCATACCTGACCGCCACGCTTGATGTAACGCGTCATGGCGATACGGGCTGCTTCAATCTGATTCGACTTGATCCAGCAGGGCTCGGTAGCGACAATGCCGTACTCGCCGTTGGAAATCTTGTTTCCGCGCAGCGCCTTACCCCTCATAGTTCCACGAAACTGCTTGCGCCGTTTCACTCTCTTAGGCATTAACATTATTTATCGCCCCCTTCTTTCTTTCCCTTCGCGGGGAGTACCTCGCCGAGGTAGATCCAAACCTTGACGCCGACCTTGCCGTACGTCGTGTTGGCCTCTGCGAAACCATAGTCGATGTTGGCGCGAAGTGTCTGCAGCGGAATGGTGCCCTCGCTGTAGAACTCAACACGAGCCATGTCAGCACCGCCGAGACGTCCGGCGCAGCAGGTCTTGATACCCTTAACGCCGCTCTTCATCGTGCGGGACATCGTGGACTTCATAGCTCTACGGAAACCGATACGGTTCTCCAACTGAGCCGCGATATTCTCGGCAACCAGCTGAGCGTTGCTGTCCGGTCTCTTGATTTCCTTAATCTCGAGGTTCAGCTTCTTGGTCGTGAGCTTCTGTACCTTTTCCTTCAGCTTCTCGATCTCGGTACCGCCCTTGCCGATAACCACGCCGGGCTTAGCGGTATATACGGAAACCTTGATCTTATCCGTCGTACGCTCAATCTCGATCTTGGAGATTGCTGCGTTGAACAGTTTCTTCTTCAGGAATTCGCGGATCTTGTAGTCCTCAACGAGGTTATCTGCAAAATCTGCCTCTGCATACCATTTGGAGTCCCAATCACTGATGATGCCGACTCTTAATCCGTGCGGATTTACTTTCTGTCCCATGCGATACCTCCTTATTTCTCATCCAGTACTACGGTGATGTGGCTCATTCTCTTGAGGATGCGGTAAGCGCGTCCCTGAGATCTGGGCTGAATTCTCTTCATCGTAGGAGCATTGTTAGCGTAGCACTCGGCGATATAAAGCTTGTTCACATCCATGCCGTTGTTGTTCTCGGCATTCGCGATTGCGGACTTCAGAAGCTTCTCGATCACCGTCGAAGCGTATCTGGGATTGTATGCCAAAATACCCAATGCGGTCTGAACATCCTTGCCGCGGATTGCGTCAAGTACGAAGCAGGCCTTCTGCGAAGAGACGCGGGCGTAAGACAGCTTAGCCGACGGTCTCGTATCTGCATTGGCGTTTCTCTCTCTCTTGATCTGGGATCTATGTCCTTTAGCCATGAGATGATCTCCTTTCAATTAACGGTTCTCCGTTATTCATTCTTCCTGCGCAACGATCACGCAAATTATGTTGTCAGTCTTGAATTATCTGGACTTCTTCTCGTCCTTGCCGTGTCCGCGGAAGTTTCTCGTCGCAACGAACTCGCCGAGCTTGTGGCCAACCATATCTTCCGTCACGTATACCGGAACGTGCTTCTTGCCGTCGTATACGGCAATCGTGTGTCCGACGAAGGCAGGGAAAATGGTGGAGCGGCGGGACCAGGTCTTGATGACGCTCTTGTCGCCCTTCTCATTCATTTCGTTGACCTTGTCAAGCAGATACTGGTCTGCGAAAGGTCCCTTTTTCAAAGAACGTGCCATTATGGTTTACCTCCTATTTGTTCTTGATGGTGCTTCCGTCACGTCTGCGGATGATCAGCTTGTTGGACGCCTTGTTCTTGATTCTGGTCTTCAGACCGAGAGCAGGCTTGCCCCAAGGCGTGCTCGGACCGGGACGACCGATACCGCACTTGCCTTCGCCACCGCCGTGAGGATGGTCATTCGGGTTCATTACGGAACCGCGAACAGTAGGACGGATACCCATATGACGCTTGCGACCTGCCTTGCCGATGTTGATCAGCTCGTGGTCGATGTTGCCGAGCTGGCCGATGGTTGCACGGCACACGATCGGAACCATGCGCATCTCGCCGGACGGAAGACGGAGCGTTGCATACTTGCCTTCCTTAGCCATCAGCTGTGCGGAGTTGCCTGCCGCGCGAACCAGCTGACCGCCCTTGCCGGGATACAGCTCAATGTTGTGGATCATCGTACCGATCGGGATCTTGTCAAGAGGAAGGCAGTTGCCGATACGAACTTCCGCGTTAGCGCCGTTCATGATCTTCATGCCGACCTTGAGGCCGTTCGGTGCAAGGATGTAAGCCTTCTCGCCGTCTGCGTAGCAGATGAGGGCGATGTTGGCCGTTCTGTTGGGATCATACTCGATGGTCTTTACAACCGCCGGGATATCATCTTTCTTTCTCTTAAAATCGATTACTCTGTACAGTCTTCTGGAACCGCCGCCGATGTGACGAACGGTGATCTTGCCCTGGCTGTTGCGGCCGGCCGACTTCTTCAGCGACACACACAGCGACTTCTCAGGCTTGCTGCAGGTGATTTCTGCGAAATCAGAGCAGGTCATGTTTCTTCTCGAAGGTGTATACGGAGTGTATTTCTTAATTCCCATGTTGATTACTCCTTTCGTTCAACGCTTTACAGACCTGTGAAGAGTTCAATCTCTGCACTGTCTGCGGTCAACTGTACGATCGCCTTCTTCTTCTCGGCGGTCTTGCCGGAAACGATGCCGCCCGCGGAATTGCGTCTGCGGGTCTTGCCGCCCAGGTTCAGCGTGTTGACGGAAGCGACCTTTGCGCCTGCGAACATCTTCTCGACTGCTTCCTTAATCTGGCTCTTGGTAGCATCGGGATTTACGTAAAATGCGTACTTCTTGTCAGCCATTGCATTCATGCTCTTCTCGGTTACCACCGGGCGGAGAATGATGTCATAGTATTTCAAATCAGCCATTATGCGTACACCTCCTCGATCTTCGCAACGGCGTCCTTCGTGATAACGAGGTTGTTATACTTGAGAATGTCGTATACGTTGATGGCGTTGGATGTCACCGTGCGCACACCTTCAAGGTTTCTTGCGGAAAGGATTACGTTGTCATCCTTCTCGCCGATAACGATCAGCGCCTTGTCTACTTTCAGGCCGTCAAGGACAGCCTTGATCTGCTTCGTCTTGATGCCGTCGAATGCAAGATCCTCCATAACGAAAATCTTCTCCTCGGCAACTCTGGAGGAAAGCGCGGACTTGATAGCGCCTGCCTTCTCCTTCTTGTTCATCGAAACGGAATAGTCACGGGGCTTCGGAGCGAATACCACGCCGCCGCCTGTCCACTGAGGAGCGCGGATGGAGCCCTGTCTTGCACGACCGGTACCCTTCTGTCTCCAAGGCTTGATTCCGCCGCCGCTGACTTCCGAACGGGTCTTTGCACTCTGCGTTCCCTGACGCTTGTTGGCAAGCTGCGCAACAACCGCGAGATGCATGAGATGCTCGTTGATCTCTACACCGAACACGCTGTCGTTAAGCTCGATGGAACCTACTGCAGCGCCTTCTTTATTGTAAGTTTTTACTTCTGCCATGATGTTGATCCTCCTTTCTCAAGATTACTTCGCGCTCTTAACGGTCTCCTTGAGGATGATCAGGCCCTTCTTAGCACCGGGCACCGCACCCTTAACAAGGATCATGTTGTTCTCGACATCCACACGTACAACCTCGAGATTCTGAACCGTCACGCGCACATGACCCATCTGACCTGCCATATGCTTTCCTTTGAATACGCGAGACGGTGAGGCGCTCGAACCGTTGGAACCCGCATGTCTGTGATACTTGGAGCCGTGCTTCATCGGTCCGCGGGAGAGGCCGTGACGCTTGATCGCGCCTGCGTAACCCTTACCTTTGCTGATACCGACAGCATCAACCTTATCACCGTTTGCGAAGATGTCCGCCTTAATCTCCTGACCTACTTCATAGGAAGCAGCGTCCTCAAAACGGAACTCCTTGAGATACTTCTTGTTTGCAACACCGGCCTTTGCAAAATGTCCCTTTACCGGCTTGTTGACCAGCTTCTCGCGGATATCGCCGAAGCCGACCTGAACTGCATCGTAGCCTTCCTTGTCCACAGTCTTCTTCTGAACGACCGTGCAAGGACCTGCCTGAAGCACCGTTACGGGAACGAATGCACCGTTCTCATCGAAGATCTGCGTCATTCCGACTTTCGTAGCCAAAATAGCTTTCTTCATTGTAATTACCTCCTGTTTCATTCACAGCGGACCCCCTGAGGGGTCATTCTAAAATAACAAGATGATTTATTTGTCGATCATCTTGATGCCGATGTAAACACCGGCAGGCATCTCAAGACCCGACAAAGCATCAACCGTCTTCTGAGCCGGTGCAATGATGTCGATCAGTCTCTTATGAGTTCTCTGCTCGAACTGCTCACGGGAATCCTTGTACTTGTGAGTAGCTCTAAGGATCGTGATGACCTCTTTCTTGGTCGGCAACGGCACGGGACCGCTGACTTTGCTGCCGGTCTTCTTCGCCGTGTCCACGATCTTGGCTGCGGAAGCATCGATCAATTGATGCTCGTAAGCCTTCAGTGTGATTCTCATTACCTTTGTTGCCATAAAAATAGCCGCCTCCTTTTCGCACTTAATTGCAGTACGACAAGCGGTGACTGTACACGCTTCCGTGTGTTTCCTGCATCCCGGTAAAAACAGCCAAGCAAACTGCTTGGCTCCTGTTACCAATCTGCGTTGTTGCGCACGTGTTATCTGCCTTAGGCAGAACCTCATTGGTACAGTGACTTGTCGCCAGTTTCATGAACTTGACATTGCTCCACGGAATAACCTGCCACGAGGGCAGCAACCTCACGCTTCATCGCTATCATAGTCACAACAGTGTGGATTATACGACAAGTGTGCGCAAAATGCAAGAAGAATTTTTCGTTTTTTCAAAATATTTTTCGAAGGATCGTTATTTCCAGTACTCCGCAAACTTTTCCTGCCATTCATCGGGCAGTTTCCGGCCGGAAAGTTTCTGTTCCTTCGCGGTGTTCTTGTCTCCCTCGAACCCGGAGGTCAGATAGACAGCGTCCTTATACAGAAACAATTCCATCGTTACCTTATATATAAGACCGTCCTCCGTGAACCCGAAGATCTCTCTGCGGTTGCTGTAGTCCATGATGAAACTCTTGTCCGGCACGAAGATCTCCTCGGCACTGTCCGGAAGGCTTCGGAGCATCTCCGCCTCCTCCGGCGTCAGTTCCTTCGACTCGTACGGATCATGCTTTGCGTTGACGATATGAAGATTCGGAAAATAAGCCTCGCCCTTCATGGCTTCCCGCACTTCCGCCGCGTTGACGCCGATGCCGGTCCGCATATAGAGGCGGCCGGTGTTGTCAATCAGGTACTTCCCTTCGGTGTCGCCGAGCACGCGGAACAGTTTGGCGATCGTGATAACCCCCATGGATTTGATGATCCCGACCTGCTCGCCGCGTCCCGCTCCCGCCACGGAGAGGATCTTCGATCCGACATAGGTTTCCGCCGTGATATCGTTGATCAGCTCGTACTTGTTCCCGTCCATCTCCAGCGCTTTGATTCCGTCGGTATACTTCGCTTTCGACCCGGAGTCGTTTCCTCTGGAAAAGAGAAAAAAGCCGATTGCCGCAAGCATCAGCACAAGCAGAAAATACGGCGCGAACCGCAGCAGTGTCTTCTCCATCGGTTTTCCTCCTTATCCGTTAGCGCGGATCCGCTCCGCGCGTTATTTCTGCCAGCGGGCCGCCGCTCCGCAGGGAAGCACCAGTCCGGTGTTTGTCACCGGCAGTCCGATCTCGTCCGCCGTAACGGTTCCTCCCACCTTCGGGGTCAGCACAAGCCCGAGGATATATGCCATCATTGCGGGCTGCAAGCCCGTGGTGTAGGAATTGACCAAAAAGAACAGCGGATCATCCGAGAGCAATCCTGCGGTCAGCTCCACAAGATCGTAGATGCTGTCCTCGATCACCCAGGTCTCGCCCTTCGGTCCGCGGCCGTACGACGGCGGGTCCATGATCACCGCATCGTACCGGTTGCCGCGCCGCAGTTCCCGCTCGACAAATTTCCGGCAGTCGTCCACAAGCCAGCGGATCGGCGCCTCGGAAAGGCCGCTGACTGCGGCATTTTCCTTCGCCCAGTTCACCATTCCCTTGGACGCGTCCACGTGGGTTACCTGTGCGCCCGCCAGGGCCGCCGCAAGGGTCGCGCCTCCGGTGTAGGCAAAGAGGTTGAGGACGCGCACCGGTTCCTTCTTCCGGGAAATCCTCTCCCGGATCAGCCCCGAGAACCAGTCCCAGTTGACGGCCTGCTCCGGAAACAGCCCCGTGTGCTTGAAGGAAAACGGCTGGAGGCGGAACGACAGTCCCTTGTATCCGATCTGCCACAACTGCGGCAGATCAAAGAACTCCCACTCACCGCCGCCGCTCTTGCTGCGGTGATACCATGCGTTGGGTCTGCGCCAGCCGGGATGCTTCCGCTCCGATTTCCACAACACCTGGGGATCGGGACGGACGAGGAGATACTTCCCCCATCGCTCCAGTTTCTCGCGGTCCCCGGTGTCAATCACCTCATAGTCTGTCCAATCCTTCGCAATCCACATATTGCCGCCCTTTCCACACGTCACAGCATCGCCTTTTTGTACGGCGATATCCCCTGTTGCGTTTCGCGCTTTTCTATTATAAAGCATAACCCCGACTCCCGCAACTGCTGTTTTTTCGCAGAGAGTTTCGGACACCACTTTGTGTATGATAATTCTTGACGAAGGCGGGGAAATGTAATAGAATGACTTTGTAGGCGCGGATGACCGTGCACAATTTAGATTTTGGAGGATATTGGAAATGGGTATTTTGTCCAGATTCAAGGATATCATGGCTGCCAACATTAACGCCATGTTGGATAAGATGGAAGATCCGGAGAAGATGATCGACCAGTGCCTGCGCAACCTCAACTCCGACCTTGCAAAGGTTAAGTCCGAGACCGCGGGTGTTATGGCTCAGGAGAAAGCGTGCAAACGTGATCTTACCGCCTGCGAGAGTGAAATCGCCAAGATGCAGAACTATGCGATTAAGGCTTTGGAAGCCGGCAACGAAGAGGATGCGAAGAAGTTCCTTGCCGAGAAGGCAAAGCTTACCGCGAAGCTCGCCGGTCTTCAGGATAACTACACGGTTGCCGCTGAGAACGCACAGAAGATGCGCGATATGCATGCGAAGCTGACGCACGATATCGAGGAACTCGAGAGCCGCCGCGAGATGATCAAGTCGAAGATCGCCGTTGCAAACGCTCAGGAGAAGATCAACAAGATGACCTCCGACGTTTCCGGAGCGAACGATTCCATCGCAAGCTTCGAGCGTCTTGAGCAGCTTGCCAACAAGAAGCTTGACAAGGCTCAGGCTGAGGCAGAGCTCAACGCACAGCGCCCCGGCAGCACGATCCGCGACCTCACGGCCAAGTACGAGCAGAGCCCGGATGTCGACAAGGAGCTGGAGGCCCTCAAGGCAAGCCTCGGTATGACGACTTCGGAGCCCACCCCTGCTGCAACCGAGTAATTCGAAGAATCGGGACATTCGTCCCCGGACATCGAAATGAAAACAATACAAGCGGTGTGGTTCGCCACACCGCTTGATTCTTTTAACCGACAGACTGCCCTCCCGGGCATTCGAAAGGAGTTCCCATGCAGCCCGAAACACTGATGCTCTACAAGCTGATCGTTCTCTACATTCTGGACCGGGTTGATTTTCCCATGACCAACGCCCAGCTTGCAACCTTCATCACCGACCGGCAGTACACAAACTACTTCAACGTTCAACAGGTGCTTGCGGATCTGGTTGACGACGGCTATATCACCCTGGAGCAGAAACGCAACGCCGCGTTCTACCGGATCACGCCGGACGGCCATGAGGCACTCTCCTTCTTTTACAAGAACATTTCCCGCAACATCCGCGACGACATCGACATGTACTTGAGCGAACAGCAGTATTCCCTTCGCGAGGAATCGTCCAACGTGGCGGACTACTACGAGGCGCGGAAAGGCGAGTACACGGTGGAGCTCAAGGTTCTGGAGCGCGAAGCCGCGGTGATCGAGATCCATCTCACCGTCCCGTCCCGCGACAATGCCGAGACCATCTGCCGTAACTGGCGTCAGAAAAATGCGGACATTTATGCCTACGTGCTGAACTCCCTGCTCGGCGACAAGGAAACCGATCCCGCAGAGCAGTGAAACGGACAAGAAACAACACACCCCCGAAGCCTTTGATGGTTTCGGGGGTTTTCTTTTCATTGCCGGTCAGTAAGTGTTATCAATCGGTAACCACAGCCGTCTGCTCTTCCGCCGCCGGTTGTTCATCCGCTGTCGGCTCCTCTTCCGCTGCCGCTTTCGGAGCAAGGGTCGATTCCATGAGACCCCAGATCTCTGCAATCCCCTGCTTGGTCAGCGCGGAGCACGGCATCAGGATATCGTCCGCACTCATTCCGAGCGAACGGCGGATCATCGCCAGCTGCTTCGAAATCTGGCTTCGGTTGATCTTATCGAGCTTCGTGGCAATCACCGCCGGCTGGAGCCCGCGGTCGACGATCCATGCATACATCGCCTTGTCATTATCCGACGGCTCATGACGGATGTCCACCAGAAGGAAAATCCTGCGAAGCTGCTTGCTCGTCACAAGGTACCGCTCGATCATGCGGCCCCATTTTGCGACGAGCTCCTTCGTCACCTTCGCATATCCGTACCCCGGAAGATCGACGAAATACAGCGCCTCATTGAGCAGGTAGAAATTGATGGTCTGCGTCTTACCGGGCTGGGAAGATGTCCTTGCCAGCGCCCTGCGGCCGGTAAGCGCGTTGATCAGAGAGGATTTGCCGACATTGGAACGCCCCGCAAAGGCGAATTCCGGCAGCACGTTCACCGGCAGCTTGCTGGTGATCCCGCACACGGTCTGCAATTCCGCTTTGTTTACGTTCACTTCTTTACTATTGCCTCCCGGAGTACTTCCTCCATTGTCTTCACCGGTATGATCTCCATTCCCTCGGTCACTTCCTCGGGAATATCCGCCAGGGACTCTTTGTTGGCGAGAGGAATCAGGACCTTGCGGACTCCTACCCCCTTCGCAGCGAGAAGCTTCTCACGAAGACCGCCGATGGGCAGCACGCGGCCGCGGAGCGTGATCTCTCCGGTCATCGCCACATCCGCCGCGACAGGATTTCCGGTGATCGCCGAATACACTGCCGTCGCCATCGTGATGCCTGCAGAAGGACCGTCCTTCGGGACCGCGCCCTCCGGAATGTGGATGTTGATGATGTTGCGGTCGAAAAATCCGTCCGGCACCTTGTCACCCAGGAACGCCCGGATGTAATTGATGCCCGTGATGGCGGATTCCCGCATCACGTTTCCGATATTGCCGGTGAGGGATAATTTTCCGTCGCCGGGCAGAAGGCTGACTTCGATTTCCATCGTTGTGCCGCCGACAGCCGTCCATGCAAGTCCCCTTGCGAGACCCACCGCCGATCTTCCGATGGGATCCTCCGGCATATAGCGGTGCCGGCCGAGATACTCTGTGAGGTTCTTTCCGGTGATGCTTGCCTTCCCCGGCTTTTCCCCCTTCGCTTCCGCCTCGACGATCGAAAGAACCGCCTTGCGGCAGATCTTGCCGATCATTCTCTCCAGCTCGCGGACGCCGGCTTCTCTCGTGTAATACTCGATAATATCGTCGATCGCCTTGCCGGTCCACCCGATCTGAGAGGACGAAAGGCCGTGGCGTTTCATCTGCTTGGGAATCAGATGTTCCTTTGCGATATGATGCTTTTCCGTCTTGAGATACGTGTTGATCTCAAGGATTTCCATACGGTCCAAAAGCGGTCTCGGGATGGTCTCCGTGGTGTTGGCCGTCGCGATAAACATGACGCGGCTCAGATCCACCGGGATCTCGATATAGTGGTCGACAAAACGGCTGTTCTGCGCGCTGTCCAACACCTCCAGAAGTGCGGAGGAAGGATCGCCCTTGTAGTCGCTCCCGAGTTTATCAACCTCGTCGAGGAGCATCAGGGGATTGGCGGTCCCCGCCTGGATCATTCCCTGCATGATACGCCCCGGAAGGGATGCAACATAGGTTCTGCGGTGACCGCGGATCTCCGCCTCATCGCTCACGCCGCCGAGGCAGACGCGGACGTATTTGCGGTTCATGGCCTCCGCAATGCTCTTCGCGATGGAGGTCTTGCCGGTTCCCGGAGGTCCCACCAGACAGAGGATCGGCGAATCCGCCTGACGCGCATGCATATGCACCGCCAGATACTCGGTCACGCGCTCCTTGACATCCTTGAGTCCGTAGTGGTCGCGCTCCAGTATATTCTTGGCAAGCAAAAGATCGGCGTTGTCCTCGCTGACATGGTCCCACGGCACCGACAGAAGCGTCTCAATGTAATCGCGGCTTGTGGCACTCTCGCTGGAGTTGCTGCCGAGAGTGGAAAACCTGCGGATCTCCTTCCGGATCGCTTCCTTTACGGAGTCCGAGGCTTCGAGTTTCTCCAGGCGTTCCAGAAACTCCGACCCGTCACGGTCGCTGTTCTCGCCGAGTTCCGAGCGGATGACCTTCATCTGCTCGCGTAAAATGTAGTCTCTCTGATTCTTGTCCAGTTCCTCCTGAACCTTATCCTTGAGCTGCTTGCGGATGCGCATGATCTCAAGCTCATTGGCAAGGATGGTCGAGAGCATCTGATACTGCTCGAGATTGCTTCCGGCCTCCAGAAGTCCCTGACGGAGATCCACCGGGATCGGCAGCAGGATCATCGCCTGATTTACCAGACGGTCCAGATCACGGATTCCCTGCAGTCTCTTGAACACTTCCTCCGGGAGCCGCTTGTCGGCAACCTCCGCGAACTGCTCGATCATATCCTGCAGGGCGCGGTACAAAGCCTCCTGCTCCACCCTGCGGATCGGCAGGATATCCATGGGCATCTCCTCGACTTCGCCGTACAGAACGCCTCCGTTTTTGCGAAGGTCAACCAGCGAGCCGCGGCTTAAACCGCACACAAACGCTCTCATGGAACCGTTGGGCGCCTTCATGATCTGGCGGATATCGGCGATGCTTCCCATCTCATGGTAATCCGACCGTGTGACGGACATCGTCTCATCCTGCGGATCGACGCGAAGGATCAGGAACAGCTTCTCATGCCGGAGCATCGCTTCCTTCACGGCTTCCACCACCGGACCTTCAGGCAGGTCGATGGCCGCGACCATCTCGGTGAAAATGACCTTGTTGCTCTGGGGAATGACCAACATGCGTTTGGACTTGGTCTGCTCCCGCTCGTCAAACGAATCCTGCAGCATGTCGAACATATCCTCATCGCCCTGCATGCTGCGAATCGGTTTTCCGTTGTTTTTCTCGTTGTTTGGCATGTTACCTCCAAGGACAGAACGGGCGGGCAGCATCGCTCCCCGCCGTTATTTCAATCCATTTACTTACGCGCCCGGATTCTGCTCCTGTGCAAACTCCTCTTCGGACTCCTGCTCCCCGGCTGCCGTGGCATCCCGGATCAGGACAGGTTCCTCGGTGCCCTGCGCCGCCTCTCTTGTGATGATGCAGCGTACGACATCCTTCTCGGACGGGATCCGGTACATGGTATTCATCATGATGGATTCCAGGATTGCACGCAATCCGCGCGCACCGGTCTTCCGCTCCTCGGATTTCCGTGCAACCTCGCGAAGCGCGTCCTCCTCAAACTCCAGCGCAACGCCGTCGAGTTCGAACAGTTTGGCGTACTGCTTGGTAAGCGCGTTCTTCGGCTCGCTCAGGATGCGGACCAGATCTTCCTCCGTCAGCATGTCCAACGACACCGTCACGGGAACACGGCCGACAAACTCGGGGATCAATCCGAATTTGACAAGGTCCTGAGGCAGCACCTGCCGGAACACCTCGCCGATATTCTTCTCATCCGCCGGCGTATCCAGCACCGCGTTAAATCCGATCTGCTTCTGTCCGATCCGGCTCTCGATAATCTTCTCCAGCCCGTCAAAGGCACCGCCGCAGATAAAGAGGATGTTCGTGGTATCAATGTGGAACATCTCCTGCTGAGGATGTTTTCTTCCTCCCTGCGGGGGAACACTTGCTTCCGTGCCCTCCAGGATCTTCAAAAGAGCCTGCTGGACGCCTTCGCCGGAAACGTCGCGGGTGATGGAGACATTTTCCGACTTCTTAGAAATCTTATCAATCTCGTCAATGTATACGATACCGTACTGCGCCTTTTCGATGTCGTAATCCGCTGCCACAATGAGTTTCAGCAGGATGTTCTCCACATCCTCGCCGACATAACCGGCCTCGGTCAGCGTCGTCGCATCGGCGATCGCAAACGGCACGCTCAGCTTCTTCGCAAGGTTCTGCGCAAGATACGTCTTGCCCGAACCGGTCGGTCCGATCATCAGGATGTTGCTCTTCTGGAGCTCGACATCGGACGTTCCGCCGGACAGAATTCTCTTGTAATGGTTGTACACCGCCACGGAGAGCATGCGCTTGGCTTCCTCCTGGCCGATGACATACTGATCGAGGAATTCCTTCATCTCCTTCGGCGGGACAAGGTTGATGTTCCCGGCCGACTCCGGAGCGGAGTAACTGCCCGGATCAAAGTCCTCATACATGAGATCATAGCACTGATCTATACAGCGGTCGCAGATATACACATTCTCGGACGGGGAACCGATGAGCTTGCTCACTTCCTTCTCCGCGCGCCCGCAGAACGCACATCTGCGGATTCTGCCGCCAGTAGTTTTTGCCATGGTAACCTCCCTCAGCGACTGACGATAACCTTGTCAATCAGACCGTAGTCCTTCGCCTCTTCCGCAGTCATCCAGTTGTCGCGGTCCGTGTCCGCAGCAACCGTATCGAACGGTTTGTCGCAGTTCTCGGCAAGCATACGGTTCAGTTTCTCCTTCGTCTGCAGGATGTGCTTCGCTGCAATTTCAATCTCGGTGGCCTGACCCTGCACGCCGCCCAGAGGCTGATGGATCATGATCTCCGCGTTGGGGAGCGCATAGCGCTTGCCCTTGGTGCCGCCCGCCAACAGGAACGCACCCATGCTGGCCGCCATGCCGATGCAGATCGTGGACACATCGCACTTGATGTAGCGCATGGTGTCGTAGATCGCAAGGCCTGCGGTTACCGAGCCGCCGGGGCTGTTGATGTACAGGCAGATGTCCTTGCCCGGGTCCTCCGACTCCAGGAACAAAAGCTGTGCCACCACAAGGCTTGCCGTAACCTCATTCACTTCCTCGCCGAGGAAAATGATGCGGTCCTTCAGCAAACGGGAATAGATATCATACGAACGCTCACCCCTGCTGGACTGTTCAATGACATAAGGAACTAAACTCATAAAAACCCTCTCTTTCAAAAAATGGCCCGACCGGACGTAGTCGGGCCACTGTCTTTTCGGAAAATACCGTTCCGGCAGGCCTTACGCTTCCTTGGCGTTGTCGGTAAGAATCGTGATCGCCTTCTGAACCGCAAGATCCTCCGTCAGCTGCTTCAGCTCCTCCTCGCCGAAGACTTCCTTCACCTTCTCAAGCTCCATGGAGTACTGGTCAGCCATCTTCTGAAGCTCGGCGTCGATCTCCTCCTGGGAAACCTCGATGTTCTCCGCCTTGGAGATTGCCTCGAGAACAAGTCTCGTCTCGATGCGATTCTTCGCCTGCGGCTTGAGCTGCTCGATATATTTCTCTGCGGTGAGACCCGTGTACTGGAAGTACTGTCCGATGTTCATGCCCTGCATCTGGAGACGCTGTGCAAACTCTTCGCCGAGCTGGCGGGCCGTCGACTCGATCATAGCCTCCGGGATGTCCATGGCGGCATTCTCGATCGCCTTTTTGACAAGCTCGTTCTCGCGCTCGGTCTTAGCCTCAGCTTCCTTCTTCTCGCAGATCTGCTTGGAGATGCTCTCGCGGTACTCCGCAAGCGTATCGTAATCGGAAACCTCGGAAGCAAACTCATCGTCGAGCTCCGGAAGCTCCTTCGCCGTGATCTTGTTGATCTTGCACTTGAAGACTGCCGCCTTGCCGGCAAGCTCCTTTGCATGGTACTCCTCGGGGAACGTCACCTCGACATCACACTCCTCGCCGAGTTTCTTACCGATGAGACCCTCCTCGAATCCGGGGATAAAGCTGTGGGAGCCGATGACAAGCGGATGGTTCTCACCCTTGCCGCCCTCGAATGCAACTCCGTCAACGAAGCCCTCGTAATCGATGGTTGCGGTATCGCCTTCCTCTACGGCGCGATCCTCAATGTTGATCTCCTTGGCGTTCTTCTCCTGCTCCTTCTTGATCTCCGCATCGATCTCCTCGTCGGTAGCGGCAATCTCCTGCTTCGCAACCTCGAGTCCCTTGTACTCGCCGAGAGTAACCTCCGGCTTCTTTGCAACCGTAGCGGTGAAAATGAAAGGCTTGTCTCCGCCGATCTGCGTTACGTCAATCTCCGGTCTCGAAACGATCTCGAAACCGCAGTCCTTCGCAGCTTCCTCGTAAGCGTCCGGAATGA
>Ga0310696_10004461_pt1 | contig 17169 bp, 11 predicted proteins | sample AusTroGonzalo_MG_4_FD_203885 | JGI IMG/M metagenome (GOLD analysis project Ga0310696, IMG submission 203885) | Bovine rumen microbial communities from tropical cattle in Woodstock, Queensland, Australia - Gonzalo_02 (v2) (version 2) | ecosystem: Host-associated > Mammals > Digestive system >...
CAAGCATGTCGTTTACAGCAACGATCGTTCCCGAAATCTGGTTGCAGATGTCTTCGGAGCTTTTTACTGTTTCGATCGTGCAGTCAACGCCGTCTTTGTCGATAACGGTCTCAGTTTCCGGAAGTTCGACGTAGGTGATGTCGCCGGCATGCTGAGCTGCGAAATCGGTGATACCGAGGCGGTATCTTTTGTTGCCGAGATCCTTTACCCATTCGTGGGTTTCCGAGTACCTGAGTTCGGAAGGAACATTGTAGTTTGCCATGATTTTCTCCTCAAAAAAAGTTATTAAAAGTTATAACATAGAAGCCATTTTCTTTCTCGAAGTGCCCTTTACAAGCGGGTTCGCCTTGACGAAAGCCTTGAAAGTCTTGCCTTTTTCGTTAAGAAGCTCGATCTCTTCGTCGATCGCAAGTTCCTTGTTGACTCTGATGAATCCAGCCGGAACCATTCCGAGCGAAACTGCCATGATCTCCGAAGTGAGAACGCCGATCTCCTCGCCTTTGTAGAGAACTTTCGAGTGGTCGCCGGGTTTTCTCTTGCCTTCAACTGTGATCGCGTAAGCGAAGATCGTTCCTTTTGCAGCCATAAGCGGCTCTTTGCCGATGAAATCGTGCTCGTAGCTGATTGCGAATTCCCACGGAGTTCCTGCAGCTACTACATCCGGGCGTACTTCGTGGCCTGAAAGCGGAAGACCTGCCTCAAGTCTGAGCGTGTCTCTTGCGCCGAGTCCTGCCGGCATGATCCCGTATTTTTCGCCTCTCGTAAGAAGGAGATCCCAAAGTTTTACAGTCTCTTTGATGTCGCAGTAGATCTCGAAACCGATCTCGCCGGTATATCCCGTTCTGCTGAGGAGAACTTTGATCCCGTCAAGGTTTACGTTGTCTGCGAAGCGGAAGAATTTAAGTCCTTCGATCGCCTCTCTTCCTGCGATATCTGCGATAAGTTTCGGCGCAGCAGGACCCTGAAGGTCAAGTTTGCAGGTCTGCGCACTGATGTTTTCAAGTTTCATGTCGGGAAGAGCGTTCTTTTTGAGCCATTCGAAGTCGCTGTCCTGAGTTCCTGCGTTGACAACGAGCATCCATTTTTCCTCGTTGAAGCGGTAAACGATGCAGTCATCGATTACGCAGCCTTTCTCGTTGAGCATGAAGTTGTACTGAGCCTGACCGTCTTCGATCGCTCTTACATCGTTTGTGAGGATCTTCTGCCAGAAAGCGAAGGAATCCTTTCCGGTGATGATGTATTCACCCATGTGGCAGATGTCGAAAAGGCCGCAGTTTTCACGCGTTGCCTTATGCTCGGCAGTCTGACCGGTTTTATACCACAGCGGCATGTCCCATCCGCCGAATTCAGCCATTGTAGCGCCCATTGCTACGTGTCTTTCAAATAACGGAGTCTTGTTCATAGTTCCCTCTCTTAAATTTATAAGAAAACAAAAAATCACTTGTTTATAGTAGAAAAAATATTCAATGCAAGGAAAACTGAGGGAAAATCTTTGCTGTTTTGCAGAGATGTCGGCTGAGATGGTTCTTTGTGCCGTAAAGGACGATTTTTAGGCGGCAGTTAACGGTTTTTATCCAACAACATTCACGAGTTTTCCCGGAATGTAAACAACTTTCTTTATCTCACCCGATTTGAGGAATTTGGAGTAGTCTTTCGCTCTGACTGCTGCTTCGACTTCCGCTGCGGTGATGTTTGCGGGGAAGTTCATTTTGTCGCGAAGTTTGCCGTTTACCTGGACTACGACGAGGATCTCGTCTTTGACGAGCGCTTTTTCGTCGAGTTTGGGGAACGGTGTTTCGGCGATTTCCTTCATTCCGCAGATTTCGGCAAGTTCTTCGGTGATGTGCGGCGCAAACGGGTTGAGAAGGAGGATTATCGAGCGGAGTGCCTGAGCGAGAACCGCTTTTTCGGTGTCTGTTTCGGGCTTAAGTTTGTATGCCGCATTGACAAGTTCCATGATCGCGCTGATTGCGGTGTTGAAGTGGAATCTTTCGATTTCGTCACCGACTTTTTTGATCGTCTCGTGGGTCTTTGCCCAGAGTTCCTTGCCGTTGCCTTCAACATTTTCTGGATCGGCGAAGTTCCTGATGATCTCTTCGTTCGCTGTGACGATGTTCCAGATCCTGGTGAGGAATCTGCTGCAGCCTTCGACGCCTTCTTCCGACCATTCGAGGTCTTTCTCGGGCGGAGCCGCGAAGAGGACGAAAAGTCTCGCCGTGTCAGCACCGTATTTGTCGATGAGAACGAGCGGATCGACTACGTTTTTCTTCGATTTGCTCATTTTTTCGACTCTGCCGACGTTTACAGGTGAATCGTCTGAAATGGTGTAATATTTTCCGTCTTTCTTGTAGACTTCGTCAGGATATAAATAGCCGGAATCGTTGGAATAAGATTCCATGCAGACCATTCCCTGCGTGAGAAGGTTCTTGACCGGCTCGCGGAATCCGACATAACCTAGATCGGCCAGAATTTTTGTGAAAAATCTAGTGTAAAGCAGGTGCATTACGGCGTGTTCGACTCCGCCGATATACTGGTCAACAGGCATCGCGTGGTCGACTTCCTTGCGTGAGAAAGGAACGTCAGTACTCTTCGGATCGCAGTATCTCATGTGATACCACGAACTTTCGACGAAAGTATCCATCGTGTCGGTCTCGCGTGTTGCCTTGCCGCCGCAGACGGGGCAGGTCGTCTCATAAAACTCAGGCATATCCTTGAGCGGGCTTGTAACGCCGGTAAATTCGACGTTTTCCGGAAGTCTGACTGGAAGATTCTCGATCTTTTCGGGAACCGTGCCGCATTTCGGGCAGTTTATCATCGGGATCGGAGTTCCCCAGTATCTCTGACGGCTGATGCCCCAGTCGCGAAGCCTGTAGTTGATGCCGATCCTTCCTTTTCCCTCTTTGATGACGTAATCGCTGATCTTCTTTTTGGCGTCAGTCGATTTCGTGCCGTCGAAAATGCCGCTGTTGACGAGGACGCCGGGCTCGGTGTAAGCCTCTGCAAGCGGTTCAGTAAGAGCTTTGTCTTCAGGCTGGATAACGATTTTTACCGGAAGACCGTATTTCTTTGCGAAGTCGAAATCGCGCTGGTCGTGAGCCGGAACCGCCATTACGATTCCAGTTCCGTAGCCCGCAAGGACGAAGTTCGCGAAATAAAGCGGAACTTTCTCGCCGGTGAGCGGGTGGATCAGATATTTTCCCGTAAAGAAGCCCTTCTTTTCGTAGTTTTCATCGCGTGTCTCAAGGTGGAGACGTTTGACTTCGTCGATAAATGCCTGCATTTCGGCGCGGTTGGGAGCATCTTCAAGAAATTTCGCCGTGAACTCGTGCTCGACCGCCATGCTGACGAAAGTTACACCCATGAGCGTGTCGGGACGGGTCGTAAAGACAGTTGCGGTTTCGTCGCTGTCAGCGAATTTGAAGTCGATGTAGGTTCCTTCGCTCCTTCCTATCCAGTTGCGCTGCATCTCTTTTACGTTGTCGGGCCAGCCTTTGAGCTCGTCAAGGCAGTCAAGAAGCTCCTGCGCATAGTCGGTGATTTTGAAATACCACTGCTCGATCTTGCGTTTTTCGACCTGGCAGCCATGTCTCCAGCAGATGCCGTTTTCGACCTGCTCGTTGGCGAGGACGGTGTTGCATTTCGGGCACCAGTTGACCTCACTGTTCTTTTTGTAGACAAGGCCGCGGTTGAACATTTCGATGAAGAATTTCTGTTCCCAGCGGTAGTATTCCGGCCTGCATGTCGCAGTTTCGCGGCTCCAGTCGTAGCTGAAACCGAGCTGGTGGAAGCGTTCGCGCATGTTGTCGATGTTCGCGTAAGTCCATTTTGCCGGCGGGATCTTGTTTTCGATCGCTGCGTTCTCAGCGGGAAGACCAAAGGAGTCCCAGCCTATCGGATGAAGGACGTTGAACCCTTTTCTGAAGTAGTATCTTGCGACGACATCGCCTATCGAATAGTTTCTGACATGTCCCATGTGAAGTCTGCCGGACGGGTAGGGGAACATCTCGAGCATGTAGTATTTCGGACGCGGATCAGTCGCACCTTTGTATTCAAAAATTCCCGATTCTCTCCACTTTTTTTGCCATTTCGGCTCTATTTTCTTGTGTTCGTAAAGCATGATTCCTCCAATCATCTTGCGTTAAAAGGAACTGAAAATTTATAGTTTTTCATCAAAAATTGTCTTAGAACTTTCTGCTTCGACTCTTTGAGCTTTTCCGTTATGTCGGTGATGATTTCGACTTCGCGCGATCCCATCGGACGCTTTTTGTCGAGGTTCTTCTGCAAATATGCGATGATTTTGTTCTCCTGACCTTCGTTGACCATAATTTCGGCGCTGAGAAGGATCAGGTAATTGTGCATGATAAGTTCGCCGGGCGAAAGGAATTTCTCGTTTTCAATAATGTAGTTAAGGCCGTTTTTTGCCTTTGTGAGATCGCCTTGGTAGTAGGTGATTTCAGAAGTAAAAGCGAGGGCCGGAAGATAAAACCTGTTGCATTCTATCATTGCGTCGATCGTCGCGAAAGTGCGCTGTTTGTCACCCTGACTGCGATAAATTTCAGCCTTGAGGTAAAGAAGCGCAGGTTCGCAGCGCTGCAGAGTTCCCATCATTTTGTCGGTTTCTTTCGATACTATTTCAAGTTCGCCCGCTTCCTTCATTTTTATCTGCTCACGCAGGAAAATCCAGAGCGGATCGTTGTTCTTGCCAAGCTCGAGATACGAATCGGCCTTGTCGAAAAGCATGTAGCGGTTGTATATTTCATTGAGTTTAGCCCGTGCTTCCTTTGTGTTCAGCTTTTCGAGCGTCTTTACAGCCTGATAAACTGCGCCGAACTTTAGGAACTCATCAATTACTGTCATTTTATTCTCGTCTTTTTCGAGAGTGTATATTTTCTCGAGAAGTTTGATAACTCCCGGAATATCGTTTTTATGCGAAAGAACATCGAAAAAGGCATAGAGCATTTCCAAATTTTCAGGATTTTTGTCAACAAGTCCTTTGAGCTGGTTGAGATAAAGATCCTCGTTCGTTAGACGGTATTTCATGCTCAGGATTTTCGCGGTAATGTTGTCATTACGCTCTTTTTCGTTTATCTGCTCGTAAGCCGCTACCGCTTCTTCGAAGTAGCCGTTTTTCTCGCTGCAAAGGGCACCTGCGGCAAATATTTCATTGTCGACACTGTCGGGGAAAAACTGCTGAAGCTCGTGGTAAGCAAAGTAGCAGTTGCTGTAATCGCTGTTGGCAAGGCTTGCTTCGAGAACGAGTTTTATGTCTTCGCCGTCACGCGCAGAGTCTTTCTTTTCTTTCATGTAAAGAGCCATGCGGTAGGCTTCATTCGGATTAGTTTTTATAAAATCCCGTGTAATGTTGCTGCAGAAAGTCCTTCCCGGGCAGACCGAGTAAAATCCGTCTGCAATGACTTTTTCATCTTTAATAGCCTTGCCGAGAAGAATTTTTGCTTCGCCGAAAAAGTATCTTTCCTGGCTCAGATTTTTCCAGTTGTCCAGAATCGCAAGGTCACGGACTGTGTTTTCGGGTTCTTTGTCCGCTTCGACAGCGGCTTTAGAACTTATCATAATTTTAAGTTTCTGCGAAAGTTCATAGTGAGGAAATGCTTCAAGTATTCTGTCGTTAAGTTCTTCCGCAGCCTGAAATTTATCCTGTCTGAAAAGCATGAGCGCGGTGTAGAAGCTCATTCTGAGGTTGGATTTCATTATATCTTTCGGGATGTTCAGTTCCAAAGAAGTGATTTTCTGCTTCGAAGCCGGAAATTCAAAATCAAGTTTGTGAAAATATTCGGTGTCGACCGGGGGAATTCGGTTTTCAATCGAATCAACAATCTGAGTAAGCTCCTTTCCTTTGTCCGAAACGAGGGTTGAATATATTCTGAACTGCGGGATGTCGCTCTCTTCGAAGTCGGGAGTGATGTGAAAATCGAGGATTCCGAGTGCGTAAGTCCAGAGAACTGCTTTTTTTATGTTGTCTCCCATTCCTTCGCGGATATCGGCAAGTTTAAGTTCTCGTACCGTAGCTGAATAGTCTGCAAACGAGAGCGAAGTGAAGCTTGCGAGCGGATCTTCCAGCATCTCTTCATACTTTTTTGCCGGATTTTCTTTCAAAGCAAAGTAGAAAACCGTGATTATTCCGGCAATAAAAACGATGACTAGAAAAAAATTCCTGAGTTTCAGCCTGTTGTAGTGTTCGTTTGTTTCGAGCGTAGGCTTTACAATGACGATATCACGCACAGCTTTGTTTGCCTTTGAGTCGGAAGTTTCCACTTCTTCGTCATCGGCATACTTTTCAAGTTCTCTTTTTGCCGCAAAGTGGTTCGGATTTGCTGCAATGACGGCGCGGAGTTCTTTTACACCTTCCTTTTTTTTGCCGAGGTTTATAAGCGCGATACCTCGGTAGAAGTGGACTTCAGGTGTTTCCGAGCCGCTTCTTATGTCGGTAACTTTGATTATAGTTTCCCACTCCGATTCGCGTTTGCACTCTTCAAGATATTCAATTAAATTCGGCAGTGTCGGTTGCGAATTGTACTGCTCTTCCAATGTCTGAAGTTTTCTGCTCATAAACGCCTCCTGCGGCAAAACGCGGTTTTTATACAAATAATTGCCGAAAAATCAAGGATTTGAGTTGGTTCCGAGGGGGAAAATTTGAAGTTTACAGCAGCGATATTATCGCCATGTAATGCAGAATTGCGCCGAATAGAACGAAAAAGTGCCAGATTCCGTGAAAATATTTTCGTTTTGAAAGATAAAAATAGCTTCCCGCCGTGTAGACAACACCGCCGAGGACCAGATAAAGCATTGATGTTTTCAATCCTTTTGACCACAGAATATAAAGCAGGAAAACCGAAAGCCAGCCCATGAGTACATAAAGTCCGGTCGAAAGTCTTTTGAATTTGAGCGTTAGACACGAAAAAACAACGCCGGTGAGCGCCAGATACCATATCATTACAAGAAAAATGATAGAATAGGGGATATCGAGAACAAGCATCAGCATTGGTGTGTAAGTTCCTGCAATAAGAAGATAAATCGCGCTGTGGTCAATACGTCTGAAAACTTTTTTAGCTGTTTCGTTGGTCATCGCGTGATAACATGTCGAGGATTCAAAAGAGATGAAAAGCATTGCACTGTATATTGCGGTTGTCGCGCTTTGCATTGCGGTCGTTGATTTAAAGGCGAGCATAACCATTGCATAAATAGCGAAAAGTGCGCCTATTGCGTGGCTGAAGGCATTGAGAAATTCTTCGCCCGGAGAGTATTTTTTTTCTTCAGTTTCCATCGTCAGCCTCCTGAAAATTCAGTCCGGCCTTAGGATTACAGCCAAAAAAAGATATGTCAAGATGATGAGGTGAAATTAAAAAACGGAATCGGATTAAAGTTCGATTTCTATTTCTACTTCGATTACGCACTGGTCAGCCGAGAAGCAGTGGCATACAGCTTCGACGAGTTCCGCAGCAGTTCCTTGGAAGCCGAGGATCTGTGCAAGTGTCTTGCAGAAGTCCTGGCTTACGATTTTTTCGCAGTCGCCTTCATACCACAGATAACCTTCTTTGCAGCCGCATGTGAACGAATCGCCGTCAGGAGTGCATACACCGTCCGAATTTTCAAGGTTGAGGCACTGGTTCGGGTTGCACGGTTCAACCTGAATATCGCCAGTATCAGCACCTGTGTCGCCAGTATCTGCGCCTGTGTCGCCAGTATCTGCGCCAGTATCGCCAGTATCAGCACCTGTATCACCGGTATCAGCACCAGTATCGCCAGTGTCAGCACCAGTATCAGCAACAGTATCGCCAGTGTCAGCACCAGTATCAGCAGCAGTATCGCCAGTGTCAGCACCAGTATCAGCAACAGTATCACCAGTGTCGGCATCAGTATCAGCAGCAGTATCGCCAGTGTCAGCACCAGTATCAGCAACAGTATCACCAGTGTCGGCATCAGTATCACCGGTGTTAGCAGTATTAGCGGTGTCAGTCATATCAGTTGTGTCAGCGGTATCAGTCGTATCAGCGGTATCAGTTGTGTCAGTCGTATCAGCGGTATCAGTTGTGTCGGCACCAGTATCAGTTGTATTAGCGGTATCGCTTGTATCAACAGTGTCGGTTGCATCGTTATCAGTAGCTTCAGTGTCTGTGTCTATAAAATCTTCAAGTTTGGTGTTGCCGTCACAGGAAACTACGAAAAATAACGCTACGAAAATCGCAAAAATAAAGCATACTTTTTTCATCATTTTCTCCATTAAAACATTAAATATAAAACCATAAATTTCTGTCAACTTTAAAAAAAACCGAGGTAGTATAGTCCGAAAAAAATATATGTCAAGATGTTTCTAGGAATTTAGAGAATGTGAAGACTGGAGATTAAGGCCAAGTGATGACACACTGATCTTCTTTGAAGCAGTGGCAGACCCACAATACAACATCTGTAATCCACCAGTCAGGTTTAAGACCAATGCTTTCTGCAAATTCACGGCATGCATCCGGAGTTACGATCAGGCGGCATTTTTCATCATACCAGAGGTAACCTTCGTTGCAGCCACAGGAAAAAGTGTTGCCATCCGGAGTACATACGCCATCTGAATTTTCAAGGCTGAGGCACTGGTTAGGGTTGCACGGGTCAATCCAGCTACATTCACCGTTGTTCCAAAAGTAACCTTCGTTGCAACTGCAGGAGAAATTGTCTCCATCGAGAGCGCATTCGCCGTTGGAATTTGCGAGGGTTTCGCACGGATTGTTCGGATGACATGCGTCAACAATTTCATCACCGGTGTCAGTTGTATCGGCACCAGTATCAGTTGTGTCGGAGGTATCAGCTGTATCTGTTGTATCAGCCGTGTCGGTGGTGTCAGTCGTATCGGTTGTGTCAGTTGTGTCAGTTGTATCAGTTGTGTCGGTTGTGTCAGTTGTATCAGTTGTGTCGGTTGCATCGGAATCAGTTGCGTCACTGTCTGTTTTGTCGGTGTCGGTTGCATCGGAATCAGTTGCATCACTGTCTGTTTTGTCGGTGTCGGTTGCATCGGAATCAGTTGCGTCGCTGTCTGTTTTGTCGGTGTCAGTTGCATCGGAATCGGTTGCATCGGAATCAGTTGCGTCGCTGTCTGTTTTGTCGGTGTCAGTTGCATCGGAATCGGTTGCATCGGAATCAGTTGCGTCACTGTCTGTTTTGTCGGTGTCGGTTGTGTCAGTCGTATTGGTTGTATCAGTTGTATCAGTTGTATCAACAGTGTCGTCTATTTCGCCATACACCAGATCTTTGCCGTCACTGCCACAGGCAATCAAAAAGAACATTGCCGCAAATGCAAACAAAAAACATAATTTTTTCATTTTTCCTCTCCACTCACTATTGTTAATAATTTGTCAAATTTAAAAAAACCAAATTATTATAGTCTGAAAGAATAATAATTCAATGTTTTTTTGTATTATTATTTGAAATCATTGGATAAAAAAACGGGAGCCGAAGCTCCCGTCTGAAAAAATCCTCGACTGCAAGAATTAGTCTTCTTTAGCGTAGTCGTAGTATTCGTTGCCGAGATGCGTGATAAGCTCTTCGCCCATCATGTATCTGAGAGTGTTTTTGAGTTTGGTGTGCTGGATGAAAACATCGTGTTCCGGATACAATCCTTCAGCAACCATCGGGGACTTGAAGTAGAAGCTCATCCATTCCTGGATTCCGTACATTCCTGCTCTTCTTGCAAGGTCGATGAAGAGAAGCGTGTCGAGAACGACCGGAGCTGCAAGTATGGAGTCACGGCAGAGGAAGTTTACTTTGATCTGCATCGGCATGTTGAGCCATCCGAAAATATCGATGTTGTCCCATGCTTCTTTGTCGTCTCCTCTCGGCGGATAGTAGTTGATTCTTACTTTGTGGTAGTAGTTGCCATAAAGTTCCGGATAGTTTTTAGCGTCAAGAATGGTGTCGAGAACGGAAAGCTTCGAAACCTCTTTGCTCTTGAAGTTAGCCGGATCATCAAGAACTTCGCCGTCGCGGTTTCCGAGGATGTTGGTCGAGAACCAGCCGTTGAGGCCGAGCATTCTGAGTTTGAGTCCGGGTCCGATTATCGTCTTCATCAGGGTCTGGCCGGTTTTCCAGTCTTTTCCTGCGATAGGCATCTTCATCTTGTTTGCGAGTTCCTGGATCGCTCTGTTGTCAACTGTGCAGTTCGGCGAACCGTTGATATAGGGAAGGCCCATGCTGAGTGCAGCGTATGCGTAAACCTGGCTCGGAGCAACTTCAGGATGGAAACCGTCTTCCATAGCCTTTTCGAAGTCAGCGAGTGTGTTGTGGATTTCGCACGGTTTGTGGTAAGCTTCGGTAGAAGCGTTCCAAACCATGACAGCTCTCGAACAGCCTTTTTCCTTCATCGTGTTTTTGATGTCGTCCATAAGCTGGTGAGCAAGATCCATGTAGTTTTTGCCGGTTTTTACGTTCGGACCGTCAAGTTTCTTAACCCATTCGTGGTTGAAAACAGCCTTCATCGGTTTGATTGCGAGCATTTCGTCTTTAACCGGTTCAAGGTCTTCCGAGCGTACTACTGCAGCGTGTTTAGCCGATTCATACATATTGTCGGTGAAAATATCCCAGCCTGCGAATTCAAGGTCGTTGATGTCTGCAAGCGGAACGAATTCCTTAATGAGCGGAGAGCGGTTTTCCGTTCTTTTGCCAAGTCTGATGTGTCCCATCTGAGTGAGCGAGCCGATCGGTTTGTGAAGTCCTTTTCTGATGTTGAAGATACCGGTGAGAACTGTGGATGTGATTGCACCCATACCAACAAAGAAAACCAACATTTTGCCGTCAGCAGGTTTAATTTCACGAGCTGTCATTTGAATTCCTCCAAAAAAATATAAGGTTACTAATCGCACTTAAAAAAAACAAAAGGCTGTGAGAGAAAGCAAAAGTTGTGCCACTGGCTAAAAAAGGGCTTAAAACGAAAAAAAGAGTGGAAAAAGGCAAAAATCTTTAAGTTTTAGGGATCAAAAAAATAAAATGTAAAGAATTTTTACATTCACGATCGCATGGCTCCCACTTCGGGAGAGCTGGCAGGCGCAGACTTACTGAGAGGGAAGTAAAGAATTTGTGAAAAATCAACCAACCGATATTGCAAAATATCGAAACGAAGATGATCCTCGTTTTGTTATCCAGAATTGGATGCGTAACAGAAATACGATTGAATTTCTCGCTGTTTGGGAAATTCTTCACAATCCTGATTTTAACCGTGTGCAATTCGAGGCGGTTAAAAACGAAGCCGGCTTGAACCGTTTTGTGATGACTCCGACAAAATGGATTGAGCAAATGAATGCAAAAGGTATCGTATCGAAGTCGGGTCGTTACGGCGGCGGGACTTTCGCCCACAGCGATATTGCAATGTCATTCGCCACTTGGATTTCACCTGAGTTTCAGCTTTATATAATGAAGGATTACCGCCGTCTCAAATCCGATGAAAACAGCCGTCTTTCATTAAACTGGAATCTGAATCGGGAAATTTCAAAGCTGAACTACAAAATTCATACTGACGCAGTCAAAGAAAATCTGCTTTTGCCCGATCTCACTATTGAGCAACAGAACTTTGTTTATGCCGATGAGGCTGACCTGCTGAATGTCGCTCTTTTCGGAAAAACGGCGAAAGAATGGCGCAACACGAATCCTGATAAAAGCGGAAACATCAGGGATTATGCCGATATTCCGCATCTTTTGGTTCTTGCAAACCTTGAAAGTTATAACGCTATTCTGATTGAGCAGAAAATTTCTCAAAAAGAGAGACTCTTGAAACTCCGCGATACCGCGAAAAGGCAGTTGGAAACGATACTCTCTCTTGATTTGAAGAAAGATCTGCTTGTTATAGAGAATAAATAAAAAATTTCGTGAAAATCTCTTGGAAAATCAACTCATTATTTTGCAAAACCGTGCGCTAATCGGCGTTGCGGACACAGCGGGCAAATGAGTCGTAAGTCTTCTTGTGTCTATGTACGCTTCCTCTATAGAAATCCACGATCCATGCGTAGTTTGTATCATCAGTGTTGTTAGAGGAAGACCACCAGGACTGATCGGTATCACCGAATTTGCTGTACGGCCCCTTATTGTTGCTATCAAGACAAGAACCGCATGTTTCCGATGTCCAGCAACTGAGTGCCAGACAATCCGGATCATTAACAGCACAAGAACCGTTCGGCATTTCATTTTTGCTGCAATTCTGGATAAGCGTCCTCAGCTCGTTGATTGTCGGCAGTCTCCAGTCGGTATGTCCGTCTTCACTCAAATTGCCGCAGTATGTTCCGGCATTATCCCAATTCATAGCTTGTTGTGCTTTTGCCGACCATGTGAGACCGCTTGACGGATCTTTACCGCCGCAGGAATATTGTTTGTAATCGTAGGCAACACAAGTCCTGTCTGTAATAGCTTCAAGTGAATCACACGGATTCGAATCACACGGGTTTAAACATTTATTTGAATTGAAAAAATAATTTTCTTTACATTTGAAATGGCATATCCCGGCTTCTTCGTTGAATTCTGTTGAAATTTCTCCATTCCAAATGCCGCCGGTAAAAGTCTGAGTGTAGGAATCATCGCCGTTCCATTCAGCATTCTCCGGCAAATCGGTACAGTTTGTCGTCTTTGTGCAGGTATTTTCTGTTTCATTCCAACTTCCGCCTGCAGCTTCACATTTTTCTGCTTCGTTCATCGAATACCTGACACAGCGGACGAAAGAATGCCAATTAGTCCTCTCATTATATATTTTCGCCGAACTTAAATTAACCACCCAGGCCATGGTCCCAGAACCTGATACGATAGAGGAAGACCAAAATACAAGATCTCCAGTTGTTATCCTACCGAATTTATTGTATATTCCGGTTCCGTTATCTGCACCGCAGCCACCACACGCCGATGTCCAGTCGCTACTGTTACAGGACAAGCCGTCTCCTTCGCCGATTTTGCATTCTCCCCCTGTTTCCGTTCCGGGACAGTTTATTATAAGAGTTCTCAAGTCGTTAACGGTTGGCAGGCTCCAGTCATCATATCCGTCTAAAGAAAGGTTGTCGCAGTAAGAAACTGCTTCATCCCAATGCGGATTATATTTTCCTAATTTTAAATGAGACCAGACTATTCCAGTGTACGGATCTTTCCATGATTTGCATTTCCCGGTTGACTGGTCACATCCGGCTTTGCATATTTCATATCTTGTAAAATCATTATTAGGAAAAGACAGGTAAGAATACTCCTGATCTTCATCTTTTCTGCAGGTGAGTTCACCGAGTTCATCCGTATCTGAAATATCGTCCGGCATTGTGTCTGCGGGTTCAGTATCTGTTGAATATGTATCTCCGTCAGTAACTGCTTCTCCCGTATCGGGTTCATCATTTTTGTTATCGCTTTTTGAGTTGCCGCAACTTACAAAAGTGAAAAGCAAAAAGATCGCAAAAATCAAACAGGTTTTTTTCATGGTTTTACCTCGTGGAAATTAATAAAATGTGAAAAATATTAAAGAAAATACTTGACTTTTCAAAAACGGCCATACGATTTCTAATTAGTTGCGTTGCGTTGCGTTGCGTTGCGTTGCGTTGCGTTGCGTTGCGTTGCGTTGCGGAATCATTTTGTCTTCAAATTAAGTCATCAAAAAACGAAAAATTCTAAAGATTGTCGCTGGAAAGGCAAGTTTTTGGTTCGACAGGCTCACCAACCGAGATTCTGCGGGCGAGCCGCCCGCGCTCCGACAACACATGCCCTCGTCATGTTGAGCTTTAGCGAAACATCTCTGAGATTCTTCGCTAAAGCTCAGAATGACGGTCGCTTTTCCCTCGCCACACTGGAGAGGCTTAGAATGTATTAGTTGTCGTGATTCATAGTGTTCCATTTGAAATTGGAGACTTCGTAGCATTTCCCGCCTGGTTGCGGAACCTTATTGTCGTTGTATTCCACAAGTCTGAAATGTCCGTGTCCGCGCGATTCCATTGTTCCCTCGTTTACCTCCTCGAAAACAAGTTCACCGCTCTCCTGAGAATAGGTTTTGTTCTGATGACCGTTGGAATCCATGTCTTCCGCGAAACTCATGCAGTATGCGCAACCAGTTATACCAAGCGAGAGAGTGACTGTTCCGGTCTGAAGCTCTGTCAATTCGTTGAAACCGATTATAAGCTGATCACGGAGAGATGTGTTTCCCGCCGCATTTCCGGCAGCGTAAGTGACATAGTAATAAAACGCTGACTGCTGCATAATTCTGACCTCATCTTCGAACTCAAGCGGTTCGCATTCATACGGGACGCAAGCATTCTGTTCCGCATTGCATGCAAGCTCCCCGCAGCCTTTGCCGCATTCTCCGCCGCATCCGTCGTCTCCGCAGATTTTCCCGTCACAGTCGGGAGTGCATGATCCGGTGTTGAAATAGGCTGTTTCGATCTCAAGGCACTCGCCACCCTCGACCGGAGTCGAAGTGTATTTGTCATAATCGATTGTTACCTGGATAAGTTTGGCTTCGACAGAGCCTCTGATATTGCCGGATTCGTCAACGGAATCGACCTTCAAAGTCCCGCTTTCCTGGAAAAAAGTTTTTTCATAATCCAGCTTTTTTGTAGCGACTTCAGTAATATTCTCGTATACCAGGAGACATTCCGAACAGGTTTTGTAATTTTTGTTGAAACCTTTGCCAAGATCATATTCGCCGGCTGATACGGTTCCCTGCGCGTTTTGATGAAATTCCAGTCTGAGACTCGGATCTTCGCCGATAACAAAATAGTAGGAATAATATTTTTTTAGTTCGTTCCAGTCAAAGGATATTCCTGTGCATTCAGATGTTTTTTCTGAATCGGTGTCGGAATCGTCTGCCGGTTCCTGGGTGGTGTCAGCATCAGAGGTGTCAGGTTCTGTGTCCGCTGCATCACCGTCATCGTCGCTCACGGTGTCGGTTGAATCGGGATTTTCGTTTTTGTTTTCGTTTTTCGAGCTTCCGCCGCATGCAGTGAAAACGAAAAGTGCCATAATGATGCAGATAAAACTGAATTTTTTCATGGTATCACCTCAAAAAATAGCTAAAAAAACGCTGTATTATACTTGTTTTTCCAAAAATTTCAAAAAACTATTTACGCGTTTTTGTATTTTTTATTGATGTAGAACTGTTGCGCGATACCGAGAAGCGTGTTGACGAACCAGTAAAGGGTCATTCCGCTCGGAAGCATGAGCGAAATCCAGGTGAAAACTATCGGCATGGTGTACATCATGATTTTCGCCTGCTTGTTGTCGCCGGTCTGCGGTGTGAACTTTGTCTGGAGAAGCATCATGACACCGAGTGAGATCGGGATGATGTAGTAGGGGTCTTTTTCGGAAAGGTCGGTGAGCCAGAAGGGTAGGAAGGGCGCGTTAAAGAGCTCGACCGCGTTCTGGATCATGTAGTAAAGCGCGATGTAAACGGGCATCTGGATGAACATCGGAAGGCAGCCGCCGAGCGGATTGATGTTCTCTTTCTGATAGAGGAGCATCGTCTCTTTGTTGAGCGTTTCCTTGTCGTCCTTGTATTTTTCCTGCAGCTCTTTGATCTTGGGCTGAAGCGCCTTCATTTTGTTCATCGACTTGTAACTTGCGTTCGAAAGCGGCCAGAGCAGAAGTTTTACGACGATCGTGAGGAGGATTATCGCAAGACCGTAGTTCCCGAGGAAGCCGTAGAAGAAGTTGAGTGCGAGAAGAAGCGGCTCGGCAAGGAATGAAGTCCAGCCGAAAGTTATCGTTTTTTCAAGGCCGAGTTCTTTCTGTTTCAGCAGTTCGCGCTCTTTCGTGCCGTAGTAAAGCGAAAACTCTTTTGTTGCGCTTTCACCCGGATTGACGATGATTTTTTCAGCCGTTGCGGTGAAGCGCGAAAGGTTTTTCTTGGAATCGATCTCTGCCACTGCGTGAAGTCTGTTTTCAGGCGAGATCACTGCGAAAATGAAGTATCCGTAGTTGACTCCGATCCAGTTTACGAGGTTCCCTGCTTCGAAAAAGTCCTGAATGTCGCCGCTGTCTTCGAGTTCGTCGAACTTTCCGTCGGCATTCTGGGCGACGATCTTGAATTTTTTGTTGTAGGAGGAAAGAATGTCGGAGTTTTCGAACTGCGAATCGAACGAAACAGCCGGAGTCCATTCAACTGCGTTTTCGCCGTTGTTGACTATAGTTTTTGCAACAGTGATATTGAAATTATCCTTCAAAGTTATCGTTTTCTGCTCGGTAACACCCTGATTTTCATAGACAAAAGTGACGGAATCTGCGCTCTGCGAAGCGAGTTCGTAAGCGGGTTCAGCGCCGAAAATCGAGCTCATTGCCGGAAAGTAGGCGCCTTGTGCAAGACCGACCGAAAGATCCACTTCCTTCGATTTGTATCTCTCCTCGGTGATAAGCGATTTCGTGACTTTTCCGCTCAAAGTCGAGAAGGTAAGTTCAAGCGCTCCGTTCGCAATGCTTCCCGTTTTTTCGGGATTGGTTTTGTCCGCCGTGAGCTGTGCAGTCGCTACATCCGCGTTTGCGGCAGGTTTTTCAGCGACGATTATGTTCTTCGGTGCATTTTCAGCCGCTTTTTCAGCCTGCTCGGACTCTTCCTGCTGCTGTTTTTTCACCGCCTCAGGGTCTGGTTTCGGGGCGAAAAACTCGCTCCAGATGAACATTACTGCTACAGAAAGGACCATCGCGATTATGAAGTTTTTGTTCATGTCAAACTCCTATTTTACAGGGTCGTAACCACAGTTTTTGTTGAAAGGATTGCAGCGCAGGATCCGCCAGATTCCCAAGGCCAAGCCTTTGAAAGCGCCGTATTTTTCTATCGCCTGGATCATGTAGGTCGAGCAGGTCGGATAGAATCTGCACTGCCCGCCGAAATAGGGCGAGAGGAATTTTTTATAAAGACTGACGAGAAATATCAGAAACTTTGCCATTGAATTTCTCCGCAAAATAGAGGAAATCCCGTTTGATATCCTCGAAAGTGAACTCGCTTTTTCTCGGAATTATCACTAAATCGAGCGGTTTTGTAAACGCGGCGCGGTTGAGCCTGAAAACCTCGCGTATCCACCTTTTCGTTCTGTTTCTCGTGACGGAATCACCGACTTTTTTCGTGACGATAAGACCGAGTCTCATTCTGTCAGATTCCATGAAGTTGAAGACAAGCAGTTTGGTCTTAAAAACATTTCCGGAAGTTTTCAACCGGAAATAATCATGACC
>Ga0310696_10004462_pt1 | contig 17167 bp, 17 predicted proteins | sample AusTroGonzalo_MG_4_FD_203885 | JGI IMG/M metagenome (GOLD analysis project Ga0310696, IMG submission 203885) | Bovine rumen microbial communities from tropical cattle in Woodstock, Queensland, Australia - Gonzalo_02 (v2) (version 2) | ecosystem: Host-associated > Mammals > Digestive system >...
TGACATAAACTATCTCTCCTATCTGGTATTCCATTGTTTTTGTATTTTTACTCCGCAAATATACAACATTTTTACGAAACACACAAATTTTTGTTTAAAAATTTTTGTTTTTCTAATTTGTTGATTATCAGGCAGCTTTCTTTTTGTTTTCTATTTTAAGGCATTTTTTAACAAGTTCTGCGTCAACAACAAAGTCGTTCCCTTCGCATAAAGAAGGGTTGAACATGACGTCCATAAGCACCTCCTCCATGGCGCCTCTCAGAGAGCGGGCGCCGGTCTTTTCAGAAGCGGCATAAGTCGCTATCTCGGTGATAGCCTCATCAGTTACAATCAGGTTGATTCCGTCAACCCTCATCAGCTTCCTGTATTGTTTCAAAAGACTGTTCTTCGGTTCCGTAAGTATCCTTTCCAAATCACGAACCTCAAGAGGCTCCGTGTTCGCAATGACTGGAAAACGACCGCACAGCTCCGGTATCACACCATACTGTATAAGGTCATCGTGATTCACTTTTGAAAGCACACTTTTTTCCTCAGAGCAATCTGTTTCTTTCTCCCTTGTGTTGAAGCCTATAGTGTTAACATTCATCCTGGTTGATATTATGTTCTCAATACCGTCAAACGCTCCCATGCCTATGAAAAGAATGTTTGTGGTGTCAACATATATAAGCCTTTGTTCAGGATGTTTCCTGCCACCAAAAGGAGGAACGCCAATCACACTTCCTTCCACAATTTTAAGAAGGCCTTGCTGTACACCTTCGCCGCCCACATCCCTGGTAAGGGACATGTTAGCGCCTTTCTTCGAAAGTTTGTCAATCTCATCGATACAAACGATACCCATCTGGGCAAGATTAAGGTCATAATCAGCCTCAATAAGCAAACCGGTAAGTATGGTTTCGACATCATCGCCCACATATCCGCTTTCGGTAAGCTTCGTGGCGTCTGCTATATAGCAAGGGAGATTCAGTTCCTTTGCTATGGTTTTAATCATGTGGGTTTTTCCTGTCCCGGACTCACCCAGAATCATAACGTTCGATTTCTCGATTTTAACATCGGAAAGCTCGTCATCAGCGCCGCTTCCCATTTCAGCCACAACCCTTTTGAAATGGTTGCATATGGCTACTGAAAGCGTCTTCTTGGCCTTCTCCTGACCGATTACTTCACGGTTAAGGACTTCCATTACGTCCGAAGGTTTTGGAACTGTTATCTTCCTTACTAAATCGGGATTAATATCTTCTTCGTTAAACATGTGTGAAATTTTGCCTTTGTTAGATTTTGCCAAAGTCTTATGAGTTTTTTCTTTTATTTTTTCGGCAGCAAAAATACAAAAAATATTCGTATTTCACAAGAATATTTATAAAAAAAATCAAAAATGGTTTTGTTAAAACGTATCTTATTGTTTATCATGTTATTGTGCACAATGATAACAGTTGCAGCACAAGAACAAGTTCGAGCAATGATACAATACAACAAAGGTTTTGAGATGTATACTGAAATCACTTTCGCAAACTTCTCATTTTCAGGAGACACAGTCACAATAATTTTCAAAGCACACGGAAAAAAACACACATCGGCAGCCATCATAGACACCACGGAACAATACGATACCAGAACAGTTTATAAACTGGATAATGGAGGGATATTGAGAAAATACAAGGACGACGGGAGAATGATATACACATCAGAGAAAATCTGCAAACACAAAATTGAGAACCTGCTGATAATAACATCCCCTGACACGCTAAACACAGACCAATAGGAAAACGCTTTTTTTTCAGTAACAGCTTTCTCATCTTAAAACAAAAAGAAATATGGCTACAAGGAAAATAATGGGACTTGATGTTAGCACTGCTTGCATAGGCATGACAATCGCAACAGAAGATGATGGAAAACTCACCCCGGAGATTATAACGCACATACGTCCGAAAATACCTTCCAAAATAAAAGGAACCGAGGCTTTATTCATGAAAAGCACGATTTTTAACGATACACTTTCCAATTACACGGATTCCGGAATTACCGATGTCGTCATAGAGGAGCCTTTAATCGGAAGCAACAACGCGAACACTGTCGGCACACTGCTCAAATTCAACGGAATGATTTCACAGTCTGTTTATATGAAACTTGGCGTAATCCCTAAATTCATATCTTCTTACGACGCGAGAAAATTCGCAAACCCATCCCTTATGAGTGTTAGAAAGTTCGACAAAAAAGGCGAGACTTACAGCGTTTCAAAAATAAGGTCAGAACTTAAAAAAAACGAACTCGTCCTTTTCGGTAGCTACCCATACGATTGCGCGAAAAAACACATTATGTGGAACTATGTTTCGGACATGTTCCCGAACGTGAACTGGGTTTACAATGACAAGGGTGAGCTAAGGGACGAGAATTTTGACGCCAGTGATTCCATGGTATGCGTGCTCGGATTCCTCAACAAAGAGATTTACGGCGATATAGAACCTAAAATAACAGAATATTCCGAAGCCGAAGAAAACGGGCATACGGTCTTCAATTACACCGTGAATTTCTGCGGTGAGGATTACAAAAAATCTGTGGAGATTTAAAAAAAATGCGGAAGACGCATCCTCCGCATTCTCAACAAACCATTATTCAGCAAATTAGCTGTTTTTTTTTCATTATCAACTGCACTTCGACCAACCGCAATTAGGGCATACGAGACATCCGCCTTCATTGCGAATTTTGCTGTGGCATTCAGGGCATTCCTCGTCTGTTTCTTTAGGCTTGAGGTATTTTGACAAAACTCTGGATACGGCCTTGTTGAAAGAGACAATATTGTCGTTGCATTTTTCCTCAAGTTTTATGATATCCTCCAACCTCATTCCTGTTCTGAGATTGGCACTGATATGAAGAGCCACGTTTCTGTATTCTCTCTTCTCACTCCAGTTCTTTATGTTATAAACAGATTCCTTCACGATTTCTATATCGCTTTTCTTTAGAGTCTTTCCCTCATTGACAATGTTTGATATTTTGTCTATCTCACCGAAAATATCATAATCATTACCGAGTTCTATGGCTACATTATCAACCGTAATAAACTCGCTCTCATATTTATACACTCTCTTCTTCTCTCTTGTTATCTTTCCTTTGTGGTTTGGAATTCTCTCGTTATCGGCACACGGCATCGCGAAAAGCTCATAAGGTTTTCCGTCATATAGCCCAACGAATATCCTGAAGTTCTCACCGTTCACCCTTACCTGATAGAAATCGGCATCAAGAACTTTCGGTCTTTTCGGAGCGTCAACAGTATTGAACAAAGCGTCGCTCTGCGGCTGCATGGATGTTGTCAGAATAGCGGCCCTCTTGCAATTATCGCGGAAAATTGTGACACCTTTCAATCCATATTTCCATGCGTTCATATAGATATCGTACACTTCCTCTACTGTCGTTTTCTCGTTCAAATTAACGGTTGAACTTATTGAGGCGTCAATGTTTTTTTGCAAAGCTCCCTGCATCTTCACCCTCTCAATCGGGTTCAGCTGTCCTGCAGTTACGAAAAACTCGGGCAGTTTTTCCTCGTCAATTTTTTCAACATCTCCACCATAATAATCCAACACAGCTTTTGGATAAACCTTATAAGCCTTTTCTCCTATAGACTTCGTATTTCTTATATATGATGTCGCAAACATGGGTTCTCCACCACCAGAAGTGGCGTTAATCATCGTGGAAATTGTCCCAGTCGGCGCAATAGTAAGCAACTGGCTGTTTAACGGATACTTGCCTTTGTATTTTTCACCAATAAAAGGCTCAACTCTTGTCTTATAAAACTCACTGTCAAACATGTTTGGATATATAACATGAATACCGAGCTCATCATTCAAATCACAAGACTTCTCAAAAGCGGCTATCAGCATTGTATGTGTGATTTTCTCCGCAATTCTTTGGGCTAATTCCGAACCATAACGAATACCCATCTTGATAAGGGCTCCTCCTAGGTCAAAAAGTCCAAGACCTATCTGACGGTATTTCTTTGCAGCCTCTCTCTGTCCTTCCAACGGATGAAGAGGAGTACCTTCTATTTGTATCGCATTCAACGCTTTTGTGGCGATTCTGCAATCTTTGTCAAACAATTCATAATCAAATTGTTTGTCATTATTGACATACTCATACAGATTCATAGAACCCAATAAGCAAGCGCCTCCAGAAGGTAGCGGTTCCTCCGCACACTGCCCTGTCATTATACCATTAAAAATACCTGTATGATTTTTATGCTCTGTAAAACAATACACATTTTCCTCAACACCTGCATCTTGTATATCAACAATTGTAACAAACCTACCAGCATTCCTTTGAGGAGTCGCATTTAAATCAACCCGATGACATATCAATCCTAATTCCAATAATTTTATTGTATAAAAAGGACTAACAAGTAATCTATAACTTTGTTTACAATAATATTCCTTTTTAACATCATCATTATGTGTAGGTAATTTATCAACTCTTTCAGGCTTCATATTTGTAACAACGGAAGGTGTTCCTAACGTATGTAACATACGCTGAATTTTCAACAAAAAGTTCTTGTCATTGCTAGATATGGAAATACCCCCATCTTTACTACTTCTAGAACCGTCAGCATCAACTAATCCCGATAACCATTCCAATCTTTCTTTAACAGAATATTCCATAGCCGGAACATAATCTTTGCTAGAAAGCTCTTCTTTTAAATGAGGCAAATTAATCACAATTCTATCTTCATTTTCATCTTTTCTTGTTACACCTTCGACAATGTATTGCTGTAATTTCTGCTTATTCTCCCCATACAAATAAACGACTGGAACTTTGTTAGAGCTATAATACCCATCTCCAGAGAAAAACCCTTGCGTATAAGGTATTCTTTTATCTTTAATAGATTTATTATCACCAGACTCAATAACAGGGAAATCATATTTCGCAACCTTATCTCCTACGTGAATTTCAGCGGCTTCCTTCCTTTCTCCATTATTCAGAACGAACTTATGTGTATATGTACAAATCAGCTCAGAACCATTGGAAAAAATAAATCTTTTTACATTCTGGTTTTTACCAGTCACACGCGGTTCTACCTCACTCCATTCAAAACCATTCCATATATTAACCTTCTTGCCAACAAGTTCATCAATTCTTTTATACCCAAATTCAGTCAGAATTAACGTATCTCCACTTACGCACGGGTTGGTTCCAGCATACTTAAAGTCCTTGTTCTCGCTCATCAAATGATACTTCTCAATCCTATCCCAGTACAAGATACCCGGCTCCGCATAATCCCAATTGTTCTTCACAAGCTTGTTGAACAATTCCTTTGCCTTGATTTTCTTAAGATAAACAGGTCCTGATTGCGTATCCACTCTCACAAGCTTTCCATATTCCTTGATAGCCAACATTTCCTGCTCGTTAATATCCATATCACATGGCCAATGCAGTAAATAATCACTGTCAGACTCAACAGCTTTCATAAATTTGTCATTTACCCTCACTGAAATATTAGCATTGTTTATTTCGTCAGTGTTAGCCTTGACATCAACAAACTCGTACACATCAGGATGGTCAACCGAAATCGAAAGCATCAACGCGCCCCTTCTTCCGGACTGCCCGATTGTTCCCGTCACAACATCAAAAGTTTTCATAAAACTCACAGCCCCTGTGGTTTCCTTTGCGGTATTGTTCACACTAGCCCCTCTAGGTCTAAGAGGAGACAAATCAACACCTACACCACCACCATATGAATACGTTCTTGCCATGTCAGAGCAAGTTTTATATATAGCCTCTATATTATCCTTTGTATCAATTACATAACAATTGCTTAAACTTGATTTTACACCTTCTCTGCTCAATCCGCGGTTTGCCAGGATTCTGCCTCCTGGAAGGAATTTTTTCTCCAACAACAATCTTTTAAAATCGGCATCACCGCCAGTTATCCTGTCAACCCAATGGTCAAATTCCTCCCCTTCCTGAAGATATTTTTTCGTGACTATATCGATACCAAGCTGGTTTCCATCAACCCATTCTGTTAACTTTTGTTTTGATTCCTCTGTCATAATATTTATTTTTTATGTGTTACTTTACCAATTTTTCTTTTTTGTTTCGTTAGCAAGCCTCATACGCTCGTCACCAAACTCGTTTTCAGGCCCTTCGTCAACGAGTTTGCCGAACCTGCATGTCCCGTTGTTGAACTCGATATTGGCTACAATACCACCGTTCTTTATGGCACCAGCCCTGAATTTCAGAAGAGCGAAATTAAGTACCGCCATGCCATCCGTACGCGCTCTTGAAGCGACCCTGGCAAGACTTATCACAATATGTCCAATCTGAACTTTCTTGATGGAGCCTCCGGCGTTTTCCATTCCGATAATCTCCGCGTTGAAAGAATTCTTTGTGCCTTGCACAGGAACCCATGCCGCAATACCGAACTCTTTGCAAATGGATTCCATCTTCCTCATGGCAACACCTTCCCTTGAGTACTCGCTTTCGTTTGAGTATTTCGTGTTGTCGAGTTTGAAGCACTCGAAATAATCAGCAATCAGAAGGTCAGGGTAAAATCCCCTTGCTATGTGGTATTTAAGGAGATTCTCTATATCCTGCGCGCCGAACTCTCCGCTTGACGCATGGTGGCATATTATGTTTTCCTTTATTTTCTTCCTGTCTTCCAGCAACTCGGGCTCTGTATTAAGCCTTGTCCTTGCCAATGCGGCATATTGCGGATTTATAAGCTGACCGGCTTCTATGTCTTTGAGAACATAGCCGTAATATTTGCGTTTTATCTCGTTCTCTGTACCCTCGAAGAATATATGTAGCACTTTGTATCCCTCAAGAGCGGCATTCGCGGCGAATCCGCATGTCGTGCTTGTTTTACCTACTCCGGAAGGGGCAATTATTACACCAAGTTCACCTTTGCCTATACCACCCATCAGCATGTCATCTATTAACGGGCTTCCTGTAGGTATCACAATTCGAGAATCCTCGTCCAACGCCATTTCCCAGTCATCATCAAAAACCCTGAATTCGTTATGGTTATGGTAGCTTATGTCCAACGGCTTTCTGACAAGCTCCTCTATTTTGGAATAACTCTCATAATCACCGTTTTCCACTATCTTTCTAGCTTCGTTTATAGCACGGACAAGGCCTTGCTGTTTGAAGAACCTTTCGGCGGTTTCCTTGTATTGTTCGAAAAAAGTATTGTCAACAACATCCCTGACTCTTTTCAGAACATCAAGAGTTTTCGTAAGTCTCTGCGCTTCTGATATTTGAGAGCGTACTGTCATTTCAATAACATCGTAGGTCAAAGGCGCTCCGCAAGCTTCATGATACAATTCTCTCATCATACGGACGATATCCCTGAACTCAGGTGTTGTGAAAGCGTTCTGGTCAAGTATTGGCTCTATACATGAGAAAAACTTGCCATCCTCAATCAATATCTTGATAAGTTTGTATTCATATTCAACACCAAGGAATTCCAACGTGTCTTTTCTGACTTTGCTCACCGCCATTTTTATCTGTTTTAAAAGGTTCTATTTGTTTTTTTAGTTTTTTGAAGGTATAGTTCCGTCGAAATAGTCAAGTGTTTTTTTCATGGTATGTTTTCTCCATTCATTGACATATTTCTTATTATATGAGTTATATGCATATTCTTTGCAATCTGTTATAACATCGTGAACGAATTTCCCGTCTTCGAAATGTCCTTCAACATTGTCATAAATGTCGTATTTTGTATATTTTCTTTCAGGGTCACCGCTCATCGCCTCGCAGATTCTCTTGATTATATAATGCGACAAATCCATCCTGCCATATGTCATGGCTTTATTAAGTGATTGTGAATAACTGAGCATTGTCTGGTCCCTGTCCCTGTATGAAGAACCTGAGTTTGTTATGTCAACACTGTTTCGCACATATTTTGGATAACATGTTCCGTCCCATATGTACTCATAAACGACTTTGTTGTCCATCATGAATTTGAAATTGAATGTGACATCATACGGGTTGAGTTTTTCATCCGGTTCATTGAATGTGACCGCATTTTCCGGATACTCAAGCCAAGTTTTCTCGTTTTTACCGTCAAAACCTGTCATCTGTACCGGAGAGGAAGAGTTGTACCACATATAAACACGGCTTTTTGATTTTAAGTCGTCTTTCAAAAGCATAACACACTCGTCAAGAGCCTCTTTTAGTTCCAGAGAGTTAACGGAGTCGATTATGAAACCGTTTATTTTGAAATACCTTTGACAGATAAAATTGTCGTTCACAGAATAAATGAACTGGAACCTTTCTTTGTAGTTTCTCTCTGCGTCCCTGTAAACAGGTTTTGTTGAATCGTTTCTTTCCATTAGTTTTTGTGTTTTTATTTTTATATTTTAAATTGTATTTTCAAATCTCTTTCTCTCCTTCTCGGCCAGACTCGTGAAATCGGAGAAAAACCTTGAGAACTCATCCTCGTTAAGGAGCTCCTCAACCATGTTGTCTGACAATGTTTTGTAAAGCGCCTCATATGTCCTTCCTTCAGGGTCCATCGGAGCGTACATGAACGACTCCATCGTTTCAACCGCCTCGCTGGTCAGCATAGGTCTTCCCAAATCCATCAGTCTCCTGTTTATCCTGTATAAATCATTGCCCTGTTCACCGTCAGTAATGCCATTCGCAAGATTATCAGCCCACTTTAAATGCGGTTTTTTCTCCTTCTCACGGTTTTCGTTTATCCTTTTGGCTCCTTCAACAATCTCTTCGAGTGTCACAGGTCTTTTCCTGAATTCGGGGAAATTATCCAGAAGCGTTTTTTCCCCAACACCCTTAACACCTTTTATGTTATCTGAAGGGTCGCCACATATCATCTTTTTCAAAAGTACATTCTCATGCCTGTAACCAATCTCTGACGCGTGGTTTTCGGGAGTTATAAGCTTTTTCATTTTAGGTATGTAAACATATACCGTGTCACTTATAAGCTGTGTCAAGTCACGGTCACTTGTCATTATAACACACCTTTCTTTCGGTTTTTTATGAAGAACATAATAGGCGATTAAATCATCACCTTCCACAAAATCTTCGTATATATTCCTTATGTAAAGATTTTCCAAACATTCCATCACAACAAGACGCTCCCTTTCGAAACGTTCGTCATCACTCTCACATCCGGGAACCCTCTCTGTTCTCTGTTTTCTTGATTTCTCCATAACTTTCGCGCAGAAAGCGTCCATTGAGCGATTGTACGGTGTATCATCTCTTCTTTTGGTAAAATTCTTGTTCCTGTTCGCCTTATATGTAGGAAGTATGTCATAACGCATTATACCAGACTGCTCTCCGTCATAAAAAGCGTATACATATTCAAACGGCATAAGCCTCATGGCAAGCTTTATCTGAAGAAGTGTCTGGAAAACCATCCCATAATCAACACCGTCAGAAGAAAGTCTCAAATCCACAAGACTCATCTTCATGATAGAGTTCATATCAAGCAAAAGCGTGTTGAAAGAAGGCTCTGCAAAGCCTGGATTCTTATCGGTAACCCTTTTCGGGATGGGTTGCATAGTATAAAAATATACGGTTCTGTCCGCACTATCGCGGTTTCAGTTTAACGATGCAAAGATACGAATTTTTTCCAAATGTTGCAAGAAAAAAAATAAAAAAATCCGGAAAAATTTTCCGGATTGATTATCAGTCGTTTACATCACCATCTCGCTCTTCGTATTCAATTTCACCGATTTCATTTTCACTCAAACCGTTGGTTTCTGCGAGTTTTTTTCGTATTTCGTCGGAATATGTTTTCTTGTACTCGTCAAGCTTGTCAGGGTCCCAGAATCCGTGAGTGAGAGAGCATATTTCCCCTGAATAGGTGATATCGTTGACATGGTTCTTCTCAACCTTGATTTTAGTCTTGATGCCATACTTGTATTCCCTTCCGCCCGAAGTAGCCGTAAGCTCTTTTATGCTCGCAGAAGCTATCCCACCATAATATATGGAAAGACGTACAGACCAGTCCAAAGACTCGCCACCCTTGCTGTTTACCTGCGGGATTCCTGTAGCTGTTGTGCTGTTCCATATCTTCTGCACAAAGAAAAGACTGTTTGTGTACTCCGAATTGATATTCCTGCTTGAAGGTATAAGGTCGTTGACAATTATATTGAATGACGTTGATACCGCCCCGGCATACCACATCGCGTTGTTAGTATGGTTAATAGCCGCACGATAACATACGCCGACACCTATTGAATCAATGATAAAGAACATGTCAAAAGGAAGCTCACCTTCCCTTTGTTTTGAAATCAAATCCTGTATACACATAGCCACATCCTCGATGACATATGTGTCCCTTGCGGGCTTGGAAAGCCATTTTCCATGTTCATGGTCATACTTTCCGTAAATCTCATAAAGCTTAGCCGTGTCATAATAAAGCATGTCATCACCGGGCCCATAAACCACCTCTCCAGTCTCGTCATCAAAAGTTTCGGTAATGTTAACTCCAATTGACTTTGCGTGCGACCATGCGAAATTGTTCTCAAGCTCAAACACAACCGGAATAATTCCCTGTCTCTGGCAAGCCTTGATAATCTCCAATTTCAATGTTGATTTACCAGTGTTGCTCTTTCCTCGGCAACGGCTTACATATCCGCAAGGAATGTTAGTTTTAACAGCCTTTACGAAAGCTTCTGGCATGATGAGCCATTGAGGTTCTTTCTCCTTAACCTCTATAAGGTTGTTTTTTTCCTTGAATTTCTTCAATGCCGCTAATTTGTCCTGCGACGTCAGTGCTTTCGTACCGGCACCTTTTTTTACCGCGGTCTTAACCGCCTGTTTTACTGCCATAATAAAAACTTTTTAATGTTAAACGCTTTTAAAACTTTTCCTAAATGTTATATCCGCAACCTTTTTGATTGCATCCTTTGGTATTTTTGTTTCTGTATATAAACCCATATCCATATTAGGGTCGTAATATATCCTTACGGAATCATCAAGTTTTCTTGTATCAACAGAAACCAATGTATATCTACCGTCATTCCTATCGTCATCATTATGTATGCACAGAGTTTGCCCAATAGAATAAATCTCTTTATCATTGGCGTTACCTTTTATCAGATACACACGATTAGGGTATGAGAAATTACTGTTTTCGCTTGATGGTTTCAAACCTGACGCCATGATACTGTCAATCTTATAATATGGTGTCCAGTGAAACAACAGCACATAAACTTCTTTCACCCAGTCCGTTACATCTGCCTGCATCCTACTTGTTGGCTCGAAATGCAAAATCCAGAAGTTCATATTATCAATAGTTCTTCGTGTTTTTGAACCAAGAAAATAGCCCACTTTCTCCATGTCGTCTTGTATCAGCTCATCGTTCATACCTTTATCCGCAACAACAACATATATTGCGACATTGTTATAAGCTTCTCGCTTTCTCACCATCAAAGGATTGAGATTATATTTCTCAACAAGCGTTTTAATTATATCATCAGCGGGATATTCTCTTCCAAATTCTTCATCGATTGTCCCTGGCTCATACATCGGATTTCCGTAACACTGCATCACAGGCTCGTATCTCAAATCACGATACTCTCTTCTAAGTATATTGATATCTATTTTAGACAAATCAATAACATCGTCTATATTTTCATCATTTCCAACAAATTTTGCGATAGATTCCGCAACAATCCGTTTTAAATCGGATTTTGTCAGATATACTTTTCTTTTCACCATGTTAACCATGTTTTTTGAGGTTATTTCACTTTTAAAACCAATGTGTCATAGCACTTTCTACACAAAGCCCTGTACATCCCGTTTCCGCCTATGGCTATGGTCTCACCGTCAGTGATAATATTCCCATCCTCGTCAAACCTTGCGTTCATGGTGGCTTTTCTCCCACAAGAGCAGGACATCTTTATTTCCTCAATACAATCAGCCAATTCCATAAGCCTCTTGCTGCCAGGAAACAGTTTCCCAGTAAAGTCCGTCCTTAAACCGTAGCAAACAACGCTTAATCCATGTTTGTCCGCCAATAGTGACAACTGTTCAACTTGTATCTCCGTTAGAAACTGGCTTTCATCCACTATAATCCACTTCGGAGGTTCCATAGCATGCAGAGTAAGGTTCACAAAGTAATCCTCAATGTATTCGAGTATGTTGAGGTCATCCTCAATCATCACACATTCTTTCTCTATACCCATTCTGGACCTGATAACACCTTCACCATCCCTGGTGTCCGCTGAAGGTTTCATACATAAGACAGGAACTCCCTGGTCTTCAAGAGAATGTGCCTGCGATAAAAGCATCAGGCTTTTGCCTGAATTCATACAACCGTATTTGAAATATAATTTTCCGAACATAAATTATTTTTTTAAAATGGCAATTCCGCATCATTGGCACTCGCATCGGCAACACGACTGTTATCCTCAAGGATTTCATTCCCTTTAAGGTCTTCATCGTCATTGTTTTTATCCTCTTTTTTTATTTTAGCCACATAATGATTGACAGAACTATCCCATACAGGCACACCACCGTCTGCGATAACACTCAGATACTCATAAGGTTTAATCTTATACATATCCCTCCATTCTTTCGGGTCATTAATCCAGGCATCCGCCTGAGCAGTGTCATTGGATAATTTTGACGGAAACTTCGCATCAGTGATGTTTATCTCCGTTTTCTCAATGCCTTTCTCACTGCTCTTCTCGCTCTTCGTTATTGTCAATATAAGGTCATACCCTTCTTCATAATCGAATATATTAAGCCTTCCTCTTCCGGCCTCAAGAGACTCCCTGTTCCTTTGTTCAGCCAATCCCCTGATTTTGTCATAAATCCCGTTTCCGTTAGACCAAGAATTGAATCTCCAAAACTTCACACCCTCATCCTCTTTTCCTCTTTCAATACATCTTGCAACATAGGCAACCCTTTTTGTGTCTTTGAGTTTGAAAGCCTCTCTGCATAAACTCTTTCGCTCAGGACTGCCTTTTTCAAACTTGTTGGCCTCCTCGAAAAGCTCGTCAACACGCTTGCACAAAGGACACCCCCTACTATCATGCTCCGGATAATTCAAGCTGTCACCACATACGAACGTCTTGAATCCGCTTTCAGCAACCTCCTTGTCAACTGTCATGGTATGTACATCAACAGGGATTGCGAATTTAAGTTTGCCTTCACTGTTCTTTGTCAGGATAATCCTGACTGTTATCTCCCTTTTAGTCTCCCCTTTCGCAAGTTTTGTGTTAAGATAGTTTCTTTCGTCAAATGTTGACACTTTTTTCTCTTCTTTGTTTTTTTCGTCGAAGTAATCTTCAACATTACCATTATTTTCCATAATATCCATTTTAATTTTTTACGCCGCAAAGATACAAAAAAAATAAACACAAAAACAAAAAAAACCACAAAAAATGTGGTTTTTGTCAAAATCGTCTAATCTTCGGAATCAGAACTGGAGAAACCTAGGATTCCAATTAAGGCTTAAGCCTATCCCTATATAAGGAGACATTTTTACCGGTTTTGAAAGCGTTGCTCCGTAACCAACTTGCAATCCTATACCAAGCCCGAACTGTTTCCTGCTCTTATACTCATAATTTTTATCAGTAACCAGAATCCCGGCTCCATTATTGAAAGTGCAACCAGGATAATCAGTCTTGAGTCTTATGTAAGTAAAGCCCTTCTTATCCCTGTAAAGAACACTCTCAACCCATATGTCCTGTTCTATCCCGATATCCGCTTTCCCGTCACTTTCCAAAATACCAGTCTCACAGTCCACCCTGTATGGAATCGACATTGAAATCTCCCTGCTTGAATTACCGAATATAGTAACGTCATTAGCCGTTATCCAACCCTTGTCAGCCCATTCTTTGTCCAGATAAACGGTGTCATGAACAACAGTGACCGGAAGTTCCATGCTGTCTGACACGGACGCCACATACTTTATTATGGTAACAGGCGTTTTCCCCCTTTCCATCTTCAACGAGTCGGCAAGCTCTTCAATTCTCAGCTGCATGGCTCGCATCTCCGCTATGTTGTATTTCCCCTGTTTGTAATTTTTCAGGGTGTCGTTAACAGCGAGAAGATTGTTTTCGAGACGCTCGTTCTCTGCCTTCTGCCTTTTGGCGTTCTCACACTGCCTAACAGTTATACAGCACAAGACAACAAACGCCAACACAATAATGTATTTGGCGTTGTTTTTAACTGTATCAATCGTTTTTTGAAATATATTTGTCGCAGACATTCTAATATTTGTTCAAAAGTATGTTCTTGTCTATGTATGAAGGTAATTTTTGTGAAGCTATCGTAAGAGAAGTCCTTATCCTGGACTCCTTTTTTATTTCATCCGAAGTCGTGTAAGCTATTCCAAGCATCCCAAGTTCACCTTTCACACCATTTATAGTGATAAATGCCAGGTATTCGTCATCATCATCTTCCACTCTCTGGGCAAGTTTCGGGTCTATTACAGCAAGCTCTTCTCTCGTACCGCACCAGAATATGTTCCGTAAAAGATATATCGGGAGATTGTAATTTGACATGTTCAGATTCGTGTATGTCTCACAGACATATCGTGTACCCTTGCTAGCGTCCTCATATGTCATCTGTGCGAACTTGAAAGGCAATCCAGATGTGTTATTTGTTCCGTTGTGCATTTCGAATATGAAAACACGGTCACAATCCAAATCAGCCAATATGTCTTTCAGAATCAAATCAACATCAGGCTTGTGTTCGTCCCTTAATCTGTTAAGGAGCTCATGTTCAGCCCTCTCTTCGTTCTCCATCTCCTGTGTGGCTTCGGTTACAACCCTCTTAACGGTTTTTGGGAGCACAAAAAGCTCGTAAACACTTATAACAACACCCACAGTGACTATGATTATGCATAAAGATTTAATAAAACCCACTTCCTTGATGTTGTTCCAAAGTTTCATAAAAAGCTCACCTATTTTAGTAAAAAGCTCAGCGTTCTTGAATAATGCAGCAATTTGAGTTAACATGGCAGTTCGCGGAAGTGGGTTTAGTTGTTAGCGTCTCTTTCGAGATTCCTGACAGTGTTTATGTCACTAGCCAGGTTGTCGGCCCTGTTTGGCTTGTTGTAATTTCTGCTGTCATATGACGCCAAACCCCTCATTCTGTCCAGTTCCTCGTTTACTTGGCCCATATTGACACTCTTTTTTATGTCTGTTTTGATATAACCGAACATGCCGTCCGCTTTACATTCAACAATGTAATCAGTATCGTTCGCGTCTGTCATATGGAACTTATTCCCGTCAACCTTGTAATCCTCCGGTATAAGCTGACGAACTTTATCCTCGCTTAAAAACACCGTGTTTTTGAAACGCAGCCTTTTTGTCACTTTACTTTCTTTGAAAGCTGTTTTTGTTTTGTAAATGTCCGGTTGCTCTTTGGCTATCTCTCGAGCTTTAAGACCCGCTTTTGTGACATCCTCACCCTTCTCTGTCATTTCTTTTGAAATCTCTTTCCTCTTCTCATAAAACTCCTTGCCGGATTTCCTCGTGTCTTTTTCAGCGTCAGTTTCCTCACCCTTATGATTCTCTTTTTGCTGTACAGAATCATAACCCTCGGCTTGGGCTTCAACCCTTTCAACCCACTCTTTTCCCGGTTTAACACTAAACCTAGCATCAAGTGTGGTTTTGTTGATGTCCGGATTTCCGTTGTCACTGATTCTTCTACCAGCTTCAGGTTTCTTAGGTCCGTATGAATCCTCTGAATCCTCGAGCATTGTCTCAACCGCTTCACTGTTTATTTTCTTGTTCTCCTTGTTAAACATAACCGGTTTGAACTCGTTGCGGTCCTTTTCTTCTTTCAAGATAGCGCTCAGCTCGTTGAACGTGTATCTTCTTTCCTCTAATTTTGCCATTTTTTTATGTTTTGTATTTAGTTTTTAGTATATGCTTCTGTATGGTATTATTGACATTTTCAGAGCCTCCATAAGTCTTTTGCAACGCAGTTTCAACTCCCTCTCCTTGCTATACTCTTCTTTCGGTTTTCCAATCTCCTTCTCTATCTCACCGTTAATATCACTTATAGAACCCATTAATTCAGCCTCGTTATATTCAAAACCGTTTAGCATCATTTCTTTTTCTTTTTCTTTCCTCTCGTCGCATAAAACGAACCACGGGTTATTATTTGGTTTGAAATAGGTTGTATAAACCCCATTCCTTTACCGTCACCAGAAACAGTTGAACAAGTTGTCGCACCACTTCCACTGTTTGCTATATCGCATCCAAGCCCACAATCTCCTCCGGATATAGCACCTCCGGACTCACCATCCTCATTAATCGGTTTTGAGTCAAGGCCAACATTATTACCTGTAATATCAATATATAGCCTATTCAGTTTTTCTTTGAAACCTTCTTTCGGAACTGTGTATTTAACTTTTATCACAGATTTTCCGTCAATTTCTGTCAACTTTGACTGTCTTTTAACAATCCCTCTATCAATCAGCTTCCCCAAAAGTTTTCTTCTGTCAAGCCCATTAGACTCAAGCTCGTATCCGGGTTTGCTGTTTATCGGGTCTTGTAACAACGACTCCAGGAACTTTCCGACATTATTGACAAAACGATAATGCGTCAAACACGAGCCTTCACTTAAAATCTTGGCTTGTCTCTCGTTTACTATGAAAACTTTGCCTCTCGTCATCAGTGTTTAAGCATTGATTTCCAAAAACCTTTCCTCTGCCAGAAATTTGTCAGAAGCTCGTCAATAACATCGGCGGTTATCTTTGAGACTTTCTTCTCAAAATCTCGTCCATCCATATAATCCTCTATCCTGCTGTTGATTAACGAACGAACATCACTCTTCGTGAGTTCCTCGTTAACCATTCTTCTTATAACCGATTCGTTGACCATATTTTTGTTTTATAATAAATATCGCATAAAACAAAAAAAGCCCGGCGGTTTCACCTCCGGACTCTTTTCTTCCATATCTTGTGTTGCGTCAATCCAAATCGTCACCAGGTACAATGTTTTTCCCGTTCAAGTTTTCGCTTTCAACAGTATTTTGGTCGTTATCGCTGTTGTGCATACTCATCGGTTTTATGTCTTGCATTGAATCAAGCGTTCGCTCTTTCCAGTTTTTATACACACCATACATCTTGTTAAGTTTTGAAAGCACATCCTCGTTAATAACAAGAGTGTTTGTGTGTATGACACACTCCTCACCGGCATGTTCTGGCCTGTAATGGAACTCAAACTTTGTTTCATTACCCAAAGACGATATG
>Ga0310696_10004464_pt1 | contig 17159 bp, 8 predicted proteins | sample AusTroGonzalo_MG_4_FD_203885 | JGI IMG/M metagenome (GOLD analysis project Ga0310696, IMG submission 203885) | Bovine rumen microbial communities from tropical cattle in Woodstock, Queensland, Australia - Gonzalo_02 (v2) (version 2) | ecosystem: Host-associated > Mammals > Digestive system >...
GGCATGTTGACCGTGCGGTTGAACTTCCACCAGTCCAGGTCGAAGAGCTCCCCGTCCCCGCCCCGGAAGAGCAGGTAGAGGTCGTGCACGCCCTTGGCGCGGGCATTCACGGGCGCCTTGATCATCATGTTGTCGTTATTGATCGGCACCGTGGCGATGGGCCGGCCGGACATCTCGTCCAGGTAGAACTCGATCCGGCCTTCAGACTTGTAGTTCAGCATCTCCACGCTCACCAGCGTGGCCGGTTCGTCGCCGAAATCGACGTTCCGGACCTTGATCCAGTCGCCGTTGTGGATGTTCGTCACCCAATGGCGCTTCCCGGCCTCGCGGTCGGTCTTCACACCCCAGCTGTCGGCCATCGTCTCAGCTTCGGTCATGCGGTACGGGTCGAGCGTCTGCAGCGGCGCCACCCCTTCTTTCGTGAACGGGATGAAAGGGATGCTGCCGTCCGCGCCGAATTCGAATTCCTCCACGCAGGTGGAACGGTGGAAGCCGCCGCCGTTGGGCAGCGCGCCGTTGTGGTAGAACATATAGTGGTGTCCGCGGAAGTCGATGTTGCCGCCATGGATGGTGAAGCTGTTCTCCGCCTCGTCCATGATGCGGCCCCGGTAGGTCCAGGGGCCGTGGATGGACGGCGCGGTGCTGTATGCCATGTGCTCGGGCACGCCGCCCGCCGGGTAGGACAGGTAGTAGGTGCCGTCGCGCTTGTAGAGCCAGGGGCCCTCCTCGTAGCCGACCATCATCTTCTCCTTGCCGCCGTCGGACCAGTCGGGCTTCATCGACTCCGGCCCGAAGCAGGCCGGATCGCCCCAGCCGGGGATCTCCCGCCAGCCGTCCGGGAAGGATACCATGTCGTCGCCCAGACGCCCGTACCAGCAGCCTTTGTTGCCCCAGACGAGCCAGGCGGAGCCGTCGTCGTCGATGAAGACGGTCGGATCGATGAAGGAGAACCCCGTCGCCAGCGGACCGCCGATGGCGTCGCGCCACGGCCCCTGCGGGTCATCCGCCACCGCCACAGCCAGTGCGTCAGCACGCGTGGCCGCTTCCGTCAGGCAGACGTACCAGTACCACTTCCCGTTGCGCTCGACACCCTGCGAGGCCCACGCGCGGTCGCCCTGGAAGGCCCAGGGGAAGGTGGCCGTGGAGACCTGCGCACCGAGGTAAGTCCAGTTGACCATGTCCTCCGTGCTGTAGAGCAGCCAGTCCTTCATCAGGAAATAGGTGGCGTCGTCCTCGTCGTGGTCGACGAAGAGGTAGACCTTGTCCCCGTGGGCATACGGCGCCGGATCGGGGGTGAACGAAGTGTGGATGACCGGATTCTGGGCCGGCAGGGCCAGGCAGGCCAGCAGGCCCGCACCGGCGGCGAGGATTCTTCTCATAACAGTTGATTTATCGGATGGATTCCTCCTGGCCGCGACGCCAGGCGAAGTAACCGTCCAGGACGTTCAGGGCCGCTTCGGACGGCACGGCAGCGGCATGGCAGCCGTCGCCCGTGAGCACCATCGTCTGCGGCGCGTCGTTCGTGAAGCGCGGCCATTCGGGCAGGCCCTCGCCGTTCGGATCGCCCGTCTTGGCGAAGTTGGTCCAGTAGGCCATCATCCAGCCGGAGAGCGCCTTGTCGGTGGGCTGCACCTCCTCGGGATTGCCGAACACGTAGGCCACGTCCTGGCCGTGCGGGGAACCCCTGCCGAAGAGCGGGGAATCCGCCGGATAGTCGGGATGCTGGTCGAAATAGTACAGCCAGACCCTGCCCTTACCGGTGCAGTCCTGCAGGCGCGCCCAGGTCCAGGTCTGCCAGCCGAAGGCGGCGTCGCGCGTGAGGTCGCGGGCGGTCTTGCCCACCTTGCCGTCGGACTCGACCGGATAGGCGGCCAGGAGCGCGTCGGCGAAATCTTCATAACGCGCGCGGACCTGGTCCTGATGGCTGCCGCCGCCGGCGGCGAAGCCGAAGCTCAGCCCCTCGTCGGAGTTGTAGCCGATCAGCACGTCCACGTCGTTGTACTTCCCTGCCTCATAGAGCTTGTACTGGTCGTCCGGAATCACGTAGCCGTCCACGATGGGCCAGCCGCCGGAACCGCCGAAGCCGCCCATGACGGCCTTGGCGTCGGCGGCGCGCAGCTGCTCGAGGGTATAGTCCTCACCGAAGGCGCGCTTCGCCCAGGCCGTGTTGTCCTGCTCGGCGTACTTGATGCTCTGCATGTTCTCGCCCGGCATCGTCCGGTGCTGGAAGGGGCCGAAGGAGCCGCCGCTCTGCGAGATGGCGCCGCGGAAGAGGCCCTTGGCCAGCGGCGAGGCGCACAGCATGCTCACGGAGATGCCGCCGGCGGACTCGCCGAAGATGGTCACCTTGGCGGGATCGCCGCCGAACTTGGCAATATTGTCCTTCACCCACTGCAGGCCGGCGATCTGGTCCAGCAGGCCGTAGTTGCCGCTGACCCCGTTCGGGTCCTCCGCGGAGAGCTCCGGCAGGGACAGGAAGCCCAGCTTGCCCACGCGGTAGGCCACGCTCACGAGGATCACGCCCTGGCGGGCCAGGTCGGCGCCGTCATAGTAGGAAGTGGCACCGCCGGCAAAACCGCCGCCGTAGATCCACACCATCACCGGGAGTTTCTCTTTCGAACTCTTGGCCGGAGTCCAGACATTCAGGTAGAGACAGTCCTCGCTGCATCCTTCGCCATTGCCCTGCATCGGGTTGGGGCCGAATTCCTTGCACTCCAGGACGCCGTCCCAGGCCACCACGGGCTGGGGCGCCTTCCAGCGCAGCTCGCCCACGGGCGGCGCCGCGAAAGGAATGCCCTTATATACCGTCACATCCTCCAGGACTGTGCCCTGGATCGTACCGCCGGTCACCTTGACCTGACCGGGGATCTGTTCGGCGCATGCGCTCAGTCCGAGCGCCGCAACCAGAATCAGCAAATACTTTTTCATATCCGTTATTTAAAGATCATCTGACAGAATTCATGCAGGGACTTGCGCCAGGGCTGCCATTCGTGGCCGCCCGGCCAGGCCGTGAAGTGCACGTTTGCGCCGGCGGCCTTCAGGGCCTCGGCGGCCGCGCGGGTGTGCTCGATGCGCGGGTCACCCTCGCCGCAGGACATGTAGAACACGTCGTGGACCTGGTTGAACGCATCCGGGCTGGCCAGCAGCTCGGGCAGCTGGCTCTCCACGCTGAACGGCGCATAGGCGCCCGGGCCCACGCCGCCGAACATGCCGGAGGAGAAGACGCCGATGCTGGAGAAGGTCTCGGGATGCTTCAGGCCGATGGACCAGGACTGGCCTCCGCCGAAGGAGAGGCCGGCCATGGCGCGGTGCTTGGCGTCGGGAATGGTGCGATAGGTCGCGTCGATCATCGGAATGGTCTCGTTCAGCAGGATCTGGGCGAAGTCGCCCGCCTGGCCGTAGTCGCAGACGATCAGCATCGGGGCGGCCTTCTTCGCGGCCAGCAGATTGTCCATAATGATGTCCGCATGGCCCTGCCGCATCCAGCCGGTCTCGTCCTCGCCGCCGCCGTGCTGCAGGTACAGCACCGGGTAGCGCTTGTCGGGGTTCTGCTCATACTCGGCCGGCAGATACACATAGCAGGTGCGCCAGGCGTTCATGCTCGGCGACCAGTAGCGCTGCATGCGCACTTCGCCGCGCGGCACGTCCTTGTCGAGGTAGAAGTCCACCCCCGCCTCGGGAATCTCGATGGCGCTGGCATCCACGCCGCAGCCGAAGAAGAGCGTGCTGTTCGGATCCGAGGTGCGGACGCCGTCCACGATGATGAAATAATAGTGGAAACCGGGCTCCAGCGGCTCCGTGAAGCCGCTCCAGACGCCGTCCTCACCCTTTTCGAGGGGATAGACCTTGCCGCAGTCCACCGCGACGGACTGCGCCTCGGGCGCATTGATCCGGAACTCCGCGCGGAGGTCGGGATAGACTTTCGGGAACTCCCTGCCGGGCACGTTGGAGGACGCCGGGGTGGGTTCGGTCAGGATGCCGACGGCGGGGGCCTGCTTGCAGGCGGCCGCCAGGACGGCCATCAAAACGATGGGAAGAATATATCTTTTCATAGGAATCATCATTTAAAGAGTCTCTGGGCGAATTCTTTCAGGCAGCGGCGCCAGGTCAGCCACTCGTGCGCCGTGCGGGGCGACTGGTAGAACACGTTCTCAATGCCCCGTTCTTTCAGGATCTCGGACATGCCCTTGAGGTGGGAACCCTCCGCCTCGCCGTTGGCGACGAAGAGCAGGTGGTAGTTCGAGTTGAACCAGGTGGCGTCCTTGAAGATGCCGTTGTAGGCCGCGGCGAACTTCTCGGGATCCTCGTAGCCCGCCGGGCGGGAACGGAATTCCCCGATCACGATGATGCCGCTGAAGCCGCCCACCCAGGAGAAGAGGTTGCGGTAGCCCAGGCCCAGGTCGTAAGCCTGCTTGGCACCCCAGGAGAGGCCCGCCACGGCGCGATGGTCGCGGTCCGCGAGCGTGCGGAAACGGGCGTCCACGAAGGGAATCACCTCCTCGGTGACCATGGCCTCATAGCCGTCGCCGGAGCCGTCGGCCTTCTGCGCCACGCCGCTCACCATCACGATGATCATCGGCTCGGCCTTGCCCTCGGCGATCAGGTTGTCCAGGATCACGTCGGCGAAACCCTGGTAGATCCAGCCGGTCTCGTCCTCGCCGCCACCGTGCTGCAGATACAGCACCGGATAGCGCTTGTCGGGGTTCTGCTCATAGCCGGCCGGGGTGTAGACATACATCTGGCGCCACTCCCCGCAGACGGCGGAATAGTAGCGCACGGCACGCACGGCTCCCTGCGGGACACCCTGCTTCGGCGTGTAGAAATCGGCGTCCGGGGCGCCCGGCACCTCGATGGCGCTGGCCCAGCGGCTCATGCCGAAATAGCTGTGCACGGAAGGGTCGTTGAACAGCAGGCCGCCCGCCTTGAGCGAGTAATAATGGAAGCCTTCCACCTGCGGGTCGGTGGTGGCCGTCCAGACACCCTTCTCGTCCTTGGTCATGGGATAATCCTTGCCGAGGTTCACGGTCAGGGAACTGGCTTCCGGCGCATTCACGCGGAAAGTCACGCGTCCGTCCTTCCCGATCTGCGGGTAAGGATTCCGGCCCAGGTTGGTCGAAGACGGCGTCTGGGCCAGCGCGGTGCCGGCCAGCAGCAACGCCGCGACGGACAGATAAAGAATAGGTTTCATACAGTATATCAATAAGTTGTAATTCTCTATATCAGGCGGTTGCAATGGGCGCAGCCCGGCATCTCGAAGCGCGTTCCGTCGACGCCCTGCAGGATAAAACTGTCCCGCTGGGCGTCATAGCTGAGCGAGGCGGGTGCGACGTCCAGCACATGGCGCTCCCCCGCTATCGTATACTCCAGCACCCGGACGCTCCACACGGAGCCGCGGCTGGAAGTGTAGATGGCGAGGTGGCCGTCGGCGTCCAGCCCGGCCACCATCACGGAACCGCCACCAGCCGCCACGGCCCGCCAGGTCACCTGCGGATAGTAGCCGGCATATTCGGCGTTGAAGTCGAAGAGCGTCCAGGCGTCGCCGTCCGGCGAGCGGAGGATCTCCCCCGCGTCGGTGACGGCCCACCGGACGCCGTCCGGGCCTTCGGAGACGGCCTGGACGGCACCCTGCGTCTTAGGAAAAAGCAGCGCCAGTATGACCAGGAAGCGGAACATTACTTCAGCCCGCTGCTGACCATCTTGAAGTCCGTGAAGCCCACCTTGAGCGGAGCGGCGGCGGGCAGCTGCATGCCGCCGCGCGGGCCGCCGAAGCCGCGCATCATCGCGGGCATCTCGCCCTCGCAGGCGATCACGCCCGCACGGACATCCTTCAGCACGGCCTGGGCCGTACCCATCTGGACGAATTTCTTTCCGTCGACGGAATAATACGCGGTATAGCTGTCTCCCTTCTTCGTCAGACGCAGCCAGAGGACGTTGTCGGCCCCCACGATGCCGTCGAGCGGCAGGCTGAAGGAACTCTTCTGCTGGCCGTTCTCCTCCACCACCAGCTGCAGCTGGCCCGCGGCGGGACCGGCATCGGCCGGACGGCGGAAGTTGAAGGTGGCGGCATAGACGAATTTCACGAAGTTGTCGTCGGACTCGCAGGCCACCAGGCCGGCGTTCTGGGCCGGAGCGGCCGGTGCGGAGAAGCAATGCATCTTCGTCTCCACGGTCCAGTCGCTGTTGGCGCTCTGGAGCAGGATGTTGGTGGCGGAATTGCCGCCCAGGGTGATGTCACCCTTGCCAGCGGTCAGCACGAGGCCGTCCGCGCCGGAGAGCGTCCAGGCGGCGGGATCCTCGCGGACCCAGCTCCAGGCCTTGTCAAGCGCACCTTTCCTGAAGCTGTCGGACACACCCTTCACGCCGAAGTTCACCGTAAAGGTGCGGCTGTCGCCCGTCATCTCATCGCGCAGCGTCACCACGGCCGTACCGGGGATGGATTCAGCCTGTTTCACGTTCACGACGATGGCCGGATCGGCGGCCGCGGCCTCCACCTTCGGGGCCTTGCCCGCCTTGCCGAGCCAGCTCACGGAAGCGGCGTCGCCCAGTTTCACGGCCTTGCCGCCCACCTTCAGGCTCGCGAGCCCGAGGTTCGGCATCACCTTCACGGCGAAGGTATCCTCGACGGTGCAGCCGTCGATGGTCACGGAGCAGGTCACGGTGGCGACGCCCATCGAGACGGCCTTCACGATACCGTCGGCGGAAACCGTCAGAACGGAAGGATTGTTGCTCGTCCAGACGGCCTTGGCGCCCTCGTAGAAGCTGTCGTCGTTCATGCAGGCGGAGAAGGAAGCCTGCGCGCTCTGGCCGATGCGCAGCACGGAGGCGTCGCAGCTGGCCCAGACGGTCTTCAGGCGGCGCTCCAGCTGGCCGGACATCGTGGCGCTCACGCTGCCGCGGATGTCCTGCGAGGAGGAGCCGAATTCGAAGACGTAGCGGCCCGGATCGAAGGTCATCCGGTCGGCGTCCATATCCCAGAACCAGAGGTCGGCGCAGTCGACGTCGATACGGACGGTGCGCGTCTGGCCGCGCGGGATGGTCACGCGCTTGAAGCCCTTGAGACGCTTCGCCGGGCGCTCCAGGGAGGCCGGGCTGTCCGGGGTGCGGACATAGATCTGCACCACCTCGTCGCCGCTGCAGTCGCCCGTATTGGTGACGTCCACGCTGAGCGTGATCCTGTCGTTCGGGGTGATGGCGCTCTTGCTGATGCGGAAGTTGCTGTACTGGAAGGTCGTGTAGCTCAGGCCGTAGCCGAAGGGATACGAGACGTCCTGGTTGAAGTACCAGAGGGTGCGGCCGGCGTTGCCGGAGCTGCGGCGCAGGTTGTAGTCGGTGATGGCCGGCAGGTCCTTCACGCTCTTGAACCAGGTGGCGTTCAGCTTGCCGCCCGGGCTCACCTCGCCGAAGAGGATGCGCGGGATCGCCTCGCCCTGGGCCTGGCCGTTGTAGCCCGTCCAGAGGATGCCGCCGATGTTCGCCAGGTGGCGGAATTCCTCCACTTCCACGCAGCCGAGGGTCTGCATCACCACGACGGTGTGCGGATTCACGGCAGCCACGGCCTGGATGAGGGCCAGCTGGTTGCCGGGCAGCAGCAGGGTCAGGCGGTCGGCCTCCTCGGTGGCCGTGTTCTCGTCGGTGCCGACGAACACCACGGCCACGTCGGCCTCGCGGGCCGTCCGGATAGTCTCCTCGTCGATCGGCGCGTCGGTCGGGGCCTTGTAGACCAGGTACACGGTCTGCGGGCCGTTGTAGCCGAGCTTCAGGGCGCTGGTCTTCATCGGCATGCTGCCGCCGTAGACGCCGCCCACACGGGCGCCGGAAGCCTTCGTGGCCTCGATGCGGCCGATCAGGTTGCCGTCCGGGCCGCCCACGCGGATCTCCACGATGCCGCCTTCGGTGGGAATGTTCAGGCCGACTGTGATGTTCTCGATATTGGTGATGTCGATGTTGTCGTAGGCGGTCCAGCTGCCGTCGTCGATGGTGCGGACCTGCTCCTCCTCGCCCATGCCGGAACCGACCGTGATGCCGTCGGCGCAGGCGGTGTACTTGGTGGCGTCGTAATGCGTCACGCTGCCGTCCGTCTTCTCGATCTCGAAGTAGCCGATATAGAGCAGGTTGCTCTTGCTCTTGATGTCACCGCCCACCGCGAGGCGCACGTCCACGTCATAGCCCTTCGCCGCCAGCCAGGCCTTGATGCCGGCGTACGGCGAAATCATCGCGGAGGCCTCCGGACGGCCGGAGTACGGGCCCAGCTCCACGTCGTCGGCCTGCGGGCCGATCAGCGCGATGCTCTTGATGGCGCCCGGATCCAGCGGCAGGGCCTTGCCCTCGTTCTTCAGCAGGACCGGGGTGCGGACGGCGATCTCGGCCGCCAGGGCCCGGTTCGCGGCCGAGCTCACGCGGGCCGGCTCGAACTTCGTGTAAGGCACCATCTGCTCGGGATCGAACTCGCCGGTGCGCATACGGACCGTGAACATGTTGATGAGCGCGCGGTCGATGTGGGCCATCGGCAGGATGCCCTGCTCGTAGGCGCTGATCGCATAGCGCTGGTAGATGCTGCCGCAGTCGGAGTCCACGCCGGCCTCGAGGCCCATCGCCGTGGCGATCTCGAGCGTCTTGGCGTAATAGTGGCCGTCGTAGATGTCCTGGATGGCGGCGCAGTCGCCTGTGACGTAGCCCTTCATGCCGTAGGTGCGGCGGGCCAGCGTGTCCAGGTAAAAGGCGCTGGCGGAGGTCGGGACGTGGTTCACGGCGTTGTAGGAGGACATGATGGACGGAAGCTTCTCGTCCTCGATCAGGCGCTTGTAGGGATAGAGATAGAACTCGCGCATGTCGCGGCTGTCCATGTTGGAGCTGCTGACGTGGCGGTCGAACTCGCTGTTGTTGGCGAAGTAGTGCTTCGCCGTCGGGACGGCCTTCATGTATTTGGCGTCCGAGCCCATCATGCCGCGGACGAAGCCGCGGGCGATCTCGGCGGCCAGGAACGGGTCCTCGCCGTAGGACTCGCCGGTGCGCCCCCAGCGGGGGTCGCGGACCGGCTCCACGACCGGCGACCAGAAGGTCAGGCCCTTCGTGCCGGTCTGGAAGATGGCGCGCGCCTCGTCGGCGATCGCGGACGCCATCCATTCCGCCACGGCGGGATCCCAGGTGGAACCGATGGCCACGCTGTTCGGGAAGGAGGTCGGACCCAGGATGCCCACGGAAGGATTCGCGCCGGAGAGGATGCCATGCAGCGCCTCGCTCCAGACGTTGTAGTTCTTCACGCCGAGCCGGGGCACGGCGGCCATGTTGTTGCCCAGCAGGCTCTGCTTCTCCTCGAGGGTCAGGCGGGACACCAGGTCGGCCGCGCGCTCCTCGAAGGAATACGCCGTGTTGAGATAAATCGGGAGCTGCGTGTCCTGCGCCAGCGCGGAAACGGCGGCGGCCAGGGTCAGGGCTCCGGTCAGGATAGCTTTACGGATACAGTTCATATTGGTTTTTGTAACAGATTATATCAGCTTTTGCTTCGTGGCTGTATCAAAGGTACGGATTATTCCCAATTTATCTATATTTGTATGTAACATTTTTTGTCAATATGATAACACCGAAACGAATCCTGCTCATCAGCTCCCTCCTGATGGCATTCTGCGCCGCCGCCCAGGAGCGCGTCAGCGTCAACGTGGACGCCACGGACATCAACGGACGCATCGATCCGCTCATCTACGGACAGCTCTTCGAGCACATCTATTTCTCCGCCAACAACGGCGTCTGGCAGGAGATCATCTACGGGCGTTCCTTCGAGCCGGAGCACTACCCCGGCATCGCGCCGCGCGACGGCTACTTCGACGGCTGGTTCGCCGACGCGGACGAGGTGCTGCATTCCCCCACCCGCTACGAGCAGCCCATCGAACTGGTGAAGCTGGATACGGACAGTTACGATATCGAGATGGACGTGAAATGGCGCGCCTACAAGCTGCCCGGACGGCGCTGGAGCGGCGGTCTGCTGGACCTGCGCTTCGCCGTCAAGGACCAGGCCGACGGCGAGCCCTATTTCCTGCGGCTCTATGACCCGGCCTACGAAGGACAGCGTTTCGCCCTGGCGCAGACCGAGTCCCAGATCGAAGCCGACCGGCAGGCCAAGGCCCTCGCCGCCGCCCAGAAGCAGGCCGTGAGCGCCGAATTCACCCTCGCCACGCGCGTGGAGAAGGAAGTCCCCTTCTTCGGCGGCCGCACCCGCAAGGTCATCGCGCTCGAGCCCATGGCCACCAAGGCCGCGCAGGCCGCGCAGATCGACCAGGAAGCCTGGCACCACGTCAAGGTCAGCTGCCGCGGACGCAACGTCAGCGTGTGGTGGGACGGGAAGAAGATCCTTTCCAGGACGGTCCCGACCAGCCGCAAGCAGAATACCGTCACCCTGTGGGAGAACTATACGGAAGCACTCTACCGCAACATCCGGATCAGTTCCGGCAGGCAGGTCCTCTTCGCGGGCATGCCGGAGCAGGTCAAGGTCCCGGACGTGGCGCCCGAGTGGACTTCCTTCGGCGACGCTGCGTTCAAGCTCGTGAAGGGCGACGCCGTCAACATGGACTACGCCCAGCAGATCGCCGCCAAGGGCATTTCCGGCCTGCAGCAGGGTCCGCAGGCGGTACGGCCGGGCGACGCCTTCGTGGGATCCGTCTACGCCAAGGGCGACGGTCGCGCCCGCCTGAGCGTCGGACTCCGCCGCAACGGCGAATGGCTCGTGCGCCAGAGCCTCGGCTGCCCGTCTCCCGACTGGCAGAAATATGAATTCACCCTCGACGCAGGGGCCTACGAGGGCGATGCCGACTTCGCCATCGCCGCCGAGGACGGCACCCTGCTGATCGACCAGGCGTCCATGGGCACCCGCGCGGGACAGGCGCTCGGCGGCTTCCGGCCCGACATCTTCCAGGCCGTCAAGGACCTGCACCCGACCTGCCTGCGCTGGCCGGGCGGCGGCTATGCCGCGCAGTACGACTGGAAATGGGGCGTCGGCCCGCAGGAGGCCCGCCGCCGCTGGGACCACTGGCAGTGGCTGGACTATGACCAGAACTGCTTCGGCACCGACGAATTCATCCGCTTCTGCCGCGAGGTCGACTCCGAGCCCGTAATCGTGGTGAGCGTGGGCTTCGAGCGCCCGGAATCCGAGTATCAGGAGCTGCTGGAGAACGCTGTGAACTGGCTGCGCTACTGCAACGAGCCCGCCACGGGCGAATGGGGCGCCAAACGCGCCGCCAACGGCCATCCGGAGCCCTACAACGTCAAATACTGGGAGATCGACAACGAGATGTGGGAGATGGGCATCGAGCGCTATGAGCGCTGCGTACGCGACTACTCCACCGCCATGCGCGCCGTCGATCCGAGCATCAAGATCATCGTCTGCGGCGGCTTTCCGGAGGACGAGGCCTTCATCAACCGTTCCGGCCGCTACTTCGACTACATGTCCCTGCACCACTACGAGCAGCAGGGCGGCTACGCCAGCGGTCCAGGCCGCCTCGCGCAGCAGTACCAGCGCTACGCGGAGCTGTTCGCCAAGGGTCCGAACCCCAACATCAAGCTCTTCATCTCCGAATGGAACCTGAACAGCACCGACTGGCGCACGGGCCTCTTCGCGGGCGGCTTCCTCAACGTCTGCGAGAACCTGGACGTGGTGGCCATGGGCGCCGCGGCCCTCTTCATCCGCCGCACGGACGCGCCCGACTGGAACAATGCCTTCATCAACTTCGACTACCAGGGGCTCTTCGTCGCGCCGAACTACCTCGTGACCGAGCTGTGGGAGAACCACTACTCCCCCTACCGCCTCGCCTGGACGGGCGACACGAAGGACCTGAGCGTGTCCGCCACGCTGGCGGCGAACGGCGGCAGCGTCATCGTGAAGCTCGTCAACCCCACGGACCGGCCCTACACGCTTGAGCTGACGGGCAACTGGGGCCCGCTTGCCGGCGCGGAATACGAATTCTACGCCCCCGGCGACCTCCTCGCCGCCAACACGATGGAACAGCGCAACGCCGTCCAGCTGCAGAAAAAGCAGCTGCCGCTGAACGGAGACGCGCTCACGATGACCGTCGATCCCCTATCCGCCGGCGTTATCACGCTGCAGCGCAAATAAAAAAAGCGGCCCTCCGGGGTCGCTTTTTTCGTCATTCGCCGGCGGTTCCTGAGCTTGTCGAAGGATGACCGGCGAATCTCCTAGCGGAACGAGATCCAGTCCACCTCCACGGCGCCGGAAACCAGCTCCGCGGTGATATCCTGCATCCCGACCGCCTTGCCCTGCTTGGCCGGGAGGACCACCTCGGTCCAGTCGGCGCAGGCCGGGATCTTGTAGGCCACGGGCTTGCCGGCACCCACCGTGACGTTCAGCACGGCGCCGGCCTCGCTGCGGGCGCGCAGGACGATGTCCTTCGGAGCCTTGGCGCCGAAGTCCACCTCATTGAAGCGTACGCGGTCATAGGTCTGGGTGAAGCGGACCTTCCAGCCGGCGAAGTAGTTGTACTCGTCGAGGAAGTCGATCTTCGCGCCCACGCACTCGCTGTAGCGGTCGATGTTCAGCTCGTCGGAAGCCTTGAAATAGCCCACGCCGCGCCAGGTCGGGACGACCGGGATGATGGTGCCGTCCTCGCGGAAGGACACCTTGTCCACGCGCACCGAGCGGTTCTTGTCGAACTCGGGGCTGAAATCGTTGTGGTGGTAGAAGAGGTACCACTGGCCCTTGTACTCCACGAAGGAGTGGTGGTTGGTCCAGCAGCCGACGGGAGACTCCTCCATGAACACGCCCTTGAACTCGTACGGGCCCAGCGGGTTGTCCGCCATGGCGTAGCAGAGCGTCTCGGTGCCGCCGTCCAGGCGCACCCACGGGTATGTCAGGTAGTACTTGTCGCCGCGGCGGAACATGAACGGGCCTTCGGTCTGGCCCTTCGGGAAGGTCTCGTCCAGGCGGACGGACGGTCCCTCAATCCGCTTCATGTCGTCTGCGAGCTTGGCGCCGCGCAGGCCCATGCCGGACCAGATCAGGTAGATCGTGCCGTCATTGTCCTTGAAGGCGCAGGGATCGATGCCGCTGGAGCCCTGGATCGTGTGCTCCTCGATCTTGAAGGGGCCGTACGGCGTATCGGAGACCGCCACGCCGATGCCGAAGCCGAAGCCACGGCCGCGCTGGGGCGCATTCGGGAAGTAGAAATAGTACTTGCCGTCCTTCTCCACGCAGTCCGGAGCCCACATCGAGTTGGCCGTCGGGTTGCCCCAGGGCACGTCCTTCTGGTCCACGATATTGCCGTGGTCGGTCCAGTGGGTCAGGTCGTCGGAAGAATAGACATGGTAGTCGGACATGCAGAACCAGGGCTCGCCGCGCTGGAAGTTGACCGTCTTGATGTCATGCGAAGGATAGAGGTAGATCTTGCCTTCGAACACGTGCGCGGACGGGTCGGCGGAGAACTGGTTCGTGATGATCGGGTTGGTGCCGGTGATGAAGCTGCCGCCCTTCTCGAAACGGACCTTGTCAAAGAAGTTGGTCATCGAGCGGAGGTTCTTCTCCTCGTACATATTGAAACCGTGACCGCCGCCTTCAACCATGTAGAGCTCGGTGCGGATGCCGGCCTTGTCCAGCAGTTCGTAGAAATGCGGGCCCTGGCAGGGCGGGACCACATTGTCGGCCGTGCCGTGGAAGATGACCACGGGCGGGTCGGAAGGATCGATGTAAGTGGTGGCGTTCAACGCCTTGAATTTCTCTTCGTTACCCTTGAAGGAGAAGCCCATCACAGCCTCTTCGGGGCCATGGTTCCAGGTATCCTCAGTACCGCCGCAGCTCATGTAGTTGAGATCCACGGGGCCGGACCAGTCGGCGGCCGCATCCACGCGGCTGCTGAACTCGAGGTTGCCGCCCACGTTGCCCTCCAGCTCCGGCACGTTGCCGGTCGTGGCGGCCAGCGAGGAGAGGTGGCCGCCGGAGGAGAAGCCGGACGTGGCCACGAAGGAGGTGTCGAAATGATACTGCTCAGCGTTGGCGCGCACCCAGCGGATGACGCCCTTGATGTCCTGGATCTGGGCCGGGAACTTGGCGTCTCCGGAAGAACGGTGGTTCGGGGTCACCACGGCGTAGCCCGCGTCCAGCAGGGCGTTCACGATGGTGCCGAGGTCGGCCATGCCCTTGGAGTTGTTGGAGTACCAGGCGCTGCCGTAGATGTGGACCACGACGGGATAGGAGGCCTTCTGCATGCGCGGCAGATAGACATCCAGCTTGTGATACACCTGGTCGTCGCCCGCATAGTCGATATCCTTGAACTCGGCAGAGCTGTGGACATCGATTTTCGGCATCTGGAAGCCGCCGAAACCGCCGGCAGGCTGTGCCTGGAGGGAGATCGCGCCCGCCAGACAGGAAATCAACAGTAGAATCTTTTTCATTATCATTGAATTGGTATTAATTTCCGTCATTCGCCGGCTTGACCGGCGAATCTCATTCATAGTCATTCCGGACAGCGATCCGGAATCTCTATCCACCAAATTTAAATTATTTCTACGAAATATCCCCACCCGACCGGACAAAAAAAGTCGGATTGAAAGATTAGTAAAAGTCAAAGACGGCAAATTATAATTCCCCTTCGTCCAGTTTACGCCGCCGCTCCGCCAGAGCGTCAGGCTCGCGACGGGCCCGGCAGACGTCGCAGGAGCCGCAGTCCTCCGTCTCCTCCTGGCCGAAATAGCGCAGCAACCAGCGCGAGCGGCATTCCTCCGTCCCGGAGGCGTATTCGACCATGGCATCCGCCCGGGCGCGGGCGTTCTCCAGCAGGAAGGCGTACTTCTCCTTCTGCAGGTCCACGTTGCCCGGCATCAGGCGGTTGTGATGCAGGAACACGACGCTGCAGCGGTCGCCGGGGATGTATTTGATTACATGTTCCAGCGCGGTGCGGTAGAGCAGCTGGCGCAGCTGCGGCACTGTGAGGCCGCAGGCCGCGGCCACGGGCTCCTCGCGGATGGGCACGGGCCAGGAGAAGATGCCCGAATAGCGGCGCATCAGCACCTCCAGCAGCGTGACCATCATCGGGTCCGGCAAGTCGATATCGTACAGCACGTTGCGGTCCACCAGGATGCCCACCTGCGTGGAGATCTCCACGTCTTCCGAGAAGGTCAGGTGCCCCGCGCGTTCGAGGTAGCGGATGGCGTAGTGGACCGGTGCCCGCTCCAGGCGGAAATGCTTCGCGAAGGCCTCCAGGTCAAACTTCAGCTGGCGTCCGACGCCCGTCTCGTACGGGATTTCAAAGAAGATATGCAGCTTCTGGTAGATGTCCGCGATATACTCCAGCGAGGGGAAACTCACCTCCTGCAGCTGCTGCAGACGGCGCACGTCGGTGCCGTTCCAGAGCAGCACGGCATAGGAGCGGAGCCCGTCGCGCCCGGCGCGGCCGGCTTCCTGGAAATAGGACTCCGGGCTCTCGGGCAGGCCCGTGTGCACGACGAAGCGCACGTCCGGCTTGTCGATGCCCATGCCGAAGGCGTTGGTGCACACCATCACGCGGATCTCTCCCCGCTTCCAGGCCTCCTGGCGCGCGGCGCGCGTCTCCCCGCTCAGTCCTGCGTGGTAGTACGAGGCGCTGACGCCGTTGGCCGCCAGGAAGGCGGACATCTCCTCGCAGCGGCGCCGGTGGCGCATGTAGACGATGCCGGAGCCCTCCACCCCGCGGCAGATCTCCAGCAGCTGACCGCTCTTGTCCTCGCAGCGGCGCACGATATAAGATAGGTTGGGCCGCTCGAAGCCGCTGCGCAGCAGCAGGCGCTCGCGGAACGCCAGCTTGTCCATGATGTCCTCCGCCACGCGCGGGGTCGCCGTGGCCGTCAGGGCGATCACGGGGACGTCCAGCGTCTTGCGCAGCTCGCTGATGGTCAGGTAGTCCGGCCGGAAATCATAGCCCCACTGCGAGATGCAGTGCGCCTCGTCCACGACGAGGTAGTTGACCGGCAGCATCGGCAGCCAGGACTGGAACAGGGCCGTCCCGAGCCGCTCGGGCGAGACATAGAGGAACTTGAAATCGCCGTAGGCGGCGTTGTTCAGCGCCAGCTCCACCTCGCGCCGCTCCATGCCCGCGTGGATGGCCAGCGCGCGGATACCCCGGTCCTCGAGGTTCTGCACCTGGTCCTTCATCAGCGCGATCAGGGGCGTGATTACCAGCGCGATGCCTTCCTTCATCAGGGCCGGGACCTGGAAGCAGACGGACTTGCCTCCGCCCGTGGGCAGAATGGCCAGCACGTCCCTGCCGTCCGTCGCGGCGGAGATGATCTCCTCCTGCATCGGGCGGAACGACTCGTGCCCCCAGTGGCGTTTCAGTATCTCCAGCGCGTCCATCTTTGCAAATGTACGGAAAATTTACTATATTTGCCCGATTCTAAGGAATCGAGACTGTAAATTACAATTTAAATCATAAAAGCTATGCCTAAGATCGATTTAGCCAAGTATGGCATCAAAGGTGTCACCGAGATTCTCTACAACCCGACCTACGAAGTCCTCTACAACGAGGAGACCAAGCCCGGCCTCGAGGGCTACGACAAGGGTCAGGTGACCGAGCTCGGCGCCATCAACGTGATGACCGGCGTCTACACCGGACGCTCCCCCAAGGACAAGTACATCGTGATGGACAAGAACTCCAAGGACACCGTGTGGTGGAACACCCCGGATTATCCGAACGACAATCACGAGATGTCCGAGAAGGTCTGGAAAGAGGTCAAGAACCTCGCCCTCAAGCAGCTCAGCGGCAAGCGCCTCTTCGTCGTCGACGGCTTCTGCGGCACCCACAAGGACACCCGCATGAAGGTCCGCTTCATCATGGAAGTGGCCTGGCAGGCCCACTTCGTGACCAACATGTTCATCCGCCCGAAGAACCAGGCCGAGTTCGACCAGGATCCTGACTTCGTGGTCTACTGCGCCTCCAAGGCCAAGGTGGACAACTACGCCGAGCTGGGTCTCCGCTCCGACACCTGCGTCGCGTTCAACGTGAGCAGCAAGGAGCAGGTCATCCTGAACACCTGGTACGGCGGTGAGATGAAGAAGGGTATGTTCTCCATGATGAACTACTACCTCCCGCTCAAGGGCATCGCCGCGATGCACTGCTCCGCCAACACCGACATGAACGGCGAGAACACCGCCATCTTCTTCGGTCTGTCCGGCACCGGCAAGACCA